>Ga0299912_10004391_pt1 | contig 11556 bp, 8 predicted proteins | sample RVTome_2_FD_207667 | JGI IMG/M metagenome (GOLD analysis project Ga0299912, IMG submission 207667) | Soil microbial communities from uranium-contaminated site in the Upper Colorado River Basin, Wyoming, United States - RVT95D214 (version 2) ... | reverse complement strand
CTTCAAGGCAATCACCTCCCGTGATCCAGACATGATCGTCGGTATTATTACTTTTTACAGCGATCAACTTTTCGTTGAGGATTTCCTATATGTGCCCCAGAATATCTATGCACTTATCGTCATCCTGTTGGCTCTCCGATTCATGGAGGCAAACAGACATTGGGCGGCTATTTTTGTCTTGTCATCATTGGCTGGAACAAATCCCTTTTTTATCCTCCCTGCTTTTGGGGCCTTTGCCCTGGTCTATTTAAAGCGGTTTGGTTTTTGGTCGGTGATAGCAGTGATGCTGATGTTATGTTCTTACGCTTTGGTCTGGTTTTCGATCTGTAATATCATTGGAGACCTATCGTTTCTCAGTGCCCTCGCTGTTGCCTTATTGGCCACGGCGCTCTTCATCTTTTCTTTCCAAAAACGACATGAACCTTCGCAGGTGCAGAAAGACTTCACTCCCTGGCTTAGAGGAGGAATATGGGCTTTTCTGATTTCGTTGATTCTTATTATCTTCTTAAGGCCATGGATCAATGTCCTAGTCATTATTCTTAACTACGGTCCTGCGTTGGTCATTGGCATCTATTTTCTTTTTCATTTAGTAACGCACAAGGAGAGATTCTCTTTGAGGGAGGGCCAGCATACTTTTCTGTTTTTGATCGCCTTTTGTGCTATTTATGAGTTTTTCACCCTTTTTATCTATTTGCAATTCGTAGACCATGCCCCAAGCATTATCCGTCAGTTGGCTTATCGCATCGGCTTGGATGTTAATCTTTTTAACTTCTATCATAAGGGCGGTAAACTGGTGCGCCTGAGCTGGGCCATTTTTGCTGGATTGGGCTTGGCCGTTTTTAGAAAGGAGTGGCTCAACTATGCGAGGAGTCACTGGGCCTTCTCTTCCATGATAGCGATCGGGTTAGCCGCTGCCACAATCACCAGTATTGTGAGGCCCTTGACCTATTTGGCAGACGATGCCGTGGAAGAAACCAATGCTGCCGATTATCTCATTAGAAATAAAGAAGGCATTAAGACCACCGTTCTCTTAGAAGACTTTCGGCAATCCATGATCAATCAATTGGTTCCTGTGAGTGTCTTCTATTTTTCGACTTGGTCGGGAGGGAATCCTGGATTGACCCATGCCGTCGGTACATGGGCAGACCAATACTTGCACAAATCTCTTCGTCCCGAATGTGCTGAACGCGAAGCGGTCAACCGGTTATTTTTTGGAAATCAAATGAGTCTATCTGATCGAAAGAAAATGCTGCGAGAGTATGGCATTGCTTACATCTTGACGAGGGGAAAATATGATTTTCAGCCAATAGCCGAGCTGGTCGTAGATCAAAAGGGAGGATACCTCTACCGGGTGAAAAAAGAGAGCAGATGACTATCCCATCCGTCACCTGTTCATGTGGGTGGCCCCTGCCCCGTTGACCTTGTCAGGGTTCCAAAGGGTGATTTCTTCAGACCCGAGAAGGATTTTGTCGACGACCTCAACTCCCTGCATGTAGGAATGATCCATATTGCCCACTTCATATTTCCAAGCGCCAAATCGTCCTCGACTAAATATATGTTTTGATTCCAAGGTATGAAGGAGAATCTGGAGGGTTTCATCCCGCTCATGATTAGGTATGGGATAGCCGTATTCCGTCCTCCATTGCCACTGGTTCACAATATCGCTTTCCTTTTCGATAAGGCCCGTAGCCACGCAACCCTTGATACTCTCCGCAAGCAATTCTTTTGGTATGACAGGTTTATATTTAGAATCTGAAATCTCTAGCATGAGTGACCAGCATCCCGCTTGAGCATTGTGAGGGCCATAATTACTGAAGAGTGTTGCCCGATAAAAAGGAGAATTATTTTCTGGGAAATACATCCAAGCATTATTCTTAATTAATTCAGGAATGGGCAACCGAATGCCCAATCCGATGATGGTGACTCTGTTGTGATGCAAATTTTCAGCATAGGCAAATAGATCGGGGAGATCGGTTTTCTGAACCAGGAGGTCAAGGGGCATCGTATTAATTAAGACATCATAGCTCATCGTTCGTCCATCTCCCAAAGTGACCATTTGATCTGAGGAACGGATCTTCATCACTTCTGTATTTAAATAAATTTGATCCTTCGGCAAGCTCATGGCAAGGCGTTGCCAGATTTCACCTGTTCCACCATTAAGAGGAAAACGGAAGGCATGATTGGGGCCCCAAGTCGTATCCGGTTTGTGATGGACCACTTGATACATAACCCTTTCTAGATCGATGAGGGCGACCCGATCTCCCAACCAGTTGGTATTCATTTGATGGAGAGGATATGCCCAGATTTTAAAATTGTATGGGATCATGAAAATCTTAGCGATGCCCTCGCCGAAATGGGTTTTGATAAATTGTTGGAAATTGGAACGGTCCGGAATGACTTTTTGCGTGTAGACGCGAATTAATTCTCGAATACATTGCCATCTTTCTTCTTGCGGGAGGAAACCTATATTGTACTGAAGAGGATAGGGAATCCATCGCTTACATAATCTAATGAAACAAATCCGCTGATGGTTCATCCATTCGTTATCAGGGATGATTCGGTTGAGAAAATCATCGTATCTCTTATAGTGGGAGTAATGAACGTGTCCCCCCACATCCCATACAAACCCGTCTTTTTTAAAGCTGGTTGCGAGTCCCCCCACATAAGGATTTTTTTCAAACATAGTCCATTGGGCACCAAGTTCCTGAAGGCGGGAAGCTGCGCCGAGTCCGGTTGGCCCTGCACCAATGATGGTGAATCGCTGAGAGATTTTTTTCATCGATATTTTGATTTGATAGATTTAAGGCTTAATCCTAAAACTTTAGTCATCATTTTTAGAGCTTGATCTTAGGCCAACAGCAGATGGTTTGCCAGAAGGATTTCAACGTGGCTTTTAACAGTTTCATCATATTATTCAAGGAAGGGATCCCTGTTTTCCGCCCTTCGCAGGGAATGAGTTGATTGTAAATGGGGAGATGAGCTTTTGCCAGAGCTCCAGAAATAATGATGTTGGGTACGAACATGTCAGCAGGTATCTGTTCAATAATCCGTTGGAGGAGGGATGCTTTGATCAAACGGTAAGGAACATTTACATCCTTCACCCCTTTTCCGAAAAGGAGGAAAATCATAAGACGGGAGAGGATGCTGATTCCTTTACGTACCAGGGTTTGACGGCGGTTTTGGCGGACTCCAAACAAGGCCTCGTATTGATCTCGCCTTTTCCATAACTCAATAAAATGATCAGGTTTCATCTCATCATCGCTATCGGTTTGGAAAACCCATTCGGCAGATTTTACTGCCTTATAGTATCCCTCCAGGATTGTTGGACCGTGGCCGCTGTTCTTCTTATTGAAGACATCAATACGATGATTGTTCGCGAATGTTTTCAAAATGGTCTCTGTGCCATCTTGAGAGCCGTCGTTCAAAACAATCATCCGAAAGTCAATGCTTAGTCTCACTAACTCTTCGTACCATGATTGAACCACTTCAGCAATGCATTGTTCTTCATTATAAACAGGCATCACAAGAGCTAACTCATGATAAGCACCATTTCCTTGAATGTATTTATTCTTTGATTTATTGAGGCTAGGGTGTTCCATACGTAGAATCTGATAATTGCAAAGGTCGAACCGAAAATTCGCCAATGAATCGACAACCCTTATTTAATTCCTAAAAATTAGGTGCTTTTTCGTGGCAAAATTCCAAAAGGTCACTATGAATATGGCAATTACTTTCGAAATTCTATAGTCTAATGAAAGAAGATCCACGAAAATCCACAGCACGATTTGGTTTAGTAACAGTCCGATGCTGCTTGTGATGAAGAAGCCAAGAAATTCAACGGGATGAGAATACTTCCCTCCGGTAAAAACCCAATCCCGGCTGATGAAGTAGTTGAGGCTAACAGCTACCACAAAGGAAATTCCACCTGCCACTAAGTAATATAGCGAAAATACCTCAACGAAGAGAACGAGTAAAACGAAATCAATGGTAGCGGTGAGCCCTCCTGTGATTATAAACCTTGCCAATTGAGAATAGAGAGTTTTTGGTTTTTGAAATGAAAAGATCGTTTGGAAGTCATGCTTGAACAACATAGCAGAATCGATATCGTCCCTTCTGATCAATGTGGTTTGCAGCTTTTCGTTTGTCTAATGAGACACCCTACAAAGGTACATTTTAATGCATGTACAAACGTACCTTCAACAAGTCTAAAATTAGACCATAAAATGGATGAAGGCAAGAAAAAATTGGCACAAACCATTTAATAAAAATCACTTATCTGAGCGGATGTAGCTGAATATACGGCCCAAAAGATCATCGAATTAATCAATGAAGTGAGAAGCTAAAGGGAAGTTCAGAATTTTTTAGAGGAGAGATGCTGTTACTTTGAAAGGCCATGGGTAAGTGCCCGGTGAGGTATCGTCCCTTAGATAGAATCTGAAGGAAAGATCCTTTATTTCGGTTTTGCTTCCTGAGTATGGTTGATGGATCAAGCCTCCTTTGGGTGAGAGAACAGTGGTTCTCCTTTTCTCCATTACCCATACTTCTTTAATAAATTCATTTCCTCCTTCAAAATGCAAAAAATAACCTTTTTTGTCATTGGTTTCGACCTGGAGGATTGTCCCAGAGGGTATCTCAACGAATCCCTTATCAATATCTGGCTCGGTTACATTAATTCTTGACTCTTGGTACACAAGGGATTGCGAAATGCGAGCTACCACTGTCGCAGAAACCATGACTGTGACTTTGTTTTGTGCAAGACTCTTGTTTACGGCTATTAAGACAATGATTGCGATCGCAGTAGCTTCAAGTAATTTTCTAATCGTGTTTCTGCTCATGAAATCTATTACCTATCGTTAGGTGGGCTGCCTTCTCACCACTGCTTTCTGTCCCTCCCCATGAAGAAGGAGGACTTTACCCGTATAAAGGGCAATTTTGATACCAAATTTTTGCTTTAATTGTAAGCTGCTGAGATTATAGCGTTTTTCCTACAATATGTATATTTTCAGAGAAGCCAAGAATGGAATCACTTTCTACAAAAGTCCCGAATTCTTTCCTTAAGAATTTGAAATATTTTTCCCAATCTTTATCCGCTTTCACAGGATACCGTGCTTGCCTACCGGAGCGCTTTAATTCACAGGTATACTTGCGTGGTGTAACATGCTACCCACTCTCCGGCGGGCAGGCCTCAACCAAGTAGGTTGGATCAGAACGCTTGCACGGCTTCAGCCGAGGATTTTTGTTCAACACAGTAACTGTCTGTCCCTATTGCTGAGGAGGATGGATATGCGAAAAGGATAACCCTGCTAACCTTCCTGCCGAACGAATTTTTTGGTAGACGAGAGCCTTGTGCTCAGGAGGGTATGCTTCGGCAGATTCCGACGGAAACATATTTAGCAACACATAATGTCAATTGTGGTGACAAAAAGTGTCACTGCATATTGGATTTATTTCCAGTTCAACTCTTAAGCTTCTTCCAGGATTGATATTTTTTTAGGTAAATTTGGCTAAAATATCATAGCTTTCTATTCGATGCCATTTTTTAGGAGGGAAAAAAGGGAAAACTTTTGCTTAAAAGTAGAAAAATGTTTCTTAACTTAGGCAATATTTGAGATAAACATTAACTAATAATACAGAAACTTATTGAAAAGATTAATAATTTGATAATTTTTGTGAGGGAAAAGAATTGGTATAAATCTTGCTACTTAAATTAAATCCCAACTCAAAATCCCGTCCTGTGGATGAGAATAAAGGTGTGACTCCTGTATATAGAAAAAAATATAAGTAGGTAAAAATATTACTCAAGATTGGAAAAATGGTTTTTAAATATCAATTTTAGATGAATCGAATTTAAAATACAAAGCTGGTTAAGTTGAGTCCGCATATCCGTCTAATACCAGATCATAATTTATGGTGGAAAAATGAGAAAAGTTATTATCATGAATATTGTTATTTTATTTTTTTTAACTGCCTGTGCTCCTGTATTAAAAAATCCTCCCCTAGGCAATCCAACCCTTCAGACGCCTTCTTATCTTGATCAGCAATACAGAATTCAGGTAGGGGATCAATTAGATATCAAATTCTTTTATAATCCTGAATTGAATGAACAAGCGATTGTACGTCCTGATGGGTGTATTTCTCTCCAGTTCGTCCATAGAGTGATGGCTGTGGGGTTAACCCCCGAAGAATTAACAGAGTTCCTTACTAAGAAATACGCAGTTGAGCTGAAAAAGCCAGAACTCACAGTGATTGTCCGTTCCTTCGGGGCTCAAAAGATTTATGTAGACGGAGAGGTTTCAAAGCCAGGTATGTTTCCCCTGCTTGGATTCATGACAGTTTTACAGGCAATCTCACAAGCTGGAGGGCTAAAAGATTCCGCCCGAATGAGTGAGGTGATCGTTATTCGGCATGGGTTGGACGGTCAACCCTTCGCTTTTTCTGTGGATGTGCGTAAGGTCATCGATGGTACAGATATCCGTCAGGACATTCCTCTCAAGCCTTTTGATATTGTTTATATACCTAGATCATCCATCGGGAATATCAATATATGGGTGGATCAATATATACGAAAAAATATCCCTGTTAGCACATCCTTTGGTTACAATCTATAGAAAATGTGAGCAGGGCATGTCATAAAAAAGCAGAATCAGTCAAACAACATAAATGTAAGGTCCCGATAATGTCATTAACATCAAGAAATGTAGTTTTTGGCCAGCAGAGAAAAAAAAAGCCCTTTCCATCGACTGAAGAAAAAATCCCTGAGCAATCTGTTCGGGACATATGCAATGTTCTCTTCCGTCATCAGAGGAAGTTCATTCTATTCTTCCTTATCGTTATCGTACCCGTGACACTGTGGACCTTCATCGCTCCAGAGATCTACCAATCCAATGCAAAACTCCTGGTTCGCCTCGGCCGGGAGAGCGTGACACTGGATCCTACGGCCACCACAGGGCCGGTTACCTCGGTGGACCAATCCCGAGAAAACGAAGTCAAATCCGAAATAGAGATTCTGAAGAGTCAGGAACTGGTGGAGAATGTGGTAGATGCGATCGGGGCCTCTGTTTTTTTGAAATTGAATGACACGGTAAGGAATTTTCCTGGACGCAGGGCTTTGAAAACGAGCTCAAATATCCGTCCTGCAGAGGGGTCGTCCATAAGATCCTTAGATGGTCTTCCTGTTGGAAAACGGTTGACTGATCGCGACAAAGCCATCCTGGAAATATCAAAAAATTTGCAGATTGAGGCTTTAAAAAATAGCAATATCATCTCCATTTCTTTTAAGGCAAAAGATCGGAAGCTGGCTCAAGAGACGATCGAAAAGTTGATTACTTTCTATCTTGAGAAACATATCAGCGTCCACCGTACTCCAGGTTCCTACGAATTCTTTACCGAACAGACAGACCAACTCAGAGGCACCCTCATTCAGGCAGAAGATAATCTCAGAGAAATAAAAAACAAGGCTGGCATTGCCTCCCTGGAAGAGCAGCGTAGTGTTCTCCTCAAGCGGATGGGCGACCTTCAGCAGGAGGTTGAAGAGACAGAGGCTGATCTGGTTGCTTCCAAAGCCAAAGTCGAGACATTGCAGAAAACACTGGCAGGCCTCCCTGAGACGCTGGTGGTTCAAGAGACCACTGGCCATGTAAACCCTGGCGCCGACCTGATGCGCGACAGACTTTCCGGTTTGCAGATCAAGGAACTTGAACTTCTCTCCAAATTCACTGAAAACAGTAACCCGGTCCGGGAGATCCGGCTGCAGATTTCCGAGGCTAAAGCCCTCCTGGCCCAGGAAGAACGAACTCGCACCCAGGTGACAAAAGGGCTTAACGAAGCCCACAAGCAAACGCAAATGGCTTTGCTGACCGAAAAGGCAACCGTTTCATCCCTTCAGTCCAAACTCAAAGAACTGCAGGCACAATTGAGAAACGCTCGCAACGATCGTACAGCAATCAATAATAACGAGACCCAGCTTGGACAAGTGCAGAGGGACATGGCTGTGCAAGAAGTGACCTATAGGAAATACTACGAGAAGCTCGAACAGGCCCGGATGGACCATGCCCTGGAAATTGGAAAGATTTCTAATATCAGCGTGGTTCAGCCTCCCACTTACCCTACGAAACCTATCTCGCCCATCAAGAGTCTTGTCCTTGGCTTAGGTTTGTTGTTGGGAATCATGGGAGGGGTTGGACTTGCTTTCTTCTTCGAGTTTATAGACCATTCTTTTAAGAAACCGGAAGATGTCGAGAAAAGACTAGAACTCCAGACTTTGGCGGCCATCCCGCATCTCAGAAATTGTGGGGTTAACAAGGGAAGAAAGGGTCATTAAGGCGAGACATGTATACCGAATTCTACGGTTTTTCAGAGAAACCTTTTAATATTACCCCAGATCCAAGGTTCCTTTACCAAACAGCCGATCATCGGGAAGCCCTTGCCTCGATGACTTACGGGATCAGGGAGAGAAAAGGATTCGTCGCGATTACGGGAGAGGTAGGAACCGGTAAGACTACACTGATTTACACCCTGCTGAAGGAATTGAAGAAGGGAGTTAAAACAGTTTTTATTTTTCATACCAATATTAGCTTTGTACAGCTATTGGCGAACATTCTTTCAGAGTTAGAGATTCCTACTCCCGACGAGAAAGAAACGACCCTCTTGCGAGGACTTTACGACTATCTCATTCAAGGATTATCTCGGAATGAAAACGTTACGATCATTATTGATGAAGCACAAAACCTTTCCAAAGAAGTGATGGAAGGTCTTCGCATGCTCTCGAATCTGGAGACAACCACATCAAAACTTCTTCAAATCATTTTGGTGGGGCAGCCTGAGCTGGACGTCAAGCTGAACGCACCAGAATTGAGACAGCTTAGACAGAGGATAGAGATTAAACGTCAGCTTAGGCCCTTAAGCCGGGAGGAATGTCACGAGTATATTGATCATCGTCTTAAAATAGTGGGAAGCAGTAGTTTGAAGATTTTCACTTCGGAAGCCATTTCCTTGATCTGTGATTATGGGAAAGGGATTCCTCGGATGATCAATATCCTCTGTGACAACGCCCTTCTGATCGGGTATGGCCTTTCCCAAAAGATAATCGATGCCAGCATCCTCTACGAAGTAATTAGAGACATGGGGGGTTCCCTACCGGCAAAGCCCAACCATCCTGAGCCTCTCCAGAATCCATCGCTATCCCCTCCTTTCTCTCCTGATGGTTCACCTGAATTCAAAAAGGAGCGGCTCCCAGGAGAGAAAACCTTTTCTCTTTCATCGTCCCTTTTGACTGAGTTTATTTATTCTCTTAAGGGCACGCTGGGCTCTATTAAGGCGACCTCCCAACTTCTGATCGATCAATGTGAGAAAATTGATTTCAAGAAATCTTATACCAGAGAGGTTCAGAAAGATATTCAGAATATGGACTGGAGTCTGGATAATCTCCTCCAATATATCCACTTGAACGCGCCGATTCAGAAAACGAATACGATACACTCTCTCCTCGAAGAGATATTAAAGCATTTTGAGAAACAGCTCGAAGAAAAAAAGATTAAGACATATAAAAAATTTCAAAAGGACCTTCCAGAAGCTGCCGTCCATGATGAATCCTTAAGGTACATTTTAGCGTCTACTTTACAATACGTCATGGCTCGTCTTTCTCCCAATGGACGTATCGGGTTTATTACGAAATCCTCCAGGATTCAGCAAGACTCGAACCAGGGCGATCTCCCACGCGAAAAAGATGAGAATTCCATAGAACTTTTTGTCGTTTTTACAGACGGGGAGAGGCAGGTTGAACCATTAGAATATCGATCCGGGTCCTCCTCTATCGCTAGAGAGGACGTCTCCCATTTGATAATCCTCTTGGTCAAAGAACTAGTTCAAAAGCACCGGGGGGTGCTGGAAATAAAAGAAAACCAAAAACAATCCAGGACAATTATTTTATTGAGATTGCCTGCGGAAAGAAGAAGATTGGTTTCTTATCAACCGATAAGGAGTTGAGAATAAGATAGGAGGATTTGAATATAGGAGACAAGAAATGGGGAAGACTTATGAGGCATTAATGCAGGCGGACAGGGAAAAGTCGAAAAAACCTGAAGCAGGAATGAATCTCGAGTCTTCTCGGATTCATCCAATCCCTCAGGGAGTAAATATCCCTTTACCAATTCTCGAAGAATATCATCGGATGGAATATAAAATTTCAAGTTGGTATCCAGAAAAAAAGAGCAGGGCTTTAGTATTTGTGGGTCCTAGTGAAGGGGAAGGCAATTCAACGGTCCTCACTCATTTTGGAATCTCAATGGCATTCAGGGGGGAAAGTGTGTTGCTCGTGGATATGGATTGGAGGCGTCCCTCAATTCATCGGTTCTTCGATCTTCCAACGGGAAAGGGCTCTATCGAATGGATCTTTGATCAATGTACCCTGGAGGAGGCTATTCAAAATACTTATCTCGAAAACCTTCACGTGATCACCAGTGGAACTATTCCCGTAGGGTCCTTTCCAACTCCCCCCTCTCTCTTTTTAGATTATCACATCAAGAATATGAAATCCAAAGCAAACTGGATCCTTATTGATGCCCCTCCGATTAATGCTTCTAACGACGCGATTGCCCTCGCTCCCAAGGTGGATGGAGTCATCATGGTGGTCAAAGCTGAAAAAACCCGGTGGGAAGTTGCTCAGAATGCCAGACAGCGAATCGAAAGTGGAGAGGGAAATATCCTTGGAGTCGTCCTTAACGATAGACGGTATTACATACCGGAATGGTTGTACCAGAGGCTTGGATAATGTGGAGCGCGGCTGAGATGAAGAAAATATTGTTTCATAAACTTTTAGATCGTTTTAATTTATTCCAGACTAACCGCAACCAAGCCAAAGAAAAGGTTCTCAACCGAATTCATTCTGTAGAAGAATTTCGACTCCTTCTTGAGCGAGAGCAGGTTCGTACGGAACGTACGGGCATTAAGTTCTCCCTGGTGATTTTTGATATCGCAGACCAGAGGGATCCCTTGATCAGCATAGAGGGTTTGGCAAATGTGCTTTCGCACCGGATCCGCTTCGCCGACGAAGTAGGATGGTTCAGGGAGCGGGAGATAGGGGTCATTCTAATTAACACCTCCACACAAGGTGCTTATAAATTTGCTGAAGATATCCTTCAGAGTTTACTCAACACAGACTCCATCCCCTCCTATATGGTTTACACCTACCCTACTCAGTGGCAAACGGATCATAGGGACGATGCCAAGAAATATCAGCATCCTGACCTCCCTCGTCAACTAGATCGTGCAATGTTTGAAGGAATTATCGAATATTCGCTTCTTTCCTCATCCCGTTTAGCTCCAAGAACCATAGACGGGATGGAACAATTCTTGGTTCGCACCTTGCCTCGTTGGAAACGCATCGTCGATATAGTTGGTTCCACCATTGGATTACTTCTATTTTCGCCCCTTATGTATATAGCGGCTGCTTCCATCAAACTAACCTCTTCAGGCCCCATTCTTTTTAGACAAGAAAGAATCGGTTTTCTCGGAGAAAAATTTGCTCTTTTCAAGTTTAGAACCATGTACTCCAACAAT
>Ga0299912_10004390_pt1 | contig 11556 bp, 11 predicted proteins | sample RVTome_2_FD_207667 | JGI IMG/M metagenome (GOLD analysis project Ga0299912, IMG submission 207667) | Soil microbial communities from uranium-contaminated site in the Upper Colorado River Basin, Wyoming, United States - RVT95D214 (version 2) ... | reverse complement strand
GTCTTCGCCTCGCCGCAGGGGTTTGTCTTTAACACCGAATCCGAGAAGAGCATGCTCGGCCGTGCCTTTCCCTTTGAAGGCCGGTACCAGGACACGGTGGGCGTGGGCGTGGATATCTCCGAACGGCCGGACCCGGACGGTTTCAGGCGGCGCTACGGCCTCTTCTCGCCCTTCATCCTCTATGCCGGCCGGATCGAGCCCGGCAAGGGCTGCGCCGCGCTTTTTGACTATTTCTTGAGATACGCCGGCTGTCGCTCCAATTTGAGCCTGGTCCTGGTCGGGAAACAGCTGATGCCCATCCCCAATCATCCCCGAATCCACTACCTTGGTTTTGTGGCGCCCGGGGACAAAAACAGCGCTATGGCCGCGGCCGAAGTGACCGTCCACCCCTCCCATCTGGAGAGCCTGTGCATGGCGGCCCTGGAGTCTCTGGCCCTCAAGACGCCCATTCTGGTCCAGGGCCGGACCGAGCCCCTAAAAGACCATTGTTTCAAAGGCCGTTGTGGCTTGTATTTTATGAATTATGAGGAATTTGCCGGCTGTCTTGACCTCCTTCTCCGGGACGGCCGGCTGCGAAAATCCCTGGGCTCAAACGGCCTGGAATATGTCCGGCAACACTACACTTGGAGGAAAGTCCTGGATAAATACGAGGCCATGTTTCAAGCCCTGGGGCGGCCCTAGGGGCAAATTCAAGAAAAAACCCCGCCCGGTTGACTAAAGGTTTGAAGTATGTTAACTCTTTAGACGGCTGCTTCAATGGCGTTCGTAAACTATCTGACCAATTCTGTAGCGGTCAAAGTTGTTTATTTCGGCCCCGGCTTGAGCGGCAAAACGACCAACCTCCGCTATATTGCCCAGAAGCTGGACTCTTCTTCCCGCGGAGAGTTGATCTGCCTGGAGAGCGACACCTCCCGGACCTATTTCTTCGACCTGCTGTTTATCAACGCCGGCTTGATCGGAGACTTCAAAGTCCATTTCCATCTCATGACCTGTCCGGGCCAGGTTTTTTACGAAGCCTCCCGGCGGAGTGTGCTATCGGGCGCGGACGGAATCGTCTTTGTGGCCGACTCCCAGGTTCCCCTGCTCGACGCCAACCTGGAGAGCTTCGAGAGCCTGCGCCGGAACCTTGAGGAGCTCCACCAGGATGTCAACACCCTGCCCCTCGTTTTCCAATACAACAAAAGGGACCTGGAAGATCTGACCTCCCTGGACACCTTTAATAACCTGCTCAACCCCTACCTCAGGCCGTATTTCGAGGCGGAAGCCATAAACGGCCGGGGCGTGTTTGAGACATTCCGCGGCATCGCCGGCCTGGTCCTGCCCGTCGTCCGCCAGCATATCCTGAGCGAACAGCCCGAAGAGGTCGAGGTGCTTGAGACGGAGACGGAGAAGGAGACGGAGAAGAAGGTCGAAGAGGCCCTGGCCAAGGCCAGGGTGGATACCCCGGAAGCCGAGCCTCGCATCCAACGGCAGATCATCCAGGACATCAAGAAGATCAAGCTCAAGTCTGAACGCGACATCGAGAAAGAGCTGGAAAAGCTCTCCTGCGAATTCAGCAAAAAAGGCTGAGACAGCCGCCTTTTTCCCGCGTCTTTCTATGGGATGCTGTTTAAAATCGCCAGCGCCGCGCTGCAGGGAATCGAAGCCTACCTGGTGGACGTGGAAGTGGACATCGGCCTGGGCCTGCCCAATTTCATCACGGTCGGCCTGCCCGACACGGCCGTGCGCGAAAGCAAGGAGCGGGTGAGGGCTTCGCTCAAGAATAGCGGCTATGAGCTCCCCGCCCGCAAGGTGACCATCAACCTGGCGCCGGCCGACCGGCGCAAGGAAGGCTCCTCTTTCGACCTGCCCATCGCCCTCGGCCTCCTGGCCTACCTGGAAGTCATTCCGGCCGAGAGGTTGAAGGACCATCTTTTCCTCGGCGAGCTGACGCTGGAGGGCCGGCTCAAGCCGGTGAGGGGAGCCCTGTCTTCGGCTCTGCTGGCCGGACGGTCGGGTTTTCAGGGCATCGTCCTGCCCAAGGCTAATGAGAGGGAAGCGCTTCTGGTCCGCGACCTTGACATTTTCGGGCTCGAGACCCTGGCCGAAGTGGTCCGCTTGTTGAGGGGGGAGGAGACCGTTGATCCCTCCCGCATCCCTATGGCTGACCTCCTTGAGACGAATATTCCTGAGGTGGACTTCAAGGATGTTTGCGGCCAGCATCATGGCAAACGGGCCATCGAAGTGGCGGCGGCCGGCGGCCACAACATCCTGATGATCGGCCCGCCCGGCGCGGGCAAGACCATGCTGGCCAAGAGGATCCCCACCATCCTGCCGGAGATGACTTTCGAGGAGATCGTCGAGGTCACCCAGGTCTACAGCGTGGCCGGCCTGGCGCCCGAGCAGGGCGCGGTGGGCCGGCGTCCCTTCCGTGCGCCCCATCATACCGTCACTGAGGCCGGGCTGATCGGAGGCGGCCTCCTGCCGCGTCCGGGCGAGATCAGCCTGGCCCACCGCGGCGTTTTGTTCCTGGACGAACTCCCCGAGTTCCGGCGCAGCGTTCTGGAGGACCTGAGGCAGCCCCTGGAGGAGGGCCGGGTCACTATCTGCCGGGTTTATAACAGCACCACATTTCCCTGCGGTTTCATGCTGGTGGCGGCCATGAACCCCTGTGAGGAAGCGAAGCACGGACTGGCCCTGGGCGGGCAGGACTGCAGCGACAGCGAGCGGGGGCGCTACTATGGCCGGATTTCAAGGCCGCTGCTGGACCGGATCGATATACTGGTCGAGGTGCCGGCCCTGGCCTTTCGGGACATCATTTCCAAGACGGAAGGGGAGGGGTCGGCCTCGATCCGGGAGCGGGTGGCTGCAGCCCGCCATAGGCAGCTCGACCGCTTCCGCGCGGAGGGCGGCCGCCGCCGCATCTACACTAACTCCCAGATGGGGCCGCGCCAAGTAAAAAAGTACTGTGCGGTCGAGGCCGATAGTTTAAAGCTCCTGGAGATGGCGGTCACCAAGCTGGGATTGAGCGCGCGGGCCTTTGACCGCATCCTCAAGGTGGCCCGAACGGTGGCTGACCTGGCCGGGGAGCCAGACATCCGCCCCGTCCATGTTTCCGAAGCCATCCAGTACCGGATGATGGATTAGCTATATGGAAATTCGGTCTTTTAGTTGCGTGTTGCCGCTTTTATAAAGGCAAGAAGGTTTATTTCGGTGGAGATTCCAGATGACTAAAAATGTCAGTGGTTATCTCGATCCCGAAGTGCTCCTTGAATAAAAACCAGTCTTTCTGCGAAACGCCATAAAGAACATTTTGAACGACTCCCTCGGGACCGATCAACACCATGAGAGGAATTCCCAAGACCTTGTAAGACCGAGCGACCTCCCCCTGGGGATCAGACAGAACGGGGAAAGCCAAGGCATGTTTCTGGGCAAATTGTCTGATGTCTTCCTTGGTTCCTCCGGAGATTCCTATCAGTCGAATATCCAGGCCTCTTGTCCGTTCGTCCTGGATTTTTTTCCAGATCACAGCCGCCCTTTCACAGGCTAGACACTTCGGGGAGAAAAAAACGACATAGAGCCATTCCCCTTGATGGTCGCTCCTGTCCCACCATTCCCCCAGAATGCTCTCCAACTTGAAATCCGGAGCTCTTTCTCCTGGTTGAATGCTTTCTATTTGAAAATTGTCGGACTGGATTCCCTGGTTCCTTTTCAATTTCCTGTTTTCTCTGCTCAATAAAATCACTTCAACGGCCAGGGCAATCATGATTATAAAGCTGATAATCTGCAGAATTGAATCTTTCGTCCTTCTTTTTTCTGCCATTGTCTAGACCTTTTTTCTTGAGTATCCAACGCCTCTCTTATTCTCCCCGCCCGTCAGTCGCTCTTGGCCATAGGCCATTGGGCTCGAAGAAAATAGCGGCCTGATAATTGGCCTTAGGATTTCAAGTGAATCGCCTGCCCTATCTTGACATCAAGAGGTCTTCACTTTAGAGATGGATCAACAACCGTCCTTGCCCCAACAACCCCAGGGCCAGAGGTCACAACAGTCAACATAGGGGAAACCGACCTTATGCCCGTACATGGCTTCATCACAGACGATTCGATCTCCGAATCCGCAGTTGTTGACGTCATGCACGGTCACATCAAAGGTTATCCAAAGCTCACAATACAAAAACCAATTTTTCTGAAAGGCGCCAACCGCGGTTCTTCCGGTTTCGACCCACTGGGGTATACAGGGTGGCGGAGGGGGTAGAAGATCGCGACACACTCCCCAGTCATAACACGTTATCTGTCCACCCGTCTCATCCCTGCAGATGAAACTGCAGGAACTGTCCCAAGTGCAGGCTTGACTGCATAAGGGAGGCAGGGCCGACGCCGGAAACGGATGAATCAGCATCAAAAAACCGATAAGGACACTTGATAGAGAACCGCCTATGGCCCCAATCTTTAGACATTTTCTCATTGAGCCTCCTTTCATATAGAGCAGGCGATTTCATTCTCGTGTTATCCATGTTTACGTCGGAGCTGGAGATCAGACGTGTCTCATAGTTCCGGCGTCTCATATAATCCTCCCCACGGCAGTTTTTTAGTCGGGCTGCAGCCTAAAACTTGGAATATTTTATCAGGCCTGCCTCCAACGTTGGATATAAGTATATGTTCCCCCCTTCCCATCTGGAAACCGGCTGTTTTGCCCTCAAGGTTAAATGACAGAAAGGCAACACAAGCATGTGAAGAAGGGAGGCGCGGGGCTGGCCTTGGCCGGGCAGGACTGCAGCGAAAGCGAGCGGGCGCGCTACTATGGCCGGATTTCAAGGCTGATGAATGGGGCCGCGCCAGGTGAAAAGCTACTACCCGGTGGAGGCCGAGAGCCTGAAGCTCCTGGAGATGGCGGTCGATAAGCTAAAATTGAGCGCCCGGGCCTTTGACCGCATCCTCAAAGTGGTCCGGACGGCAGCTGACTTGGCCGGCGAGGACGACATCCGCGCCCTCCACATTTCCGAAGCCATCCAATACCGTATGATGGATAAGTATTATTGAGGCTTTCGTACGAGATTCTCCTAAAACACCCCTTATAATGATACAAAAATTAATAATAACACCCTTGATTTTGTGACAATTGACATTCATAATAGATTTCGAAAGGTAAGGAATGTTCAATCGCTCGATTCTTCATAAGTTAAACGCCTGGAAAGATTCCAATGAACGTAAGCCTCTGATTTTGAGGGGAGCACGCCAGGTCGGCAAAACAACAGCTATCGAAATCTTTTCTAAATTATACGATCAATTCATTTCATTAAACCTCGAAAAACCGGAAGAAGCGAAGCTTTTCTCGTTGGAATTATCGGTCCGAGATTTATTTCAATCCATCCTTCTTTATAAAAACCTGCCCTCTGTCGATGGGCGAGTTCTTCTTTTTTTGGACGAGATTCAGAATTCATCTGAAGCCGTTCGCCTCTTAAGATATTTTTATGAGGAACTGCCGAAGATTCATGTCGTTGCGGCCGGTTCTCTCTTGGAGATTGCTTTGACCCAAAAGCAAATCGGCGTTCCGGTCGGACGTGTCCAGTATCTATTCATGTATCCGTTATCGTTCAAGGAATTTCTCGAAGCGATGCAGGAACAACAAGCTCTCGAATCCTTGAACACGATCCCCGTCCCTCCTTTTGCCGTTCCTCGTCTCCTGGAGCTGTTTCATCGGTATGCTCTCATCGGGGGAATGCCCGAAGTAATCTCCCGGTACGTCGAAGAAATGAATATTGTCGGCCTGGCATCCTATTATCAATCCCTATTTACGTCGTTTCTGGACGATATCCCCAAGTATGCGCGGAACGAAACGATGAAGCGCATCATTCGGCATTGCTTCGAGGCGGCTCCCATGGAGGCTGGGGAGCGCATCAAATTTACGGGCTTCGGGAAATCGAACTATCGGTCGCGAGAGGTCGGCGATGCTTTGAGAACTTTAGAGCAGGCGATGCTCGTCTATCTCCTATATCCGACGACTTCGGTGGAAATTCCCTTGGCCCCCGATCATAAGAAGTCGCCGAAGCTGCAATTTCTAGATGTCGGGCTGATCAATTTCTCGCTGGGGCTCCAAGGCCATTATTTCCGGCACTCCGACCTGCATTCCTTTTTCAGGGGGAAGATCGCGGAAATGATCGTCGGCCAAGAACTGATTGCCGCCGGCTCGGAAGATCATTTAAAGCCTGTTTTTTGGGTCCGCGAAAAAAGCCAGGCTCCTGCTGAAGTTGATTTTGTCGTCCAATTCGAGAAATATGCCGTCCCCATCGAAGTCAAGGCAGGTGCGAAAGGTACTCTCAAATCCCTCCATCAGTTTATCAATCGCAGTCCCCATTCTTATGCCGTCCGGCTCTATGCGGGGCCGCTCGAAGTTCAGGACTCAAGGACGCCCGAAGGTAAAGCGTTTTCTTTGTTGAATCTTCCATATTTTCTAGCCGGTTCGCTTCGAGATTACATTCGCTGGTTCATCGAACATAGATAGAGGGAAAATGAGGGAGCCAAGAGGGAGTCCGTGGCCCGGGTCTTCCTTCAGGCGTTGAAGAGGATGAGGGAGAAGACGTGATGACAACTTCAACAATTATAGCCGATAAATCCTCTAAATCCGCCGTGAACAAATCAATTCATTCAGATTTTCTTATTCATTGGACCGGATATGACATCGACGAGAAATACGATCCAGGATGGTGGAACAGAAAGGAAACCAAGATCAATAAAAGCGTTATCGCCCCTTATCTCAAAAGGCTGAAATACATTTTAAAATATGGACTATGGATGAACAGGGAAACAGATATTATAGAGTTCAAGAACCGGAGGATAAAGATTCCGGTTGTCGCCAGAAGGTGCTTCACTGAGCTGAAGCTCTCAGAGACGTGGATGCATGCTCAAAAATTCGGGCGATTGGGGATCGGATTCAAAAGGATGTTCGTATTCAATCGAATGGGGTTTCCGATGATATATTTCCGTCCTGAAAAGGAAAATTGGTTGATTCAGCCGTTTCTATCTGGCAGTCAAAACATGGAAATAAAGGAATTCTGGGCATGCTTTTTGAAATCCATGGATGAAAAACTTGTCCCCGGCCAATTATTGCAGTACAAGCAGTTCGACGAATCTGAATGGCGGATAATTTATTCAGAAGAGATGGAGGAGAGGCTAAGAAACATCGGGAAAGACGGTCTTTGCGGGTTATTCAAGAAGCCGAATGCAATTCCTGATGCCCTATTCCATGAGTATGTTAAGGAATGCGATAAAAACGAGAGACTCGAATATTTGATTCCTTTGGAAGATTCTGGGTCGGCAAAATGCTCTCGATGGTTCGCTATGATCATATATCCAAGCTTGGCCATAAAAGTAGCGTCTGAAGCGGACGAGGAAACAAGGTATGAGATACTGCGTCTAAAGCCCAAGGCATCGGAGGCGGATATGAATGTGTCGTGTGCGAGCGCAGCATACGAGAAGTATAGCAAGCCCATTGAAATCAATTTGGCTGCCTGCAGGAATTTCTAGATAAAGCATTCATGCTTAAGATAATAAAAACATAAAGGAGGAGGCAATGAATTTGCAGAACGGGACAGATCGGGAAGCCGAGCCTATTCAGGGATCAAATAACTTGGGAGGTAATTTGACTACCTGTTTTCCTGTAGTATCAATTTGAGCTAATCCTCGGGCAGATAAACCTAATAATTTATTTTTTTGATCTATTGATAAAGTTCTTGAAAAAGTATTTTTCTGCGAAATTTACAAAGTCAGGAAAAGTTGAATAGTCGTTTTTAACGGCTCCTTCAGTCCACATTCTCCATAACTCTTTATTATCAAGCATAACCTCTTCTAGTTCTACCCCACCAATCGTTGTTTGTATCTGATTTCTTAATTGATAATCGCGGAAATAAATGCCCATAATTATGGAGGCCAAGGCTCTACGCTTAAAATATTCTTCCTGGTGTTGCTTACCTGGATATTTTTTTCTTATTACTTCCAGATCTTCTGGTTCAAGCCAAATATCACTTAGATTTGGATATTGTAATAATAGTTCATCGAGTTTATTCCACGTCTTAAAGAAGTCACTTCTATGCCAAGCGATTTGTTGGTTTCTCATTTCCATTAAAACATCTTTGTTTGTTTTCAGGAGCTTAAATGTTAGCCAAGCATATGCTCCGGTAGCAATAACGAGAAGCGCTGTAAGTAATTCTATCAATCTAATTCTACCTCCCCGGGTATCATATACGAATTTGCTGCGTAAGTTAAAGATAAGAACACCTTACCCTTTAGGCTAAATGATAGAAAGGCAACACAAGCATGTGAAGAAGGGAGGCGCGGGGCTGGCCTTGGCCGGGCAGGACTGCAGCGACAGCGAGCGGGCGCGCTACTATGGCCGGATTTCAAGGCTGATGAATGGGGCCGCGCCAGGTGAAAAAATATTGCCCGGTGGAGGCCGAGAGCCTGAAGCTCCTGGAGATGGCCGTCACCAAGCTGGGGCTGAGCGCCCGGGCCTTTGACCGCATCCTCAAAGTATCCCGGACAATCGCCGACCTGGCCGGGGAGGAGGCGATCCGACCCATTCATATCTCCGAAGCGGTCCAGTATAGAATGAGTGGCTAGCCGATACGTCCCGTGAGAAATAATCTTATGAAAATCTCTCCGAATTCCGGATCGAATTGAGCTCCGAGACCCCTCCTGATTTCTCCCATGGCGTTTTCGGGGATCATCGCCGGGCGATAAGGTCTTGCCGAAGTCATGGCGTCATAAGAATCAACGATAGTCAATATCCTTGAAAGTACGGGGATATCCTTTCCCGCTAGGCCGTCTGGATAACCCTTCCCATCGAACCTTTCATGATGATGCTTGATGACGTTTGAGACGGATTTAAGCTTTTCGAAAGGCGCCAGTATTTTCTCGGCGAGGAGAGGATGCTTTTTGATATGATCGAATTCCTCTTTCGTCAGGTTTTCCGGCTTGTGGAGTATCCGTTCAGGCGTGCCGACTTTTCCGATATCATGAAGCTTGCCGGCCATCTGAACCTCTTTGACTTCTGGGGAAACGCCGTTCCGCTGCTCGGCAATTTTGCCCGCGAGATTGGAGACCCGGATGGAATGCCCCGCCGTATAAGGGTCTTTGGCTTCAAGAGCGTTAACCAGGCTGGTCATTGAAGAAACGAATTGGAAAGAGAGCTCGAATGGGTCTTTGTTACTGTTTCCTGTTTTTTCCATCAGAGCAGCGCCTGCAGAGTTTCCAGCGACATGCCTCTTTCCGTTAACGCTGCTATCACTATCAGAATTTTCGAGCCTATCAATCACCCGTGGGGATGAATCTCGGGGTGATATTTTTCGTTATTTCCTACCCTAAAAGGGGGAGGGCAGAAGTCTGCTGGTTTTTTTGCGTCCTTGACAGGTTTTTCATATATTTTATAACATGGCCTGGATTGGGAGGGAGGCGGAGTGGCCATGGTCCTTATCCTATTTTTAGGAATGGCGGCGCTCGTCTGGTTCTCTATCTTCGGCTATTTGGCCTTTCTGAGATGGAAAGCGTCACGCTCCGCCAAAAGCGACGGACAGCTCACCTCCTGGCCGGACATCGCCGTCGTCATCCCCGTCCTCAACGAAGAGAACCTGATCCTGGCCAAGCTTTCCAACCTGAAGCAGGCGGACTATCCTCGGGAGCGCATGTCCATTATGGTGGTCGATGGAGGCTCGACGGACAGGACGGTGGAGATCGTACGGCGGGCCAAGGCCGAAGGCGAAGAGATTCAACTGGTCTGTCTGGAGGCCGCCCGGGGCAAGGCCGAACAGGTCTCCCGAGCCCTGAGCATTTTAAAACAGGAGATCGTCGTCGTTACCGATGCGGACGCCCTTTTGGAGCGTTCCTGCCTTAAGAAACTTGTCGTCCGGCTGAAGAACGCCCCTGGGGCGGCCATGGTGGGCGCCACGGTGGAGCCTCAAACCCCCCTCTTGGAGGAGCGCCTCCACTGGCTGCTACTCAACACCCTGTGGTGGCTGGAGGGCGAAGCCCTCGCGGCGGCAAGCCTTTCAGGTGTATGCTATGCTTGCCGGCGAAGCTTGGTCATGTCTTTGTCCAAGACCGCAAAATCAGAGGATATCCACCTTTCTCTTCTATCCGGGGCCAATGGCTTCAGCGTGCATATATCGCGAGAGGCGCGGGTCAGGGAACTCCGCGTCCCTCAGACCTTAGGGGAGTTTTTTAGATTTCGCCGCCGCCGCGGCGCCGGATATCTGGCCGAACTCCGCCATCCTCCCCCCATGGCCGGCTCATCGTCGGGCTGGCGTCTGGCGCGATTTATGCGACTCTGGCATTTTCTGGCGACGCCCAAAATGGCGGTCGTTTTGCTGGCCCTTGCGCTTTTTCTCTTGGCCACACCCTATTGGATAGGACCGTTGATCGTCTTGGGCGCCTTTGCTTTGCCCCTTTTGGTCGCCCTCTTTTCTTCGGGGCTGAGCGGGGAAAAGAACCGCTGGTGGAAGCTCCCCCTGGCGGCCGGCCGGTACCTGGCCCTCACCCTGGCCTCCATGTTGGTTTTAAATCCTAATCCCCGGGCCCAAATTCCGATGGGAGGCCGACCGTGATCCGGCCCCGCCACCTGAAGATGGCCTTCCGCTATCTGGCCCACCGTTTTCAAAAGCTCCATCCCTTTGATGTCGAGGCCGCCCTTCTCAACCAATGCGACCTCCATTGTCTGTACTGCCATTATCCCGATCGACTGAAGCCTCAGCTCAGCACACGGCAGTGGAAAGACATTATCCGAGGCTTTGCCGCCCTGGGCACGCTGCGCTTCAAGTTCCACGGAGGGGAGCCGACCTTGCGGCCGGATTTCCGGGAGCTGTCCGCCGAAGCCAAGGCTGCCGGAATGATCGTAGCGGCCACCACCAACGGCACGACGATTTCTTCGCGGCCAGACCTGCTCGATTTTCTGGACGAGGTGATCATCAGCCTGGATTCCCCCCATCCTGAGGCGAACGACCGGATTCGGGGCCAAGGGTCGCATGAAAGGGCGGTCCGGGCGATCGACCTAGCCCTGGGGCGCGGAGTGCGGACTTATGTGAACATGGTCCTCACCCGGGCCAACCTCGCCCACCTGGAGGATATGCTGGATTTCTGCGAAGCCCGGGGCGTGCGGATGAACGCTCAGCCCATCGTTTTCGGAGCGCTGTATTATGTCGAGAACGCGCAGGCTCTGGAGCTTCGGCCCGACGAGATCCGGGACGTCCACCGCCGGATGATCCTCTGGAAAAAGCAGGGCCGCGGCCTCTTTTTTTCCAAGAGGGCTTATCGGAAAGTGTTGAATTGGCCGGACTACAGCCGACTGGCCCTAAAGAGCCAGGGGCCTTCCTCCTGCGTGGCCGGAAGAGATTACATCCGCGTTGAATCCAACGGCGATGTCTTGCCCTGCTGCCAGTACAATGCGGATTTTACGCCCAAGAATATCATCCGCCACGGCCTCCGGGAGAGCCTTGTCCATGTCCAGACGCACAATTGCGCGGATTGCTGGCTGGCCTATTACAACGAACGGACGGCGCTGTTCAAGCTGCACCCCGGAGCGGTGTGGGA
>Ga0299912_10004389_pt1 | contig 11557 bp, 11 predicted proteins | sample RVTome_2_FD_207667 | JGI IMG/M metagenome (GOLD analysis project Ga0299912, IMG submission 207667) | Soil microbial communities from uranium-contaminated site in the Upper Colorado River Basin, Wyoming, United States - RVT95D214 (version 2) ... | reverse complement strand
GGGGCATGGCCGCGCGGCGGTCGCCCTCCGGCAGCGCCAGGCCGCCCGCCAGTATCCCCCGGCCGAGGGGGCTGTAGGGCACGAAGCCGATGCCCAGCTCGCGGCAGGTCGGGATGACGGCGGCCTCCATGTCGCGGGTCCACAGGGAGTATTCGCTCTGGACGGCGGTGACCGGGTGGACGGTGTGGGCCCGGCGGATGGTGCGGGCCGAGGCCTCCGACAGGCCGTAGTGGAGCACCTTGCCCTCGGCGATCAGGTCCTTCAGGGCGCCGACCGTGTCTTCGATGGGCACGTCCGGGTCGACCCGGTGCTGGTAGAACAGGTCGAGGCGGTCGGTCTGAAGTCGCTGGAGGGAAGCCTCGGCGACCTCCTTGACGTGTTCGGGGCGGCTGTTGCGGCCGAAGGCGCCCGGAACCCCGACGCCCGTTCCCGTCGGAATGTCGAAACCGAATTTGGTGGCGATGAACAGCTTGTCGCGGAAGGGCTTCAGCCCGCGGCCGACGACCTCCTCGTTGTGGAAAGGCCCGTAAACCTCCGCCGTGTCGAAGAAAGTGATCCCAAGCTCCACCGCTTTGTGAAGCGTGGCGATGGACTCCGCCTCGTCCGGCGCGCCGGTCCCGTAGGCCCAGCTCATGCCCATGCAGCCGAGCCCGATGGCCGAAACGGACGGCCCCTTGGGACCCAGGGTTCGCATCTTCATGGGAGAGCTCCGTAGTGTGTTCGATCATCCGGCCCAGCCGCCAACCTAGCCGCCCAGCCGAGCGGAAGCGAGGGTCACAGAGCCGCCCTCGTCCTTCGACAAGCTCAGGATGAGGGCGAATGCGGGCGCAGTAGAATTCCTCACCCTGAGCCTGTCGAAGGGCGAGGAATTCTGACCGATAACAAACGCAATTCCGATCTAGTCCTTGCGGCCGAGGGGGTGCTTGGTCCGCACCACCTCGCGCAGCCGGTCCTCGGCCACGTGGGTGTAGATCTGGGTGGTGGAGATATCGGCGTGGCCGAGCAGGGTCTGGACCGTGCGCAGGTCCGCGCCCCCTTCCAACAGATGGGTGGCGAAGGCGTGGCGCAGCACGTGCGGGCTCACCCGGGCCGGATCGATCCCCGCCTCCGCCGCCGCTTCGCCCAGGAGCTGGGAGAACCGGCGCGCGGTCAGCCGCCCGCCGGCGCCGCGCGAGGGGAACAGCCAGGGGCTGGCCGGAGCGGCCGCCCCCTCCCCCACCCTTCGGGCGGTCCCCCTCCCCCGCTGCGCGGGGGAGGATAGGAAGGCCGGCCGGACCTCCAGATAGGCCTTCACCGCCGTGCGGGCCGCGTCGTTCAGAGGGGCGAGCCGCTCCTTGCCGCCCTTGCCCCGGACGATCAGATAGGCCGGATCGCGCGCCAGCGCCGCAAGCGGCAGGGACAGGAGCTCGGACACCCGCATGCCCGAGGCGTAGATCAGCTCCACCATGCAGGTGAGGCGCAGGCCCTGGGCGCCGTCGCGGGCGGCGGCGGCGATCAGGCGCTCCATCTCCTCGCGGCTCAGCACCCTGGGCAGGGGCCGACCCTGGCGCGGGGCGTCCACCCGGCGCGAGGGATCGTCCGCCCGCCAGCCCTCGCCCAGCACGAAGCGGTAGAACTGGCGCAGGGCCGCGCGCCGCCGCGCCGCCGTGGACGCCGCCAGGCCGCGCGCGCCAAGGGACTCGAAATAGGCCTCCACGTCCTCGGCCGAGGCGTCCGACAGGCTCCGTCCCCGGCCGGCCAAGAAGCCGCCCGCGTCGGCCAGGTCCTTGCCGTAGGCGGTCAGGGTGTTGCGCGCGGCCGCGCGCTCGACCGCCATCATCTCCAGGAAGGCTTCGGCCCAGCCCTCACCGCTCATCGCGGCCCTTGGAGCTTCAGCAGCCCTTCGACCGCGAAGGCCCGCGCGTCGGTCTTGAGGCCAGCCTTGCTTAAGGCCCGGATCAGCGCAGCGCGGTCGGCCGGCGCCAGGCCTTCCGCCCCGCTCTGGGCGGCGATCGCCAGGGCGTAGAGCGCCGTATCGCCCAGGCGTCCCTGGTCGGCGGAGAGCTCCAGCGCCATCAGACGCGCCGGCGAGGCGCGGCCGGGGGCCAGGGGCGCGAGGGACAGGGCGTAGCGGTGCTCCGGCCCCAGAACCGCGCCCTGGGCGGCCAGTTCCGCCATGGCGGCCCCGACACGGGCTCGGCCGGCGGCGTCCGCGCCCTCGGCCGCCCGGGCGAGATCGCCGACCGCGTCCGCCGGCTGGCCCGCCGAAGCGTCGATCAGGGCGTCAAGCAGGGCGAGATCGAGCGGCGACGGCGGCGCGGCGCCCTGGCCGACCTGGGCGCGGGCCGCCCGCGCGGAGGCGGCGTTCCCGGCCGTGGCGGCGGCCATGGCGATCGGGACCGGCTCGCGGAACACGGCCTGGGCGGCGACGAGCTGGGCGATCTGGGGGGCGGCGAGCGATGCCAGGGCCTGGAATTCAGCGGGAGTCTGGGCGCGCTTGAGCAGGGCGAGCGTGGCCGCCTCCTTCACGGCGAGGTCCTGGGTCCCAGCGGCCAGGGCGACCAGCGCCGCCTCGCCGGCGGGACCAGGCTGGTCGGCGGCGGCAGCGATCTCGGCGGCCGCGGGCGTAGCGGGCAGGGGCGCGGCCCCGTCGGACGGCGCGGGCTGAGAGGCGGGTGAAGCTGGAGGCGCCGGCGCGAGCCCGGCATAGGCCCCCGGCTGCGGCAAGCCCAGCCGCGCGGCCCTCGCCGCGGCCTGGATGCGGGCGGCGGGCGGCGCGGCCGGGTCGCGGGCCAGGGCCACGGCGATGGCGGCCGGTGCGGCGGCGACGCCCTGGGTCCAGTCAGCGGCCACGCGGCGCGACAGGGCGTAGTCCAGTCCGTCGTCGAGCACGGGCGCTTCGCCGGTCTTCTTGGCCATGAGCGCCATGATCAGCCGCTCGAAATCGGACTTGCCGACCTGTTGCCCGGCGAGTTGCAGAGTGAGCTGGGCCGCCGGCTGCAGCCCCCCCAACACTTGGCAAAATGCCCGCAGCCGCAGCCAGTAGGGCTGGTCGCGGCCGACCGCGAGCGCCTCTTCGATGGCGCAGGCTTTGTCGTCCTGGCCGAGGTCGAGCGCCGCCTCGGCCCCCGCCTGGGAAAGCGCCGGCTTCTGGCCGAGGCTGGGCGTGCGCGACACGATGGCCTGGACCGCCGCCGCGTCTCCAAGGCCCAGCAACGCCAGGGCCCGCGCCCCGGCGAGATCGGGATCCTGGCCCGCCCCCTCCGGTCCGATCGCGCCGGTGGACAGCACCCGCCGGGCCAGGGCCGTGGCCGCCGGCGACAGGGACGCCTGGCCGAGCGTCGGAATCACAGCGCGCGCCAGGGCGGCGGAGGAGCCCGTCCACAGATCGTCGGGCAGCTCGGCGAGCCCCGCGCCAGCGGAGAACAGGTCGGGCGCCGGCAGGGTCTGCACCTGCACCTGCGCCCCGGCGGGCCCGCTCGCGGTCGCGGCGAGGAGCGAAGCGGCCAGGACGGCCAGGGATAGGCGCTTGCGTCGGCCCGCCTGCCATGGCGGCCCGCGAACCGATCGTGTAAAGGCCATGCCAGCCATGACTGGGCTCCCAACAGACGCTGACGCCGCATCCTTCAAGGCCGGCTTCAAGGCCGGAACGAGGCGCCGCCGCCGCCCGCCGCGGGAGACGCGCGCATGACGCCCAAACCCGCCGTGCGGGAACGCACCATAGCGCTCGTGGGCCTGATGGGCGTAGGAAAAACCACCGTCGGGCGAAAGCTGGCCCAGACCCTGGGTCTTCCCTTCCACGACGCCGACCACGAGATCGAGACGGCCGCCGGCCGCTCCATCGCCGAGATCTTCGCCGAAATGGGCGAGGCGGAGTTCCGCGCGGGCGAGCGGCGGGTGATCGGGCGGCTGCTGAAGTCGGGCCCGCATGTGCTCGCCACCGGCGGCGGCGGCTTCATGGACCCACAGATTCGCGCCTTGATCGAACGGGACGCGATTTCGGTCTGGCTGAAAGCGGACCTCGACGTCATGGTCCGGCGCGTCGGCCGCAAGGACACCCGTCCCCTGCTCACCGGAAAGGATCCCCGCAAGGTGCTGACCGCCCTGATGGCCGAACGCTATCCCGTCTACGCCCTGGCGGATATCACGGTGGAGACCGACGACCGGCCGGTCGGCGAGGCGGTGGCGGCCATCGTGGCGGCGCTGGAGCGACGATTGGAGACGCGCGCGTCATGCTGAAGATCGACCTGGGGCTGGGCGAACGGGACTACATCGAGGTGGGGCTGGGCGAACGGACCTATCCGGTGGTGGTCGGCCCGGGGCTGATCGCGCGGGCCGGAGAGCTCTGCGCGCCGCTGCTGACGCGCGGACGCACCGCGATCGTGACGGACGAAACCGTGGCGGGGCTGCACGGGGAGAGCCTGAGGCAGAGCCTGGCCGCCGCCGCCATCGAGGCGCCGATGATCGTCGTGCCGCCGGGCGAACAGACCAAGAGCTTCGAGGGCCTGGCGGACCTGTGCGACCGCCTGCTGGCGCTGGGCCTGGATCGCGGCGACATGATCGTGGCCTTCGGCGGCGGGGTGGTGGGCGATCTCGCGGGCTTCGCGGCGGCCATCTACAAGCGCGGGATCGACTTCATCCAGATTCCCACGACCCTGCTGGCGCAGGTGGATTCCTCGGTGGGCGGCAAGACCGCCATCGACACCCCGCGCGGCAAGAACCTGATCGGCGCCTTCCACCAGCCGCGCCTGGTGCTGGCGGACCTGGACGTGCTCGCAACCCTGCCCGACCGGCAGATGCGCGCCGGCTACGCCGAGGTGATCAAGTACGGCCTGCTCGGCGACGTCGACTTCTTCGAATGGCTGGAGGCCAACGGCGCGGCCGTGCTGGCGCGCGAGCCCGAGGCGCTGACCAAGGCGGTGGCGCGCTCCATCGAGATGAAGGCCGAGACAGTGGCCGCCGACGAGCGCGAGACCAGCGGCCGGCGGGCGCTGCTGAACCTCGGCCACACCTTCGGCCATGCGCTGGAGGCGCAGACCGGCTTCGGGGAGACCCTGCTGCACGGCGAAGCGGTGGCGTTGGGCTGCGCCATGGCCATGCGCTTCTCGGCGCGGCTCGCCCTCTGCCCCAGCCAGGACGCCTCGCGCGCCGAGACCGCCATCGCCGCCGCCGGCCTGCCCGCGCGCCTGTCCGACATTCCGGGCCGCTTCCCCGCCGATCGCCTGGTGGAGCACATGGCCCAGGACAAGAAGGCCGAAGCCGGTCGCCTGACCTTCGTGCTGGCCCACGGCATCGGCCAGGCGTTCACGGCCAAGGACGTCGATCCCGTGGCCGTGCGCGACTTCCTGATCGCCGAAGGAGCCCTGCCTTGATCGCCGCCCTAATGGTTCTGGCCCCAGCGCTAGCGGTGCTCCTGACCATAGGAGCCCTGATCTCGGCCGCCGAGACCTCCATGACGGCCGCGAGCCGCGGCCGGATGCATCAGCTTGAACGCGACGGCGATCGCGCCGCCCGCCGGGTGAATGGGTTGATCTCCGATCAGGAAAACATGATCGGCGCGATCCTGCTGTCCAACAACGTCGTCAATATCCTGGCCTCGGCCCTGACCACGGCCGTGCTCGGCGCCCTGCTCCCCGGGGTCATCGGGGTGGTGACGGCCACGATCATCATGACCGTGCTGATCGTGATCTTCGGCGAGATCCTGCCCAAGACGCTGGCGATCACCCGGCCGGACGACGTGGCGCGGGTGATGTCGCTGCCGACCGTTTGGGTGGTGCGGATCTTCGGCCCCCTAGCCTACGGCGCCCAATGGCTCGTGCGCCACACCCTGCGCCTGTTCGGGGTGCACCTGTCCATGGAGGCGGATGTGCTGGCCGCCCACGAGGAGATCAGGGGCGCGGTCGAGTACCACCACGCCGAGGGCGCCGTCGAAAGTCGCGACCGCAGGATGCTGGGCGGGGTGCTCGACCTTTCGGAGATGGACGTCTCGGAAATCATGGTCCACCGCAGGGCGATCGTCATGCTCGACGCCGGCCTGCCGCCGCGCGAGCTGATCGCCGAGGCGCTGGACAGTTCGCACACGCGCATGCCGCTCTATCGGGGCGATCCGGACAACATCGTCGGCGTGCTGCACGCCCGCGACCTGCTGCGCGCCGTGGCCGCGCCCGACGGACGTCCGGACGAGGTGGACGCCGCTTCCCTGGCCCGCCCGCCCTGGTTCATCCCCGAGACCACCAATCTGAAGTCCCAGCTCAACGCTTTCCTGCGGGCGAAGAACCATTTCGCCCTGGTGGTCGACGAATACGGCGCCCTGCAGGGCCTGGTGACGCTGGAAGACATCCTGGAAGAGATCGTCGGCGAGATCGAGGACGAGCATGACCTGCCGCCGGTCCACGGCTTGAGGCGTCAGCCGGACGGGTCGGTGCTGGTGGACGGGGTGGTGACCATCCGCGACCTGAACCGCGCCATGGACTGGGACCTACCCGACGACGACTGGGTCACGGTCGCGGGTCTGGTGATCCACGAGGCCCAGACCATCCCCGAGCCCGGTCAGACCTTCATCTTCCACGGCCGCCGGTTCCAGGTGGTGCGCCGCAAACGCAACCAGATCACCTCCATCCACGTCAGCCCCGCGACGGCCGAGGAGGAGGCGTGACCGCTTAACGCTTTGGATGTAGAGTGCTTCGGATGTCGAAGACCCCCGTGACCCTGTCTTTGGACGACCTCGCCGACGCCGGCTTGGCGGCGAGCCACAGGGCCGCGCGTGAAGCGCTGTCGGCCGGCGTGCACGTCGAAGGTTGGGCAGAACCCAAGCTGGCGCGCGCGCTGAAACTGGCCGGCGGCGGCGCGGCGGGTCAAGGGACGGCGACCAGCAAACGGCGGGCGTGAACCGCCGACCGTTCGTGTTGATGATCGCCGGGCCGAACGGCTCAGGCAAGACGACCTTGACGCGCGAGCTACGGATTCGCGGCGTCGATCTGGGCGTCTATATCAATCCGGACGATATCGCCGCTGAGCTGCGGGGCGCCTACGCGGCGCGCGTCGCCGCCGCTCAGGCGGAAGCCGACCGGCTGCGCGACGATTGCCTGTCGAGGCGTGTGGGTTTCTCCTTCGAGACGGTGATGTCCCATCCCTCCAAGGTGGAGATTCTCAGCCGCGCCAAGGACGCGGGTTACTTTGTCATCCTGTACTTCATCGCCACCGAAGACCCGGCGCTGAACGTGGCCCGGGTAAAGCAGCGCGTGGCGCTCGGCGGCCATGACGTTCCTGCCGACCGCATTGTCGCCCGCTATCATCGGGCCCTGACGCTTCTGCTCCAGGCCATGGCCCTGTCCGATCATTGCGTGCTGTTCGACAACACCTATCGCGCAGCGGAAGGCGAGGACGTGGTGCTCAGGCCGTTCTTCACCTTGATCCGAACCGAGTCCGGACTGAAGCTTGTATCCATCCCGCCAATTCCCTTGTGGGCGCGCGAGGCCATCGCTTCGGTCTCATGAGTTGGGCGTCCTGACGCCGCCTCTTGCCGGCGCGCCGATTCCAGACAAGATGTCCGCAATCACGGTCGCCGTGACGCCGTGAATCAGGGGGAGATCGTAATGCCCAGCGTCATAAGCGCGCTTCTCAAGGCGCGCGCCTTTCATCTTGTCGCGCGCATCCTGCTCACCGTGCCGTTCTGGGGCGCCGGAATCCAGCACGCCGTCCAGTGGTCCACGGTCCCGGCGGAGATGGCCCACTTCGGCCTGAACCCGCCGCTGCTCTATGGCGTAGCCTTGCTTGTCACCTGCTTCGTCGGCTCGCTGCTGGTGATCCTGGGCGGCCGCCTGACCTGGCTGGGCGCGGGCGCGCTGGGCGTCTTCACCGCCCTGACCATCCCCATCGCCCACGCCTTCTGGGCCATGCAGGGCGACGCGGCCATGAACGAGTTCCGCACGGTGATGGAGCACGTCTCGATCATCGGCGGGCTGATGGTGGTCGCGGCGATGGAAGCGAACCGCGAGGCTTAGGACGGCGCCCTACTCTCCCGGCGCGAGGGCCTTGATCGACAGGGCGTGGACCGGACCGGCCAGTTCCTCGGCCAGGACCGTGTTGATCCGCCGCTGACGGTCCACGCGGTTAAGGCCCTCGAAAGCCGCGGCCACGATGGTGACACTGAAATGGCTTTCCCCGCCCGGCCGCGCGCCGGTGTGGCCGGCGTGGCGGGCGCTGTCGTCCACGAGCTCCAGCCGCTCGGGCGAAAATGCCGCAGTGAGCTTGGAACAGATGCGCCCGGCCGTTTCGCCCACGATTAAACTCCCTCGGTCCTTGAACCCGCGCGCCCGCGGCCCATACTTCGCCCCATGAGCAACGCGTTTCAATACCGGCCCAAGTTCGTGGACATTCGCGTGCGCCCCCCGCGCAAGGGCGAGGACGACGTGATGGGCCTGAAGCCGGGCGAGCGGCGCTGCGATCATGCCGGCTGCATCGCCGTGGCCACGGCCAAGGCGCCCAAGTCGCGTGAGCGGCTGGAGGAGCACTACTGGTTCTGCCAGCCGCACGCGGCCGAGTACAACAAGACCTGGAACTTCTTCGCCGGCATGAATCAGACCGAGGCGGACACGGTGCGCGAACAGGCGTTCACCGGCGACCGGCCCACCTGGGCGTTCAAGGCCTCGCGGGCGTCCCGTGAAGCGGCGGCGTTCGCGGCCGGGGCCGGGCGGGTCGCACGCGATCCGTTCGGCCTGTTCCGCGCCGCCCGCGCCAAGGCCGACGCCGAGGCCGAGGAAGCCGCCCGCCGGCTGGGGCGGCTGGAGCGCGCCGCGCTCGCGGACCTGGACCTGGAAGTGACCGCCACCGCCGCGAAGATCCGCACCCGCTACACCGAGCTGATCAAGCGCTGCCACCCGGACGCCAACGGCGGCGACCGCTCGGCCGAGCATAAGCTTCAGCGCGTGCTGAAGGCCTACAAGACCCTGCAGAAGGCCAAGCTGGTCTAGGTATCCGCCCACGCCGGCCTCACGGCGAGCTGTCGGCATTGCGAAGAATTAACTCGCCACGCTCAGCCGAGGTGGCGAGTTTGCCGACTGTTCCTGGGGCCCGCGGGGAATCGGAAATGAGCGTCGCGCTGCTGCTCGGCATTCTGGCGGGCAGCCTTCCGGACATGCCGCCGCCCCTGCCCTCACCGACACAGGCGGCCGCTGACGGCGTGATCCGCTACAGCCCGGACTTCTTCGCCGACGGCCGACCGAACACGGCCATGGACATGGTGATGCGACTGCCCGGCTTCAGCTTCGACGGCGGGGCGAACGTGCGCGGCTTCGGCGGCGCGGCGGGAAACGTGCTGGTGGACGGCGCGCGGCCCACGTCCAAGCAGGATAACCTGGAGTCCGTCCTCAACCGCATCCCCGCCGCCCAGGTGGACCATGTGGAGGTGATCCGCGGCGGGGCGACGGGTATCGACATGCAGGGCCGCACGGTGATCGCCAATGTGGTGCGCAAGGCGGGCTCGGGCCTTCAGACCGTCGCGTCGGTGTCCGATGGAGTCTACTACAACGGCCGCCATGCCCCCTCCGTCCGGCTGGAGCTGAGCCGCCGACGCGACGGCCGCACGCTCGAGGGCTCGATCGTGGCCGCCCACTTCGTGGATGACGGCGCCGGCGACGGGCCGCGTGTGCGCACGGACGCGGCCGGCGCGACCCTGGTCCGCTCGAACCTTCACGCCAATGCCGGCGGGAACGAGGTCACCGCCACGGGGGCCTATGAGGCGCCGCTGGGCGCCGGCAAGTTCCGGGTGAACGGACTGCTCTCCTTCAGCGCCTACAACGCCGACGAGGACGATCGTCTGAGCTTTCCCGCGCCAGGGCTCGAGACCCTGCGCGACCGGCAGGAAAGGGAGAAGACCGAGCTTGGCGTGCATTACGAGCAGCACCTGACGCCGCGCACAACGCTGGAGTTGCTCGCCGTCCAGCAGGTGCGGTGGAATCACTACACGTCCGCCTTCACGACCGCGGTGGAGACCGACGTTTTCCGTGAATCCGACACGGCCGGGGAAAGTGTCGCGCGGGCGGTGGTGCGCTTCGAGCGCGACCCCAAGCTCTCCCTCGAGGGGGCCGTCGAAGGCGCCTTCAACATCCAGAAGAGCGACAGCCGCTTCGCCGTGAACGGCGCCGACATCCCGCTTCCGGCGGCCAAGGTGACCGTCAGCGAGAAGCGTGGAGAGGCTTCGCTCTCGGCCACCTGGAAGCCGGCGCCCAAGTTCGTCGTGGAGGCGGCCCTGCGCGCCGAGATCTCCAACATCACCTCGACGGGCGACGCGGTGCTGCAGAAGACCCTGTTCTATCCCAAGCCGCGCTTGCTGCTCACCTGGTCGCCGGACGCGGCTGACCAGGTGCGCCTGCGATTCGAGCGCAAGATCGGCCAGCTCAACTTCTCGGACTTCGCCGCCTCGTCCAACCTGAGCGCGGGCCTGGTGCGCGCGGGAAACCCGGACCTGAAGCCCTGGCAGGCCTGGGAGGCGGAAGCGGTCTACGAGAAGCACTTCGGCAAGGCCGTGGCGGTTCTCACCCTTCGCCGCGCCTGGATCAACGACGTGGTCGACCGCATCCCGATCTACGCCCCCTTCGGCGTATTCGATGCGCCCGGCAACATCGGCTCGGCGGTTCAGAACGACCTCGCCCTGGACATCACCCTGCCGCTGGATCGCCTCGGGCTGAAGCATGGGCAGATCAAGGCCCAGGGCGGCGTGCGGGACTCCCGGGTCACCGACCCGACCACCGGCCAGATGCGGCGCATCTCGGGCCAGCGCCCCTTCAATTACGCGGCGCACTTCACGCACGACCTGCCGAAGCTGAAGGCCAACTGGGGCATCGACGTGTACAATCGGTGGACCCAAACCCTCTATCGATTCAATGAAATAGACGTCTACAAGCTGAAGACCTGGGTGGATGTGTTCGTCGAGTACACGCCCCGTCCGGACACCTCGTTGAGGCTCGGGGTCGACAACATCGGCTCGCGGGGCTTCCAGCGCGTGCTCTACGTCTACCCCGGGCCGCGCAACACCACCGGCCTCGCCTACGTGGACGACCGCCGCCAGGACTTCGGCCCGGCGGTGTTCTTTCGGGTCCGCAGAACGTGGAACTGATCCTCAGACCGCCGCGCGGGTGTCGTCGGCGCCGTGGGCCAGGCGCTTGAGCAGCGGGCTGAGCGCCAGGAACAGCGCGCCGAAGCCGATCCCCCACCAGCCGATGGTCTGGAACACGCCGAGCGAGGTTTTCAGCGCCAGGGCGGGATCGACCACCTGACCGCCGACGGTCTGCGACCCCGCCAGGCCCGCCACCCAGCCGCCGATGTACTGGGCCCAGGAGCTGGAGAGGAACCACACGGCCATCAGGGTCGAAACGATCACTGGCGGAGACAGCTTGGTGATCTCCGACAGCCCTACCGGCGACAGGCAAAGCTCGCCGGTGGTGTGAAGCAGATAGGTGATCCCCAAGAGGATCAACGGCAGGCGGAAGGCCGCGTCGGCCGTGCCCGCGCCCCAGACCAGCACCAGGAAGCCAAGCCCCACCTGCAGCAGGCCGAGGCCGAACTTGAACAGCGGGTC
>Ga0299912_10004388_pt1 | contig 11562 bp, 11 predicted proteins | sample RVTome_2_FD_207667 | JGI IMG/M metagenome (GOLD analysis project Ga0299912, IMG submission 207667) | Soil microbial communities from uranium-contaminated site in the Upper Colorado River Basin, Wyoming, United States - RVT95D214 (version 2) ... | reverse complement strand
ACTGGGGCGGCTCCCGAACTTGCCAGGTATCGAGTCGGTTCTGAGGTACGCGCAAGTGACCGTTAACGAGGAAGCCCCTCCCCTTGGCAAGCTCTACTGTGATCGACTGCGTTCCGCCCGCCGGCAGGTCAAGGCACCGACGCCATTCGTCCGCCTCAAGAAAACATATACCCGTGCGTTTCCGTCGCAATGCGTTCTCACGCCCGAGCCACATTTCCCATGCTTTCCGGGGGTCGTCGAAGGTGAAGGGAACTCGAAGAGGAAGTCGGTGATTGGCGCACACCAGAGCCAAGCGGACGTCATTCTGTTCAGATAGTCGCCGAAGGTCATGTAGATGTCGCGGTTGGAAGGTGAACGTCCACTTGACAGATTTGTCTTTCTCGCAGAAGTCCCCGTGGCCGCTGGACTTTGTGTAGATGGTAACATCATCGTCTATCGTGTATACAGACCAACACTCATTTGTGTCGGTTTCTACCATCCGAATCGTTATCGGTCGGTCGCTCCTCACAAGCTTAGTCAGCAAAGCCCCGTGATACAGCTCAAAATCTCGTATAGCCATGGTTTGTGTGCCTCCACTCAATATCAACATTCACGCTCTCGCAGTAGTACCATCGGCCTAAAAACGAGCCGGGATAAGGAAAAAACAGAGATGATTGCTACGATTCATCGCACGCTACCTGGTCTAAGGGCGATAAGAGCTTTGCTAACGTGACGCACGGTATTACAACAGGTTTCGGCGAATAGAGAAATTGGTGGGGCAAGCCCCACCCTACGCCTTTTCACGTGGAACGCATATGATTGGTGCGATTCATCGCACCCTACCGGCTATGGGTAATTCGTCCGCGAGGGCTATTACTCGCCTAAGGCTTCGATGTCGGCGGCGTCCTTTTTTCTGCCAGTCGCCCTTTTATTGGCGATGAAATCATCGCGACTGATGAAAAATACCGGCGTCTGGCCATAGCGGCCGGGAACTTTGCCGGCGTCCGCCTTTTCCCACGAGACTCCACTGGCTTTCGTAATGATGTCTATGCGTATGGGAGGAACGCCAAGCTGGACGACCTTGCCGGGCGTGATAAAATCGTCCTCAGACAGATCCAGCGACCCGAAGCCAAACTCGTTTAGAGCGGCAAGAATCCGCTCGGCGTTTTCGCGGACTGGCCTGACAAACAAGTCGATGTCGCCGGTAAAACGTGGCGCGCCGTGAAAGGCCAGGGCGTAACCGCCGACGATCAGGTATTCAACCTTGTGCTTGTTGAACAACTCGAGCAGTTCTTTGAAGTCGTTGCGAATCTCCATAAAACTCGCGTCTGAGAGCATCGACCGCCGCGAGGCGCTCTTGCGGCGGGCGGCTGAGCCAATACTGAAGGTTCTGCTTGATCTCTGAGTAATCATCCAAACGCTGCTTCTGTACGGTCTTGCGAATCATATTGCCATTATACCAAAGGGGCATGGATTGTACTAATCAAACCACTCGTCTTTTGGGTCGAATGGCGGGATACAGACATTCACAATACGCATTCTGCCTGAGGCGCGATGCCGGCAGCCGGGCTTAATCAGCACCGAAGTAAAGGGCTTGACCGGCACAAGTTTGCCATCGAGCTCCATAAAGCCGTCGCCCTCCAGAACAAGGTAAATCTCCGTATGCTGTTTATGGTAATGCACCTTGGAATCTTCGATAATTTCAACTATGTGCATAGTCGCGGCTTGGTTATCTGGGCTGACAAAGGCCCGCTGTGCATAGCCGCATGGACAGGTGACCGCGTCGATCTGGTCGAAATGTGCCATCATATAATTTGCCATAATTAACTCCAACTTTCCAAACGCCCTTGAAACCTCAACAATCGCTGTTTATACTTGGATTCTCTGCTTGAAAATTTTAAGTTCAATGCTGTCAATTTTAAAGGGTAAAGATGAGCAATCTATTTGATGTTTCAGGTAAGGTAATCGCCATTACCGGCGGCGGCGGAGTCCTGTGCGGAACAATGGCTAAGGCGCTGGCTAAAGCCGGTGCAAAGATCGCTGTTCTGGACCTGATCGAAGCCGCCGCAAAGAAAGTCGCAGACGAAATCAAATCCAGCGGCGGTCAGGCGATTGCAGTAAAATGCAATGTGCTGGACAAAAAGAGTCTGGAGGCGGCTAAGGAGAAAATCGCTGGCAGGCTCGGACAAGTTGACGTGCTGATAAACGGCGCGGGCGGCAATAAGAAAGAAGCCACCACTTCTCCGGAGCTTTCTTTCTTTGACCTGCCGGCTGAAGCCGTTCGATTTGTTTTCGAGCTGAATTTTATCGGCACTTTATTGCCCACGCAGGTCTTTGCCCGCGAAATGGCTGAAAGAGGCACGGGCGTAATATTGAACATTTCCAGCATGACCGCTCTTCGCCCCTTAACCAAAGTGGCTGCGTACTCAGCAGCCAAAGCCGCGGTCAGCAACTTCACGCAGTGGCTGGCAGTGCACGTATGCCAGAACTATTCCAAAGAGATTCGCGTCAATGCCATCGCACCGGGTTTTTTCCTGACCGAACAGAATCGGTTCCTTTTGACCGATGAGAAAACTGGCGAGTTGACCGATCGCGGCAGGAAGATTATCGAGCATACTCCGATGGGAAGGTTTGGCCAGCCGGAAGAGCTGGTTGGAACGGTTATGTGGCTGCTCAGCGACGCAGCGAAATTCGTCACCGGCGTCATCATACCTATTGATGGCGGATTCTCCGCCTTTAGTGGAGTCTAAAAAGCGTAAGACGTAAAGCGAAAAATGCAAGACTTGTATTTTGGCATAGAAGATGAGTCGTTGGGCTTCTGACCGAATATAGGGATAAGCGGTCACAAGCTGTGACTACAAAAGAGATGGCAATATATGAAGGATAAGAATTCGATACAGAGCAGATCGTTGGTGCCTGTTGAACGGATTCAAAAATGTATTTATGTGATACGCGGACGCAATGTTATGCTCGACAGCGATTTAGCCGGCCTCTACGGGGTGCCAACCAAGGTCTTGCTCCAAGCCGTCAAACGCAACATCGAGCGATTCCCTGAGGATTTTATGTTTCAGCTCTCCGCCAGTGAATTCAAAATCTTGAGGTCACAAATTGTGACCTCAAGATGGGGTGGCAGGCGGTATGCACCTTACGCTTTCTCAGAACAGGGAGTCGCAATGCTGTCGAGCGTGCTGCGGAGCAAGCGGGCAATTGAAATCAACATTGCGATTATGCGTGTCTTTGTCCGACTGCGGGAGGTTCTTACCGGTAACGCAGCGTTGAGAAAAAAACTTGAGGAACATGACGAGAAAATCAAGTATATCTTTAATGTTCTGGGGCAGATGTTGCAGGAGGAGCAAAAGCCCAAGAAACGAATCGGGTATTTAACAGAGATGGAGGGGCACAATAGGAGCCCCCGACCAAAGTGAGTCTTACCCAGACTACAAGAGGCACTAAATAACCGTTGACCAATAGGGATTGCCTGATGTGGGATGAGGCGATTACTGATTTTGATTTTTGCAGGAGAAGAAGATGGCTGACGTTGACCCGGCAAAACCCTTGAAGGATTTTAAGCCCAAAAAGAAATTCTTCGTCGGCATCGACTCAGACGGCTGCGCCTTCGACAGTATGGGCATCAAACAGCGGGAGTGCTTTTGTCCCTGGATGATTGGTCACTTCGGCCTGCAGCCCGTAGCTCAAGCGGCACGCGAATGTAAGGATTTTGCGGACCTTTTTTCCAATACGCGCGGGGCCAATCGGCATAAGACCATCAAGCGCATTTTAGCTGAACTGCTGCCGTCGCATCCGATGGTCAAGGAAAGGAATTTTAAGGTTCCGCAATTTCCGCACTATTTTGCCTGGGTCGACGGTCCCCAAAGCGTTCTTAGCGACGATGGGCTTAAACAAGCAATAGAGAAGGCCTCGGACCTGGCTGCAAAGCGCGAGCTGGAGCTTGTGCTGGCCTGGAGTCAGCGAGTTAACTGGGCTATCAAGGAGATTGTCAAGCAGATGCCGCCGTTTCCGTATGTGCGGGAGAGCCTGGAAAAAATCGGGCCTTTGGCGGATGTAATTGTGGTCTCTGCAACGCCCGGCGAGGCCCTTATCCGCGAGTGGGAAGAACACGACATCGCCAAATACGTAGACGTTATAGCCGGCCAGGAGATGGGCACAAAAGCGCAGCATCTAGAGTATGCCGCCAAAGGCAAGTACGAGAATAATCACATCCTGATGATCGGCGATGCGCTTGGAGATTTGAAGGCGGCCAGGGTAAATAAGGCGTTATTTTATCCGGTTAATCCCGGCGGCGAGGTCGAATCGTGGAAGCGGTTCCATGATCAGGCGTTTGACAGGTTTATCAAAGGCGCGTACGCGGGCAAATATGAGGAGAAGCTGATCGCCGAGTTTGAAAAATGCCTGCCTGAGACGCCGCCCTGGCAGAAATAGTTTATGGTGATTGAACGACAAAACAAGAACGGCTTTGTCCAAAACGACCAGGCTCGGCAAGCAATCGGCCGGTTCTTTGCGCAGAACGACTACAGCGGTAAGCGCATCCTGCTGATTATTCCCGACAACACCCGCTCAGGACCGATAGGCGACATATTCAAGATAATTTATGAGTGTTTGCAGGGAAAGGCAAAGGCTCTTGATTGCCTGGTTGCTCTGGGGACTCACCAGCCCATGACGGAGGAGCAAATCTGTGCCCGGCTGGCGATTACGATGGCCGAGCGGCGCGGCAAATACGCCGGCGTCAAGTTCTTTAACCACGAATGGAACAAACCCGAAACATTCAGGTCTATCGGCAAAATCACCGCTGACGAAATCGAGAAAATCACCGGGGGCTTATTCCGCGAAGAGGTTAACGTAGCGGTCAACAAATTGATCTTTGATTACGATGAGTTTTTCATCCTGGGTCCTGTTTTCCCGCACGAAGTTGTCGGCTTTTCGGGCGGGCATAAATATATCTTCCCCGGCATCGCGGACGAGGAGATCATAAACTTCTTTCACTGGCTCGGCGCCGTGATAACCAACCCCGTTATAAACGGCAATAAATGGACGCCAACCCGCCACGTTGTTGAAAAAGCAGCTTCATTTATGAAAGTGCCGCGGCAATTGTTCGCCGTTGTGGCCGTTGAAAATGTGCTCAAGGGCATATTTATCGGCGATTGCCTCGAAGCCTGGGAAAAGGCCGCCGACCTCTCGCAGCGAGTCCATATAATCTATAAGGATAAACCTTATAAGACGATTCTGGGCATCGCGCCCAAGATGTACGAAGACCTCTGGACGGCGGCTAAAGCGATGTACAAATTGGAGCCGATCGCCGCGGACGGGGCAACCTTGATTATTTATGCCCCGCACATAACCGAAATCTCGTACACGCACGGCAAATTTATCGACAAAATCGGCTACCACACCCGCGATTATTTTGTTGGCCGGCTGGACAAATTCGCCGGCATCCCACGGGCGGTTATCGCACATTCCACGCACGTCAAGGGCATCGGCACATACATAAACGGCGTCGAAAAGCCAAGAATCAATGTGGTGCTGGCCACAGGCATCAGTAAAAAACGCTGCGAGAAAGTAAATCTGGGTTATATGAACCCTGAAGATATAGATATGCCTGATTACGAGGACAAAGAGGACGAAGGGATTTTGGTTGTTCGCCACGCCGGCGAAACCCTGTACAGGTTGGCAGGTGGTTCTGTGCCAGCAATTGCTGCCCGCGCGGACAAGTAGCTGCCACATTATTGGACAATCATAATGAATTGCCACGGAACAGATATTTCAGAAGACCGGCTTGCCGGGTTCTGCCGAAAATGGAAAGTCACGGAGCTGTCGCTTTTCGGCTCGGTTTTGCGTGAGGATTTTGGCCCGGACAGCGACATTGACGTGCTCGTTACTTTCCAGCCCGATGCTCCCTGGAGCCTGTGGGACCTGCTGGATATGCGCGAAGAACTCCAGCACTTGTTCGGCCGGGACGTTGACCTGGTGGAGAAAGATGCCTTGCGAAACCCCTTCCGCCGAGTTGAAATTCTCGGCAACTACAAGGTAGTATATGCGGCCTAAAAGCAGCGACATTATCACAGAAATTGAATATACGAAAGAACGCTCCGCTAAAGAGCTTTTTGAGTTCTTTAGCCAAAAGGAAGAAGAACGGTGCGCATGGAGTTGGGAGCATTCAGAAACAAAACCAATACGGGAGATCAAGTACAGAGAACTTGACAAAGGATTGCCCAAGAAATTTGCACATGAATTTACACCTTTTGCATATTATGCAAATACCTATTATAGCAATAAACCCGAAGTCAGGTTTAAACCCTGTTGTGGTTCAGAGCTGTACGATGGAATTATTATTGATAATGGGAATGAAATCTTTGTGGAAATTACCAATGCTATAGATGGCAAGATATGGGGTCTTCAAAAAGAACTTCTCACAGAAAATGGACATTCACCTTGGGAGCACAGTATTCACGGTGTTAAAGGAAATAAGACAAAGCGAAACCGGTCACCAAGTGATATTATAATAAGTAATGAGGCCATACGACATTCGGATGTTATTCACAAGAGTAAAATATCAGTGAAGAACGTAGTCTTAAAAAAGTGCATTAAATCTTTAGGACAAACCTTGCCTTATGGTCGAGAGAAAACCATTCTTATTGTAACATTCGATGATACTGCGGTTCGACCCAGCAGGAGCAAGAAGGACTGGGATGATTTTGTAGATTTCAAGCGAACTGAAATTGATTCTATGGAACACAATTTCAGGAAGATAATCTTATTTGGATGGCTCGATAAAAAGTTTATAAGCTAAAAGCTTGGTAGTACCTATTATGTTGGTAAAGATTTTCTACGTAAGCGCACATCCAAGGCTGTTGATTTCCCACGCTCTTGCCGCAATATATCCTTCTGGTTTTAGACTAATTTTAACTTTTTGTTTGAAAGGATAGTCCAAAATGGCAAAGGCAGATATTGGCCTGATCGGTCTGGCGGTAATGGGCGAAAACCTTATCTTGAATATGGAAAGTAAGGGCTTTGCAGTCGCCTGCTACAACCGAACTGTCTCGAAGGTGGATGATTTCATAAAAAGTCGGGCGAAAGGCAAAAACGTCATCGGCTGTCACTCCATCGAAGATCTGGCGAAAAACCTCCAAAAGCCACGCAAAGTTATGCTGATGGTGAAGGCCGGCCAGCCGGTCGACGATTTCATCGAGCAGCTTCTGCCGCACCTGGAAGATGGTGACATCATCATCGATGGCGGCAACTCGCATTACCCTGATACCATCCGCCGCACCCAGTACGTCGAGAGTAAGGGCAAACTCTATGTCGGCACGGGCGTATCGGGCGGTGAAGAAGGTGCGCTGCGAGGCCCCTCGATTATGCCCGGCGGCTCCCCGGCGGCCTGGGAGCATATAAAGCATATCTTTCAGAAGATCGCCGCCAAGGCGCCCGATGGCCTGCCCTGCTGCGAATGGGTGGGCGAAAACGGCGCCGGGCACTTCGTCAAAATGGTCCACAACGGCATCGAATACGGCGATATGCAGTTGATCTGCGAGGCCTACCAGATGATGAAACAGGGCCTGGGCATGACCAACCAGGAAATGCACCAGGTTTTTGCCCGGTGGAATCAGGGCGAGCTCAATTCCTATCTTATCGAGATCACGCGGGACATCCTGGCCTACAAAGATGAAAACGGCAACGAGGTTATCGACCTTATTCTGGATACCGCCGGCCAGAAAGGAACCGGCAAATGGACCGTCATCGAGGCACTGGATGCAGGCCAGCCGCTGACGCTGATCGGCGAGGCGGTCTTCGCCCGATGCCTTTCCGCCATAAAAGAGCAGCGTGTCACTGCCTCCAAAATCCTCAAAGGGCCCAAAGTACAATTTAGAGGCGATAAGGCTAAATTCATCGACGACTTGCAGAAGGCCTTGTACGCCTCGAAGATTGTTAGTTACGCCCAGGGCTATCAACTGATGCGCTCCTGCGCCCAGGAGCACAAGTGGAACTTAAATTATGGCGGCATCGCCTCGATCTGGCGCGGCGGCTGCATCATCCGTTCGGTCTTTTTGAGCAAGATCAAGGAGGCCTTCGGCAAAAAGCCTGACCTGGAGAATCTGCTGCTTGACCCATTCTTTAAGCGTGCGGTCGAAAAAGGCCAGGCCTCCTGGCGGCGGGTAGTTAATACCGCGGTCAAGCTCGGCATCGCCATGCCCGCGATGAGCGCGGCGTTATCTTTTTATGATGGCTATCGCGCCGAGCGTCTGCCGGCTAATTTATTGCAGGCCCAGCGGGACTATTTTGGCGCCCATACTTACGAGCGGGTAGATAAGCCGCGTGGTGAATTCTTCCACACAAACTGGACCGGCCGCGGCGGCGAAACCCCCTCAACGGCATATACCGTGTGATTGCATTTGTCATCTCTGAAAGCGTGCCGTTTGTCAAGTTGGTATCATTGGCAATTTCATTCCTCTATACCTCAGGTTATCTGAACGGCCTGTGGTTTGGTTTCGTCAAATATGTGTCGCGCTCGTTTCGTCGCAGTCATCTCTTCGCCGTCACAGCGGCATGAGTATCTTCCGGGGGCGTGCAGGCGGCAGAATTGTAAATTGACAATTGAAAATTGGAAGTACGTCGCCTCCGCCAGGTGCCGTGGATGGCGCCGACCGCCTTGGCGTGATCCTTACGATGCCGAATCCGATGGTACAGTTGACTGACGTGTCGGGCAGGAAACCGGTTGCGATTGACCGCCACCGAATTGCCCGCTTCACTGAAGGCCCACTTCAAATAATGATTCGTATCCGGCCGAAGACGACCATAACGCACCTTGCCACCGCTGGCATGCACCCGCGGCGTCACACCACAGTACGAGGCGAACCGCTCGGCACTACTGAACCGCTTAAATCTGGCACCTCCTGTAAGATCACCACCGCTAAGATAAAACCCACCCCCGGCATCGTCTCCAGCAGCCGGTGCTGCTCAGTTTCCTTGAACAGCTCTTTCATCCTTGCCTCGATGGCCTGGATATTCTGCTCGGTCTGATCCAATTGCTCTAACAGCAACTTCGCGGTGTAACGTGTCTGAGAGGGCAACTGTCCCAGTATAGAGCCAAGCACCTCTCTGCCTTTTCTGCCAAAGATATCACTGATATCGCCAAACGTATCCTGCAGACCGTATTTGTCCGCAACGGAATGGATTCGGTTCTTCAATCTGGTCCGCTCCCTGCCGAAGACCATCCGCGTCCGAGGCAATTCCCGCTTATCCCGTATATCACTCGGCGGAATCCACACCGTCGGCAGGGTGCAGCCTTGCCTTCTTAATCGTGTCGACAGCCTCCTATCCAGTCTGACGGCATTAAAGTCTTTGCGCCCGGCAATATCGGTCGTAACAGCAGCTCTGAACATGGGGTCATCAAGCGGTGCTGTACCGATACCGATAAGGGAATCCTGATACGCACCTTTATAGCCCTCCACATAAGCCTAGTGCTCTGTCGCAGGCTATTTGAGGAGTTGTCATTGCGAGGCCTGCCTTGCAGGCCGTGGCAATCTGATCACGAGACAGCAGAGATTGCTTCGCGCAGTTTATCCTGAGCTTGCCGAAGGACTCGCAATGACATCCATCGTTTGAGCGGCGACAAAGCACTAGGACACCCACGGGGCCAGAATCCTCAGGACGCCTCCGGTCCTTTTGAAGCGAGGCAAAGCATCCCATTTGCGCTGAAAGACAGATATGGCCATAGGGTGGAAAGGATAAGTCGCTGCGAACTCTTCCCGATCGTTGTCGATGGGGAACCAGTTCGGCAGTTGTTGTCGGTGCGCAATAACCCGGTCGGCGTACTCGGTGATTATCTTGTTGGCCTCATCCGGCAAGCCGTGCCACTCAAACAGGCGCTCTTTAACCAGTGGTGTGGTGCCCGGCCCGCACGTAGACTTCTATGGATGTCACATCTTTACGGAAAGGCAAAAACTCAATGCCTAAAAATCCCCTTGTGAGAGCCGCTACATAGAAGGGGGATAGGTTACAGCGCGCTCTTATATATTGACTGTATCTATCACAAATATATAATATCCTGCGAGTTGAGTCGTGATAAGGGCCGATTCTTCAGCAGTTTCGAGAAGTTTAGCATGTGGCAGAGGATCTTACATCTTCTTCATAAGCCAGCAGAAACAAGAAACCTCTTTACTGAGTTTGAAGACACCTTGATGCTCATCATCGACCCTGAGCAGCTAACAAATAATCTGCTGAGCAAACTGAAGGAGTTTATAGGTGTAGAGAAAGCCTTTGTGTACCTCGCCGACCGGAGCGAGTCACCTCGAACCTTTTCTCCGGTGGATAAAGCGGGCCAGGATACATTTCAGCTGCCGGAGCTGGCCATTGATAGCAGGGTGGCACAATGGTTCCGTACAAATCGTGAAATCTTGTTTTTTGACCAAAACAAGGAACTAACGAACTACCTCAGGACGGAACTGGAGCCGTTTCTAGACTACTCCACAAATCTGGCTTTCCCTCTTATATCGATGGATAGACTAATCGGCATAGTTTTTCTGCATTTAGAGCAAGAGCTGTTGGATAGGGCTCAGGTCGCAAATCTGCAGATGCTCGGCAAGCAGGCAGGGTTAGCATTTGAGAATGCACTCCTTTTTAAGGAGCGCTTGCGCCAGAACGAGCGAATGTTCCGGGCTGAGCAATTAGCAACAATGGGACAGTTCGCTGCCGGGATCGCGCATGAGCTTCGCAATCCACTAACAGCGATTCGCAGTACTGTGCAATACCTTGCGGGCGACTTTGCTGAAGGCACCGAGCAGAAGAAGCTGGCAGGCGACATATTACATGAGGTCGATAGACTTAATAGTATTGTGGGTAATCTACTTTCACTTGCGCAGCCGGCTGAGAGTCACCCTGAAGAGATTGACGTTTCTGGGGAAATTGCCCGGTGCTTAGATTTCATTGAGGCCAACACAAAGAGCCAGAATGTCAGGCTGCAAACGGATTTGGAGCCGGACTTGCCAAAGCTAACCTTCGACCGTGCCGAGTTACGTCAAGTGCTGCTGAATATTCTAATGAACGGTTTGCAGGCCATGCCTGAAGGTGGAACACTGTCAATCAAAGCCCACCGGCTGATTGAACAAGGCTGTAACCGTAGTTCAACCACCGAAAAGGTACTGATAGAGATTGGGGATCAAGGAGCCGGCATACCTTCTGGCCTGCGCGTAAAAGTCTTTGAACCGTTCTTTACAACTAAGCCCGGCGGGACAGGTCTGGGGCTAGCCATTTGTAACAGCATTGTTAAACGATACAACGGGGACATCTGGATCGATGAGGCCAAAGGCGGTGGTACAGAGGTCAAAATTGCGTTACCTATAAAGTAGATGGCACAGTCTGGGGCCAAGCCTTATGAAGAAGCCTAAAGTCTTGATCGTTGATGATGAGGCCGGTATATGTTCCATTCTATCCACTCTGCTAACGAAGAATGGCTATGAAGTGCAGGTTGCCGATTCGGGAGAGTCAGCGATTCGCGCATACGCTCAATTTATGCCTGCTGCTATTCTGCTTGACCTTAAGATGCCGGGAATGGACGGCCTGAAGGTCATG
>Ga0299912_10004387_pt1 | contig 11563 bp, 9 predicted proteins | sample RVTome_2_FD_207667 | JGI IMG/M metagenome (GOLD analysis project Ga0299912, IMG submission 207667) | Soil microbial communities from uranium-contaminated site in the Upper Colorado River Basin, Wyoming, United States - RVT95D214 (version 2) ... | reverse complement strand
CAAGTGTCCGAAGCTTCGGCCCGACACCTTCCACATCTTCCACCTCTACGTCATCCGGGCTTCGCACCGGGACGACCTGGCCGCCTTCCTCAAGACGAAAGGGGTCTTCACGGGCATCCACTACCCGATAGCACTCCCATTGATGCCGGCCTATCGCTACCTGAGGCACCGGCCGTCTGAATTCCCGGTCGCCTATGAGTGCCAAGACGAGATCCTGTCTCTTCCGATGTATCCCGAGCTCGCGGACGAGCAGATCTCCTACGTCGCCGATTCGATCAGGGAATTCTACAAGAAATAGGCTTATTGCCAAAAGGGAACATGTTTGCTATAATACGAACCACTGACGGCCTTTCGCCAAGGGGCATCGGTGGGGGATTTCATCGAGACTTAGGGAGCGGGTATCATGCTTAACATCGGTGTCATCGGGTACGGATACTGGGGGCCCAACGTGGCCCGGAATTTCCATGCCACGGCCGGCGTCCAGTTGGCCGCGGTCAGCGACATCTCGGAAAAGCGCCTGGTCCTGGCGCAGAACCAGTACCCCTTCGTCAAGGTGCTGAAGGACCCCATGGACCTCATCCGGTCCACGGACGTCGACGCCGTGGCCATCGTCACGCCGGTCTTCGCCCACTACGAGATGGCCAAAGCGGCGCTCCTCGCCGGGAAGCACGTCTTCGTCGAGAAGCCGTTTACGTCGACAAGCGCCCAGGCGCGGGAGCTCATCGACATCGCGGCCAAGAAGGGCCTCAAGATCATGGTCGACCACACCTTCCTTTTCACCGGCGCGGTGAAGAAGATCAAAGAGGTCATCAATTCCGGCGAGCTCGGCAAGCTCCTGTTCTACGACTCGGTCCGGGTCAACCTGGGACTTTTCCAGCACGACATCAACGTCATCTGGGACCTGGCCCCCCACGACCTGTCCATCATGGCCCATCTCATCGACAAGAAGCCGGTGGCCCTTTCGGCTCACGGCTCCGTCCATTTCGAGGGCGGCTATGAGGACATCGCCTACGTTTCGATCGAGTTCGAGGACAACGCTTTCATCGCCCACTTCCATGTCAACTGGCTGAGCCCCGTCAAGATCCGCCAGACCCTGATCAGCGGCGATAAGAAGATGCTCGTCTGGGACGACCTCAATCCCGACGAGAAGGTCAAGATCTACGACCGGGGCGTGGACGTCAAGAGCTCGAACGGCAGCAAGAACGGCATCCATGAGCTCCTCGTGAGCTACAGGTCGGGCGACGTCCACATTCCGAAGCTCGAAGGCGCCGAGGCCCTCAAGGCCGAAGCCCAGTATTTCGTCGAGTGCATCGAGAAGAACCAGGAGCCCCTTAACAACGGCCAGGCCGGGCTCCAGGTCATCCGCCTCCTGGAAGCCGCGGACGAGTCCATCAAGCACGGCGGCAAGAGGATCACGCTGTAAAGGAGCACCCATGGAATTCTGCCGTGTTTCCCCCGACGTCAAGCTCGGGAAAGACGTCAAGATCTTCGCCTTCGTCAACCTCTACGGCTGCACGATCGGGGACAACACCCGGATAGGGACCTTCGTCGAGATCCAAAAAAACGCCTTCATCGGCAAGAACTGCAAGATCTCCTCGCACACCTTCGTCTGCGAGGGCGTGACCATTGAGGACGATGTCTTCATCGGCCATAACGTTACTTTTATCAACGATATGTACCCGCGGTCGACCGCCCCCGGCGGCGGCCTCCAGACGGAAGCCGACTGGAAGGTCGTCCCGACTTTCATAAAGAAAGGGGCCTCGGTCGGCTCGAGCGTGACCATCCTAGCCGGGGTGACGGTCGGCGAGGGCGCCATCGTCGGGGCCGGGGCCGTCGTCACCATGGATGTTCCCCCCTGGACGATCGTGGCCGGAAATCCGGCCAAGGTCTTGCGGAAAATCGAGGAAAAGTAGATAATTACCCGAGGGGTTTGACGCGATGCTCAACGAAAGGGAGACCGTTCTCCGCAAGTTCCTGATTTTCGTCGACGCCTGCGTCATTGCCCTGGCCTACGTCTTCGCTTTTATTCTGAACAGTCTCTTCGACAAGTCGGGCCTCACTCTCACCAAGTTCGGCCTGGCCCTCGTCTTCGCCATCCCATACTGGTGCCTGACGCTCTACGCGAACGGCATGTACCAGTCATTGAGGACGCGCACCTATCTCGAGATTTTCTGGGCCGTCATCAAGTCCGCGACCATCACGTTTCTCCTCTTGGGCACGTTTATCTTCCTCTTGAAGCTCCAATTCATGAGCCGGCTCTTCTTCCTGATCTTCTTCGGCCTGACCTTCCTGTTCATCTGGCTCGAGAAAACGGCCATCTTCATGAGCGCCCATTATGTCCGCCGCCAGGGCCTCAACACGCGGCGCCTGCTGATCGTGGGGACCGGGAAGCGGGCCATCGACTTTATCAGGAAAGCCGACCAGCACCCCGAGTGGGGTTTCGAGATCCTGGGGGCCATCGACGACGAACCCGGACGGGGAGTGCAGAAGGTGGGCCGGCTGGAGGTCGTGGGCGCGCTCTACGACATCCCCAGGATTTTCCATCGGGATGCCGTCGACGAGGTCGTCTTCCTCGTCCCCCGGAGCCGCCTGAATTCGCTTCAGGGCGCCATCGACAATTGCGAAACCGAGGGGGTCGTGGTGACGGTCGCCGTCGACCTGTTCGATACGAAACTGGCCAGGTCCTCGGTCACCGAACTCGACGGCCTGCCCCTCCTCCGTTTCAAGACGACCCACGCCAAGGAATGGGAGCTTCTCATCAAGCGTCTTTTCGATTTCGCGGCCTCGGGGCTGGGAATATTCGTGCTTTCGCCGTTCTTTCTCATCTTGGCCATCCTCATCAAGATGACATCGAAGGGACCTGTTTTCTTCAAACAGGACAGGCTGGGCCTCTCGGGCAGGAAGTTCACCCTCTACAAGTTCCGGACGATGCGCATGGGGGCCCAGGGCGCCCTGAACGACGTCACCGACCTCAACGACATGACCACGCCCGAATTCAGGGACAAGAAGACGCGCTGGATCACTCCGGTCGGGCGTTTCATGAGGAAATTCAGCCTGGACGAACTGCCCCAGCTCTTCAATGTCTTCGTCGGTCACATGAGCATCGTCGGCCCGCGGCCGACGGTCCCCGACGAGGTCGAAAGGTACAAGACCTGGCAGAGGCGGCGGTTCTCGATGAAGCCGGGGATCACCTGCCTGTGGCAGGTCAACGGCCGGAACAACATCGCCTTCGAGGATTGGATGAAGCTCGACCTCGAGTACCTGGACAACTGGTCGCTTTGGCTCGACGTGAAGATCATGCTGAAGACCGTTCCCGTCGTTCTTTTCGGGATCGGAGCTTATTAGGGACAGGCACTCCGCCTGGTATTGGGAAAATGAGCAAAAAGCCATTCCTGGCACTCGCCGCCCTCGCCGGTTTGTCGTGGCTTGTTGTCGCTCCCAGCCCCGCCTTCGGCCAAGGGGACACATGGGCCGGCGCCAGCCTCGCCCAGATGGTCGAGGGGGCCCGCTGGAGATTGGGAGTGCTGAGGGTCAACGCCACGTTCTCTCTTTCGAATGTCGGCTATGACTCCGACGTTTTTTATGGCTACCTCGCCGAGCCCGTCCCTGATTACACCTTCTCAGCCGGCACCACGGTCCAAGTGCTTATGCCCTTGAGCAAGAAGATCGTCCTCGACGTCTTCGACAGCCCGCAATATATGTTCTATCTGGACACCAAGAACGAACGAGCCTGGAACAACACCTTCCGGGGCCAGGTCCATTTCGCGTTCGACCGGGTCTACGTCCAGTTGGGAGGGGGACTGTCGAACGTCCGCTACCGGTTGAGTCCCGAGCTGAACGTCAACGTTCGGCAAAATCAGGACGGCCTCGACGGGCTCATCCTGTGGCAGGTCTCGCAAAGGGCATCCCTCGCCTTCGTCTATGGCAGCGCAACGTACGACTACGGGGAAGCCGAGTTCGGGGGCGTGAGCCTCTCGGACTATCTCAACAGGAAAGAAGACTATTTCGATCTCATCACCTACATCGAGCCGAGCCCCAAGGTCCGCTTCTTCGTGGACGGCCAATACGGAAGCTATGCGTTCGCGAAAGAGGAATTCCGCTCCAGGGACGCCCGGAGCTACGGTATCTTCGGGGGGATCGAATTCATCCCCAAGACCGGAGAGCAGCTGGCGACGGCGGGTATCGAGGGCAGGCTCAAATTGGGCTACCAGCGATTGGACGTCATCGATTCCCGCTTCGTGGACGGTTCGGGTTTCACCGGAGAAGCCGACGTCTCCGTGAGCCTCATGAAAAGGAATGCGGCCCATGCCTTTTTCTCCCGCGGCTTCCAGTTCTCCGTGTTCTCCGGTTCGTCATATTACCTGGCGACGGCCTACGGCGGGGGGATATCCCGCCTCCTCTCGCGGAAAGCCTCTCTCTCCTATGATATCTCGTTCGGACGCGTCTTATATCCCGGAAGCGAGGCGCCCGAGGGCTTCCTCAATCGCTATACGACGCACACATTCGGGCTGAATTTGAGGCTGGCGCGTCACCTGAGCCTCGGTTTCTTGGGAACGCTCGGGAGGAGGATCCTGGACAGCTCGGGGCTGGCCAGAAACCGCAATTTCTTCGGTTTCAATCTCGTCTACGGCTCCGCCGGCGGAGGAATGTCGGCCCCGGGCGGCGGATCGCGCTGATAGCCATGCGGCCGGGTCTGGATTCTTCGGCCATGGGCATATATAATATTAGTCATGATTGATAGGGCAGATACATGAGAAAACATGAAAAACGCATGACCGATCCGCAGGGGCGCGCGGCCAAGATATCGCTGATGGTTACGGCGATCTTATTGGCCGCTTTTGCCGCGCATGGCGCCTCCGGCTCCCAGGAAACGCAGACTCTTCCGGTCAACGATTACAGGATCGGGGCCAAGGACCTCTTGGAGATCGCCGTGTTCGAGCTGCCTGAGCTCAATCAGACAGTCCGCGTCTCTGAAGACGGCTCGATCACGCTCTCCCTCCTCGGCAAGGTCGAGGTCGCCGGGTTGACGGCCCAGGAGATTGAGAAAAAACTGGCTACGCTTTTGGACCAGCAATTCACCAAGGGCGCCCACGTCACGGTTTTCATAAAAGAATACCAGAAGGTGTCCATCATCGGGGCGGTCGGACGGCCGGGTCAATACGAGCTGGTCGGGCCGACGACCCTGCTCCAAGCCATCGCCCAGGCGGGCGGCCTGACGGGCCAGGCCATGAACGAGCTCTTCGTTTACCGGCAGGGAGAAAACGGCCGGCAAACGAGGATCGTGATCTCGCTCGAAGACCTGATGATCGCGGGAAACCAGGACCTCAACATCGAGCTCCGGCCGAAAGATGTGGTGACTGTCCCGATCGATCAGACGCTCAACGTCTTCGTCTATGGCGAAGTCAAGTCGCCCGGGGCCGTCCCCTACCTGAGCTCGAAGAAAATCTCCCTTATTCAGGCCATTGCCCAGGCGGGGGGGCCGACGGAATGGGCCAAGAGAGCCAAAGTCATGATCAAACGCAGGGACAAGAGGAGCGGCAAAGAAATAAAGATCCGCGTGAACCTGAAGAAAATGATCAGCGGCAGGATCGCCGATATCATGCTCGAGGAGGGTGACGTCGTCATCGTCCCCTGAGCGGAACACGATCCAAAAGGACACGATCATGGCTACGGAATTCCCAAAAGAGCCCCAGACCGGGCTGCTGGCACAAGCCCAGCATTACTGGCATGTCATCCTCAAATGGAAATGGACGGCAGTCCTCTTCTTCATGCTTGCCGTCGCCGTCGCAACGATATACAGCCTGTTGTTGACTCCCGTGTTCACGGCGAGCGGAAGTATCTGGATCGAGGACAATCCCAACATCCTCCCGTTCGAGGACGTCCAATCGTTCGGCGCCGGGACCAACCTCCAAAGCCACGCCCGGCTTCTGCAGAGCAGGACCCTGGCTGCCGACATCATCGAAAAAATGAAGCTCTACGAAAATCCGGATTTCGTGGGAAAGTTGAAAAAGGGTCAAGAGGCGGCTGATCCGGCAGACCCCACATTCCGGGAAGTGCTCGTCCAGATTTTTCTCGCGAACATCTCCGTTTCTTCCGTCGAGCGCACCCGGCTCGTCGATGTCAGGTTCAGCAACCGCAGCCCGAAGCTGGCCGCTGATATTTTAAACGCCCTCTTCGACGGCTACATCGACATGATCGTCAGCAAGAGATACGCCGCGTCGGAGCAGGCCACGGAGTTCTTGAACACCCAGATCGCGGGGCTCAGGACCGTGATCGAGGAGAAAGAAAGGGAGCTCAACAAGTACGGCTCTGAAAAGGACATCCTGCCTCTCACGGCGGCGGAAGCTCCGACCGTCAGCAGGATCGGGGAAGTCAACAAGGCCCTGATGGAGGCAACGCTCGACCGGGTCGACAAGCTCAATGCCTATAACCAACTCAAGGCAGCCCCCCTCGGCGAGATACCCAACGCTCCGGAGGGAAGCCTCATCCAGCGACTGCGGGAGCAGTACATCAACCTCAGTCGCGAATACGCCACACGGTCGACCACCGTCAGGCCGGAGTTCCCGGCGATGCAGCGCTTGAAATCGGAGCTCGACGCGGCCACGGAGGCCCTTCAGAGCGAGACCCAGAACCTGATCCGGAACGCCTACAACGACTATCAAAACGCGCTCAGCAAGGAGCAGTCTCTGCAAAGGCTCCTGGATGTCCAGAAAAACGAGGCTTACAAAACCAACAGCAATTCGGTCGTATACAATAGTATGAGGATCGAGCTCGAGAACAAGAAGGCGCTTCTAGAAGCCCTCTCGCGGCGGCAGGACGAAACCGACGTCTCCTCCCGGCTTAGAGGATTAGAGGCCTTGAACGTCTGGATCGTCGACAAGGCGGACTACCCCTTGCGTCCCGCGTTCCCGAACAAGCGGAAGAACGTCTTTATGGGCTTTCTTTTCGGATTGGCCGGAGGCATCGGATTGGCCCTCGGCCTGGAATACCTAAACCATACGGTCAAGACATCGAAGGACATCACGAACTCGATCGGGGTCCCGACGCTTGGAACGATCCCGGCCTTCGAAGCCGAGGCCATGCCGAAAGGGCCGAAGGCGGAATTCGCCAAGCTAATTTCCATGCTGAAGGGGAAGGGCGAAAGGAAAGAGGCCAAAGGATCGAGACGCGAGGAGGATGGAAGGGTTCGATTCCTCAAACCGAACGGGACCGATATGGATTCCGTCGGCGGCGGGATGAGGGGGAGCAAGATCGAGCTCATCGCCTTGCGCGAGCCCCAGTCGATCCAAGCGGAGAGCTACCGCTCCATCCGGACGACCCTGCTCGTTTCCTCGCCGCCCGGGAAGATCAAAACGATCCTGTTCACGAGCCCTCTAGCCAGGGAAGGGAAATCCTCCACTGTCTCCAACATGGGTATCACCTTAGCGGAAGCCGGTAAGCGGGTCGTTATCGTCGACTCCGATCTGCGAAAGCCGAAACAGGCCAGGATTTTCGGGGTAAACAGCGGCAACGGGCCGGGATTGAGTAGATACCTCAGCTCCCATATAGAACCGGCGGACATCGTCAAGCCGACGGAGATCCCCAATCTGCAGCTTATTACGAGCGGGCCGCTGCCGGCCAACCCGATCGAGCTCCTCACTTCCGAGAAGATGGACGCGCTCATCTCTTACCTCAAACGGAGCTTCGATTTCGTGCTGTTCGATACGCCGCCGCTCCTGGCGGTTTCCGACGCCCTGGCCATGGGGCCGATGGCCGACGCGATCATTCTGGTCGCGCGGGGCGGACAGACCCCGATACCGGCTCTCAAGCAGGCCAAGCAGAAGCTCGACGCCCACAAGCTCAAGTGTCTAGGGGTCATCCTCAACGGCGTGGATCTGGTCGAGCAGGACGGGTATTATGCCAGGCAGTATTATCACTATTCCAAGGCGGAGTAACGGCTCGGTTCCAAGACGCAGATAATGGGCATGCAAGTCCCTTTGCTGGATCTTAGGGCCCAATATTATCCAATACGAGACGAGATAAGATCAGCTATCGATGAAGTCGTAGAATCCCAGTCTTTCATCCTGGGACCCAAGGTCGAAGGCCTGGAAAAAGAGGTCGCGGCCTATTCCGTGACGAAATACGCGATCGGCGTTTCCTCCGGGACGGACGCGCTCCTCGTCGCCCTCATGGGCCTCGATATCAGGCCGGGAGACGAGGTCATCACGACGCCGTTCACGTTTTTCGCCACGGCCGGCGTCATCGCCCGCATGCAGGCAATCCCGGTTTTTGTGGACATCGACCCGGTGACGTTCAACATCGACCCGAAGCAAATCGAACGCGCCCTCTCCAAGAGGACAAAGGCCATCATTCCGGTCCATCTTTTCGGTCAGTGCGCCGACATGGACCCGATACTCGCGATCGTAAGGGGCCATGGGATCCACATAATCGAGGACGCGGCTCAGTCGATTGGCGCGGAATACAGGGGAAAAAAGGCGGGGTCCATGGGCGCGGCCGGGGCATTCTCATTCTTCCCCAGCAAGAACCTTGGCTGCTTCGGAGACGGGGGGATGGTCGTCACGGATGACGCCGCACTTGCGGAGAAGATAAGGGCCCTCCGCCATCACGGGGCGAAAAAGCCCTACGATCATCTGATGGTGGGCGGGAATTTCCGCTTAGACGCCCTTCAGGCGGCCGTGCTCAGCGTCAAGCTGAAATACTTGGACGGCTGGTCGGCGGCACGGCGAGAGAATGCGAAATACTACGATCGGCGCTTCAGAGAAGCGGGCTTGGTCGAAAGTGGCTTCGTCGAGACTCCGGCCGCCGTGTATGAGAAAAGCGGCAATAAAAATTATCATATCTACAACCAATACACGCTCCGAGCGAAGAACCGGGATGACCTCCATTCCCATTTGAAAGAGGCCGGCGTAGGCTCCGCGATCTACTACCCGATCCCGCTCCACCTCCAAGGTTGTTTCAAGGATCTCGGCTATGTCGCGGGGAGCTTTCCGGCTTCTGAGCAGGCTGCCAAAGTGGTTCTTTCGATCCCGGTCTATCCCGAGTTGACAGTCGAACAGAAAGAATATGTCGTCGAAGCTATCGTTTCGTTCTATCGGACGAGAGGGAACCGATGAAAAACTTCGCTCTGATCGGAGCGGCCGGCTACGTCGCTCCGCGCCACATGAAGGCCATCAAAGAAACGGGCAACGCCCTGATCGCCGCTCTCGACAAGAGCGATTCCGTGGGCGTCCTGGACCAGTATTTCCCTAAAACGAGCTTCTTCACCGAGTTCGAGCGTTTCGATCGGCACGCTGAAAAGCTGAAAAGGAAGGGGGAGAGAGAACGGATCCACTATGTTTCCATCGCCTCGCCGAACTATCTCCACGATGCCCACATCCGGTTTTCCCTGAGGATCGGGGCCGACGCCATTTGCGAAAAGCCCCTGGTCCTCAATCCCTGGAACATCGAGGCCCTCAAGTCCATAGAGAAGGAGACGGGTCATCGGATCTTGACCATCCTTCAGCTCCGCTATCATCCTTCGATCACGGCCATGAAGGATAAGACCTCGTCCGCTACGGCTCCCAAGAAATACGACATCGATCTCACCTACGTCACCGCGCGCGGCCCCTGGTATTTCTACTCCTGGAAAGGGGACATTAAAAAATCCGGCGGCATCGCCACCAACATCGGGATACATTTCTTCGACATACTACAGTGGATTTTCGGACCTGTGCAGAAAAACGTGGTCCATCTGTTGAGCGGGGACCGGGCGGCGGGATTCTTGGAACTCCAGAACGCTCGTGTCCGCTGGTTCCTGTCGCTGCGCTTCGATGATTTGCCCGCGGCTGTGCGCGCGGAGGAGAAACGGACTTTTCGGTCGTTGCGGGTGAGCGGCAAGGAATTCGAATTCTCCGGCGGATTCGCCGACCTTCATACGATCAGCTACAAAAAGGCCCTACGGGGGAAAGGATTCGGCCTAGACGTAGCCAGACCCTCCGTGGAGATCGTCTCCGATATCCGTAACGCCCAGCCGATCGGCTTGAAGGGCGATTACCATCCTTCAGCGCGGCAAAAATAGACTGAGGAGAAGACGATGGGCTTTTTCCTTCACGAAAGCTCGTACTTGGACGATGACGTCACCATCGGCGAAGGAACAAAAATCTGGTATTTCTGCCATATCCAGAAAGGAGCCCGGATAGGAAAAAATTGTATCCTCGGGCAGAACGTCAATGTCGGGAACAACGTCGTCATCGGGAACCACGTGAAGATCCAAAACAACGTCTCGGTCTACGAGGGAGTGACGCTCGAGGATTACGTTTTCTGCGGGCCGTCCATCGTTTTCACGAATATCATCAATCCGCGCAGCAAGTATCCTCAAGTCGGCACGGAGCATTACAAAAAAACGATCGTCCGCGAGGGGGCCACGCTCGGCGCCAACTGCACGGTCATGTGTGGGCACAACGTCGGGCGTTTCGCGTTCGTCGGAGCCGGAGCGGTTGTGACCAAGGATGTCCCGGATTTCGCGCTTGTCGTCGGATGTCCGGCGAAGATCGTGGGGTGGGTCAGCGAGGCCGGAAATCGCCTCGAGTTCGATAAGGATGGGCTGGCGTTTTGTGAAAAGTCGGGAGTGACGTATAAGTTCGAAAAAGATCACGTCGTGGAACTAAAGAAATAGGCTTTCCCGCGCTTTAGATTGCAGACCGGGGTCAGACCGGGGGGGGTCAGACCAGGGTCGGACCACAGCGAGTCTAATATTATCAGTAATTTACGCCGTTTTTGGGGGCTAGAATAGGCCTTATTTCGCTATTTCGAGGGCCAAAAATCGAAAATTTGGTCGCTTGAATTCTCCCCAAGCCCAATGTATTCTCAACCCAAGCGCTCGCCGTTCGCTCCCGTTAAGGGAAGCGTACCGGGAAGCGCCCAGCCCGAAAGGAGGCGGCCATGAACGTCAGGCTCCGAGCGCGAATCGATTCCCTGATCGTGCTCATTGCATTCACTGCTCTAGTCCTCCTCTCCCCCGCTTGCGCCAAGAAGACGGCCGCGCCTCCGACGCCGCCGGCCGAGCTGGCCAAGGCGTCGCGCGTCGATGCCAACGGCTGGATAAACGTGCATCTCGAGGGCACGCCTCACGAGATCGGCTTCCAGCACGGTTGGCTCCTGGCCACGGAGATCGACGACCTGATGCGAGCCCTATCCCACTTCCTCGAGGGCTCGACGAAACGCGATTGGGCCTTCTTCCGCGGCGCGGCCGAGCGCATGTTCTGGCCCAAGCTCGAGACGGAATATCAGGAAGAGATCGAGGGCATCGCCGCGGGATTGCGTGCCCGCCTCCCCCGCTCCTCCTACGACCGCATCGATATCACCGCGCTTAACGGCTGGATCGAGCTCGCCTGGTACTACGTCCCCTACCTCGACGAGCTCGCCCGCAAGGGCGCCGGCGACAACAAGGCCCCGGGCTATTGCAGCGCTTTCATCGCCGCGGGGAGCTGGACGGAGGGCGGCGGGATCGTCGTCGGCCACAACAACTGGGTCGATTACATCATCGGGTCGCGCTGGAACGTCATCGCCGACATCGTCCCGGCGG
>Ga0299912_10004386_pt1 | contig 11565 bp, 9 predicted proteins | sample RVTome_2_FD_207667 | JGI IMG/M metagenome (GOLD analysis project Ga0299912, IMG submission 207667) | Soil microbial communities from uranium-contaminated site in the Upper Colorado River Basin, Wyoming, United States - RVT95D214 (version 2) ... | reverse complement strand
CGAGCGCCTGGGCACCCATGGCGGCACGCATCGCCGCGTCCACGAAGGGCGACGGCGCCTCCTCGATCACCTTTTGGTTCCGCCGCTGGATCGAGCACTCCCGCTCGTTCAGGTGCACCAGGGTCCCGTGCTTGTCGCCCAGCACCTGGATCTCGATGTGGCGCGGGGCCTGGACGAACTTCTCGATCAGCACCCGCTCGTCGCCGAACGACGACAGCGCCTCGGCCCGCGCCGCCGCCAGGGCGTCGCCGAGCTCGCCGGGCGCGCGTACGATCCGCATTCCCTTGCCCCCGCCCCCGGCGGACGCCTTCAGCATCACCGGATAGCCGATGGTCTCGGCCGCGCGGCGGGCCTCCTCGGCGTCCACCAGGGCGTCGGGGGAGCCCGGCACGGTGGACACCCCGGCCTGGGCCGCGAAGCGCTTGGAGGCCAGCTTGTCGCCCATGGCGTCGATGGCGTCGGCGTTGGGGCCGATGAAGCCGATCCCGGCGGCGTGGAGCGCCCGGGCGAAGTCCGCCCGCTCGGAGAGGAAGCCGTAGCCGGGATGCACCGCCTCTGCCCCCGTCGCCTTGGCCGCCGCGACGATCCTGTCCGCGACCAGATAGGACTGCGCCGCCGGCGCCGGGCCGATGGCGACCGCCTCGTCCGCCATCTCCACGGCCAGGGAATTGGCGTCGGCGTCCGAATGGACCACCACCGTCGCGATCCTGAGCCGCTTGCAAGTGCGGATGATCCGGACAGCGATCTCGCCCCGGTTCGCGATCAGTATCTTGGAAAACACCCGGCCCCTCGGGACTGCCGCTCAACCCCGCAGCTTCTAGGCGCGGCGCTTTGCCGGCTCAAGTGGCCGCGCGTATAAGGCCGGGCGTGGGGAAGTCGGGGCGGGGCATGCGCAAGGCGGTCGGCATAGCGCTGGCGCCCCTCTGGGCGCTGCAGGTGTTCACGGGCGCAAAATCGTTCCGGGCCAATCCGATCATCGGCAGCCGCGCCCTGAACGGCCTGGGCCTGCACGTGGCGCGCAAGGCCCTCGCCCACGCCTTCACCGCCGCGCGCCGCTTCGCCCTCAGCCCCCTGGCGCCAGCCGAGCTGCGTCGCCGCTTCGCCCGTGACGGCTATGTGCTGATCGAGGATTTCCTGCCGTCGGACGCCTTCGCCGCCGTCTGCGCCGAGGCCGACGCCCTGGCGGCCGGCCAGGGCCTGCGCATCCAGGAGGGCGACACGCGGACCGAGCTGGCCCTGATCGACGACGAGGCCCTGGCCCACGCGCCCGCCCTCGCCGGCCTGGTCAAGAGCGGGCGGTTCCTGGGCCTGTGCAACTACATCGGCGCGCGGCTGAAGCACCCCTTCTGCCAGGTGCAGACCATCCGGCGCGACTTCGCGGCCAATGAGTCCGACCCCCAGAAGTCCACCCACTCGGACACCTTCCACCCCACCCTGAAGGGCTGGCTGTTCCTGGACGACGTGGACGAGGCGCGCGCGCCCTTCCACTACGTGCCTGGCTCGCACCGACTGACGGCCAAGAGGATGGCCTGGGAGTATCGCCAGAGCCTGAACGCCCGCCGGGCGTCCGACCCGCACGTGGCGGCTGGCTCCCTGCGCGCGGGGCCCGAGGATCTGGAGGCCATGGGCCTGCCGCCGGCCATCCCCATCGTCGCGCGGGCCAACACCCTGGTGCTGGCCGACACCATGGGCTTTCACCGCCGCGGCGAGGCGCGGGACGACCGCGCGCGCCGGGCGATCTATTTCTGGATGCGCACCAACCCGTTCAACCCGGTGCTTGGCTTCCGCTCCAACGCCTGGCGCAAGCTGGAGCTGAGGGTGTTCAAGGCCCTGCGCTACCGGTCCGAGCGGGCGAAGGCCAAGCGGGCGGCTTAGCCCTGCTCGTTATCCCGGAAAGCGCGGAGCGCTTATCCGGGATGACGACGTGACCGTGGTCACGCCTTGAGCTTGCAGGTCCTCAGGCCGAGCAGGGCGTATACGGGGCAAAATCCGACCACGCCGGTGATCAGCGGAACCACGCCGATCCAGCCGAGCGGCGTCTTCGGTCCGATGAACACCAGCGACAGCACGACCAGTCCGACCACGACGCGCAGCACGCGGTCTATGGCGCCTTCGTTGCGGGGCATGGGATCCTCCTCCGGTTTCGCCCAGAGGATCGCGGCAAGACCTGCTCGCCGCCTTGCGCGGGATCAAGGGCGCTTTCGGAGCGTCAGGCGGCCGGCTCCTCCGCCTTGGGATCGTGCTCCAGCGCCCGGATGCGGGCCACCACCGAGACGAAGAAGGCCGTGGACCAGCCCAAGAGGATGATGCCGTTCGCCCCCTCGATGGCGCCCAGTATGCGCCAGTCTCGCCCCAGCGTCAGGTCGCCATAGCCGACTGTCGTGTAGGTGGCGGTGGAGAAATAGAGCGCGTCCTGGAAGCCAGGCAGCGCGTTCAGGAACACGTAGAGGCTGGCGTAGGCCCAGATCTCCACCGAGTGGAGGGCGAACAGGCCGAACGCCGCGACGACCAGGGTCACCGCCTGATTCAGCCGCGCGCGGGGCGTCGTTAGGGTCAGGATGGGCCGTCGCATCATCCTGACCAGCAGGCCGAGCCCGCCGAGATGGATCAGGATGGTGAGCGCCACCATGCCGCTGGCGACGACGAGCTGCAGGCCGAGCGATCCGTCCACGCGCGCCTCCGCTCAGGCCGACAACGTCAGGACGGCGGCGGCCGTCAGGGCCGCCAGGGCCGAGCCGCCGAGATAGATGGCGCCGAACCTGATCCCGCCCACGACGCCGGCGATGACGCCCTTGGAAAGGGTGTTGGCCGCCCCGGCGATCAGCACCACCGTCGCGGCGACGCCGAGGTCGAGCCCCTGGCTGGTCATGCGCGCGGCGGTCATGGTCATGGCGTCCACGTCGGCCAGCCCCGCCGCCGCCGCCAGCGGCTCCAGTCCCGCCGCGCCATAGCGGACCGCCAACACCTTCGCCGCCGCCATCAACACGCCCAGCAGCACCGCGAACCTCAGCACCGATCCCAGCTCGAAGGGGTTCTGCAGCGTCCCGGGCCCGCCCGGCGACTGGCCGCGTCCCCGGCCGCCGAGCACGAGGCCGATCCCCGCGGAGACCGCCGCGAAGGCGCCCAACGCCGGCGCCAGTCGCCACAGCATCATGGGCGCCAGCACCGCGACGATGGCCGCCATGCGCACGGCCATTACCCCGCCCGCCACCAGCGCCGCGCCGGTCAGGGTGAAGAGCCCCTCCTCACCCGCCTTGAAGCGTCGGGACAGATCCAGCGTCGCCACCGTGGACGAGACCAGCGATCCCAGCGCCGCGCCGAGCAGCACGCCCCTGGACGGCCCGAACAGCTTGATCGCCGCATAGGCTAGGTAGGACAGGCCCGCGATGACGATGGTCAACAGCCACAGCTCGCGCGGATTGACGGCGCCATAGGGGCCGAAGGACTGGTCCGGCAGCAGCGGCAGGGCCACGAAGGTCATGGCCAGAAGGATCAGCGCGCCGCGCAGCTCCGCCCAGGTCAGCTTCTCCACCCAGGCGTGAAGCACGCCCTTAAAGGCCAGAAGCGCCGTGGCCGCCACCGCCGCCGCCGAGGCCGCGCGCCAGTCCACCAGGGTCGCATAGGCGCCGAGCGCGAACACCAACAGGCCGGCCACCACCCCTGTGACCGAATAGTCGCCCTCGTCGGCCTGCTCGCGCTGCTTGAACAGAATGAAGGCCGCGGCGAAGGGAAAGCCTATGGCCGCCAGCGCCCAGCCGCCGAGCGGCTTGGATAGCTCCCCCGCCACGCCGCCCAGAAGACCGATCAGCGTATAGGTGCGAATCCCGGCCGTGCGCGCGCCCTCGGCCAGCGCCCGCGAGTGCCAGCCGCGCTCCACGCCCACCAGAAAACCGATGGCCAGGGCCGCGCCCAGACGTTGGAACAGCTCGATCTCCATGCGCGCTCCGGCCGTGCGACAGGCGCACAAGAGGATCATATAGTTGAAAAGCCCTTCCACGCGTTAACCGGAGGCCGCCATGCCCGCCGACGCCGACACCCGCCCCGAGGCCGAAAGCGGCTTCGATCTGTCCCCGCCGAGCGCCGAGCAGCGCGCGCGGCTGGAGGCCGGCCTCACCGACGAAGAGCGCGACGTCCTGCTCGCCCACGGCACGGAGGCGCCGTTCTGCGGCGGCCTGTTGGATAACAAGCAGGCGGGGATCTACGGCTGCCGGCTGTGCGGCCTGCCGCTGTTCCGCTCGGGTGCCAAGTTCGAGTCCGGCACCGGCTGGCCGAGCTTCTTCCAGCCCTTCGCCGAGGCGCACATCAAGGCGGTGCGCGACACGTCCTACGGCGTCGTGCGGACGGAGACGCGCTGCGCCCGCTGCGACAGCCACCAGGGCCACGTCTTCCCCGACGGCCCGCCGCCGACACGCCTGCGCTACTGCATCAACTCCGTCTCGCTGGAGTTCACGCCCGACGGCCAGCCCCTGCCCGACAAGCTCGCCCGCGGCGCGCCGGAGGGGGAGCCGGCTTAGGCTGGGGGCTCATAGGCAGGAAAAAAAGGGGCGCCCCGCAAGAGGCGCCCCCTTTATTCATACAGAGCCGGCTAGGCGCCGGTCCCTCGGGTCCGTCAGAAGTTGCGGCGGACCGAGAGCAGCCACTGACGCGGCGGGGCGATGTTGCCCTGCTCGCGGCCGAGCGAGTTCACGGCCAAGGCCAGCTTGCCGTAGAAGTAGACCTTGTTGGTCAGGTTGGTGACCGAACCCGACACGGACCAGTCGCCGTCAGGCGAATTCCAGGTGATCCGGCCGTTCAGCAGGGTGTAGCCCGGCTGATAGTCCAGGCCCCCGGCGACGCCCGAAGCGGCGGTCGAGACGAGCTTCGCCCTGTCGAACGGGCAGGCCACCGTGCCCGAAGGCGCGGTGCAGTCGCCGATCAGAGGGATGTAGTACACCCGCGAGATGACCTGCGCGTCGAGGCGCGGCGTGAGCGAGCCGTGGTCGCCCAGGTCGATCCTGTACTGAGCGCCCGCGGAGAAGGTCCACTTCGGCGCCCGCGTCTGCGGGCAGAGCTCGCCGTCTGTGAAGTGGGTGCAAATCCCCGTCACCGCCGACTGCGCATCGTCCTTCAGGCGGTAGTGCAGATAACCCAGCGAGCTGTCGATCTGCAGGCCCTCGATCGGCCGGGCCTGAAGCTCGACCTCGAAGCCCTTGTTGACCGAGTTGCCGGCGTTGAGCTCGTGGAACCAGAGGACGCCGCAACCGGCGACCGGGTCGCAGTCGGTCTTGTAGTTCTGCTGGCCCTTATCCTCCATCCAGAAGACGTCGGCGTTCAAGCGGACGCGGTGATCGAACCACTCGCTCTTGAAGCCGATCTCGTAGCTGGTGACGTCTTCGGGCCCGAACGGCACGGGCTGAGCGGCGGTCGCCGGCCGCGGGCTGAAGCCGCCGCCGCGGAAGCCGGTGGAGTAGAGCGCATAGGCCATCAGGTCTGGCGTCACCTGATAGGACAGCTCCGCCATGGGGTTCCAGCGCGTGGCGTGCACGTTCACCGGCACGCTGAAGTCGCCAACAGTCGTGTACCGGTTGAAGACCCCGACCACCGCGTGCTTGGTGTCATTGGTGTAGCGCACGCCTGCCGTCACGTTCAGCTTGTCGGTGAGGTGGTACACGCCGTGGGCGAAGAAGGCGTAGTCGTTGGTCGTCTGGGTGGCGCTATGGTCGTGGTCGTAGAGTCCGAAGCCGCCTATGCCTATGCCCGTGAACGCTCCTGCAGGCACCGGCGGCAGCCCTGGAGGCACGGGAAGCAGTGAATCGAAGCCCGTATTGCTGTCGTAGGCATGGTAGTAGAACCCGCCGACGGCGTAATCGAGCCGATCCAACGTCCCGGTCAACTGAACCTCTTCAGTAAACTGGCGGTGGCGAGTGTCGTCAAAGGTGGTGCTGTTGCCGATCGGCGAGGCGTCGCCGCGGCCGAAGGTGTTCCACCACTTGCGATAGGCCGTCACCGCCTTGAGGTGGACCATGGGCGAGATGTCGTAGTCGATCGTGCCCGACACGCCCCAGTGGTCGAGATTGTTCTCGTTGGGAGTGAAGCGGCCGTCGACCGAATTGGTGCCGTACCGGGCGTAGCTGGTGTACGGGTTGCTGGTCACGAAGCGCTGGTCGTACATGACGCCCGCCCCGAACAGCTGCTGGGGAACATCGGTCCAAAGCTGCGGGATGACCCCGTCGATGCCGCTGGGACCGGGGAACGCGGTCGGGTCGGCGATGTAGGTGTACTTGTCCGTCGGCGCTTGCTGGCGCTGACGCGTGTAGTCGGCGATGAAGTTGACCTCGAGCTTCTCGTTCGCCAGCAAGCGAAAGGCCACGCGGCCGGCGTCCACGCCCTCGCTGCCGAGGTGGTCGGTCACGCAGCCGTGCCCCGACGTGGAGCCCACGGACGACGTGATGTTGCCGAGGCTCCCCGCGCCGTTGACGCAGACGTAGTCGAGCAGTTCCATGTAGCCGTCGGCGTGCTTGCTCGACACGGACAGGCGCATGAACAGCTTGTCGGGGACGACCACGCCGTCCCAGGCGGCGCGGATGTTCACGCGATCATAGCTGCCGTAGCCGGCTTCGATGTAGCCCGTGTTGGTCCCGGCGGGCTTCTTGGAGATCATGCGCACGCCGCCGCCGATGGCGTTCTTGCCGAACAGCGTCCCCTGCGGGCCGCGCAGCACTTCCACCCGTTCGAGGTCCAGCAGGTCGAAGATCGAGCCCTGCGGACGGCCGTTATAGACGTCGTCCACGTAGATCGGCACGCCCGGCTCGAACGACAGGATGTTGTCGCCCAGGCCGACGCCGCGGATGAAGGCGGCCATGGTGGAGCCCCAGCCGCTGCCGAGCGGACCGATCACCGTGTTCGGCACGGTGCGGGAGACGTCCATCACGTTGGATCCGCCCTGCTGCAGAAGCTGCTCGCCGGTGATGGCGCTGATCGCCAGCGGCGTCTTCTGGAGATTCGTCTCGCGGAACTCCGCGGTGACGATGACCTCGCTCACCGTCGGCCCGCCGGAATCTGCGGCGAACGCGGACGCCGCCATCGTGGGACTCACGGCGAGCGCCCCGCCGAGCAGCAAGGCCGCTACGCCGCAAGATTTGAATAGATTGGTGCGCATAAATTCCTCCCTCCAGCCGCATGCGCCGAAGCCGGCCATGAGAGATCACGGCGCGAAGCTTCAGGCAGAATCGGCTCTCTAATTGTACTGCCGCCCACGCAGGGTCGGCGAGCTCCCGGACGCATCGAGCCACATCCGCTCTTCGGCGGTTCGTGGCTCCTCAACTACTGTCCATCGAGTAGAATGCTAGCAAGCTAGCATGTCAACGGCGGAAGGGCGCAGGGGCCCCGCCGCCGCCAGGGCCGCGAGGCCCGCCGTCACCGCGTTCCACATCCAGCCCTCCCTTCGATCTCGTTGGGAGGACCCTGCCACAAAGGCCGACGAAGTTTCACCCGCTCAATTCAGAACAGCCGCCGCGCCTTGGCCAGCCGCTCGATCCCGGCGTCGATCGTCTCGTCCTTCTTGGCGAAGCACAGCCGCGCCACCGTGCGCACCGGATCGGTCTCATAGAAGGCCGAGACCGGGATGGCGGCCACCCCCGCCTCCACCACCGCGCGCCGGCAGAAGGTCTCGTCGTCCGCGGCGATCCCGGAGGCCGGCAGGTCGATGTCGAGGAAATAGGCGCCCTCGCTGGGAAGCAGCGCGAAGCCCTCGGCCCGCAAGCCAGCCGTCAGCCGGTCGCGCGAGCGGGCGTAGCCGGCGCGCATGGCCTCGAAATAGGCGTCGTCCTTGCCGAGGCCATAGGCGACCGCGCTCTGCAGGTTCGGCGGGGTGGTGAAGGTGAGGAACTGGTGCGCCTTGCCGATGACCGCCGCCAGAGCCGGCGGCGCGCACACCCAGCCGACCTTCCAGCCGGTCAGGGAGAAGATCTTCCCCGCCGAGCCGATCTTCACGCAGCGCTCGGCCATGCCCGGCAGGGCGTAGAGGGGAACGTGCGCGCGGTTGTCGAACACCACGTGCTCCCACACCTCGTCGCAGACCGCGATCACATCGTGGGCTGTGCACCAGTCGGCCAGCACCCTCAGCTCCTCGGCCGAATAGACCCGGGCGGCGGGGTTCAGGGGGTTGTTGAAGAGAACAATCTTGGTCTTTGACGTCGTGACTTTTTCCAACGCCTCTCGCGTGATCTTCCAGTCCGGCGGCTCCAATCGGACGAAGCGCGGAACGCCCCCCACCACCCGCGCCTGGGGGGCGTAGGAGTCATATGCCGGCTCCAGCAGCACCGCCTCGTCGCCGGGCGCGAGCAGGGCCATGATCGCGGCGGCCAGCGCCTCGGTGGCGCCGGACGTCACCAGCACTTGGGTCTTCCAGTCGAGGTCCAAGCCCTGGAACCGGCGATAGTGCTCCGCCACCGCTTCCCGCAGCACCGGCAGGCCCTGCATCGGCGGATACTGGTTCGGCCCGGCCATCACCGCCTCGGCCGCGGCGCGGCGCACGTCCTGCGGCCCCTCGTCGTCCGGGAACCCCTGGCCGAGGTTGATCGCCCCGTGCTCGGCCGCGAGCCCGGACATCACCGTGAAGACGGTCGTCGGCAGGTTGGCGAACAGGGGGTTCAAGGGCCAGATTCCAACGGGCGAGCACGAGTGCGCTTCCATTAGCGCCATCGGTTTCACCCGATCCAGCTCTATCCAGCCATCCGCCAGACCCGCGCTGCGCGCGGCAAGCGCCGCGCCCCTCATGCAGAGCCTGTCGATCTGAAGCTAATTCACGGCTGCCCGGGTGGAATCGTTGGTTTAGGCGAGCCCGGCGCTGGCGGCGCCGGCTGGGGCGCTGGATGCAGCGTTGGAATGGGGGCCGGCGTTGGCCTCGGTGACGGCGCGGGTTCTGGTCCAGGCTTCGTAGACGGTCTTGGCGGCGGCTTTCCACCCTCGTTGAGGATAGGCACGGCTTTCAGGCTGAAATCCAACCGCGTCAGCTTCGCGTCGGAACCGGCGTCAGCCCCCGTTAGGTCGTGGGCAGGAATTCGAGCATAGACGCCATCTGCACGGACGTCTGTCTCCACGGGCAAGCTGATCCTGAACTCCGAGATAGCGAACCCCGTCTCGGCTGTGGGGCCCGAGTCCGCAGATCGGCTCGCCAGCGCCTCCTCGGCCCTCACAACGCTACCGTGGAACGCCGCAAGAACCTCATCGAGCTTCAGCCAATCGTTGGGCGATTTGCGCTCTGGCATGACGGTCGCCCTAAAGTATCCGCGAACCTTGCGGTCCGCGAGACGACGGCTCTACTGAGCCAAGGTGACGGAAGGTACGATCTCGCATTCGATCTCCAAGCCCCATTCGGACTTGTAGCCTATCGTCAGTTTCTCCTTCACGCTCATTCGCCAGATGTTCAAGCTGACGTCGGTTTCTGACGATACGCTGAATTCGGCTGAGATGTTCACCTTGAATCGGAACTTCTGGATCGTCATGGGATCCGCGCCGGTAGACATCACGGCCTGCGCGAGGCGCGCCGATACGGCCATTGAGGTGATGTAGCCCGACAGCTCAATTGGATTTGCTACCGCCATTTCGCCGCCCTCCTGTTCACACGCGGCCTTTGCGGCCTACTGCGCGTGGCGCGCCCGTCTCGGACGCCCCATATTAGTTAAGGGTATATTTTGTCATTCGTCAATTTGGAGTTGTGTAGCTTGGCGTTCTTGTGCGGCTGGCCATGCCCCGGAAGTGGGGCCCTCCTCGCCGGTCGTTCATGTCCCGCTTGCTTCCCGCGGATGGAATGAGCATTTTCCGCGCCGCAGCATTTTTCCGGAGCCCTCCATGTCCGACGCCGCCGATCCTATCGTCATCTGCGCCTATGCCCGCACGCCCATGGGCTCGTTCCAGGGCTCGCTCTCCGGCGCGAAGGCCACCGAGCTGGGGGCCGCGGCGATCAAGGCGGCGCTGGAGCGGGCGGGCCTGAAAGGCGATCAGGTCGACAAGGTGTTCATGGGCTGCGTCCTGCCCGCGGGCCTCGGTCAGGCGCCGGCGCGTCAGGCGGCGCTGGGCGCGGGCCTGCCGCAATCGGCCGAGGCGGTGACGGTGAACAAGGTCTGCGGCTCGGGCATGCAGGCCCAGATCTTCGCCCACGACATGATCAGGGCCGGCTCGGCGGACGTCATCGTCGCCGGCGGCATGGAGAGCATGACCAACGCGCCGTACCTGCTCGCCAAGCACCGGGCCGGCGCGCGCATCGGCCATGATACGGTCTATGACTCCATGATGCTCGACGGGCTGGAGGACGCCTATGAGCCCGGCAAGGCCATGGGCGTGTTCGCCGAGGAGACCTCCAAGCGCTATCAGTTCACCCGCGAGATGATGGACGCCTTCGCCATCGAGAGCCTGACCCGCGCCAAGGCGGCCCAGGCCTCCGGCGCCTTCGACGCCGAGATCACGCCGGTCGAGATCACCACCCGCAAGGGCGTCGAGACCGTCGGCCAGGACGAGCAGCCGCCCAAGTCCGACCCCGCCAAGATTCCGACCCTGCGCCCCGCCTTCTCCAAGGACGGCGCCATCACCGCCGCCAACGCCTCGTCCATCTCCGACGGCGCAGCCGCCCTGGTGATCACGCGTCGGTCGGTCGCCGAGAAGCTCGGCCTGCCGGTGGTCGCGACCATCGTCGCCCACGCCGCCTTCGCGCATGAGCCGGCTGAGTTCACCACCGCCCCGGTGGGCGCGATCAAGAAGATCTTCGCCAAGACCGGCTGGAGCGTCGGGGACGTGGACCTCTACGAACTCAACGAAGCCTTCGCCATGGTGCCCATGGCCGCCATGAAGGACCTGTCGATCCCCCACGAGAAGCTGAACGTGAACGGCGGCGCCTGCGCGCTCGGCCACCCCATCGGCGCCTCCGGCGCGCGGATCGTGGCGACCCTGCTGGCGGCGCTTAAGGCCCGAGGCGGCAAGACAGGCGTCGCGTCCCTCTGCATCGGCGGCGGCGAAGCCACGGCCATGGCGGTGGAGCTGATTTAGGCCGTCATATGCTCTTCAACCGTCATGGCCGGGCTTGTCCCGGCCACCCATGAACATTGGCTTGGCGGACCTATCTCGACCTTCCGTGTTCATGGGTTCCCGGCATTGCGCGCGGAGCCTGTCCTCGGGCCGGCCTTCGGCCGGACCCGGGGGCGCTCCAGCCGGGAATGACGAGGACGGGCGGTGTCAGCTTTCCAAGTCCGCGAGCGCGGCGGCCACCAGCGCCTCGGCCGACCCGTCCGCGCGGAATCCCAGGGCGTCGGCGACCGGCGTGTGGAGCTCCGGATAACGGCCGAAGTTGGCCTCGATGGCTTCGTCCGGCTCGAAACTGACAAGCTCGCGCGCATCCTTGCCCACGGCCTTGCCGATCGCGGCCGCCAATTCACCGAAGCTCAAGCGAAGGGCCGGCAGGGTGAAGCAGCGCCAGGGCGGCGGCGCGTCCGGCGCCAAGCCGGCGGCGTGCACGAACGTCTCCACGCAGGCGGTTCGCGAGATCAGCCACGAAGTCGCCCCCTGCCCCACCGGCGCGGCGAAGGGCCGGCC
>Ga0299912_10004382_pt1 | contig 11571 bp, 11 predicted proteins | sample RVTome_2_FD_207667 | JGI IMG/M metagenome (GOLD analysis project Ga0299912, IMG submission 207667) | Soil microbial communities from uranium-contaminated site in the Upper Colorado River Basin, Wyoming, United States - RVT95D214 (version 2) ... | reverse complement strand
TCAAAAACTGCAGGATAATATTTTTCCGGGTGGCACCAATCGCTTTACGGATGCCGATCTCCTTGGTTCTTTCAGTAACGGAGACCAGCATGATGTTCATGATGCCGATTCCACCCACTACCAGGGAAATGGCGGCAATGATGAAAACCACCAGGTAAGAGGTTCCAGTCAATTTATTATAAAAATCAGTGAGCATGGTCTGCTGGTTAATTGAAAAATTATCTGGATCTGCCGGGGACAATTTCCGCAGCCGGCGCATTTCTCCCCGGATCTCCTCCCGCAGTTCATCCAGCTTGGCAGGATCTTCGGTGCGGAAGGCAATGGTGACATCGCGATGGTGAAAGCTTATTCCCCGAAAAGTAGTGTAGGGAATGATCACCTGATTATCCAAATTGAAACCAAAAAAATTTCCTTTCTTTTCCAGAATTCCCACGATCTGGTGGGGAAAACCGTTAATTTTTATCCGTCTGCCAATCGGATCTTCCTTGGAAAAAAGTTCATCCCGCACATTCTGGCCAATCACGCACACCGGATGGGCGCGGTACACTTCCATCTCGGTAAAAAAGCGGCCGATTTCCGGCTCGGCATTGTCGGTATAAATATATTGTTCATTACAGCCAATGGTGTAGACTTCCTCCAGATTTTTATTACGATATTCGATGGTCCGCATACTTTCGATCTGCGGACTGATCCAGCGGGCGGACTTGATCTTCTCTTGCAAAATTTCATAGTCATTCAGGGTCACTTCCGGGCGGTTGCGCAACTCCCAATAGTCGTCCGTAATCACCCAGGGGAATTTACTGAGATACAGACTGCTGGAGCCTAAATTGGAAAACTCACCCTGAACATAATTATTGATACTCTGGATGGCGGTAAAAATGACGATGATAGCGGTGACTCCCAGAAGGATTCCAAGGGTAGTCAACAAAAATCTGATCTTATTGGAGCTGAATGCTTCCAGGGAGAAACGCAGATATTCCATCCATTGACCGCTAAACGCCATGGGATCAGGCCCTCTGCTTTTCTGAAAAGATTTCTTCGTTCTCAATCAAGCCATCTTTTAAGTGAATAATGCGATGGGCATGCTTGGCAATAAAATCCTCATGGGTCACCAGGACAATGGTATTTCCCAGTTCATTTAAATGGTCGAAGATTTCCATAATTTCCTCGCCGGTTTTAGTATCCAGATTCCCGGTCGGTTCATCCGCCAGGATCAGAGAAGGGAAATTCACCAGGGCGCGAGCAATAGCTACTCTCTGCCTTTGTCCTCCGGAAAGTTCATTGGGCTTATGACTCATCCGGTCAGCCAGCCCAACCTTTTCCAGCGCCTCCTTGGCATTTTGACGCCGTTTTGCCGAGGGAGTGCCATTATAGATCAGGGGGAGCTCAACGTTATGAAGAGCGCTAGCACGGGGAAGCAGATTAAAGGTCTGAAATACAAAACCGATTTCCTTGTTGCGGATTTTCGCTAACTGGTCATCATTGAGGCCACTCACATCCTGTTCATTGAGGCGATAATTACCGGTGGTCAGCACATCCAGGCAGCCGATGATATTCATCAGGGTGGATTTCCCGGATCCTGATGGACCCATAATGGCGCCGTATTCTCCTTTTTTCACTTTCAGATCAATTCCCTGCAAGGCATGCACTTTGGTCTTCCCGAGAAAATATACCTTGTGAAGCTTTTCAATCTCAATGACCAGTCTTTCAGTCATTTCACCACCTTTTATTCTTTTTCTTTCTTTTGATCCTGTTCATGACTCTTAATTTTTACCAGGTCGCCATCTTCCAGACTGCGGCTCAATATTTTGAAGGGGCCGGTGATCACTTCTTCACCCTCATTCAATCCCTCCTGCACTTCGTAATAGTTATCATCACTAATGCCCACTTTTACTTCCCGCATTTTCGCGGCACCGTTTTCCACTAGGAAAACCACTTCTACCAGATCGTCTGCTTTTTTCTGCTTTAACTTTTTGGGAATATCCGCAGCACTATCACCTTCTCTTTCAGAAGGAGTGCTTTCTTCGCCGGATTTCTTTTCCAGCTTTTGTCTTTCACGAGCAGTAAGACTTTGAATAGGAACATTCAGGGCATGCTTCACGGTCTGGGTCCGAATATCGGCTGTGGCAGACATCCCCGGTCGAAAGGATGGGAGCTTATCGATCAATAAAATTTTTACCTGGTAATTGGTCACTTCATCGATGGTCCCGGTGCCTCTCATGGAAGCAGAATGTGAGATCTCGCTCACCAGGCCGCGGAAAGTGGTATCCTGGAAAGCATCGATCTCAACAGCACTGGTATCACCCAGTGACACGTTGATGATATCATTTTCATTGACATCCACCTGTGCTTCCATTTTTGAGAGATCCGCCAATCCCAGGATCAGGTCGGCCTGGAATTGGGATCCGAGGGCCATTTCTCCCACATCTTTATTTTTTCGGATGATTACTCCATCTAGTGGAGCTTTTAATACCGTTTTGCTTAATGCATCTTCGGTCTCAGTCAGACTGGCTGCCGCTTGTTGCAGCAAACTCTGGGCACTTTCCAATTTTGCTTCGGCCATTTCCAGTTCGGCCTGGGAAATCAGGTTCTTGGTAAACAGTTCCTTGGCCCGTTCCCATTCGCTGGTGGCCAGTTTTACTTCCGCCTGCGCCCCCAAAATCTGAGATTTTGCCCGGTCGCGCATGGCTTTATATTGTTCACCATCCAGGATTACCAGCACCTCTCCAGCTTCAACCGTATCTCCTTCGATGGCTTTGATGACCAGAATTTCTCCCGACACCTTAGCACTGATATCCACGTCCACCACCGGATATATTTTACCATTCCCGGTTACTTTTTCGGTTATATCCGCCCGGAAAACTTTTTCAGCCTGTACCTCGATCTCTTTTTTACCTGAAGTAAGGTTAGCAACAACAATTACAATAATGACAACCGCCACTGCTGCAATAATAATTATTTTCTTCATTTCATATTAACCTTTTAGAGATTCAATGCTTCTTTTACCTTTCCCACAGCTTCTGCCAGTTCAATGTAGGTAATAATCGCATTATATTCTGCAGCAACTAAAATTTGTTCTGCCTGAGTTAAATTTACCTGCGCTTCCCTCAACTCCAGCGAAGTTCCAGAACCGAGACGATAGCGTTCATCTGCCAGCCGGAACTCTTCCCGGGCTGCTTCCAGATTTTTTATGTTAATCTCTACAATTTCCAGAATCGCATTATAACTATTAAATAGTTTTCGGACATCCGAACGCAATGTTCGTTGATAATTTTCCAGATCCAGGCGGGCATTATTTAACTGCAGCTTAGTGGTCTGATAATTGACATGATCCGAGAATCCATTAAATAAATTCCAGGATACCCCTATTCCAATGCTGTAAGACCAGTTCTGGTCAAAGTCAGAAAAAACTTTTTCCAGCTCATCATGATCCCGGCTGTAATTAAAACGTGCTCCCAGTGACGGCCAAAAAGGACTCTTGGACAACGCTACGCTGAATTCTGCCGATTTTACATTCAATTTTTGACTTTGCAGTGCCGGCTGATTTTCTACCGCCACATCAAGCAGATCCTGGAGAGTAACGGTTCTCGGTTCAAAAACCACCATCGTGTCAATCTGCACTGGAATCAGCGGATCTCTTCCTATAGCCAGATTGAGAAGCTGCTCCGATTGACGCAGAGTATTTTTTTGATTCAGGTAAGTGATCTGATCCTGCCCCAGGTTCACCCGGGCACGGTACACATCCACTTGTGCCACCGAGCCAATCTCGAACATGCTCTGGGTACGGTCTACCTGATCCTGGCTGCGTTTCACCGCCAGGGAATCGACTTCCAGGAGCTTGATATCTTTCAGGAGATTATAATAATACTGTGATACGAATTTCATGACCTGATTTTCGGACAGTTTTAACTCATACTTTCCGGCTTCGTTTAAGGTTTTACTTCTGCGGATATTATTCCACCAGTAACCACCATCAAATATATTTTGAGAAATTGATATACTCGCAGAATATGAATCCCTTGAACGAGCAGGGTCCTGCCGTGATACTTGGTCATATATATATTCACCGGTGACACTATCTATCCCAACTACTTCATCACTTAAGTAAGGTGACGATGGTCCAAATTTCATATAGCCACCCTGAAAATTGGCATCAACCGAAGGAAGGATATTACTATAAGAACCCCGCACCCCCAGTTGAGCCATTTTGGTCAGATTGCGGCTGGTGTTCAAGTCAGAGTTATTCTCTAATGCAATCTTGACACAGTCATTCAGGGTTAAGATTTCAATCCCAGATTGGCTGTAGCTGGTTACAGCTAATACCAAAAGTACCATCAGCAAAACACTAACGAACTTCATGATTTCTCCTCCGCCTGATTTGTTAATACAAAATGGAAAATATCTTTTTATTAACTGAAGTTTGATCTTAGCTCATCAACCCTTGGAAGGCTATAGCCAGCCAAACTTTGAAAATTAACACATACAATAACCAGGCAATAATTACGGAGATAATACCCTTAGGTTTCGAGAAAGCATAAATTACCGCGAATCCAATACCAAACACCACGATGAACCAGATATTGAATATATCGAAGCTCTGGATAAAATTAAATATCGCCTGCCCTACCTGTTCCGGACTGAAAAAAACTGCCGGACTCAGATTGATCTGGGTGGTTTGTCGCGCTAAGATCAGCGGGATTTTAATGATCATTCCCAGCAGCATCACGATCAGGTAAGAATAACTGTATATCGAGAGCAGCTGGACGAAACGGGCTTTGCCTCCCAGAATGATATTTCCAATAAATAAAAAAATACCGGAAATAAGTGCATAGAGAATCAGAACCGAAATAGGCGGAACAACCAGCATATAAATGATTTTCCGTGAGCCTTCCTGGCTGGCTGAAATCTGATCAATGATTAATTCTTTGCGGTCATCCGGAATACTATCATTTTTTTCAATATTGGCAATCTGATCGTTAATTGCAATATCATAGATGAACGGGCTGGAAACAGTAGTCAATATTACCGCCAGCAGCAGCGGCAGAATATAGTCCGGCTTCACCCGCAGGTATTGAAAAACCCGCTCGGGATTGGTGAAAATTCCAATCACCCGCTGCAGGAAATTTAATTCTTCGGCAGGTTTTTCCTCAGGCTTTTCAGTAATGCTCTGCAGAATCTGATCCAAACCTTCCGGCTCGGCACCCTCTGCTGGTTTACTTTTTCGCTCTGGTATAGACTGTTTTTCAACCAGGTCTTTTGGTTTTTCCTGATACACTTTACGATCGCTCTCCTTCAACTTTCCCAGGATATCATCCAGTTCCTCCTGGCTGTCCTTTTTTTCCTCTCCATGCGATTTCAGATCATCTGCATCGTCCAAATTTTTCTTCTTAGCCATGATTAACCTCTACTCGTTTTTTTAGGTGGATTTAAAAATTCCTGTTCTTCCATTTTTATTTATAATAATCTAACCTGATTAATTCACAAAATTTAACCACCGAGGCACTAAGTATATTAGATTTATCTATTTAAATCAAATAAATTTACTTTCAATTAATTAACCCTCTTTAATGACTTAATACATTATTTTTAATACCTTTGTGCCTTTGTGTCTGTTATGTAAAAAAGCAACTATTTTTTATCAGGAATCTCCGGATTAATCAGTTTAAGGCATATTTCACCCTTACCTATTCTATAAGTTAATGGCCTTTCTGTTTTGACTAGTTCCACCGGGTATGGCCCAATAGTGATCACACCTCGATGGAAAACATATAACCTTTTTTTATCCACCACCAATGAGTGTTTGGCTGTTTTGAACAACGAGTCTGAAGAGATTCAAAGTCATTCTGTTATTCGCCCTTGTTACGGCATTTTTGTATTCGATAATAAAGACAGAGCCAGCATACTTGGAAACGCTCTTTGGATTGCAGGCACAAAGTCGCGGTCTCTGTCCCCAGGGAGCCGTCTCCCTGTGCTCTCGCTCGTATGCTTCAAACCTGCCGGCCTCATTTGACCATGACCACCATTCGTGTTTTCCTACGCAGCTACTCCGATCTGGTATTTCTCGTTTTTTTGAATGATCGTATAGATTCTCACCATCAGTTTCCGGGCGACGGCCACGATGGCTTTCTGTTTGATACCACTATGTCGATAGACCCTGTCAAATTTATCCAGTAATATCGGGTCCCATCGGACCGCCTGCCAGGCGATCTGAATGATCAGAGCGCGACGCTGAGGGTTGCCGCCACCGATGCCCCCCTTTCGCTGGGTCTCTCCGGAGCTGTGTTCACTGGGAGTTAACCCCAGATAATGAACCAATTTACCGGAATGAACAAAACGGTCTTTGCGGTCAAAGAGATGCAGGGTTAACTCAAAGGCTGTTAAAGAACCGATTCCCTTGATCTGAGTGATCCGTTCGATCGTCGGCCAATGCTCAGTGATCTGCCGGCTGTATTGCCGGATATGACGGTCGCTCTCGGAGAGCATCTTCACATAGAATTCATATTCGTTGAGCAGCAATGAAAAGGAGAAATTCAATCCCTCTTCGGAAAAACGGATCTGTTTTAATTCCTCTAACCGGCTTTTACCCCAACCAGCAGTTTGTAAGGGGATGTGTAAAAATCGCAGCATGCCTAGAATCTCTTGTTGGATCTGCTTTTTGCGATCCCGTTGTTTGTTGCGGATCCGAAGTATCTGACGCAGTTCCCGCACCTGCTGGCAGGGCACCACTACCGCTTGTAACAACCCCTTGCTTAAAAACAAGGCCAGATCCCGGCTGTCCCGTTTATCCGTCTTTACCCGTCTGTTCTCCCGATACATACGGTTGGGAGGAGTCACTATGATATCAATACCCTTTTCCTGAAAATAATCATAACTAGCGTATCCGAAACAACCCGCTTCATACACCATATGGTAGATACCTCCAGGATAATCCCGCTCTAAAAATTTTTCCAACACTTCGGGAAAGGGGTCGATCGAGAGGGTGCGCAATTCCAATGCTAACGTCCGAACGGTAATGACCCACTTCTTCTTGTGCACATCAATGCCAATGAAAAGATGCTTGCCAGTGAAATCAATTTTTACTACCTTTGGACTACTGTTCATGGGGATCTCCTTTGTTAGTTTGGTTTTTCTAATTTATATACTAAGGAGATCCCTGTCATTTCAACTCTTTTTTAACATACAAACTTGGTGTCTTGGTGGTTTTAAATTATTTAAACTTTGCAATCTTACTTCTATTTTTTAAAAGCTCTTTCATATAATTCCTGGTACTTTTTTGCCGATTGTTCCCAGGAAAAATCTTTCTTCATTCCTTCCTTCTGAATGGCAGACCAGGTCTTCTTGTCCGAATAGGTTTTGACTGCTCGCTTGATGGTAAGCAGCATCTCTTTGGCTTTGTATTTTTTAAAGGAAAATCCGGTACCGGTTTTGTTTTTCGGATCGAAATTCTGGATGGTATCCGCCAGGCCGCCAGTCTCGCGGACAATCGGCACTGTCCCGTATTTCAGGCTGTACATCTGATTCAGACCGCACGGTTCAAAACGCGAGGGCATCAGGAACATATCGGCCCCGGCTTCGATCAGATGAGCCAGCTTGTTGTCAAATCTTAAATTGACCGCGATCTTCTTGGGATATTTTTTGGCCAGTTTCTCGAACAGGGTATGGTATTTGGGATCTCCGGTTCCCAGAATGATCAATTGGATATTCATTTCCATCAGTTCTTTGAAGATTTCATTGATCAGATCAAAACCTTTCTGATCGGCCAGGCGGGAGATGATACCAATCACCGGAACCTTTTCATCGTACTGCAAATTGTTCTGTTTGCACAGTACTTTCTTATTTTTGATTTTATTTTCCAGCTTATCGATTGAATAGTTGAACGGGATCAGATTATCAGTCGCCGGATTCCAGCTTTCGTAATCCACACCGTTGAGAATTCCCACCAGGTCTTTTTTGCGGGAGGCTAAAATCTTTTCAAAGCCAAAGCCAAATTCCGGATCGGTCATGATTTCTTCGGCATATTTCTCACTTACCGTATTGAGCAGGTCAGCAAAAAGGACGCCCCCTTTCAGCAGGTTCAGATTCCCGTAAAATTCAAATTGTTTCCCGGGACGCACATATTCGTCCGGTATGCCGATTTTTTTGGCTTTGGCCAGCGGAAAACTCCCCTGATAGGCCAGATTATGCAGGGTGAGAATGGTTTTAGTGCCTTTGAAAAATTCATCATCTTTGTAAAGGGTCTTCAGATAAAAAGGAATCAGCGCGGTCTGCCATTCATTGCAGTGGATGATATCCGGCTGCCAGTAGAGGAGCTTGAGGGTTTCCAGAGTGGCCTTGCTGAAGAAGGCAAAACGTTCGGCATTATCCTCAAAATCCTTTCCGGTAGTGGGATCAACATAGAGTTCCTTGCGGTCAAAGTAGTCCGGGATATGCAAGAAATAAACATGGACCTTCGAATTGGGCAGAAAGGCGGTCTTGCCATCTATGACTTTGGTTTCTTCGTTTAGAGTTACCTTCACTTCCTTCAGCCGGATCACTTCCCGCAGTACAAACTTGCGCTCATTGATCGATTTATAATTAGCCATCATCACCCGTACATCCTGCTCCATCTGCTTCAGGGCAATGGGCAGAGCGCCGGCCACGTCCGCCAGACCACCGGTTTTGGCGAAAGGCACCACTTCGGATGATACATAACATATTTTTAATTGTCTCATTTTACCCTCAAGTTTAAAGCGTAATCTGTTTCAGATATTGGGCGGCATCTTCCGGACTGGTGGGATTGATGTGAAAACCGGTTCCCCACTCAAAACCGGCCACCCGGGTCAATTTGGGCATGAATTCAATATGCCAGTGATACGACTCTTCCGAATCATTCTGCATCGGAAAAGTATGGATCACAAAATTAAAGGGCGGAGAATTCAACGCAGCGTTTATCCGGCCCAGCACTTCTTTCATCATTACTGCCAGATGATTGAGCATTTCATCCGAGATAAATTCAAAATGGGAATAGTGCTCCTTTGGCAGGATCCAGGTTTCGAAGGGAAACCGTGGAGCATAGGGCTCTATGGCAATAAAATGTTCTTCGTCATAAACCACCCGCGAGCCGTCATTGATTTCCTGCCGGATGATATCGCAAAATATGCAGCGGTCTTTATAATCAAAATACACTTTAGCACCTTCCATCTCCTCAACCACCGTCTTCGGAATGATAGGAGTGGCGATCAGCTGGGAGTGAGTGTGTTCCAGGGAAGCTCCGGCTGACATCCCATGATTCTTAAATATCATCACATATTTCAGGCGGATGTCTTTCTTGAGATCCAGAATTCTTTCCCGGAAGATCCAGAACACATCCCGTACTCCGGAAATTTCCATATTGGCCAGATCTTTAAAATGCTCCGGGGTTTCGATGATTACCTCGTGGGCGCCTACTCCATTCATCTTATCGTAGATTCCCTCGCCCTGCCGGTTCAGCTGTCCCTCCACCCGCAGTGCCGGGAATTTATTGGGCACCACCCGCAGGGTCCAGCCCGGTTTATCCCGCGGTGATTGATCGGGACGGAGAGCAAATATTTCCGGAGGGGTCTTGTTTTCGTGATTATAGCAGAAGGGACAGAATCCTCCTTTTTTCTTTTCTTCAGCATCGGCAAAGTCAGATGGTCTTTTACCGCGTTCGGTAGAGATGATCACCCATCGGCCAATCACAGGATCTTTTCGCAGTTCGGGCATAAAAAAAATTTAGTTTATTCAATATTTTTTAATTACTTATAAAATTTAAGAATTTAGCCAAATGTAATCAAGCGGAAAAATTTCGCTTGCTGTCCGGGAACAAAACTGGTTTGAAAAATCATTGAATCGGGTTCTGTCCAGCAATAAGCGGTTAGATTCTTTCAGCTGAATGTAAAAGTTATCAGTTGATAACAGCCAGATATTGGTAAAGTTTTGAAAATATTTAACGAAAATGAGATATAACTGTAAAATTGGAGATGTATTATCAGATGGCAATAAAAATAATGACCAGTAAAGGGAAAAATCGATGGCAGCTAGAAGTATTTTTAGAGTTTTTTTGAAAGCAGGAAGATGGCGGATTGCCTGTAACGGGGAGGTGATTGGTGAATATCCCCGGCGGGAAGAGGCGGAACATATTGCCCAGAGAATGGCGGCGGAATTATTATCCAGTCAAGTATTGATTTACCGGGATTACGGTTCAATTGAAAAATCATTTTTTAATTTCCGTTTCTGGAAAAAAATAGTACCGGCCACTGCACCGTTCTAATGACTGGAAAGCTGGCTGAAGGCAAAATTCATTTTTAAATCCGCTAAACTTTCTTTATATTAAGTCGCTTTTAGAGTAAAATTTGGATTGTAGTAGTGTATGACTGGTAATTTAAGATTGAAATATTATTTCCTTTTGCTATGTTATCTATACCTGTTTTTTTTCCCGCAGGTCAGCAAAGTAGATCCTATCCAGACTGATCACTTCTCGAGTCAGCAATTTTTTCAAGACATGGATGGTTTGCGCAGTGATATTTTTTTGGATCCCAAACTGAACCAGGCCTGGGATAAGGGTGTGGCCAGGATCTGGCAGGCGAATCGAACGTTCCTGGGTTTCTCAATTGAAAAGCGATTTACCGAACCTATAAAGACCTATCACAATAATAATCTGGATCTGGATTTTAATTTCCCCTTCATCTGTTATAAATTCCCACTGAGTGAACATACTAAAGAAGGCTGACTTCCTTCTCTTCGTATCTGATTATTTCAAATCCACAGCTCCCAAACAGGCTGTAGTTTTAGCTGAGTGTGAAGACTTAAGCACTTTGCTTGAGAATGTTTGATTATAACCAATGAGATAGAAGGAGTAAAAAATGAGTTCAACCTTATCATATATTTTAATTATTGCCCTGGGCGGATTTTTGTTAGGATTGCTGTTCTATAGTTTCTATCTGGTACTCACCTCAAAGGATGGAAAAAGCCGTGCCAAGAAATCCTGAAAATTTATCTTCAATTTGTTTTCGGGGATTTAATAAGACAATGATCATCTATGAACTGAGAAATTTATTCATATAACCGGGCGTTCAACTACTGATTGAAATTCACGGTTATAGAACAAATAAAGGAGCAATAGGAGTAAGTTATGGTAGACATGAAAATATTGGAAAGAAGAAATAATTTAGAGGATCCGGGTAAGATTGAGGATAAAAAGGTCACAGCGAAGAAAAGTAAGCCATTGCCCAGTATCGGATCGCTGTTTTCCGAGAAAGATGTTTCGAGTTTCGTGAAAAAATTATTCCAGAATAATTCCGATCAGTTTAATGATTTTGTTAAAAAATTAGAATCAACATCGGATTGGAGTATAACTTTCAAAACCATTGAAGAAGAGTTTCAACGGAGGAAAATAAATCCCCGTCAGAATGAGGCAATGATCTTCACGGATAAGCTGTTCAAGCGTTATTATCCGGATTGATTCATCACCGTATTAAATTATTAAGGACAATGAATAATGGGTGGTATCGGTATTAGTGAAATGCTGATTGTCGGGTTGATCATCATGTTATTATTCGGAGCCAGGTGCCT
>Ga0299912_10004381_pt1 | contig 11572 bp, 12 predicted proteins | sample RVTome_2_FD_207667 | JGI IMG/M metagenome (GOLD analysis project Ga0299912, IMG submission 207667) | Soil microbial communities from uranium-contaminated site in the Upper Colorado River Basin, Wyoming, United States - RVT95D214 (version 2) ... | reverse complement strand
TCCATTTTCGCACGCACCGCCGACGAAATCGAAGTGAACCTGGGATCCCTGGATGCCCCTGACCAACTGATGCCAACCTACGAAAGCTGGATCGTCCGTCGCGAGTCCTGGTTGCCGCCGTTTCCGCTCACGAGACGATACGAGCGCGATCGTGACGCCACGGGTCGCTTTGAGGAGTAGGTCGCACGAACGGTGCGAAGGCGCCGTTACGAGTGACCGAGATGTATGCCTTGATCGACATCTCGAACCAGATGCTCGAGGACAGCGCCATCGGTCGTCCTCGGGCAAAGATACGCCGTCGTTCCTCTGCTGCTCCTCTCGATTAAAGCCGAGCTGATCCACCGCCTTCGCGGCGACGATCAGCGCTTGCGTTGAATCGAGGCCGCCAGAGACGCCGATGACAGGCTTCTGGATGCCCGTTGCCTCCATGCGCCGCGCGAGACCCCGAACCTGGATCTGATAGACCTCGCGACAGCGCTCATCGAGCCTTGTCTAATCGCTCGGCACGTAGGGGAAGCGCGCGACCTCGCGGACAGGAGCAGCGCGAACGTGAGCGCTGTCACGGTCATGAAGTACACGGCGCATCCCCGCGCCGGCTAGCAGGGTGATTTGCATCACCCTGCTAGAACTGCCAGCCCACATTGAGCGTCATCTCGAACGAGTTCAAGGAATCATCGAGCGTGTCCACCAGCTTGTCGATGTAACGATAGCGCCCGTCCAGGCGAATCAGCAGTTGGTCGGTGGTGAAGTACTTCACTCCGAGGCCCGCATTCAGTGTGAAGCTGCTGTCGTCATCGATGGAAACGGCCTGGCCGTTCGCTATCCCCTGAATCGGTCGATCGAGGTTCGCGGAGGCATGCCCCACGCCCCCCAGCGCATAAGGCACCAGCCGGCCGCCCGGATTGAAATTCCAGACCATATCCACGTCGAGCGTCGCAAGGTCGAGATCGCTATCACCGCCCGTCAGCTCCGTGACCTTGTTCGGGTTGTAACCGAGCGACAGCTCCAGGCCCCACGTCTGCGTGACGTTGTACCCATAGCGGATGCCGTATGTCACGTCGTCATCGAGCGTGGGTGTCAGGCCCGAGACCTGCGTGTCCGTGAGCTCATCGCCGAAGAGCTCCCCCACGTAGCCGTGTATTTCCTGCGTCTGCGGTTGCACTTGCGCAATCGCCGGTATGACGCTCGAGGCAAGCGCTCCAAGGGTCGTCCAGCCAGCGAGCCTCCGCTGCATTTGCATTAGATCCTCCATCGCATGGATTGGTGTGGCGTCACGGCACGGGAACAGGCTCGAGTATCGCCGCGGGCGGCCGGGGTCTCGACCACCGGAGCGAACAGCTCCGATCAGCGCGGATGAGCAGCATCTATCCCGTTTGGGCGAATGATTAGCGCGACGAGGAGCGATGCGCCAGCGGGAGCCCGACCGGCGCTGAGAGAGTGTCTCAGGCGGCTAACACTCCGACGCAGGGAGTACCAAGGAGGAGACTTGGTCGGCTCCCGCAGCTGCCTTGCGAGTGCGTGGAAGGTGATGCGGGCTACTATTGTCCGCGCACCAGCAAATGAAGGAGGCGCATGAGTGCCGCCCGATCCCGACTCCGCATTGCGAGCCGCGAAGCTGTGGCACACCTCGCGGAAATCGACGCGCATCTCGGGGAATACGCGGACCTGAAAGACAGCGAATCCTTGATCGAGTCGGGCTACTTCGGCCTGGGTCCTCCGCACGCACGGCTGCACGAGCGCATTGGCGATTACACGCTGCTCATGAAAGACCGTTTCCTCATCAAAGACTGGCTGCCGGGCGAGCCGCGGTACGTGCACATTGGCGTCCACGGCGGCATGAGCGCGCAAGAGATGTATGTGCCGTTGATCGTGGCGGAGGCTTGATTCACGTGCCCGAAGAGGCAGTCGTCGCCGCGTGCGCGAGCTGCACGTGCGTACACTGCACTTCCCATCTGCCGGGAATGAAAAACGGCGGCTCCTCGTTTAAGGTGATCCCGCAGGGACCTGCTCATTGGGCCGCTGCCGGATGGTTTGATGGGGCCGCCGGGGGCATTGCTCGGCGAACAGTGGCCCGCGCGCCCGGCCAGGGGACGACGCCCGGTATGCCTGGGGGCAGGGATTCGTGAAGCCCGAGGACCAGAGCACCCCCGGGATGCAATCTGTCGATGAGCCGCCGCGCAAGCTCGTGCTGCAACTCCGGTGCAAAGTAGGTGAACACCACGTTGCGGCAGAGGATGAGATCGAACTGCTGATCGGGCATCGTCGCGCAGATGTCCTGGTGTGCAATTCTCACTGCCGCGCGAAAGGGTGCGCGCACGCAGTATTCGCCAGCGTGCTGGTCGAACGCCTGCGCGCGCCACGAGACCGGCAACTCTTTCAGGGCGCTCGCCCGGTAGCAGGCAGCGACCGCACGGTCGAGCAGGACTGGATCGATATCTGTCGCGAGCACGCGAAACTGCAGGCGCGATGAGTACCGGTCCGAGAGCCTCAGTCGCCACAGTATCGAGAGCGTGTACGGCTCCTCACCAGAAGCGCAGCCCGCGCTCCAGCACTCGAGCGTCGGATCACCCCGCTGGATGGCGGCGGTGGCAAGCTCCGGGAGCACCAGATGCTCGAGAGACTCGAAGACGCGCCGGTCCCGATAGAACCTCGAGATCGGGATCGAGCAGAGCATTCGCAGTTCTTCCCACTCGGAAGGACTGGCTTCGAGGTGGGCACGATATGCGGCGACGTCGACCAGGCCGAGCGAGCGATGTCTGCGATCGACGCGCCTGCAAACGGTTCTCCGGACGTTTCGGAAGCCGGGCCACGCGAGCCGCATGCGGGGCAACGCCCACTGGAGAAAAGCTACGCAATCCGCATCGTTCATTGTCGTGCGGCAGAACCGTCAGAGGAGTGCCATGCTTTGCCGTTCTCCCGAGTCGCTATGGGCAAACCGAACGCTCGGGCTGGATGCTGACAGTCACGGCATCGGGGCAGGGGCGCGGGCGACCCGAACGCCTCGCTGTACCCGCGGAATCCGGATCGTGAAGTGCGCCGGCTTCACCACCAGCAAGTCGCTGCGCAGTTCGTCGATCAGGCGCTCGGCGGTGTCGCCTATGAACGCCCGTTTGATTCCGGATCGAGACAGCGCACCGAGCACGACGATGGCGCTGCCGATCTTCCGGGAGACGTCCACGATGACGCTGGCCGGATCGCCACAGACGAGATGTCGCCGGCCCCGTGGGATATTCGTCGATCGCAAGGCGCGATCGAATGCCGCGCCGGCAATCGCCGCGGTCTCGCGCTCGAGTTCCATGCCGACGCGGGCATCTGTCACAGCGGCGGGACCCACGCCCACTGGCATCCTCATATGAGCATGCACCGCGTGTAGCTTGCCGCGCAGACCCTCGGCCATCAGGGCGCCCAGGCCCAGAATGCGGCTCTCGAGCCGGGCAGGCTTGCCGAACGCGTGGAGCGGATCGACTGCGGCCAGCACCACAGGATGACTGTACGGCCGGGGAGATTTCACCAACAGCACCGGCACCGGACTCAGCCGTAGCAATTCCCAGTCGGTAAGACTCAGGAGCCACGTCATGTGATGCGTGCCGGGATGGTGTTGGGCGACGATCAGATCCGCCCGGGTCGCCACTGCCCGGCGCACGACGGCTTCGTGCGGGGGATAGTCCCACTCGGCCGCCACTGAGACCCTCAGGCCGCGGTCCAGCAGAGGCGCGGCAATCTTCGCCAGCTGATCGAGCCGCGCCGCGCGGTGCTCCCGCTCGAATGCGTGCGCGTCCGAGGCGATTCCGCCTGGAAAGCCCGTGTACAGGGTGGTCGTCATGTCGTGGAACAGCTCGATCTTCGAGCCGAACGCGGTAGCGATCTGCGCGGCCTTCGTGACGGCGGGGAACGGCCTCGCGGTCGGATTCTTGATGGCGACCAGAATGCGGCGAATGGCGGCCACGGCTCGAGTTCCTTCCGTTTTACTTCACCGGTTGAAGCGTGGCGCCCGGATGGCTATGGGTAGCGCGCAGGGCGTCAGGGAACGATGTAGACGGTGCTGGCGTGCGGCCCGAGGTCGCCCAGCCCTTTGCCGCTAAACATGCTGTCCACATCTACCGGGCCGCACAATGCGCTCATCTACGTACACGTGGCCCTAGGGGGCCCTAGGGGGGCCGCTGCCGGCGCGATCCGGATCGCGCGCTAGGCGCCCAGGTCCCAGAGGCTGCGCACTTCAGCGGGCAGCTGATCCCGCACGTGTCCGATTTCACCGGCCGTAACGTGGCGAGCCAGGAGCTTGAACACGGCGCGCACCGCGGGCTCGAGTTCGGTCGCGGTCAAACCTGGGTACGCCGAGGCGACGAGCCCGAGAAACTCCGCCTTGTGACGATGTTTGAGCGGCCGGCCGGCCGGCCGCCAACCTTCGTAGTAGACGCCCCGTATCAGCAGCGGGAGCTGGGCGCCTAGATTGACCGCCTCATCAACGGTCAGGCGGTCGCGCAACACATGGAGCACGGCGCGCAGAACCGAATACGCCCGGCGGGGCTCCGAGTCGCCGATCGCCGTCGTCAGCTCCTGGATCCACTCTGCAGTTTTATCCATGGTTTCGGCGAATAGCTGCATGGTCGTCGCGGTCATGGTCTTCTCCTTCGGAGCGCTGTGTTCGGGCAAGTGCGAGACTCTTGCTGCCCGCTGTGCCCACACATCGCAAGCGCGAGCGAGGTCCGAACGATGTGGCCGCCGCCTTCCCCATCGATGCGTCTATATCGATCATGGCGACGCTCGGAAAAGACCGTTCGGCCGGGGAGGGGTTCGCACCAGAGTGCAGCCTGCGCCTGAGGCGGCAGCGGGCCGGTTCTTCGCTGACTTCCCGAACCCGAACGCCTACGAGCGTGCCTTCCGCCGATTGCGCGTTCAGGAGCGTCATTTGCTGACGCGCTTGGGTCGCAGGAGGAAGTTTCATGCGATCGCTCTGCTACCTCGGCACGGCCGCGATCTTGGGCTTCGCCGCTCATGCGTTCGGGGCCGATGAGCTGATGACCTCCGCGCAGGCGTTATTCAAACCGATTCCCGCCTCGCCGCCCGCTCTGCCGGGAAATCCCGGTACACCGGCAAAGGTGGAGCTCGGCAAGATGCTCTACTTCGATCCGAGGCTTTCGGCAAGCCACGCCATCAGCTGCAACTCGTGCCACAACGTCGGCCTCGCCGGCGCGGATGCGGAGCAGACGTCGATCGGTCACAAGTGGCAGCGCGGCGATCGCAACGCGCCCACGGTTCTCACGCGGCCATGCTCGCGAACGCACAGAAGGCGATCGCGGTATTCGACAACGCTGCGGAACATCGCGCTGACGGCACCGTACTTTCACACGGGGCGTTCGTGGGATCTGCGCCAGGCCGTGGCTGTAATGGGAACCAGTCAACTGGGGGCGCAGCTCTCAGCCGAGGAAACCGACAACATCGTTGCGTTTCTTGGGGCCCTCGCGGGAGAGCAGCCGGAGATCAGCTATCCGATTCTGCCGCCGAGCGTCGCTGCAACTCCTCGACCTCAGCCGTAGGATCGTCTGCGGAACGGCCGCTGGCGCGGTGAAGCCGGGTGACTGGCTCCGCGCCGGCGACTTTCAGTGCTCCCCCGGAAGTTCGGAGTAAACGAAGGAGCCCGTCATGAGAATCGGCATCAACGGATTCTGATGAAGTGAGGAGCGCATTTCGTCTCGGCAGCATCGCAGGGATCGGCATCCACATCGACTGGAGCCTGCTGATCATCTTCGTGCTGATCACCACCACGCTTGCGGCGGGGGTCTTTCCGGCGTGGCATCCACAGTGGCCCTCCTGGCTCGCGTGGGCTACCGCTTTCGCGGCAGCGCTGCTGTTCTTTACATCGGTGCTCGCACACGAGCTGTCGCATGCGCTCGTAGGGCGTGCGCAGGGCGTGCGCATCGAGAGGATTACGCTCTTCGTGTTTGGTGGCGTGGCGCAGCTGGAGCGTGAGCCGCATGGATGGCGCGCAGAACTCCTGATGGCGATCGCCGGCCCGCTCACGAGCCTCACGCTGGGGATTGGTTTTCTGGCTCTGTCGGCGCTCATCGCCGGCTCCGTGCAGATCGATCCGGAGGATCCCGCGCAGGCGCTACGGCAACTTGGCACAGTGCCCACGCTGCTGCTGTGGCTCGGGCAAGTGAACGTCGTTCTCGCGCTGTTCAATCTCGTGCCCGGGTTTCCGCTTGATGGTGGCCGTGTGCTGCGCGCGCTCATGTGGGGTGTTACCGGCAATCTGCGCAAGGCGACGCGCTGGGCGTCCTCGGCGGGGCAGGCATTCGCCTGGCTTCTCATCGCCGCGGGTTTCGCGATGCTTCTCGGTGCGCGTATACCTTTGCTCGGCGGGGGGCCTGTCGGAGGTCTGTGGCTCGCGTTCATCGGCTGGTTTCTGAACAACGCGGCCTTGGTGAGTTACCGGCAGCTCCTGCTGCAGGAAGCGCTTCAGGATGTGCCTGTCTCCCGGCTCATGCAGACGCAATTCGCAACTGCCGAGCCGGACTCCTCGCTCGACGCATTCGTGGACCGGCACTTGCTCCGCAGCAGTCAGCGCGCGTTTCCGGTAGTCGGCCCGGAGGGCCTCGAAGGCATGGTGGGTATGCAGGATGTGCGGAAAGTGGACCGTTCCTCGTGGCAGACCGTCGCTGTGCGCGAGGTCATGACTCCTCTGGGCCGCCTTGCCACGGCGAGCCCATCCGACGATGCGCTCGAGGTGCTGGCACGGCTCGCGAAACTCGATCTGAACCAGATGCCGGTCATCGAGCAGGGCGAGTTGCGCGGCCTGGTGCGCCGCGAGGACATTCTGAAGTGGTTGGCGTTGTACGCGGACGTGGATCTCGGGTAAGCGTGTGGCCTGAGCCCATTGAACGCGGAGATAGGGCGCATGCCGAAGCAGCACTGGAAGTCAGGGCGACGCCATGTCTCGGAGAGGCGAGTGGCACGCGACGTAGTGTTCGCCCTTGGCCTTGCGCAGGCCAGGGGCCTCGTGCTTGCATCGCTCCTGCGCGCGCGGACAATGCGTGTGGAATCGACAACCGCTCGGCGGATCGGGCGAAGAGGGCGGATCGCGTCGTGCTGTGTGGACCGGGTGATGGATCGCAGCCGGCATTTCCACCCCATCGTATGCTCGATCGCTCCCGGCCGTGGAAGCGAGAAGCAGCGTCGTATAGGGGTGAAGGGGTTGGCGGTACACCGACTCGGCAGGACCGATCTCGCAGAGCCGACCCAGGTGCAACACGCCCACGCGGTGACTGATCTGCTTCACCAGCGCAAGGTCGTGCGAGATAAACAGACAGGAAAGCCCGATCTCGCTGCGCAGATGCTCGAACAGATTCAGCAGTTGTGCCTGGATCAGTACGTCGAGTGCTGACACGGCTTCGTCGCATACCAGCAATGCAGGGCTGAGAGTGAGAGCCCGCGCGATGGCCACCCGTTGGCACTGACCCCCGGATAACTCTCGCGGCCACCGCTGGCCGTACACGGGTTCGGGCAGACCCACGAGCTCGAGTACCTCTGTCACCTTCTGGCGACGCTGTGCCCGATTTCCCGCCCGGTAGCCGATCAGGGGTTCTTCCACGATTTCGGTCACTCTCCATCGCGGATCGAGTGAGCCGAATGGATCCTGAAAGATGAGCTGCATGTGCCGTCGATGCTCGAGGAGGGCGCGGCCGCTGAGCGCAGTGAGGTTCGTGCCGCGAAAGTGTACCGAGCCCGATGTCGGCTTCGGTGCCTGCATCAGCGCACGAGCGAGGGTGGATTTGCCCGATCCGCTTTCGCCGACCAGTCCCAGAGTTTCGCCTTTCCCAAGGTCGAACGATACGTCCGACACCGCGCGGGTTACGCCGCTGCGGACCGAGGCACTCCCCCGGGCGGGGAACTCCTGCACGATGTTCCGCGCTTGCAGGAGAGGCTCGGTTTGTGAGTTGACGTTCATGCTACACGAGCTCGCTGTCCTGGCAGGGATGCCAGCATGCCCACCAGTGGCCGCGCTCGTGCTCCTCGAGGGGAGGACGGGACAGCTTGCAGAGCTCCCGTGCGCTCGCGCAACGAGGCTCAAAGGCACAGCCGGGAGGCAGCGCCGCCAGATCGGGTGGCTGTCCCGGAACCACCGGAAAGGGGGTATGCGGAGGTCGCTCGATGTGAGGGCTCGCATCCAGAAGCGCTCGCGTATAGCGCATGCGGGCGCGGGAGAAGAGGTGGCCTCGCGGTACGCGCTCTACGGCGCGCCCTGCGTACATCACGAGTACGTCGTCGGCGATGTGCGAGGCTAATTTCAGGTCATGGCTGGTCATGATGAGAGCCATGCCGAACTGCCGCTGCAGATCCTGCAACAGCTTCAGTGTTTCGGCTTGCGTGATCGCATCGAGTGAGCGCGTCGCCTCGTCCGAGATCAGAACCTGAGGATTGCCGGAGACGGCGATCGCAATCATCACACGTTGACGCATTCCTCCGGAGAGCTCATGAGGGTATGCGAGGAAGCGTTGCTGTGGATCCGGGACTCGCAACAGGTCGAGCAGGTCGATCGCGCGCGCCCGCGCTTTCGCGGCATCCACGCCCTGGTGCTGACGGATTGCCTCGGTGATCTGCTGGCCGACACGCATGGTGGGGTTCAGCGAGCGGGCGGCGTCCTGGAATACCATCGCGATCTTGCGGCCGCGCTGCCGGCGCCACTCGCTTTCTTTCAGAGCGAGCAGCGGCATCCCCTCGAGCAGTACCGAGCCAGTCACCGACGCCGTTTGAGGAAGCAGCCCCATGAGGGCTCGGCAGCTGACGGTCTTGCCTGAGCCGGACTCGCCGATGATCGCCAGTGTCTTGCCGGCGCAGAGCGGGTAACTCAGTCCATCCACCGCAGCGATGCAACGGTCGGCCTGATGAAACCGGACCCGAAGATCGCGCACTTCGAGCAGCGGGGCACTCGCCGCAGACGAATGCACCTCGCGGCTCGCGGGGGCGCGCTCGTGCGCGCGGTCCCGGGGAGGTGGAACGGCGATCTGCTCGGTGGCATCGCTCATTGCCGTGCCCACCTCGCCCGCAGCGCCTCGCTCAGCAGATTGAACGAAAGTACTGTAACGAAGAGAAGCATGCCCGGGAGTAGCACGAGCGATGGCCGTGCCGAGAGCGTCATCTGCCCCTGATAGATCATGTTTCCCCAGCTCGGTTGCGGCAACGGAATGCCCAACCCGAGGAAACTCACTGCGCCCTCGATGTTGATGGCGATCCCGATGCCGAGCAGGCCGAACGTTGCAAGCTGCGGAAAGATATTTGGCGCGATGTGACGGGCCAGCACGCGCCACGTGCCAGTGCCCGATAGCCCGGCGGCAACCATGAACGGCTGCTCGCGCAGGCGCAGGGTCGCGGCGCGCGCGATACGCGCGAATGCCGGGACGCTGAAGAACGTCAGAGCCCAGATCGTATCGAGCGCTCCTGGCTCGAGGGCTCGTGCGATGGCGAGCACCAGAATGAGGGAGGGAAATGCAATGAGCACGTCGAGGACACGCATGATGATCGTGTCGGCCACGCCTCCCAGGTATGCGCTCATGGCGCCCAGCGAGCCACCCGCGAGCAGGCCGAAGAGGTTTACGGTGATCGCGATCAGCAGCGACGTGCGGCCACCGTGCAACAGGCGCGAGAGGATGTCGTTGCCGTTCGCGTCCGTGCCAAGCAGGTGCCCGGGCGAAAGCAGCGGTTGGTCCGCATCGAGGATGTTCCCGCCGACAGGCTCTGGCATGGCGTAGAGCGCGGGCAGCAGCAAGCCAGCGAGGATGATCGACAGCATTGCGAGCGGAACCGCAATATCCGCCGAGCATGCCCAGCGCAACGGGTGGCGACGTGGGCGGGAAGGTGCTGGTAGCGTCGCCAGCTTCAGAGTCTCTGCAGTGCTATCGATCGCCATATCGGATTCTCGGGTCGAGCGCGGCGTACAGCAGATCCACGCAGAGATTCGCAAGAACAGTGACCACTGCGAGCAGCAGGACGATCGCCTGGACGATCGGCGCATCGCGCGTGTTGATCGCCTGAAGCAGAAGCTGGCCGAGGCCCGGTAGCGCGAATATCCGTTCGACGATCACGGTGCCACCGATCAGCGCGCCGAAGTTGAGACCAACGAGCGTCAACAGCCCGAACAGGGAGTTGCGCAAGGCGTGTCGCACCAGCACGCGCCAGGGCCCGATGCCCTTTGCAACCGCGGTCACGACATAGTCTTCACCGTTCATCTGCTCCACGACGTCGCCACGAAGAAACCTAGTGTAGAAACAGAGGAGCGGCAGCGCGATGGCGACGGTGGGCAGCACGAGCGAATGCAGATTCTCCAGTACGCCCGCACTGGGCGGCTTGAAACCGATCGATGGGAACAACGTGAGGTTTACCGAGAAGATCAGCACCAGGACGGGCGCCAGAACGTAGCTCGGCATCGAGAGGCCACCCATGCTCAGCAGCATCGTCAGCCGATCCACGAGTCGATTGGGCCGGTGCGCGGCGAACAGTGCGGCGGGCACCGAGAGTGCGAGCGACAGGGCGAACGCCAGCGCAACGAGCTCCACGGTGACGGGCAATCGTTCGGCTACGAGAGCTGTCACTGGCTGATTGCTGGCGATCGATTTGCCGAGATCGCCGGTCACGGCGCCGGTCAACCAGTGCAGGTAGCGCTCCCGCGCCGGCCGGTTCAGACCGAGCCGGACCTCCAGCGCCGCCACTTGCTCCGGTGTTGCGTCTGCTCCGAGCAGTTGTCGAGCCGCGCTCCCGGGTAGCAGGTCCAGCACAAAGAAGGTGAGCAGCGTTACCCCGAATAGCACAGGGATGGCAACGAGCCCGCGGTGCGCTGCGAGCCGCAGGCCGGGCGATGGTCGCAAGCCCGCTGCGCGCCTCGAATGACCGAAGCTTTGCAGGAGGGAAATCGGCGTACGCATTGTCCTCGCTACGCTGCCACGAGTGCCGGTGCCGCTATTGACTGGCCAACGAGACGTCCTGCCACAGCACGGAAGTATTCAGCAGTATGGGTGGGATCTTCGTCGTCAGCCCGGGCCCCTGGATGCCTCGCGCGAGCTGCACGGGAGCCTGGGCGACGAGGAACGGGGCGTATGCCTGATCACTGATGTATTTGGCGGCGTGCGCGTAGATTTCTTCCCGTTTGGCCGGGTCCGTCGTCTCAGTTCCCCGGCTCAGCAGGTCATCGAGTTGCGGGTCGCGCACGCCGCTCAATAGAGAGTTGGATTTGAAACGCGCGCGCAGGCCGGAGCCCGCCTCGGGATCGTAGGAACCTGTGATCTGCAACAGGGCTTGCCAGTCCGCCGCCTGGAACCGCCTGATCAGCGTGCCGATGTCGTAAGTCTCGAGGGTCACGTCGATCCCTGCTTCTTTCCATTGACTCTGCAACGCGGTGACCACTTGTTCCGACACGAACGACCGCAATGTGCCGAGCTTGACGTGCAGCCCGCCGAGCTCCGCGACGAGCGCCTTGGCTTTCTGCAGATCGTGAGTCCGGTATCCCGGAACACCCTGCCGGTGAAAGAGCCCGCCGGGCCCGGTGAACGACTGGCTCACGGGATACCAGTTCTTGAAC
>Ga0299912_10004380_pt1 | contig 11574 bp, 11 predicted proteins | sample RVTome_2_FD_207667 | JGI IMG/M metagenome (GOLD analysis project Ga0299912, IMG submission 207667) | Soil microbial communities from uranium-contaminated site in the Upper Colorado River Basin, Wyoming, United States - RVT95D214 (version 2) ... | reverse complement strand
AATAGACGGTCCTGGGGTCGTGCAGAGTGACACCGGCGAGCATGTGTTCGGCCCGCTTGCGCTCCTGGAAGTAGCTCTCGGCCAGTGCCAGCTTGGCGCGGTCGTCCACCCCGATCACTTCCCTGGCGTCCACCACGGTGAACTCGACGGCGAGATCGTCGATATTGGCCAGTTCCACCGCATCGGTCAGATAGTACTCGCCCTTGGCGTTGTCGTTGCCGATGCGGTCGATGACGGCGCGCAGCGTCGCCGCCTTGAAGCCCATGATGCCGGAGTTGCACAGGCGCACCGCCCGCTCGTCCTCGCTCGCGTCCCGATGCTCACGGATGGCAAGCAACTGATCCCCGGCCGTAAGCAGGCGGCCATAGCCGGAAGGGTTCTCGGGCTCGAAGCCAACCACGACAAGGTCGGCGCCGGCGTCGAGCTTTGCCGTCACCGCGGCTATCGTGGCCGGCGTCACCAGCGGGGTATCGCCATAGAGCACCACGACGTTGCCCAGTGCGTTGGCAAATGCCGCCTGCGCCGTGCGCACCGCGTGGCCGGTTCCCTGCCGCTCGGCCTGCTCGAAAACCGCCGCTGCCGGCGCTTCCCTGGCGATTGCGGCGCGGATGTCGTCGTGACCGGGGCCGATCACGACCGCCAGTTCGCCCGCGCCCGCCGCCTGCGCGGACCGGATCACGTGCGAGACCATCGGCAGGCCGCCCACCTGATGCAGCACCTTGGGCAGGGAGGACCGCATGCGGGTCCCCTCGCCCGCGGCCAGAACGATCGACAGCAAATCAGCCATGTGAGCCCTCTCCGGGGCGGTGGTTTCCAGTACTTTTATGGCAGCAAGTTGTTGGAATTCCGATAACGCACCGCCGGAGTGGTAAACTGCATAAGACGGTCTGATTCGATAGGCCGCGTCAGGGGAGACGGTTGGCACGGGCTGCAGATCAGTTTCGGGCGTCCGATGTGACGCTGTGGGGAATCGTCGCATTGGTCTGCTGGGGAGGCGCAGTGCTCTCGGCCAACCTCTCGGCGTTGGTCCCTGCCAGCGTGCTCGGAGCGTTGCACGCCTCGCGGCTGGAGGGCGGCACCATCAACCAGCTGCGCTCTCAGGTCGCCGAGCTAGAGCAGGAATCCCAGCGCATGCGGCGCGAAAACAACCTGCTGCTGCAGCGCTTTACCATGGCCGAGCAGGCCAGCGGGGAGGTCACCCGCAGGGTTGGGGCGCTCGAGGTCACGGTGCCGCAACTGCTCGACCGCACGGTCGGCGGGCCACAGATCGACCAGTCGATGACCGGTTCCATCGGCGAGGGAGAGGTCCTGAGTTTCGAGGCTGAGGGCGGTTCGGTGAGCGTGCAGCAGAAGCCACTGGTGGTGCCTGCCCAACAGGGACTGCGCGAGGATTCCAGTACGCAGGCGGAGCAGCCCGCCGTCGTCATGGCCGATGCCTATGGACTGGCGCTCGGCTTCCCGGTGGAAGCGGAGGATGCGGAGGCCCAGTGGCAGAGCCTCACCGCCAAGGTGGGTACGCTGCTGATCGGCATGGCCCCCTTGCTGGCGCCGGTCGATGGTTCCACGGGGCAGCAGATCGTCGCCGGCCCGCTCGGCAGCCGCTCGGAGGCCGAAGAGCTCTGCGGCCGCATGGATCGCGTCGGCATCCCCTGCGTCCCCGCTTCCTACGAGGGCAAGGTCCTGCCGCTGCTGAACTAGGCAGTTTTGGCCAACCTGAAGCGTCCCGCCCTGCCGGGACGGGCGGATCGCTTCTGGAATTGCGGTTGACAGGCAGGGACCAGCGACTATGTTCCGCGCCGGCGCGTCCAGCGCCAGGTTGCGCCCGTAGCTCAGTGGTAGAGCATCCGACTTTTAATCGGATGGTCCCGGGTTCGAATCCCGGCGGGCGTACCACTATCTCCCAGATCGGCGACTACTCAGCTACGAGACAGCGGATTTCGGCTCCTCATGATCCCCGCCTCCACGCCTGACGGCATCTCGATCCGCCGCGCCCTCCCGCCGGATGCCGGTGCCGTGCGCGAATTGACCCGCTCGTCTTACGCCAAATGGGTGCCGGTCATCGGTCGCGAACCCCTGCCCATGACGGCGGACTACCAGCGGGCCATTCGGGAGCACCTGGTCGATCTGCTGTTCATCGGCCCTCAGTTGGCGGGCATGATCGAGACAGTGAACGGAAACGATCACCTGCTCATCGAGAACATCGCCATTGCGCCGGCGTTCCAGGGGCACGGGCATGGCCGGTACCTGCTCGGACACGCGGAGGCGCTCGCCGCATCGCTCCGGCTGCCGGAGCTCCGGCTCTACACGAACAAGGCATTCGCCTGGAACGTCGAGTTCTATGGCCGCCACGGGTATGCCGTCGACCGCGAGGAGCCCTTCATGGGCGGCTTCACGGTCTACATGAGCAAGCCGGTCGTGTTGGCCCAGTAGGCCTTCAGGGCGCACCGCCCCCCGGGGCAGGCGAAAACCGGGTAAACGCAAAGTGGTTGCATCCGCACCCGCCGCGGACGTGGAACCTCATCCGCCGCTTGCACGTTTAGTCGCGCTGACCTCCAATGTCGGCACTCGCTGGCTGCAGATGTAGCCACCCGCCTCAAATGCGCCAGCGAGTTTCGGGGGAGACCTGGGGACGATGAACAGCGCCATCTCGGTCCTTATTGCGGTATTGCTCACCGCGACGCTGGTCGCGGTGCCCGTTCTTTGGATGTTTGGCCTGCTCTAGTGTTGGCCCCGGCCGGGCTGCTCCGGAGTTTCGCCGTCTGGCTCCGGAATATTTGCGGAGCCAGACCCATGCCGGTCTGGAACAAATCCGGTTTCGCCCCCTTCGAAGCCGCCTGCTCCGTCAGCCCTTGAGTTTGCGGAAATAGGCCAGCAGCCCCTGGGTCGAGCTGTCGTGCGCCGTCGCCTTCTGCGTGCCTTCGACCTTGGGCAGCAGGGCCTTGGCGAGCTGCTTGCCCAGTTCGACGCCCCACTGGTCGTAGGAGTTGACACCCCAGATCGTGCCCTGCACGAAGACCTTGTGCTCGTAGAGCGCAACGAGGCTGCCCAGCCGCTCCGGCGTGAGCTTGGGGTAGAGCAGCGTGTTGGACGGCCGGTTACCGGGGAACACCTTGTGCGGGGTGAGCGCCTTGATCCTGGCCTTGTCGAGCCCCTGGGCCTTGAGTTCGGCGACGACCTCTTCGCTGCCCTTGCCGAGCATCAGCGCCTCGGACTGCGCCAGCACGTTGGCGACGAGCTTGTCGTGATGCGGCGCCAGCTCTTCATGCGGTTGCGCGGCGACAAGGAAGTCGACCGGGATGACGTCGGTGCCCTGGTGGATCAACTGGTAGAAGGCGTGCTGGCCGTTGGTGCCCGGCTCGCCCCAGATGATCGGGCCGGTCGGATAGTCCACCGGCTTGCCGGCAAGGGTCACCGACTTGCCGTTGCTCTCCATGTCCTGCTGCTGCAGGTAGGCGGCAAAGCGCGAGAGGCGCTGGTCGTAGGGCAGCACGGCGTGGGTCGCAAACCCCCAGGCGTTGCGGTACCAGACGCCCAAGAGGCCCATGATCACCGGCAGGTTCTTCTCCAGCCTGGTCTTGAGGAAATGCTGGTCCATCTCGTATGCGCCGCGCAGGAACGCCTCGAAATTGTCGAAGCCGACGGCGAGGGCCACCGGCAGGCCGATGGCGGACCAGACCGAATAGCGCCCGCCGACCCAGTCCCAGAAGCCGAAGATGCGGTCGGCGCGGATGCCGAAGGCGTCGCAGGCGGCAAGGTTGGTGGAGAGGGCGGCGAAATGCTCGTCGACCGCGGACTCGCCCAGGTGCTTGACGATCCAGGCCCGGGCCGTTGCGGCGTTGGTCATGGTTTCGTCGGTGGTGAAGGTCTTGGACGCGACGATGAACATGGTCCGGCGCGGATCGAGGCGCTTGAGCGTATCGGCGATGTGGGCGCCGTCGACGTTGGAGACGTAGTGGCTCCGGGGGTCGAGCCGCGTGTAGGGCTCGAGCGCCAGCGTCACCATCGCCGGCCCGAGGTCGGAACCGCCGATGCCGATGTTGACGATGTCGGTGAACTGCTCGCCGGTGGCGCCGCGGATGGTGCCGTCGCGGACCTGTGCGGTGAAGGCGCGCATGCGGTCGAGCACCTCGCGCACCGCCGGCATGACGTCGCCACCGTCGACCTTGACCGGCTTCGAACCCTGGTAGCGCAGCGCCATGTGCATCACGGCGCGGTCTTCGGTGGTGTTGATGTGCTCGCCGGCCCACATGCGGTCGCGCCGCTCCTCGACGCCGGTGGCCCGCGCCAGGTCGAACAGCGCCGCCGTCGCCTTTTCGTCGATGCGGTTCTTGGAGTAGTCCAGCAACAGGTCGCCGGCCTTGGCCGAATAGCGCTGGAAGCGGTTGGGGTCGAGCGCGAACTGCACCCGCATCGGCTGCTCCGCCAGGCGCTTCCTATGCTTGATCAGGGCATTGAGGGCAGTCTTGCGAGAAGTAGCCATGTGGTCGTCCCCTTCAGAGCGGCGGCAGGTCGCCCCGCGCCCAGTTGGCGCGCGTTGCGGCCGCGAAATCCTCGAATGTCCCTGCCTCGATGGCGCCGCGCGCCCCCGAAACCAGCTCTTGATAGTAGGAGAGATTGATCTGCGAAAGGATCATCGCGCCCAGAATTTCTTCGGTCCGCACCAAGTGGTGCAGATAGGCCCGCGAGAAGCGCCGGCAATTGGCATTGGGCGAGGCCTCGTCGATCGGGCGCGGATCGTCCTTGTGCCGGGCGTTCTTGAGGTTGATGACGCCGAAGCGCGTATAGACATGGCCGTGGCGGCCGGCGCGGGTGGGATGGACGCAGTCGAACATGTCGACGCCGCGCTCGATGCCGCCCAGGATGTCATCGGGCTTGCCGACGCCCATCAGGTAGCGGGGCCGGTCCTCCGGCAGCTCGGGGGTGATCTCGGAAAGCACGCGGAACATCGTTTCCTGCGGCTCACCGACGGCAAGACCGCCGACCGCGTAGCCGTCGAAGCCGATCGACTTGAGCCCGGCGGCGGACCTGCCGCGTAACTCGGCATCGTCGCCGCCCTGCACGATGCCGAACAGCGCCCGGCGCGGCTGGTGGCCGAAGGCGGCCTTGGAGCGATCGGCCCAGCGCAGCGACAGCTCCATCGCCCGCTCCATCTCGGCCCGCTCGGCCGGCAGCCCGATGCATTCGTCGAGCTGCATGATGATGTCGCTGTCGAGCAGCGTCTGGATCTCGATCGACCGCTCCGGCGTCAGCTCGTAGGCGCTGCCGTCGATGTGCGAGCGGAAGGTGACGCCCTTTTCGGTGAGCTTGCGCAACTTGGCCAGCGACATCACCTGGAAGCCGCCGGAATCGGTGAGGATCGGTCGCGACCAGTCCATGAACACGTGCAGCCCGCCCAGCGCCGCCACCCGCTCGGCGCCCGGCCGCAGCATCAAATGGTAGGTGTTGCCGAGCAGGATGTCCGCGCCGGTCTCACGGACCTGCTCGGGATACATCGCCTTGACGGTGCCGACGGTGCCCACGGGCATGAACGCCGGCGTCTGCACGTCGCCGCGCGGCGTGTCGATGCGGCCACGGCGGGCCGTCCCGTCGGTGGCATGAAGGGTGAAGGAGAACTCGGTCATGGCGCGCGTCTTAGCGGCCGGCTTCGCCCCTGTCACCCTGCTTGTTGCGGCTCAAACGCTGGAGGTGATCCGGCGATACTCCTCGACGTCGAACGCCCGCATGGTCACCAGGCGGACATTGCCAAGCGCGGCGACCCGCAGGTCGAACAGGGCAATCGCCTCGTCGGTGGGCGCATCCATGATGGTCACCTGGTCGTACTGGCCCAGGGTCATGTAGGTGTCGCCCATGGTGCAGCCGCATTGTCTGGCCAGTTCCTGGGCTGCCTCGTAGCGGTTGCCGGACTCCTTGATCGCCTTGAAGCCCTGCTCGGTCCAGTTCATCAGCAGGATGTATTTCGCCATTTGACGTTACTCCCTCGCTCCGGAATGTTCCGGAGGGAAGACTAGCATCTGCGCAGTAACGGCGACAGTACGGCCCGCCGACGCCGCCTAGCCCCGAAACAGCAGGCTGGCGTCGCCATAGGAATAGAACCGGTAGCGGTTCTCGATCGCATGGCGGTAGGCGGCGCGCATGGTGTCGAACCCGGCGAAGGCGCACACCAGCATGAACAGCGTCGAGCGCGGCAGGTGGAAATTGGTCATCAGGATATCGACCACCCGGAAGCGGAAGCCGGAGGTGATGAAGATGTCGGTCTCGCCACTGAAGGCCCTGAGCTCGCCGGTGGCGCGGGCGGCGCTCTCGAGCAGGCGCAGGCTGGTGGTGCCGACGGCAACGATGCGGCCGCCCTTCGCTTTCGCATCGAGCAGCCGGTCGACGACGGCCTCGGTGACCTCGCCCCATTCGGCATGCATGACATGGTCGGCCGTGTCCTCGACCTTGACCGGCAGGAACGTCCCGGCGCCGACATGCAGCGTCACCCGCTCGATGCCGACGCCCATGCCGGCCAGCCGGTCCAGCAGGTCCTCGGTGAAATGCAGCCCGGCGGTCGGCGCCGCTACGGCGCCGTCGACGGCGGCATAGACGGTCTGGTAGTCGGTCTTGTCCCGCTCCTCGATGGGGCGCTTGAGCCCGATATAGGGCGGCAGCGGCATGGCGCCGAAGGCCTTGATGGATTCGTCGAGGAAGGCGCCGGAGAGGTCGAACTTCAGCGTGACCTGCCCGCCTTCCTCCACCGCCGCGACGGTGGCGTCGAGCGTGCCGAGCAGGCAGGCTGTGTCGGTCTCCTGCCCGAAGCTCAGCCGGTCGCCGGCCTTGAGCCGCTTGGCCGGCCGGGCGAAGGCCAGCCAGGTGCTGGCGTCGACCCGCTTGTGCAGGTTGAACGACACCGTCGCCCGATGCTCACCGCGGATACGGGTGCCGACCAGCTCGGCCGGCAGCACCTTGGTGTCGTTGATGACGAGCACGTCGCCCGGCCGCAGCAACTCGAGCAGATCGGTGACATGCCGGTCGGCGAACGGCTCGCCCGGCCTCACCACCAGCAAGCGGGCGGCATCGCGCGGCTCGGCGGGGTGGAGAGCGATCAGCTCGGCTGGAAGCTCGAAGTCGAAATCGTCAACCTTCATAGTCGATTTCGCACTGGATCGGCCACAGCCCGCCGGCTACGACGTGCAGCACGCCGGCGGTCAGCGTGTGCGCCCCTTCCGACAAGGTCGCCACGTGGACTGTGGCGATGTCGCCGTCGTACGCCGCATCGGTGTAATGCAGGCTGAAGCGGACATGTTCATCGTCGCCCTCGATACCGGTGATGGTAGCGAGCGAGGTGGGTTCGGTGGCCGAGGTCGAGTAGCCGATATCGCCCTCGATTTGAAAGCCGGCGCTGACCACGTCATATGCGCCACCCGAATAGCGGAGCGCAAAGTCCATGGTGACAGCCCCTTCCCCGCCGATCGAACGGCAGGAATACTCATCCGCCGTGGCCATCGCGGTCATCAGGCAGGAAACCGCCACGGTCAGCGCGACGGTCCGCATCAGGGCCCGCTGCAGCTCACCGCCCAGGCGCCATGCCCGGGAATGCGCAGCGTGCCGGCAAAAACTGGCGTGGCGTCGCCCTCGGAAGTCTTGAACAGCCGTAGTTCGGCGATCTTGGTGATGAGATTCTCATCCATGGCGTCGACCATGATGGTGTCGGCATCCTCGAACGCCTGGCCGACGGTCACCGGGTCGCCCGGGCCGTAGGCGACGTCGCTGGCCCAGACCTGGTCGCCGACCGAGATCGTCAGGCCGGCGATGCTGATCACGTCCAGGGCGCCCAGCAGCATGTCGAAGCTCGCCTGCCCGTCTCTGTCGCTGCAATTGACCCACTCCGTCGCCAAGGACGGAGTGGCGAGCGTGGCAAGCGCCACGGCAATGGCAGCGCGCCGGATCACTCGGTGATGTCCGCCGCGACCTTGACGGAGATCATCTTGTCGGGATCGCGCACCGGCTCGCCGCGCTTGAGCTTGTCGACGTTCTCCATTCCCTCGATGACCTTGCCCCAGGCCGTGTACTGCTTGTCGAGGAAACGGGCATCGCCGAAGCAGATGAAGAACTGCGAGTTGGCGCTGTCCGGATTTTGCGAACGCGCCATCGACGCCGTCCCGCGGACGTGCGGCTCGGCGTTGAACTCCTGCTTCAGGTTCGGGTACTTCGAACCGCCGGTGCCGGTGCCACTGGGGCAGCCGGTCTGGGCCATGAAGCCGTCGATCACGCGGTGGAAGACGATGCCGTCATAGAAGCCTTCGCGCGCCAGCTTCTTGATGTGCGCAACGTGGTTGGGCGCCAGGTCCGGGCGCATGGCGATAACCACCCTGCCCTTGGTGGTCTCGATGACGAGGGTGTTCTCGGGATCGGCATATGCCATTGGGCAGTTCCTTCTTAGCGAACTTCGATTTTTGCGGAGATGATCTTGTCTGGATCGGCGACCATGCCGTTCTGGGCCTGGTCGCCCTTCTTGAGGGCGTCGACGAACTCCATGCCGGAAACGACCTTGCCCCAGACCGTGTACTGGCCGTTGAGGTGGCTGGCATCGGCATAGGCAATGAAGAACTGCGAATTGGCGCTGTTCGGATCGCTGGAACGGGCGGCGCCGATGACGCCGCGGACGAAGGGCTCGTTGGAGAACTCGGCCGGCAGGTCGGGCAGGTCCGAGCCACCCATGCCGGTACCGGTCGGGTCGCCTGTCTGGGCCATGAAGCCGTCGATCACGCGGTGAAAGACGACGCCGTTGTAGAAGCCCTGCTTGGTTAGGGTCTCGACCCGTTCGACGTGCTTGGGGGCGACTTCCGGCAGCAGCTCGATATCGACAGTGCCGTTCTTCAGTTCCAGCAGCAGATGCGGCTTGCCTTCCTGCGCCATGGCGCTGCTCGGAGTGGCGATCGAAACCGCAAAGAAAATGCCGAGTGCGGCGAGGAGGAAGCCGAGGATGAGCCCGGCTCGAGACATCGGTGAATTCATGATTTGCTGAGAGCCTTCAAAACGATGGCGGGAACGAAGGCGCTGATGTCGCCTCCCATTTCGGCGATCTGCCGCACAAGTGTGGCGGAGATGTGCCGGACGTGCGGGCTCGATGGCAAAAACACCGTCTGCAAGTCGGGCGCCATCTGGGCGTTCATGCCCACCATCTGCATTTCGAAATTGTAGTCGGTGGTGTCGCGCAACCCGCGAAGGATCAGCTTGGCGCCGTGCGCCCGGGCCGCCTGCACCATCAGGCCGTTGAAGTCGACGATCTCGAATTCGGTTTCGGTGCGCTTGCCGATCGGGTCAAGCGCAGCGCTCAGCAGGGCGCGCCGGTCCTCGTGCGAAAACAGCGGCTTTTTGGTGTGATGGGTGCCGACCGCCACCACCAGGCGATCGACCAGCTTGCAGGCCCGTTCGATGACATCGAGGTGGCCATTGGTCAGGGGATCGAAGGAGCCGGGATAGAATCCGACAAGTTTGGCCATGGGTGAGGACCCTCCTGATCGATGACGTTTCCGTCGCGCTCTCATGACGCCGGAGTCTGCAGTGGCGGCGTCCGCCGGGACAGGCTTCTTGGCTGTTTGCGCGTCGCGCGGGGTTGTGTCACGCCTGCTGTTGCAAGGCAAGCCAGAGCGCAGTGGCGACCAGCATCACCCCGGCTACCCGGTTGAGCAATTGCGCGCCCCTGCCGGTGAGGGCAAACCGGGCGCGACGATCTCCCCTCAGCCGGAAGGCGGGCCGCCCCTGGCAGACGGCCCCACCGCGAGCTCAAATCAGGCCCCTATTCTGTGGCGTCGCCCACCGGTCCCTCGCTCTCGCCCGCCTCTTCGCTTTCCGGCTCGCTGATGCGCTCGACCGACACCACCTTCTCGCCCTCGGCGGTCTTGAAGACGCGCACGCCTTTCGACGCGCGCTTGGTGAAGCGGATGCCTTCGACCGGCACCCGGATGAGCTGCCCGCCGTCGCTGACCAGCATCAGCTGGTCGGTCTCTTCCACCGGGAAGGCGGCGACGAGCCGGCCGATCTCGTCGAGCTTGTCGAGATCGGTGGCCTGGATGCCCTTGCCGCCGCGATTGGAGATGCGGAAGTCGAAAGAAGACGAGATCTTGCCAAAGCCGTATTCGGTGAGCGTCAAGACGAACTGCTGCGAGGCGTCCATTTCGGCGTAGCGCTCGACCGAAAGCGCGACTTCGCCGCCTTCTTCCTCGGCGTCTTCGGCAGGCGGCGGAGCCTCCGCTTCGGCCATCTCGTCGCCGGTGGCGCGGCGGATGGCGCCATATTGCTTGAGGAAGGTGTTGCGTTCGGCCGGGGTGGCATCGAAATGGCGGAGGATGGACATGGAAATGACCTTCTCCCCCTCGCCCATGGTGATGCCGCGCACGCCGGTGGAATCGCGGCCCTTGAAGACGCGGACGTCACCGACCTCGAAGCGGATGGCACGGCCGCCAGAAGTGGTCAGCAGCACATCGTCGCTGGCCGAACAGGTGGCGACATCGACGATGCCGTCGCCCTCGTCGAGCTTCATGGCAATCTTGCCGTTGCGGTTTATCTCGACGAAATCGGCCAGCGAGTTGCGGCGCACCGTGCCGCGGGTGGTCGAGAACATGATGTCGAGCTTCTGCCAGTCGGCCTCGTCCTCGGGCAGCGGCATGATCGACGTGATGCGCTCCCCCGTGTCCAGGGGCAGGAGGTTGATCAGGGCCTTGCCGCGTCCCTGCGGCTCCGCCATCGGCAGGCGCCAGACCTTGAGCTTGTAGACCTGGCCGAGCGAGGAGAAGAACAGCACCGGAGTGTGGGTGTTGGCGACAAACAGGCGCGAGACGAAATCCTCGTCGCGGGTCGCCATGCCGGAGCGGCCTTTGCCGCCGCGGCGCTGCGACCGGTAGGTGGAGAGCGGAACGCGCTTGATGTAGCCGCCGTGGGTGACCGTCACCACCATGTCTTCGCGGGCGATCAGGTCCTCGTCCTCGAAATCGCCCGTTGCCTCTTCGATCGCAGTCAGGCGCGGGGTGGAGAACTGCTCCTTGATCTCGGCGAGCTCGGCCCGGATGATCGCCATCACCCGCTCGCGCGAGCGCAGGATGTCGAGATAGTCTGAGATGTCCTTGCCCAGGCCGTTGAGTTCTTCGCCGATCTCGTCACGGCCGAGCGCGGTCAGCCGCGACAGCGTCAAGGCCAGGATGGCGCGGGCCTGCTCGTCGGACAGCCGGAAGGTACCATCGTCGCTGATCTTGTGGCGCGGGTCGTCGATGAGCGCGATCAGCGGCGCCACGTCCGTTGCCGGCCAGTCGCGATTCATCAGCCGCTCGCGCGCGGTAGTCGGATCCGGGGATGTCCGGATCAGCGCGATGACCTCATCGACGTTGGCCACAGCGACCGCCAGGCCGACCAGGATATGGGCACGGTCGCGGGCCTTGTTGAGCAGGAACCGCGCCCGCCTGGTCACGACCTCCTCGCGGAACTCGATGAAGGCCGCAAGCATCTGCTTGAGGTTCATCAGTTCCGGCTTGCCGCCGTTGAGCGCCACGAAGTTGCAGCCGAAGGAAGACTGAAGCGGAGTGAAACGGAAGAGTTGGT
>Ga0299912_10004379_pt1 | contig 11574 bp, 8 predicted proteins | sample RVTome_2_FD_207667 | JGI IMG/M metagenome (GOLD analysis project Ga0299912, IMG submission 207667) | Soil microbial communities from uranium-contaminated site in the Upper Colorado River Basin, Wyoming, United States - RVT95D214 (version 2) ... | reverse complement strand
CGCACTTCAGACATCATATTGCAGTCGAGGGCTGAAGTCAACGACAAGCGGCGGTGTGCAGCTCTTCTGCCCAGGACTAGTGTGCATAATGCTGGATAACCCCAATATATGGGATGGCTAGCATTTCCCATTGCATCCGTATTGGGAAAGCCTTGACAACCGGAGGGAAATCTGGTAAAATAGTATTGGGTTCTCCCGTGGGAGTGAGGTCCTTCAGACTCACCCCATTTTTCTATAGAGGCGCAGTTCTCAGGTGCCATGGCGGTGTTGTGCGCCTTGGGAGATCACCCGAACGGCGGGTGGGGGCAGGATGGTGGCAGAACACTTCTACTGCCTGGATCATCAGCCGTAGCCAGCGTCTTCTCCGTGTATGAGTGATGAGAGGTGAGTGCCCAGATGAAGACTGTGTATTTCAGGGCCGAGTTGCTTTTTCCGCACGAAAGTGTTTTGGCTCTGGCGGATGTAGGCAACGGGCAATGGGAGGGTCTTGTCACCCGGGTAGCAGATCTGCCAGAGACCCACGAGGATTCTCTGGCCTTCTCTCTGATGATGATCAGGTTGTGCGGCTGCCTGAGGTGTAACCCAGGTAGTTACAAGGCGTCACTCGGATGCTCTGCGTGCGGCAGACGCATCATCGGTATGAACAGGGAAACAGACGACGACTTGATTGCGTACTTCAAGAAGGCGAGGGACGATCTGGTAACCTACCTCCGCACCGGCAAAGTGGTCGAGGAAGAGCCCATACCGTAGCAGCGGTGTGGACAGAAGGTGCGCGTCTTGGGGGGCCGTCTGCGAACGCAGGCGGCTCTTCTTGTTGAGGGGAGTTCGCGTGACCGCATCTCATCTCGGGAGCACGGAATGACGGAGGCAGATGGAGTCCGATGCCAGGTATGTGGGAAGTCGTCCCTGGTGTCCCATGGCCTGGCGGCCTGTGTAGATTGCATTCGCGATCATCCTGAGAAGGCCGCGCCGCACGCGCGCGACGCTCAAGCGGCTTCCCGTCGGGAGTTCGAGTTGCCGCCGGTGCCACCGCGCGATCCTGACGGCGCTTTGTGCCGATTGTGTGCAAACGAGTGCCGCATCCCCGTAGGTGGTCGGGGGTTCTGTGGGCTCCGTGCCAATCGTGGAGGCAAGCTGGTCCACCTGGCTGGAAACGCGGACAAGGGGATTCTGCACTGGTACTACGATCCTTTGCCCACTAACTGTGTGGCTTCTTGGGTTTGCCCAGGGAGGGAGAAGCACGGCTACAACAATCTGGCCGTGTTCTACGGGGCTTGCACTTTCAACTGTCTCTTCTGCCAGAACTGGCAATTCAGGAACATGTCTCCCGAAGACGAAACGATGACTTCTGAGGAATTGGCTGCAAGGGCCAATGCCAGGACTTTCTGCGTGTGCTACTTTGGCGGCGATCCGTCAGCACAGATGTTGCACGCGCTTTCGACCTCGAAGACTCTTGCTCGGCGAGGGGTAAGGATATGTTGGGAAACGAACGGCTCCATGCACCCCAGACTGCTCGACGAGGTCGTCGATCTAGCCCTCGACACCGGGGGTTGCATCAAGTTCGACCTCAAGGCCTACGACGGGAATCTGCATTCGGCTTTGACGGGGGTGAAGAACGAGCGCACTTTGCACAACTTCGCGCGGGCGGCAGCCCGATTCTCCGAGCGTGCTGAGCCGCCTTTGCTTATAGCCAGCACTCTCCTGGTGCCGGGCTACGTGGATGTCCAAGAAGTGAGACGATTGGCGGGCTTCATCGCCTCCTTCGATCCAGGCATTCCCTACTCTCTCCTCGGATTCCATCCCCACTTCCTCATGTCTGATCTGCCTCGCACTTCGGTGCGGCATGCCGAGGAATGTGAGCAGGCTGCTTTGGATGCGGGCCTGACCAGGGTGCAGATCGGCAATCGCCACTTGTTGTCGCGCGACTACTGAGTCTCGGACGGCCTCGATGGGTCTGTGCGGAGAACGAAGAGAGCCACTGCCCCTCGGCTGTGGCTCTCCACCGATTGTGGGTCACGTACTGCTGGGTCGGCGCAAGGTCTAGCCCAAATCCTCCGTGAGCAGGCCCACGAAGTCGCCATCGAAGTCGCGCAGAAACTGACACACGTCCAGGACGTCCTCGCTGCTGATGGGCGGTAGATCCTGGATTCCCTCCCATTCCTCGGGCGTCAGATCGCTGAGTAGCTCTATGTGTTCGTCCTCCTTCACCATGGCGAGGATGATCCCCTGCGTCTGACAGTGATGGCAAGAGACCATCAGCATCCACAGTTCCTCCTGTTGGCCCATGACGGCTACATCGGCTTCGTCATACTCCTCAGAACAGACGACACATTTTATGTTCTCCAGGAGTTGCCTCACGAAATCGTATTCAGGTGAGTCCCTGTCAATCCCCTTCATCAGTGCCACTGTCCTTTTCCCCTGCGCCTTCATCCTGCGCCAATACGTCAACTCTGATCAGTGGTGACAGATCAGATAAGAGTCGCACGGGTACCGAGTATATTCCTAGCTGCCTGATCGGCTCTTCCAGCTCGATCTTGCGCCGGTCAATTATTCTTCCGGTTTCCTTCTCCAGAGCCTCGGCGATATCCCCGCTCGTCACAGAGCCGTACAAACGCTCCTTCTCGCCGGTCTTGGCGTAAATGGTCAGGGTGACACCTTCGAGCTCTTCGGCCAATGCCTGGGCTTCCGTCTCTAGTTGTTTCCCGCGTCTTGCTTCGAGCTGCTGCTTTTGCTCCAGCTCTTTGACTGCCCCCTCGGTGGCGAACACGGCCAGCCCCTTGGGAACGAGATGGTTTCGGGCGTATCCCGGAGCCACCTTGCGCAGCTCCCCCGCCCGGCCCAGCCTCGGCACGTCCTTCAGCAGAATCACCTCCATGAAGCCCGCCTCCTACCTGGATGTTCAGCCGAATTCTACTGCAAGACCCAAAAAAGCTCAAGTGGGCTGTGCCAGGTCCTTGGAGGCAGGATCTTGGTGCCCTTCACCAGGCTGTATGCTATAATGATCGAAGCTACGAGGAGTTGGGCATGCAGTGGCGGGGATGCGCAAAGGTGGAGGAGCGCGAGCATTTGAAGGGTCCGGGCCTGGTGTGGCTCATGGCCTGCACGCTACTGGCCTTGATCTTGCGCGCATACAGAGTGGATTTCCAGCCACTGTGGTGGGACGAGGGCTGGACGGTGTATTTCGCCACTGCCGACGTGCCCTCGATGATTGCTCGCACGGCCATTGACATCCACCCCCCATTCTACTACCTGGTTCTCCATTTCTGGACTCTGATCTGCGGACCCAGTGCCGTCTCAGTTCGCCTGTTCTCTGTGGGGGTCGGCACGCTCTCTATACCTCTGATGTTCCTGCTCGCCCGGCGCCTTCTCGGCCGTAGGACGGCCCTCATCGCTGCCCTGATTCTGGCAGTGGCTCCGTTTCACGTCTACTACTCACAGGAAGCCCGCATGTACGCTCTGGTCACGCTCCTCTTGCTCGCCTCCCACTATCTCTTCCTCCTGCTGCTGGAAGAGCCGGAATCGCGGACGAAGAGGCGCGTCTATTGGATCCTCTACGTTTTCATCACCACGATGGCCATGTACACCCAGTACTATGCTGCCTTCCTGCCAGCAGCACAGACTCTGTTCCTCTTCCTTCGTTTCCGGCGCCACAAGGATGTGCTGCCCAGATGGATCGTTGCGCAGGCAGCACTGTTGCTTGCCTATCTGCCTTGGTTGCTGTACGCCGGGCCCAGACTCGTGGCCTACGTGGGCAACAAGCTGGTGAAAGAAGGCGACGTCCCCGCTGGCCTGTGGACGTACTTGTACAGCCATTTTGTCGCCTTCTCGGTGGGGCACCTGAGCGAGGACAGACACTTGCTGTCGCTCCTCGCTGTGGTCTTCGCCGCCCTGGCACTAGTGGGTGCGATTGCCTGCTTTGTTGGTGGCCGCCGGGTTGAGCACGCCGCGTGGCCGACATCCGACTCCGCGCTATACGCTATAGTGTGTCTGTTCATCCCTCTCACTCTGGGATACGTGGTGAATCTACGGTTCCCATTCACCTCCCCGGCCATTGAGCGCCTGTTCCTGTTCTCAGTTCCGGCCTTTTACATCCTGGTGGCCGTCGGAGTGTCGTGGCTGAGCCTACGGTTGCGGGTGCCCGGCGCGGTGGTCGTGCTACTAGTGCTCGTGGTCAGCACTCCCCCTCTGTTGGACTTCTACTCGTCTGAGCGCTACGTAGGGGACGACTATCGTCCGGTGGTGAAGAAGGTCCAAGCCCTTGCCCGGCCCGAGGATGTGATCGTAGCCGTCCATCCCTGGCAGATTGGCTATTTCCAGGCTTACTACAGCGGGGAGCTTCCCGACCTGTACCTGACTCCCAAAGAAGCCCTCGATGTTACCAGCGAAAGGTGGGCTGCCGACCGTGGACTCATGGTTCGTGATTTGGACAGTCTTCTGGAGAGGCACCGTTTCTTGTGTTTCCCCGCCCACCAAGCACTGGGCAGGATCATCGAAACCCAGGTGGAAGGGTACCTCTTCGAGCAGCAGTACCCCATTCTGAACGAGTGGTTCAGCCAGAGCACAAGGCTAAGCTGCCACACAGCGACGCGCGAGATGACTGAGGTTGCCGAGGGGACCAACTTTGGAGACAAGGTCTCGCTGCTGAAGTATGCCCTGACTCCCAATCCGGACGAGGCTGGATGGGGCGCAGCACTGGTGGAATTGCGCTGGAAGGTGGAGGGGGAGTTACAGGGTAAGTACCAGATGGCGTTGCGGTTGGTGGATGAGCAGGGTCGAGTGTGGGCTGCTGAGGATAGAGAGCCCCTGGGAGGACTGCGACCGTTCGACCAGCAGCCTGTGGGGAGTGAGGTGGATGATCACCAGGCGCTCCTGGTCCCGGCTGGCACCCCCCCCGGGTCCTACCAGCTCGAGTTGGGCCTGTACCGTCTGGAGAACGGGGAATGGCTGGATGTGCTGGATGAGGCGGGCACTCCTCAAGGCGTGCATAAGGCCCTGGGCGAGGTCTCAGTGAGTATGGCCAGTGTGCCCCCGCCAGAGGAGGCCTTGTTCATTCAGCATCCACGCACTGCCGACTTCACCTCTGGAGTCCGGTTCCTGGGGTATTCCATCGGCGGGGAGAGCTGCCAGCCGGGCGATACTCTGGACTTGACGCTGTTCTGGAAGGCGCTGGCGGATCTGCACGAGGATTACCATTTCTCCCTGAGGCTGGAGGATGGCGACGGGACAGCGTGGGCCACCATCGATGACCAGCCGGCGGGCTCCGGGTATCCCACCAGCTTGTGGATGCAGGGTCAGCTGTTGAGAGGCCTTTTCCGGCTGATGGTGCCGGCCAGCACGCCGTCTGGCCAGTACCGTCTCGTTCTCACCCTGTATGACCCACTCGACGGAAGGCCGGTGCCATGGCGTCAGTGGCTCCTAGACCGGGGTCAGACCTATACACTGGGACCAGTGGTTGTGCAGGGCAGGGCGCATCAGACCGAGCCTCCGCCATCCATCCAGCATCCCGTGTCCGCTCGGCTTGGTGAGAGCATCCAGTTACTGGGATACGACCTGGACCAGCAGGAGGTGGCCGCCGGCGACACGCTGCGCCTGACCCTCTATTGGCAGGCCTTGTCGGAGATGGACACCTCATACACTGTGTTCAACCACCTGATTGACGATGGGGACCGAATCTGGGGCCAGAGAGACGGCATCCCAGGCAGTGGCGCGCTGCCCACCAGTAGCTGGATCTCAGGCGAGTACGTGGTCGATGAGTACGAGATTCCGGTGCAAGCAGATACTCCTCCCGGCGAGTACCTCATTGAGACAGGCGTGTATGACCTCACGACCATGCTTCGCCTGCCAGTTGTGGACTCGGAGGGAGCGGTACTGGGCGACAGGATTCTGCTCGAGGCTACCCCCGTATGGGTACGGTAGGCGCGGACGCTACGCAGGTGGAAAGGGCTGCAGGCGGTCCGGGCAAGGGTCACCATCTTGGATATCTCGAAGCGGGTGTTGCAGGGTGGCTACAGGGTCGTCAAGCCAGACTGTGCGCCGTTGCGGCCCGCCAGGCGGATTGACATAATGCGAGTAAACCGGCCGTGAGTGAGTGTGGGAGGGAGTTGACAGGCGTCAAAGGGCTTCGAAATGGACCATGGTCTCCCGCCTTCTGGGAGATGGCTGCCCTGATTGTCATTCTTCTTGCAGCTACGTTCTTCCGGGCGGATCTCTTCGAGACCGCTCCCCCAGGTCTGCAACACGACGAGATCTTCGGCGCCAACTTCGCGCAGGACATACTGGATGGAGGGTGGCCGGTCTTCTTCGATGCCAACGGCGGCGAAGAGGCCCTCTTCCCCTACCTTGCTGCATTGTCCATTCTCCTAGTCGGTCCCAACTTCCTCGCCCTGCGACTGGTCTCTTTGGTGTGCGGCATCCTCACCCTCGCGCTGAGCTACCGTCTGACCAAGGAGCTGTTCGGCCGTAGAGTTGGGCTCTTGACGACGGCCATGCTGGCCGTGTCCTTCTGGCACGTCTTCGACAGCAGGGTAGCATTGCGCCCCATCAGTCTGCTGATGATGGCTCTGGCGAGCTTTTATTCACTCTGGGTGGGGTTGCGGCGCGGGGGGATCTTGCCATTCGTCCTTACCGGCGTATTCCTGGGGGGCAGCTTCTACACCTACACCTCGGGCTTCCTGGTCCCTGTGACCGTCGTCCTGTTCATCGCGGTCTATCTACTGCCCTTCCGTAGAGCGCTGCTCCTCCAACACTGGCGGGGTATCCTCTTGGCTCTGGGCATAGCGGTGATCATCTTCCTGCCCATGGGGTATCACGTATTAACACATCCCCTGGCAGCCACCGCCCGCGCCAGGGATCTGAGTGATCACCTCAACCTGCTCCTCGCCGGCCAGCCTGGGCCTCTGCTCACGGACGTGCTCAATGTGTTGGGCATGTTCGGCTTCCGTGGAGATCCCGAGTGGCGGTACAACCTCGCAGGGAGGCCGGTGTTCGATCCCCTGACCTTTCTCCTGTTCTGCGTGGGGTTTGTCATCTGCCTGGCCAGGATCCGAGAGCCCCAATATGCCTTCCTCCTGGTGTGGCTGGTTGTCAACATGATACCCAGTGCCATCACTCGGCACAGTCCGTCGACGTTGAGAGCGATTGGGTCGCTGACTGCCATCTACGTTCTTCCCTCCCTCGCGCTGGATGCTGCATGGGATCGCGTACGGTGCAAATGGGGCTCGCGTGGCAGCCGCGCACTGCTGGCGGCGGTGGCTCTATTGCTGGCATCGAACGCCGGTCTGACCTATCGGGACTACTTCTCCTTATGGGCACACAACGCGGAGGTCCGCGACATCTATCGGGCTGATCTGAGTGCGGTGGCGAGGTTCCTGGAGGAGTCCGTAGACGATGAGGTCGTCTGCGTCTCAGCGTCTTTCGCTGCAGATCTGGATCAGCAAGTGTTGAACTTCATGATGGGCGAGCGGCCGGCAATCAGGTGGTTCGACGGGCAACAAACGCTGATCTTTCCCTCAACAGAATCGTTCGAGGACGTGCTCTACGTCTTCCCAGCGACCGCACCTCTGCGTGACGACTTGGCCAGCCGGTTCTTCGCTGACCTTGCGGTCTTCCACGCTGAACTGGATCCCCGGGGGGAGCCTGCCTTCGTTGCCTATCGCCTGACTTCTCACGAGTTGTCAAGCCTTCGCGCCCTTCAGCCCACACACGCGCTGTCGGTTGATCTAGACGGCAGAGTGGAATTGACGGGTTACGAGCTCGCGTCGCAGGTGAGCGCCGGCGACACCTTGCCTCTGCTGCTCCACTGGCGAGTGTCGCAACCCATCAGGCCTGATCTGTTATACTCTTTCTTCGCTCACCTCACTGACCCACGAGGCTACGTCTGGGACCAGGTGGACACTCTCGGCTACCCAGTGTCAAGCTGGATAGAGGGGGACATGGTTGTTCAGCTCTTCGACCTCGCTGTGCCCCCAGACGCACCGCCGTTGGCGTACGTGGTCAAGATGGGCCTGTACGATGAGGTGACAGGCAACCGTCTCACGGCAACGGAAGATGGTGCAACCATGCCTGATGGGGTAGTGTCCACTGAGCCGATCTCTGTGGCAAAGGCAGACGCGCCGCCCAGTATTGACGAACTGAATATCCCTCGGGTGCGCCAGGCGAACTTCGGTGGCAAGTTGGAGCTTCTGGGCTGCGACCTCGGGACTCAGGCAGCCGAGCGCGGGGAAGCTGTACACATCGTGCTTTACTGGCAGGCCCTGGTGCAACCTGAACGGGACTACGTGGCCTCCATACTCATCACTGATGAGTCCGGCGATGTTCTGGATGAGATCTTCCACGAGCCCGTTGATGGTCTCTATCCCACCAGTCTGTGGTCGAAAGGAGAGGTCGTGCGGGATCGCTTCGACATCATCCTAGACGAGTCACTGCCGGAGGGTAGGCACCGTCTGTCGGTTGGACTGTGGGACCCAGGTAGTGGGAGTTACCTTCGCCTTCTGGGCCTGGAGGAGGAGCGTGTGCGGCTGGGCAAGGTCTACGTGGGTGCTGGGTCATCGGAACAGCCTTCCGGGCAAGATTGATGTGGGAGAGGCTCCAGTAGATGTGCTCATCGTGTGATCCGACACCACCTCAGCTCATGCCAGCGATCGAAGAAGGCCGGCATGCGTCGTGGAAGGAGAAGACCTTGTGAGAGGGCTTCGGGGCAGCCATCGGCAGTCGTGGCCCTATTTGGCGTTGTTACTTGCAGGCCTCCTGCTGGTGGGTCTGGGTTTGGTGCCTCAGTGGTCTTTCAGCGAGCAGCAGTTCCGGCCGCGTGACCCATCACAGGCGTTCTCAGGGGATGCCTTCCACAGTCTCCGCATGGCGGTGATCTGCGGAGGGTTGGCGCTGGTGTTCGCCGCTCTGTTACTCCGTCTGCTGGGGAGCCGCGTCTCTGGGGCCCTCAACGCGTCGTTCCGCCCCAGGGATGACTTCTGCGCGGACCGGGGTGTGAAGATAAGGGCGATCGACCTCTTCCTGGTCAGCTTCCTCGGACTCTTCTTCGAAATGCTCGTCATCAGGTGGCTCTCTGAGGAGTTCCGCCTCTTCGCCTATTTCAAGAATCTGCCGCTTCTGGCCGCCTTCATGGGGCTGGGCATCGGCTTTGCCATGGTGCGGAGGCGGGAGAATCTGTTCCCGGCGAGCGTGCCCCTGATTACCCTCCTGTGTGCTCTCACCCTGTATGGTTCCAGGACGCAGATCTTCGATCTGATACGGTACCCCACACAGGAGGAGTTCATATGGTCCCTCACCATCCGGTCATCCTTCCTTAGCATTCTCATCTTCTTCGGCACAATCGTCTTTTTCTTCTTCCTGACGGTGATCATCTTCCTGCCCTTCGGCCAGCTGACAGGCAGACTGATGAACCATTTCACACCCCTCACCGGCTACACTGTCAACATACTCGGCAGTCTTCTTGGCATCTGGGTCTTCTCAGCCATGTCCTTTCTCAGCCTGCCTCCCTTCTACTGGTTTCTTCTGGCGCTGAGCATGTCACTCTGGTTCCTGCGGGGCGGGAAGTACATACTTCTCTGCAACGGAGTCGCCGCCGCCGCTTGTCTGGCGCTGTTATTCCTCAGTCGCGGGGAGTCCGTATGGTCTCCATACTACAGAATAGATGTGCAACCTATCAGGCTTGAGGGCAGTGGGTCCAGCGAGCCGGACGTGGAGTGGGGCCACAAGTTGGTCGTCAATCAGGACTACCACCAGAAGGCGTTAGATCTTTCGCCAGATTTCGTGGGCCGATACGGACTTCTGTCGCCGGACGTGTATGTCGCCCAGCGTGCTTACGACCTTCCGTACGATTTCGCCAGTCCCGGTGAGGTGCTGGTCGTGGGCGCGGGCGCTGGTAACGATGTCGCCAGCGCTCTGCGGCACGGCGCGGATCACGTGGATGCCGTGGAAATCGATCCTGTGATAGCGGAATTGGGCCGGAGCCTTCACCCCGAAAGACCCTACGAGTCGGCCAGGGTAGATGTCGTCGTTGACGATGCGCGTTCCTTCTTCGAGAAAACCGACCACAGGTACGATCTGATCGTCTTCGGTTTTCTAGATTCCCACACACTGTTCTCCAGCATGTCCAGTGTGCGGCTGGACAACTTCGTCTATACTATCGAGTCCCTGGAGGAGGCCAGAGACCATCTCAAGGACCGTGGGATTGTGGCCGTTACTTTCTCCGTGGCCAACAGGTGGATTGGAGACCGTATCAGAGGCATGCTGGCGACTGTCTTCGACAGCGATCCCCTGGCTTTGGAGGTCGGGTATGATGGCGGAATAGCTTTCGTCGTCGGGCCCGGCCTGGAGGGTGTTGAGCCGACGGAGGAGCAAAGGCTGCAACAGCTGGCAGCGGACAAGCGTCTCGGTTACCAGGGCGTGATTCCGCCAGCGACGGACGACTGGCCCTATCTCTATTTGCGAGACCGAAAGGTGCCTGACGTCTACTGGCAGGCCTTGGCCATCCTGTTGGTGATCTCTGCTGTCTTCGTTCTGCGCGTGTTCCCTGAGTCCACCAAGCTCAATCCGCACTTCTTCTTCCTTGGCTGCGCCTTCTTCCTCATCGAGACCAAGAGCATCACGGAGACAGCGCTGCTGTTTGGATCCACCTGGATCGTGAACTCGATCGTCATCTCGGCCATCCTGATCATGATCCTTGGTGCCAACGTGTTCGTCCGCAAATTCAAGCCCACGGACGTGGGGCTCTTCTACGTGCTACTGCTAGCCTCGTTGCTCTTCAACTATGCCGTGCCCGTGAGCGGCATCGCGGGACAGCACTTCGTCCTGAGGGGAATCCTCTCGGGCGTGGCGATGGCGCTGCCTCTCCTCTTTGCAGGTGTCATCTTCGCTACCTCGCTGCGTGGGCTGGCGACTGTCGAAATCGCCTTTGGCTCCAACCTCCTGGGTGCGGTGGTGGGGGGCATGCTAGAGTACTCTTCGCTGATGTTCGGCATACGCGCTCTCTATCTGATCGCGGCCCTAGCCTATGTCCTCTCGTGGCTCGGCCTGCGACAGAAGACGCCGTAGCGTCGAAGTGCATTGCTCCGCGTTGTACAATCCCCTATAATCTTCCTGCGTTCCACCATGTTCGACGCGAGAAACGACCCTCAGATCCCCGCCGTGTTCAGCAGTCGTAGTACGAGGATGGCTTCAAGGTCCAGAGTGCGGATGACACGAAGTCACAAGATCCCGAAGTGGCTTGCGGGCAGATTCGATTTCGGTTTGCTAGTGGTGTTCCTGCTACCGATCTTCGTGGCCATTACGCTGCTCCAACCCGGGCTGCCGCAGACCGCCGACGGCTATGTGCACTTGTTGAGAGTGGTGGAGATCGACCAGAGCTGGCGCGATGGAGTCCTTTATCCGCGCTGGGCTCCAGACATGGCCTTCGGCTATGGTTACCCCATCTTCAACTTTTTTGCCCCCTTTCTGTATCACCTCACAGCGGCGATACACCTGACTGGCCTCGGTTTCGAGAGCGCGCTCAAGTTGGTGCTGGTGGGATGCTTCTTGCTGGGAGCCTGGGGCACATACGCTTTGGTCAGGGACATC
>Ga0299912_10004378_pt1 | contig 11578 bp, 14 predicted proteins | sample RVTome_2_FD_207667 | JGI IMG/M metagenome (GOLD analysis project Ga0299912, IMG submission 207667) | Soil microbial communities from uranium-contaminated site in the Upper Colorado River Basin, Wyoming, United States - RVT95D214 (version 2) ... | reverse complement strand
CGCCGACATCGACAAGGCCTCGCTCAAGTTCAACCGGGTCGGCTTGTACCAATCCTGGAAGTCCAACATGGACGAGGGTTGGACGCGCTTCGTCTTCGACGACCTGGGCATCCCCTATACGACCATCCGCAACAAGGACTTCAAGGTCGAGAAGGGAAAGAAGCTCGACCTCAAGGCGAACTACGACGTCATCGTTTTCGCCGATGAGAACGCGGACATCATCAAGACCGGGAAGCCCGACCCCAACTCCATGTACGCCCGCTGGATGACGCCGATGCCTCCCGAGTACGAGGGGGGAATCGAACAGGCCGGCGTCGACGCCCTCAAGGCCTTCGTCGAGACGGGCGGGATCGTGGTCGCGCTCAACGGGGCCGGTCAGTTCGCCGTCAAGGAGCTCCAGGTCCCGGCCCGCGACGGTTTGGACAAGGTCGAGCGGACCAAATTCTTCTGCCCGATGTCGATCATCAAGCTCGAAGTCGACAACACGACGCCGATCGGCTACGGGCTCCCTAAGACGACGCCGGCGGTGTTCTCGGACAGCCCGGGCTACGAGACCCGGGTCCCGCCCAACGAGTGGGACCGCAAGGTCGTGGCCGGCTATCCGGAGGAGGGCGTGCTGATGAGCGGCTGGCTGCTGGGCGAGGACGTCATCGCCCGCAAGGCGGCCGTCGTCGACTTCCAGTACAAGAAGGGACGGATCATCCTGATCGGGATCGTCTCCCAGAACCGGGCCCAGTCGCACGGGACCTACAAGTTCCTGCTCAACGCGCTCCTCTACCCGCAGCTGTAAGCGCTGCTCTTACTTGTATCAATCGGGGGACGGACCGTTCGGCCCGTCCCCCTTTTTTTGCCGACGATCGGTCCCGAATAATTGGAATGCCGCCGGCGCCCTCGCGAGCCGCGCTGGAAGTGTAACATCCGGACGCCGGCAGCGTATTACAGGGCGAAAGAATCGCCCGCAAAGGAGTTAACGATGCGAAATAAAAGAATGGCCTTGAGCGCGGCCCTGGCCGCGGCGGCCCTCGTCCTCGTTATCCCCGTCCGGCCCGGGACCCTGCTGACATCGATCATCCCCGAGGGTACCAGCTGGGTCGCCCACTTGGACATGGAAAAGTTCGTCGCCACCAAGCTCTATGAATACCTGGACAAGGACGGCCGCCTTGAGATCAAGAACCGGGACATCACCCGGAAACTGAAGATCGACATCTTCAAGGACATCACCGGCCTGACGATCTTCGGCCTTGAGCCCGGCGACGAGCGGATCGTCTTCGCCGCCTCCGGAAAGTTCGACAAGAAACACCTCATGTCCCTGTTCATGGACACCGAAGACCACAAGGAAATTCCCTACGGATCCTTCACCATCCTCGCCCTGGACAGGCACGGATTCGGAGCTTTCGTCAAAGACGGCCTGTTCCTCTACGCCGATCACAGGGAGGACATCGAGAAGGTCCTGGATACGGCGGCCGGCAAGGCCAAGAACTTCGCCGCTTCCAAGCTGAACGCAATTTTCAAGGACGTATCCTCGGGCGCCTTTATCAGCGGAGTCGTGGAGGACCTGACCGGCCTGGGCCGGGAAATCAAGCAATCCAAGTTCGTCAACAAAGCCAAAATGCTGCTCTTCAATGCCCAGGAAGCGCAAGACAGCCTCCAGCTGCAAGTCCGGGTCAGCGCGGATTCCCCGGAGAGCGCCCAGGACATGGCCGATATCGCCAGGGGTCTTATCGCCATGGCCAAACTCGGGCTGAAGGAAGGCCGGGAAACCGGCGCCGCTTCCCTTCTCCTAGCCATCCAGGTTAAACTGGTTGGGAATACGGTCAGCCTTGAGCTTAGTCGGCCCTCGCGGGAGATGGTGGATATCTTATCGCACCATCCAAGGACGCTCAGGGAATTATTGGATTGAGTCCCGGCTCCCCGGAGGATCGGGGACCTGGGGAGAGAATGACCGAACCCGCGCCGATCAGAGACAAGACCGACGAGGAACTGGCCCGCGAAGCGCGGGCCGGCTCGCGCCGGTCTTTCGAAGAGCTGGCGCGCCGCTACAAGCGCCGGCTGTTCGTCTATCTTCGGCCCAGACTCGGAAGCGATCAGGACGCGGAAGACATGGTCCAGGAAACGTTTCTCAAGCTTTTCCGGAACATCCGTAACTACAACCCGGCTTTCCGTTTTTCCACCTGGCTGTATACGTCCGCCGGCCGGCTGGCCATCAGCTCCTTCCGCGGGCGCCGATTCGTCGGCGAGAGAATGCGGGGCGAGGCGCGGGATGTGTCGCCGGACCCCGCCGAACGAATGGCCGAGGACGCGGCATCGGACAACCTTTGGGACGCGGCTCGGACGCTGGGCGGGAACCAGTTCCGCGCCCTCTGGTTGCGATACGGCGAGGACATGACCGTCGATGAAATCGCCCGGGCGCTCGGGAAGAGCCGCCTGTCCGTGCGGGTGCTTCTTCACCGCGCCCGGATGAACCTGGCGAAGCGGCTCAGCCCCGCGCCGGGACGGGCGAAGGCGGCCGAGACCGCGGCCGCCGGGGAAACGACGCCCGGATGAGACCAAGGAGGCGAGCGATGTTCTGCAACCTGACCCGATGGATGATTTCGCGGGCCGAAGACAGAGGGAAAAAAATGCCCGGCTTCGCGGCGCGCCACGCCGGCCGGTGCCGAACCTGCCGCGAATACTCCGGGTTCGCGGAGTCCTTGTCCTCTCGGCTCGCTAAGGATACCTCCTCCTTTCTCGCCCGGATCCCGGATTTTGTCCCGGAACCTTCCGCGCCCTCCGCCGAGAATGCCGAGCGGGCGACTCAAGAGCGTCGCCGGCGCCGGCTCGCCGTTCATCCTTTTCCCGCGGCCGCGGCGGCCTTGGTTGTCCTTGCCTCGGCGCTGATTCTTACCCTCATCGCCCGGCGCGAGTCCGCGCCGTCGCCCCTCGAGAAGGAAGCGGCCCTGGCGACCCTGAAATCCGTCTCCGGCGTTCCGGCCGAGTTTCAGGGGGCCGTCGTTGAAGCCGAATCCTCCCTCGCCAACGAGCGTCTTATCCTGGAAAAATCCGTCCTGTCGGCGGTCGAGTACCTGCAGGCCCGTCTCAACATCAAGATCGAGCGAAAAGAATCGCCGAAATCGCTCTATGATAGAATCCGCTAGTCCATGACCGTAACCGTGCGCGCGGGGAAGGAGTGCCGGAGTTTGACAAAGTGATAAAGTGCAGGTTTGACCCCGCTATTATTATGTCCGTCTTCCCGACTCGGGCGCGCCGTATCACTCCTCGGTCTCGAGCTTGTACAACGCGATCCAAAGCTCGTAATGCGGGTTGGGGGTTGCGCTGTAAATGGAGTAGGCGATGGCCAGAGTGGAGCTGGCTTCGTTCCAGGCGATGCCGGGGTACTCGAGGTTTATCGAGTAGTCCGTCGCGGCGGCGGGGACGGGGTTGCCGACGGGGACGCCGCGTTTGTCCAGTATCTGGAGGTAGCCGTTGACGTAGCCGTTGAGATAGCAGGCGGCGAATTTGTCGGTACCGGTCAGCGGAATGACCTTGAAGAATACGGCGGCCTTTATATCGCTCGGGTACTTCTTGGGCGCGCCTTTGGGCTTTCCGGTCGAAAGAAGCGTCCGTCTATATCCCGCAGTTGTGCCGGGATTAACCCGGTGTCCGAAAACCGCCAGTCCGGACTCACCCAGAAACGCGCCGAACGTCCTGAAATTGTTGTCATATGGCCATGATGAATTTTCGTATGCAATCACCGTTCCCGGCGCAGACAAGTCACTGGGAACGGCGACGCCCGTCGCGCGCGTCTTCCCCGACTTCAGCTCGCGGCCCAGCGCAAGATATCCTTTGGGTACGACGGCGAGACTGTCAATGACGAAATTGACCGATGATTGGGTCAGGGCTGTCGGGTCGGACGCGAAGCGCCCCGATTCATCAAGCTGAGCGATCTCGCTGGTGTCCGCGCTGTAGTACCCCAAAATGGCTCCTGTCGTTTTGCCCGCAAGGAGGATGGGGCTGTATCCGCTGTAGCGGGCGACGATTTGCCCGCCGATGGTTTTGAGATTCGCGTCCAACGCGCGAACGACCAGACGACTGTCGTATTTCCGGATGCCAACCACGAGCACTCTTCCGCCCGCCGTCGGCCCCGCAACGAATCGCTGGTATGGATAGAGGATGGCCGTGATCAGGTTCTTGCGCACCGGCGTGACGAGTTTCCCATCGGGTTTGATCACGCGCCCGTATGGGATCGGCGGTTGGTCCGAGTTTACAGCGTATCCCCAGACCGCGGCGAAGTTGCCGTTCGGTAGAGGCGCCAGATGCGGGGAGATGTTGATACCACTCGAGTAACTTACCCTGGTACGGGCGACCAATGTTTGCGATTGAACCGGCTGAGACAGTGAAGCCAGGCCCAGAAAAAGCGCCAGACCGTTCAGGGCGGTTTTCACGGCGGCATGCCGTTGACAGGTCCTGTTGCGGAGCAAATTCGAAATCCGGCATCTTAAATTCGAAATCTTCATGACTCCTCCAAGCTCAGATCGTTTCGCCGTGCGCGGGCCGAAGGCCTATCCCCGTACCCGTTCCCGTGCGCGACCGGAAGCGGAAACGGGTGTGCAGGCGCCGCCATAAGCGAGAAAAGAATAATGCCGGCCGGGCGGCGATGTCAAGAAATCCTCGGAACGGCCAATAAAAGGATCTTTGGGCGAAAAACCCTCCCGCTTCGGCCGAAAGATCACAGACTCCAGCCTTGATTAGGAGATGATCATATCTATCCGGAGAATGGACAGGACATCCTGATCGGAATCGTCTCCCAGAACCGGACCCAATCCCAAGGCCCGTGTACAGGAAGGTCACGGATCGGGCGAAGGTCACGAAGAATTCCGAAAATTGATAAGGTGAAAAACAGCTTGACTTGATTTTGAGCCGAGCATAACATTTAGCCAGGATAGAAATTCTTTTCAGAGGAAAAAGTGAAAGGCGGCATGGTTATTGAATTGTGGTTTACCTTTATATCCGCCTTTTTTTTAATCTTGTTGGTCGGTTTTGGCGCGGAATGGTACTGGATTTTAGGAGCGGCTGCTTTTTTTGTGTGGTGCTTAAGGAGATTTTTAAGGGAAATCAAAGATAGAGATGTGGACAGGAGTGCTGAAGCCAGAAAGAGAATTGAAGATAAAATATCAAGAGATTCACAAGATCAAGAAATAAACCGATCAATTTAAGGGAGGAATCATTATGGACACAAAGGATTTTATTCTTTATTCGGTCTTTGGGATCTTGCTTGCAATAGCCATAGTGATATATTTGAAAAAAAAGGCAAGTGCAAAAAAATCCATTGAAGAAGCGGACCAAGCTTTGCTTGAAGGAAATGATTCGCTTGCTTTAATGCATCTGGTTGGTGCTCTATCGGATGCGAATGAGACGCCCGATTTAGAACTTGGAATATTGGATAAAATTGAAAAATTGTATCGAAAACATCAAATCCAATATGATTTATCAAGCTACCGGGAATTGGTTGAAAATTCCCGGATTCTCCTAAGGAAAGCATCAAAAAAATCAGAAAAGGAATTTATGGAGGTTGAAGAACTAAAGCAGAAAATAAGAGAAGCCCTGCCCAGCATCAAGGAGGGAGATGTCCTAGATCATGTGAGAAAAGCGGCAAAAGAATTTGCCGATAAAATAGCGAAGCAATAAAACAGGAATTCATTTAAGGAAATCCGCCGGGCCGGCCGTAGTCAGGGGATCAGGACGGCCACGGCGAAGGCCGTCGTCCACAGCCCCGCTTTCCGATCGTCGTTTGGGTGACGTTGCACGCCTTGACGGTCAGTTTGTCCGAGATCCGGTTATATAGGTAACATGATGATATGATGCACCTCCTTGGGGAGTTTGATAGACTCCCCGTTGGAAATCGATTTTTAGGAGGTGCACAGATGAATTATGTCGGCATTGACCATCATCGTCAATACTCCCACATGACGTTGATGGATCAGGAAGGCCAGGTGCTCCGATCGAGCCGGGTTCCCAACCTTCGTTCCGAGTCTGACGATCATCTACTTGCAGTTCCTCCTCTTTCGTTACGGAATTTTTTTATGCTGCTGGCGTTATGTCCGCGACAAGGACAACTGATTCCGTAGCTCCCGTTAATTTATCACAAAACAAAAATTAGCACGGCACTTATCATGACGATGACAAAAAAAATCCACCGGGCAATCTTGGCATTTCGCTTTTTCTGTCGAATTGGCCCTGAATCTCGTTTGAGACATGAGTAGCAGATAAGCAGCGGATCGTCGATACTCGCCATGAACATTTTGCCGCACATCAGGCACGGTCTTTGCTCTTGGACAGCCATCATGATCCTTGACCTCCTATCTGACTTTCATAAGCGAATCCATCACGGTTTGAGCCGCGCGCGGATCCGAAGTCATGTACATGGGAAACGGCAGTATGCCCTGCCCGACGGCCTGTTTCAGAAGCTCGCCGTAAATGAGGTGCATGCGGACGATCATCTCGCCTTCCAACCTAGCTTGAAAAACGTGCACATCCCGGGACGCATGGGCGGCCATGGAGTTGGGGACATCGTAGTTCCCATGGCAACCTCCTCAGGTTATTGGAGACGCTTTATTTCTACCGGTCGAAAGCCGGAGCGACAGGCTTTCCACAGAAAGAACAGGGCCCATCGGTGGGGCTGCCCTTACAGTCCATACATTCGAACTTGCCGCAGGATGTGCATTTGACGCCTTTGTAAAGCGTCGGCATCTGGCCGATCGTAAATCCCCCTCGAGACATATCCAGCTTTTCCAACGCCTTGCCGCACCGACCGCATTTGAATGCCATATCTTATCCTCCTTTCTCATTATTTGAGTTCATGGAATAGATAGACCGCTTTCTTTATTCATCAAGCGCTTCAATCCTTCCGCATGACCTCTCCCACCCGGCGGACCAAGGGGCTATCGGGGCCGACGGCTTCAGCCAGTCCCAGATACCGTTCGGCATCGCTTCGCCTTCCCAGGTCGTTCAAACAGGCCGCGGCCATGGCCAGCCCTTCGGCGTCCTTGGGATTGATCTCCAGAGCGCGCTCGACGAGCCTGAGGACCTCTTCCGGTTTGCCTCCGCTTCGGGCCAGGGACTCCGCGGCCATGATATTGGCTTTCCAGTACTTGGGATTCGCCCGCAACGCCCGTTCAAAGCAAGCCGCCGCTTCCTCGAAGCGTCCAAGGCCGGCCAGGTTGGCGCCCCGGTTCGCGTGCGCTTCTGCCCACCTGGGCTTGACAGCGATGGCCCGGTCGCAGGCTTCGATTCCTTTCGCAAAAAGCCCGCGGCGTCCCAGATAACCGCCCAGATTGGCCCAAGCCTCAGCGTAATCCGGCTTCAGGTCGACGGCTCGCCGCGTACTTTCGCAGGCCTCTCCCAAGCGTCCGCTTTGAGCTAGACAGAGCCCAAGGTTATTGTGCACTTCGGCTTCACGGGGAGCCGACTCAAGGATGTGCCGGAACGCCGCGGCCGCTTCCTCGGGCTTGCCGAACTCCATCAGAGTGTAAGCCTTCATGAATTCCCGGCCCCACTCTGGAATCGAGACGGGTCTCTCATATTTCGGCATGGCCCCGCCAAGCTGTCCCCCAATCTTTTCCAATTCGACCTCAACGTCGGCAAAGGAGGCGAACCTCCGCTCCGGAGCCTTCTCCAGGCACTTCAGGACGAAAAGGTCCAGAGCATGGGGAACGTCCGCATTGATCGTGCTCGGAGCCGCCGGATTCACCTTCATTTGCTGAGCTAATACATCGGGACCTCGAAATAGAGGACGCCCGGTGAGCATCTCATATAGCATGACGCCGAAAGAATATACATCCCCCCGGATGTCCGCCTTGTCGGCGTTCCGGATTGCCTCGGGCGGTATGTAGGCCGGAGTCCCTACCAGGACGCCCGCCTGGGTGGATACAGCGGAATACCGGAACGACCCTCCTCCGCGAGCGAGCATTTCTGCGCGCAGCTTGGAAAGCCCGAAATCGCAGATTTTGAGTACGCCTTCCTTCGTCAGGAGGCAATTCGCCGGCTTGATATCCCGATGGATCAGGCCGTGCTTCTCGTAGGCATGACGCATCCCGCGCGAGAATTGAAGGGCCAGATTGATGGTTTCCATCACGCCCGGCGGCCGGCGGGCCATCCGCTCAGCCAGGGACTCGCCGTCCACGAACTCAAGCCATAGATAAGGCCGTCCTTCGATTCGTTCCACAAGGAAAGCAAATACAATGTGAGGGTGGAGCTCCAGGTTAATCCATTGCATCGCTTCCCGTTCGAAACGCCGGTTCGCTTCTTCATCCCACAGAAAGCGGTTTTGAAAAGTCTTGAGCGCCAAGGCCAAGGATTTCTCCTGTTGAAGGCCGGCCAGGTTCTCGACGATATAGACGAGCCCCATTCCACCCCTATAGACCCGTTGAACGCGATAGCGTTGGCCGATGATATCGCCGCGGGCATGATCTTCGGCGCCGGCCTTTCCCAACGGATAAAGAGTAGACGCGGCTTCCTGGAAGAGAGTGCTGTCAAAAGTAGGAGCTGTTTGCGTCCTGGATGTCGCTCCCTCGTCGGAGGTCGGCTTCCCTCGCTTATTTTCCATCATCGCCGGAGATCCTCTTTTACTCTCTGCCGGAAAAAGGCGTCCCGAATGATTTCTTGCTCCGAAGTCGAATGCTTTCGATTATTTGAGGCGGCTTGCGGTTTGTCCCTTTTCGCCGCGCCGGGCGATATACGCGTTCCGCACCTGGTCCGCAAAATCATACTGGATCTTGATGCTGGTCTGGGCTGCGTATTCGCGCGCTTTTTGCTCGTCGCCCTGCAGTCCGATGATCAGAGCCAAGTACGCCATGTCGAAGCGGTGGTCGTCGTCCGAGAATACGCTGATATTGCGTTCGAAAGCATCGCGGGCCGTGGCCAGATCGCCGAGTTTCATGCTCAACTGGCCGTAGATATTATAGGCTCCGGGCGCTTTTTGATCCTTTATCAGCAATTCGTCCAGGATCCGCAGGCCTTCTTCAGGGTCCGTCCGGCCGATTTCATAAGCGCGCAGGCTTTCCGGATGGGGTTGACTCATATCGCACTCCTATTTTTATTCAGCATGAATCCCATGACAGGTTCAATATTCCCGGCCGCTCGCCTCTAGAACAGATCCATCACAGGCCCGGGATTGCTGTCCCAGTTGACATAAAACTTATGGCCGCATTTGGAGCATTTCACTTTAAGATTAAAATTCCCCGGCTCATCCTCGCAATACCAGCCGACGTAGTCCCCGTTTTTCGACCACTTGGAAAGCGAATTGTTCGTGCCGCATTTCAAACACGGGATGCTTTTCGCCTGAGATGAAAAATGCATCGCTCCCCTCCTCAATAATTTTAGGAATTTGCTTTTCGGCTGCGCCGGCCCGGGGGCTCGGTTTCGCTTCGATGATCCCATTCAACCATCGTGAGGAAGCATAAATCGGAGCTCGGAACATGTCAAGGACGGCTTGCGGGCGGGGAAGAGCGGCACGGAAGCCGCCCGCGGTGCCCGAGGAGGCGAAAATCACCCGGACCTCCCCCTTCGGCATGAGAGAGGGTTATGAGAAATATTCGGCCGAAACATCCGCGGCCATCAAGAGCTCCTGCGGGGCGGCCTGAGGCGGGGGCGGCTTCGCTGCGACAAAGGTCAGCTTGAGTTGGCCGATGATACGATCGACCACGGAGAAATTCGTCCTTTTTTCAGTCCGTAACCGTGATCACGCGCGTGGGGCAGCGGCCGAAGTACTGGGGATGGTACATGCCCTGGACAACGGCCGGCAGCCAGGTGAACTCCCCGGCGTACATGGCCTTTATGAAATAGACGACCCGGATCTTCCCCTGCAAGCCGTATGTGTAAAATACGGTGCGGTCGGCCGCGTTCTCCTGGCGCAGCCAGGCTTCCCGGTATTCAATCGCATACCCCCGGCTGAACTCCTTCAGCTCGCGCATGGTGGCAATGTCCCGGCGCAGCACCTCGAATCCGGCGGCCAGCGGTTCGTCGACCACCGCGTAGGGCACCTCCTTGTCCAGGTCCAGCAGCAGCTCCACCATATAGGTTTCGCCTTTTTTAAAACTCGCCGCCGGTTTGCCGTCCTCTCCGTAGACGTTGCGCGCGACCGTGATACCCCGGCTCTCCGCGCCGGGCAGCCGCAGCTTGTACTTGAGCTCGCTTGTCAAGTAGATCATTTGGTCGCCGCTCACCTTGACGTCGAAATCATCCTTCTGGGCCGAAATATCCTTCTCGATTTTCCAGGTATCGCGCGGGCCGGCGAACTTTTTCTCCTCGACTTGCCCTAAAAGCTCGGCCCGGGCCTGGGTCGCGCCGCCCTTCTCGATTTTCTTGACGTATTCGCTCGCGGCATACAGGATCCAAAAATTGGTCTGGGTGGTATGCCAGGCGTAGGGCGGCGCTTCCAGCAGCCAGTTCATCACCCGCGGCGCCAGGACGAAATCATCCTGCCATTCGAGCAACGCCTGCAACAGCAGCGCCGTGCCGTAGCGCGACGAGTAGAAGGGCAGGTCGCGGTCATAGGCGAACTCCTTGGCGTCGAAGTAGGCGAAGTCAGCCTCCACCTGCAGGCCGTTCGCGAACTCCCGGGCCAGGACCGATTGTCTCTCGCGGTCTTGGAGCTGAAAGCCAAGGGCGCGATAGAGGAAGACTTGTCCGGGAATCGAGAGCTTGTCGCGGATCTCGTACAACCGGACGAGCTCTTTGGGATCAGCCCTTTTGTCCTGGCTTAGGATAAATTGATAGAAGGCAGCGCAATACGGAGACAGTCGGGTCTGGGCAAGGTGATTTTCCAGGTTCGAAAGCACCGATTGTTCCACCCGGTAGTCTGCCCGGCGCGCCAGTTGGAGTGCCCAGATCGCATAAGCGGTCAGGTAATCGGAAGACCAGGAAGAACCGCGATAATAGGAGAGTCCGCCGTCTGCGGCCAGGAACTCGGGAAGCACTCGGATATACTCTTGGACCGCCTGGCGCACCTGGGCGGTGTCCACCTTCAAGTCCATCCGTGCCATCAGATCCGGCGTCAGCAGCAAATAGGGCATCAGCTTGGACGTGCGCTGCTCCAGGCATTCGTAGGGATAAAAAATCAGCTTTTCCGCGATCTTGCCCACCGGCTTTAGGATCGAGGGCGCCACCGCCAACTTCAGCAGCGGCTGTTCGGCCCCCTCGGGCGGATGGATACGTTTGGTCAGTTGGCTGCCGCTGTCGAAATCGAGTTGGGACTCGGAAACAAGGTTGTCCAGTACGGGGAGCTTTTTGAGCAGCCCGTCCTTGTCGGCGGCCGAAAGCGCGTAGAAACGTATCTCGGCGGCGGCAGGCGCGTCGGCCCGGAAGGCGAAGGGAACGAGCAGGTTGCTGACAGCGTCCATCGTCAGCCTTTTCTGCTTGTCCCCGGAGATCGAAATCCCTTGGGGCTCGGCGACAACCTTGACCTCGAGCGCGGTTTTGGTGCGGTTGGAAACCTGGACGCCGGCGGCGAAGGCGTCGCCGCTGCGGGCGAACTCGGGCATGGCCTCGGCCAGCAGCAGGTCCTTGGATACGAGCATCCTCTTCTCCGCGCTCCCATAGGAAT
>Ga0299912_10004377_pt1 | contig 11582 bp, 10 predicted proteins | sample RVTome_2_FD_207667 | JGI IMG/M metagenome (GOLD analysis project Ga0299912, IMG submission 207667) | Soil microbial communities from uranium-contaminated site in the Upper Colorado River Basin, Wyoming, United States - RVT95D214 (version 2) ... | reverse complement strand
AGAAAAGGAAAAAATCGGGTTCAATCATTGCAAGACCATCGACACTTCCCGTATTCAGAAGACAATCCCTGACTTCGAGGGTTTTGGAATCAATTGAAATAACTTTTTTCCCAGTTCCGACAAGTATCCTCTCTTCTACCGTAATAATTCCATTTGGAGACGGAAATGCATCCGATTTCAACAAGACGGTAATTGTATCATTATGCAATCGGTGAATCGTACCTGTTCGAGAATCGGTTATGTATAGAATACCGGACCTATCAACAGCGATATCGTTCAGAAAGACAGCACCTGCGACAGGATACGATTTTACCTTCTCACCCGATTGGATATCTATCTTTGAAACCCGATCAACTTCGGTAACAAATAAATAGTTACCATAAAGAGCCATCCCTTTGGGTGAATTTAAGCCAGTAATCCACTTTAGATCAATAATACTTCCATCGATACCCAGAAGAGAAATAAATCCATTATTTTCTTTTTTATCCGAACTCATACTGCCAATATTTGAAACGTACAAAATCTCTTTCTCAGGCACAGGGAGCACACATTCGGGAACATCCAAATCACTCAATTCCCATATTTTTTTCAATTTGTCCGATTGAAATATGTTGTTCTGACCGGTTAAACTGAGGTTGGCTACCAGTAACAACAGTATTATTATATATTTTGATTTCATGAAATAGTGAATTAATTTTTCTATAAAATACAAAAAATATGGGTTTATGTTCATTTTATCCGTTTTTATTGTTGCTCGTGGTTTTAAATTTCGCATACTGTGCTGTTTAAAAGCGCTCTTATTAACTGATTTTCAGGCAGATCCGGATTTTTCATAAAACTAAATAGTCGTATCATCAGAATCGATTTTATAATTTTATAGTATCTTTGCGCTTCGTTTTGCGGATGTGTCGTAATTGGTAGCCGAGCCAGACTTAGGATCTGGTGCCGTAAGGCGTGGGGGTTCGAGTCCCTTCATCCGCACAATCGATTGGCCGCTAATACTCCCGATGAACCCTTGGTGTTGGCGGTTTTTTGTAGAATTCATGCGATTAAACTGATTGGAGAATGAAAATTACGAGAGAAAACATTGACAATTTAAATGCAGTTCTAAGTATTATACTTGAAAGGAATGATTATGAGCCAAAGATCTTGGAGGTTCTGAACGATTACCGCAAAAAGGTTCGTATTGACGGATTTCGTCCCGGCAAAGTGCCTTTTGGCCTGATCAATAAAATGTACCGTAAACCCGTATTGGTAGAAGAAATAAACAAGATAGTCTCCGAATCGATATCAAAATACCTGCTGGAAGAAAAATTACGCATCCTGGGTGAACCATTACCTCACGAAGGCGATGCGGATCCGATTGACTGGGATAACGATGAAGTCTTCGAATTCAAGTTCGATTTGGGACTTGCACCCGATATTGAGGTGAAAGTAACACATAAAGAAAAATATCCTTATTACAATATCAAAGTTGATAATACGCTTATCGAGAAATATGTTGAGAATTATTCACAACGTTTTGGAAACCATATAAGTGTTGACTCTCTGGCTGAAAAGGATATGATTAAAGCCACAATTCAACAACTCAATCCAGACAATGAACCTCTTGCCAGCGGAATCTATGTCGATGATGCAGAACTTTCTATTGAACTTATCAAGGATGATACCATCAGGAAAAAAGTGCTTTCAACCAAAAAGGGAGATACAATTATTATCGACTTGAAAAAAGCTTACCCAAACGATACCGAACTCGCAGGAATTCTGAAGATTGATCGGAAAAAGATTGATGCAGTCGAAGGTAATTTCAACATTACGATAAAGGATTTCTCCCGTTTCAGAAATGCTGAAATGAATCAGGAATTGTTCGATAAAGTATACGGTCCCGGAAATATAAAGTCGAAAGAAGAATTTCTTGCCAAAATTGCTGAAGATGCAAAAGTTCACCTCAAACAGGATAGCGAATATCGTTTTCGGATCGATGTAAAGGAAACGCTCATGAAAAATATCAGGATTACTCTTCCGAAAGAGTTTTTAAAACGATGGCTTATCGCAATCAACGAAGGAAAATTTTCTGGGGAACAAATTGATAAGGATTTCAATCAGTTTGAGGAAGATTTAAAGTGGCAACTGATAAAGGATAAAATTCTGGATGATAATAAGATAGTAACTTCCGATGATGATCTGAAACAGGCTGCAAAAGATATTGCCCGCTTGCAGTTCAGGCAGTACGGTATGAGCAATGTACCTGAGGAACATCTGGAGCAATTTGCCCAGCGTATGCTAGAAAAAAATGATGACAGAAACAATATCAAATCAAAAGTCGTAGAAAATAAAGTAATTGAGTTCGTCAGAAGTGTGGTAAAAATTGACGAGAAGGAGATCAGTACTGATAAATTCAACAAATTGTTCGAAAAATAATGCTACCTTTACCTTAGTAAATCACTAGGTGCATGGAAGACATCAACGATTTTAAAAAATATGCAACAAAGCATATAGGTATCAGCAGTATAAACCTTCAACGGTTCGATTCCATTTATGGAAACTGGATTTCTCCTACTATTATAGAAGAGCGTCAACTGAATGTAGCATCCATGGATGTTTTTTCCCGGCTCATGATGGACAGGATTATTTTTCTGGGTATGCCAATTGATGATTACGTGGCAAATGTCATCCAGGCTCAGCTTCTGTATCTCGATTCAACTGATCCCGGAAAAGATATCCAGATATATTTTAATTCACCGGGAGGAGCGGTTCATGCCGGCCTCGGTATATATGACACAATGCAGTACATAAGCTCCGAAATAGCAACAATTTGTACAGGAATGGCCGCATCGATGTCAGCCGTTTTGCTATGTGCCGGGCAAAAAGGAAAACGTTCTGCACTAAAGCATTCCAGGGTGATGATACATCAACCTATGGGCGGTACTCAGGGTCAGGCTTCTGATATTGAAATTACTACTCGCGAGATACTTAAACTTCGTACCGAACTGTATAAAATAATCGCTGATCATACCGGAAAAGACATTAAAAAAGTTGAAAAGGACTCAGACAGAGACTACTGGATGAATGCTCAGGAAGCATTGGAATATGGCATGGTCGACGAAGTACTCGAACGTGAGAAAAAATAGCATTACATTATGGACAGGTGCTCATTTTGCGGACGCGAGAAGAGGGATACAAATTTACTAATTGCAGGAATTTCAGGTCATATCTGCGATAATTGTATTGAGCAGGCCTATGGTATCGTTCAGGAAGAATTAAAGAAAACTGGTGACTTTGATATCAGTTCAATCCAGCTCCTTAAACCTGCCGAAATAAAAAAATTCCTTGATGATTATGTCATTGGTCAGGATCAGGCAAAAAAATACCTTTCGGTAGCCGTTTATAATCACTACAAAAGACTGATGCATCATCACCGGAAAGATGAAGAAGTTGAAATTGAAAAATCAAATATCATTCTCGTTGGTGAAACCGGGACTGGAAAAACACTTCTTGCCCGCACAATTGCACGTCTGTTAAACGTTCCATTTACCATAGTTGATGCTACTGTACTTACCGAAGCCGGTTATGTTGGTGAAGATATCGAAAGTATTCTTACCCGTTTGCTTCAGGTTGCCGATTACAATGTAGAAGCTGCTGAAAAAGGTATCGTGTTCATCGATGAAATTGATAAAATTGCCCGTAAGTCGGACAATCCGTCCATTACACGCGATGTTTCGGGAGAGGGTGTACAGCAGGGATTGTTAAAATTACTTGAAGGTTCGGTAGTCAATGTTCCTCCACAGGGCGGACGTAAACATCCCGATCAGAAAATGATCCCGGTCGATACGAAAAATATACTCTTTATATGTGGCGGAGCATTTGATGGTATTGAACGCAAAATTGGAAATCGCTTAAATACACGCGTTGTAGGTTATACTGCAGCAATGAAAAACGATATCATCGACAGGGATAATCTTCTGCAATATATTGCCCCGCAAGACCTGAAAGCTTTTGGAATGATCCCTGAAATTGTCGGGCGGTTGCCAGTACTGACATTCCTTCACCCTTTAGATCGTATTGCACTCAGACGAATACTGACTGAACCAAAAAATTCCATCATTAAACAGTATGTCAAGCTGTTCGAAATGGATGGAATCAAGCTGACATTCAAGGAATCGGTTCTGGATTATATTGTCGATAAAGCAATCGAATTTAAACTGGGAGCAAGAGGATTACGTGCAATCTGTGAAGCTATCATGATCGATGCCATGTTCAATTTGCCTTCAAGTGGTGTTAAAGAAGAAGTAGTGGTTACAAAAAAATATGCAATAGAAAAACTTGACAAACAAGATATTAAGAGATTGAAGGTCGCATAGTATTTGTTAAAGTAAAAAATAATACTTTATCTTTGCACAAATTATTATTCAAAATGAATCGTATTCTTTTTACAAACTGGTGGTGGCTCCGATTTCTCCCGAAACCGTGAGGAACTACCCGTATTGTAAAAAGTAAAAATAACACAAACGGCTTGTCGTACTCACGACAGGCCGTTTTTAGTTTAAACATTTTAATATTACTGATGAAAAAGCACAAGATCAGACTGGTTACCGAACATATACTTGCCGACCTGGTTACCCCGGTAGGTATCTATATGCAGGCAAGAAAAAAGTTCCCGAACTCGATATTACTAGAAAGTTCTGATTATCACGGGCACGAAAACAGTTACTCTTTCATTTGTCTTGATCCGGTAGCAACCTTCGAGGTCGATCAATGGCTGGTAACTGAAACATATCCCGATGGAACAAAAACACAGTCGCAGATTGCAGGTATTGTTGATTTTCGCAACAGGTTTGATAGCTTTATACGTTCATTCCAGATCGTTGAAGGAGATACAAGGTTTGTGAACGGTGTTTTTGGATATTCTTCGTACGATGCAGTACAATATTTCGAAACAATCAAATTCAAAAATCCTTTAAAACCGGAATATAAAATCCCTGATCTTCGTTACAACTTCTTCAGGTATATCATCGCAATCAACCATTTTAAAAACGACCTTACCATAATCGAAAATCTCTTCGAAGGGGAAGCCAGTAACATTCAGATAATCAAAGAACTGATCTTTAACCGGGATATCGGGACACAATTAAAGTTCAATGCATCCAATAACGAAAGCTCAAATATTACCGACGAGGAATATATGACAATGGTGAGAAAAGGAAAGGAACATTGTTACCGCGGCGATGTTTTTCAGATCGTTCTTTCACGTCAATTCTCACAACAATTTACAGGCGATGATTTTAACGTTTACAGGGCTCTTCGATCCGTTAATCCATCACCATACTTGTTTTACTTCGATTATGGTGATTTTCGTATTTTCGGATCATCACCCGAAGCACAACTGAAGATAGAAAATGGCCGGGCAATTATCAACCCGATTGCCGGAACGTTCCGGCGCTCGGGTGATGATAAAAAAGACAACGAATTGGCAAAACAACTTTGCGCCGACCCAAAAGAAAATGCCGAACATGTAATGCTTGTCGACCTTGCACGCAATGACCTCAGCCGCCATGGAAAAGACATAAAAGTAGAAAGCTATCGCGAAGTTCAGTTCTATTCACACGTCATTCATCTTGTATCGACTGTATCGGGGCATCTTAGTAAACCTTCCAAAGTCGTAGACATGATGATGGCAACTTTTCCAGCAGGCACCCTCTCAGGGGCTCCGAAATACAAAGCTATGGAACTTATCGACATATATGAAAATCAAAATCGTGGCTACTATGGTGGAGCTATTGGATTTATCGATCTGCAATATAATCTGAATCATGCAATCATGATCCGTACCTTTCTGAGTAAAAATAATACACTTTTTTATCAGGCCGGTGCTGGTATTGTATCGGTTTCTAAAGAAGAAAGTGAACTCCAGGAAGTGAATAATAAACTTGGTGCATTAAAAAAAGCAATCACACTTGCAAATATAATCTGATATGGATAAAATACTTGTCATTGACAATTATGACTCGTTTACTTATAATCTTGTTCATTATCTCGAACAGCTTACCGATATTCCGGTCGATGTGTATCGTAACGATCAGATCGGAATGAATGATATCAATAATTACTCTAAAATCCTTCTGTCTCCAGGGCCCGGAATTCCAATTGAAGCAGGTATCTGTCTTGACCTAATTCGTAACTATGCTTCTACAAAAAGCATTCTCGGTGTATGCCTTGGACATCAGGCTATAGGAGAGGCTTTTGGTGCATCACTGATTAATCTCGATAAGGTTTATCACGGAGTAGCAACTCCGATAAGCATTATTACTCCTGAAGACAGATTATATAAAAATATCCCCGGGAGAATTGAGGTAGGGCGTTATCATTCCTGGACAGTATCGCGCGATAACCTGCCTGAGTGCTTTAAAATAAACAGCCTCGACGATCAGGGCATGATCATGGGGCTGAGTCATAAAGAATTTGATGTTAAAGGGATACAGTACCATCCCGAATCGGTGCTGACCGAATATGGATTGAGAATTATTGAAAACTGGTTGAAAAACTGACGACTAATCCGGAGGAAGAGGTAAAGGAGAATCAGGTACAGGATTTAAACACATTATTCGTCTAAGCCTGAGCCTTAACTTCGAACATAATTTCATAAACAATGCGATATACATTCGGATATACAGAAACAGCCGCTGAACGAGTTCGTTCTATTGCTGAATTCTTTAATCCACTGGCCTACGAATTTATCCAAAAGAATATAAACAGACCGGTTACATCAGCAACCGACCTAGGATGCGGTCCCGGCTTTACAACCCGGATGCTCGCTTCGGCAACACAAGTAGGTGAGATAATAGGAATGGATATTTCGGACTATTTTATTGAAATAGCAAGAATACTGTATCCTGAATTGAAATTCATTAAACAGGATGTTGCACAATGGAATTCGGATGATAAATATGATGTTTTATATTGCAGGTTTCTTCTGTCACATCTAATAAATCTGGATCAGATACTTCGGAATTGGATAAAACATTTGAACCCGGGAGGATTGATCTTTATCGATGAGCTTGAAGATATTTATACCGATGTCCCGGTATTTCGCAGGTATCTTGACATGAACAATGTATTGATTAAATCACATGGAGCTGAATTGTTTGTTGGTAAAATATTAGATAAATCTATTTCGGGATCAGAAATAAATCTGAACAGAAGTGACAGAATCCCTGTATACGACTGGCAAGCCGCAGGTTGGTTCTATCCGAATACGACAAGCATCTGGAACCTTGAAGAAGTTGTTTTAAAATCCCTGAACGTAAATCAGAGAAGACAAATTTCGGATGAACTTCTGGATATATACAACAATAAAAGCAATCAGTCAAATATTACCTGGAAAATGAAACGAATTATACTTACGACCTAATATCCTGTAAAATGAAAGAGATATTATCCTACCTGTTTGAAAAAAAAATACTGACTAAGAAAGAGGCCCGGAATGTGCTTCTTAATGTCGGGCAGGGAAAATACTCCGATCCGGAAATTGCCTCCTTCCTGACCGTTTATTTAATGCGCGAAATTGCGCCCCAGGAGCTTGCCGGTTTCCGTGAAGCTTTTCTTGAACTGGCAATACCTGCCGATCTTTCAGGTTTCAATACTATTGATGTATGTGGCACAGGAGGCGATGAAAAGAATACGTTTAATATTTCAACTGTAACAGCTTTCGTGGTAGCAGGTACAGGAGAAAAGGTAGTCAAACATGGGAATTATGCTGTTTCATCGGCCTGCGGCTCATCAAATATCATGGAGTATTATGGCTATAAATTCTCTACCGGCCAAGATAAACTCAGGAAAGAAATTGAACAAGCTGGTATATGTTACCTGCATGCACCTCTGTTCCACCCTGCAATGAAATATGTCGGGCCAGTGCGAAAAAGTCTGCGTTTGAAAACATTCTTTAATCTGTTAGGTCCCATGGTGAATCCGAGTCGTCCAAAGAATCAGATTGTAGGGGTATACAACGAAAAGGCTGTCGACCTATACCATCAGGTATTTGCTGATGCGGGTATCAATCATTTTATAATTCATAGCCTCGATGGATATGACGAAATTTCATTAACCGGCAACTTCAGGATCGTTTCTGATTCGGAAGATAAAGTCTATTCTCCCAGAGATATCGGAATGCCAATCATAAGAGCTGAAGCTATTTATGGCGGGAAAACGGTCGAGGAAGCAGCAGAGATTTTTTCCAATATCCTCGAAGGAAAAGGTACTGATCCACAGAATCAGGTTGTGAGGGTTAATTCAGCTTTTGCATTGAGATGTCTGCACCCTGAAAAATCGTTCGAAGATTGTTTATCCTCCGTAAAAGAATCGATTGAAAGCGGGAATGCTCTTCGTGTTTTAAAAAAATTAATCGCCCAGCAATAACATTCAGAAGAATCTGATCCATGTCAATACTTGAAACAATAGTTACTTATAAACAGAAAGAAGTCGAGAGAAGAAAAGAGTTGATCTCGATTGAAAAGTTGCAATTTTACACATATTTTGCCCGAGATACATATAGCCTGAAACAGTTTCTGCTTGATCAGGATAAGACCGGAATAATTGCCGAGTTTAAACGAAAATCACCATCAAAAGGCATTATCAATGATTCAGCTCAGATTGAAGAAGTTACTATTGGTTATACAAATACTGGTGCATCGGCATTGTCGGTCCTCACAGATAGTAATTTCTTTGGTGGTTCAGTGGAAGATCTGATCAAAGTACGTAAAATAAACCAGATACCTATACTGCGTAAAGAATTTATTATCGATGAATACCAGGTTTATGAGGCAAAAGCAAATGGAGCCGATGCAATTCTGTTGATTGCATCACTCCTTGAAAAGCGTGAAGCAAAGCAGCTGGCGAAACTGGCACATGACATGAAACTTCAGGTTCTTATGGAATTTCATAACGAAAACGATCTTGATATCTTAAATCAAGATACCGATATTGCAGGTATTAATAATCGTAACCTGAAAACGTTAGAAGTTAACCTGAATCGTTCGATTGATTTGGCAATAAAAATTCCGGATGGTTTTCTGAAAATATCCGAAAGTGGGATTACTTCTCCGGAAGATGTTCTTTTACTCCGCCAATATGGATATACAGGATTTCTGATAGGAGAACAATTTATGAAATCACCCGATCCTGTATTGGCCTTTGCCAACTTTGTAGATTCTTTAAAAAACAAGGGCTATGACAGATAGGGTAATACGGATAAAAGTTTGCGGTATGCGCGAAACGGAAAATATCAAACAACTTGTCGCATTAAAACCCGATTTTATCGGCTTTATTCTTTTCCCAGGGTCGATACGTTATGTTGGAGATAACTTTCAACTTAAAACTGAACTTCCGGAGACCATACAACGAGTCGGTGTTTTTGTAAATGCCTTGATCGAAGATGTCATTCACTGGGTGAATCAACTGGCATTGAATTATATACAACTTCATGGTGTCGAATCGGCAGATTATTGTCAAGAGCTTTCTGATATAAAATTACATGTTATCAAAGCTTTCAGTATCAGCGAAACGTTCGATTTTAGTACTCTGCAGGCATATAGAACTTGTTGTGATTATTTCTTGTTCGATACAAAATCCCAATTACATGGAGGTTCCGGAATAAAATTTAACTGGGATCATCTGGATGATTATAATCTGGATCTGCCTTTTTTCCTGAGTGGGGGTATTGGTCATGACGATGCAGCTGAAGTTCTTTCTTTAAAGAATAAACTTCCCCTTTATGCTGTGGATATCAATAGCCAATTTGAAATTGCACCGGGAATTAAAGACATTGAATTGCTCAGGCAATTTTTCAGTACAATTCGGAGATGAAAACAAATGAATAAAACAAAAAAACAGTGAATTACCAGGTTGATAAAAAGGGTTATTACGGAGAATTCGGCGGAGCATACATCCCTGAGGCCATGTATCCGAATATCGAGGAATTGAAAACAAACTATCTGAGCATTATAGAAAGCTCACCATTTCAAAAAGAATTCCGGCAATTGCTTAAAGATTATGCTGGTCGTCCTTCTCCTCTTTATTATTCACGACGTCTATCGGAATACTACAATACCAGAATTTATTTGAAGCGTGAAGATTTGAACCATACAGGTTCACACAAAATAAACAACACAATTGGTCAGATTCTGATTGCTAAAAGACTTGGTAAAACCCGGATCATTGCCGAAACAGGAGCCGGTCAGCATGGTGTTGCTACAGCAACGGTATGCGCTCTAATGGGTATGAAATGTGTTGTATATATGGGTATGCTCGATGTGTTGCGACAGGCTCCCAATGTACTGCGAATGAAAATGTTGGGTGCCGATGTCATTCCGGTAGAAAGTGGAAACAAGACTCTCAAAGATGCTACCAACGAAACCATGCGAGACTGGATCAATAATCCGGTTGATACCCATTATATCGTTGGTTCAGTGATCGGACCTCATCCCTATCCTGATATGGTGGCGCGGCTGCAGTCGGTTATAAGTGAGGAAATCAGGTGGCAGTTGAAAGAGCAGGAAGGCAGGGAAGAACCTGATTATATACTGGCTTGTGTCGGCGGAGGAAGTAATGCTGCCGGAGCATTTTATCATTTCCTCAATAGTGATCATGTTAAGTTTATCGGAACTGAAGCAGCAGGTCTCGGTATCGACACAAAAGAAACTGCAGCCACGCTGGCTACCGGATCGCCGGGTGTTTTACACAGTTGCCTCACGATGCTCATGCAAAATGAGGATGGTCAGATCACCGAGCCCTATTCCATTTCAGCTGGTCTCGATTACCCGGGAATTGGTCCAATGCACGCTCATTTATATAAAACCGGAAGAGCACAATATGAGAGTATCACCGACCGTGAAGCGCTGGATGCAGCATTTCTTGTAACCCGGCTTGAGGGTATTATTCCTGCTCTCGAATCGGCTCATGCATTTGCAATACTTGAAAAAAGAAAATTTAACCCTCACGATATTCTGGTGATCAATGTGTCAGGCCGTGGCGATAAGGACATGGATACCTATATTAAAGAAATGAACCAAAACCCTGAACTTTAAACTCTATACTTATAACTCTTAAAACAATTTACGATGAACCGGATTGATCAACTCTTTGAGAGCAAAAAGAAATATATACTTTCCATCTATTTTACAGCAGGTCACCCAGCGCTTGCTTCTACCGTTGAAATCATTACAACACTTGAGAAAGAGGGTGTTGATCTGGTTGAAATAGGAATTCCGTTCTCCGATCCAGTTGCCGACGGCCCTGTAATACAAAAAAGCAGCCAAAAAGCTCTTGATAACGGAATGAACCTTAAAATACTTTTTCATCAGCTTAACGATATTCGCAAGAAAGTTAATATTCCACTCATCCTGATGGGTTATCTTAATCCTGCCTTACAATATGGCATTGAAGCGTTCTGTACAACCTGTGCACGTACCGGTATCGACGGGACCATTATTCCCGATTTGCCTCTGGAGATATACGAAGAACAGTATAAACATATATTTGAAAAAAACAATATTTACAATATTTTCCTGGCTACGCCACAAACCAGCGAT
>Ga0299912_10004376_pt1 | contig 11584 bp, 10 predicted proteins | sample RVTome_2_FD_207667 | JGI IMG/M metagenome (GOLD analysis project Ga0299912, IMG submission 207667) | Soil microbial communities from uranium-contaminated site in the Upper Colorado River Basin, Wyoming, United States - RVT95D214 (version 2) ... | reverse complement strand
TCTTCATGTTGTCGATCGTTGAATATCTGAATTGTATCCAATGAGGCTAATGTTAAGAATTTCTAAACCTAAACCTAAACCTAAACCTAAACCTAAACCTAAACCTAAACCTAAACCTAAACCTAAACCTAAACCTAAACCTTCATGTTTTTATTTTAGGAGGACGAGGCTCAACCAAGGGAAATAAGTAATGATGATCAGTGCGATTAATAGGACAGCAATAAAGGGAAGGGAGGCCCAATAGAGTGTTAACACGGGCCTCTCGAAACGGATGCTTGAGATAAATAGATTGATCCCCACCGGAGGGATTGATGCCCCGATCTCCAGATTGGTCAGGATGATGATACCCAGGTGAATCGGGTGGATACCATAGGCATTGGCGATCGGGATGACGAGAGGGACGACGACCATCAGTGCAGAGAATGTACCCATGATACAGCCCACAGCCAGGAGAAAGAAATTCAGGACCACCAAAAAAACGAATGGACTGGCAATATGGTCTTTGAAGAAATCCAACACCTTCATCGGGATTTGTTCATCGATCAGATAATTGGTTAGGCCGAGTGCAGCGCCCAATATGATCAAGATCTCACCCGCCAATACCATACTTTTTCGCATGATTTGTGGTAATTCTTTCCATTCGATATCCCGATAGATGATGACTTCGATGAAGATGACATAGGCCGCTGTGATTGCAGCGGCCTCGCTCACGGCAAAATAGCCACTATAGATTCCACCCAAGACAACGATGGGAAGGGGGAGCTCCCAGATCGTTTCCTTGATTGCCTTGAACACTTCTAACAGATTGAACTTGGTTCGAGGGACCCGGGTAAGAACAGCCTTCTCGATACTATACAGGGAGAGCAGGACAACCAGAAGTATGCCGGGCAGGATACCTGCTAGAAAGAGTTGGTCGATCCTCACCTTCGCTACAATGGCGTAAATGATCAAGAGCAGGCTGGGGGGGAAGAGAAGGCCCAATGTTCCAGAGGTGGTCAATAATCCAAGCGAGAACTTTTCCGGATAATTTCCTCGCAACAGGGCAGGTAACAGGATACCGCCTAAGGCGATGATCGTGAGTCCTGTAGCGCCGGTGAGAGCCGTAAAGGTGGCACAGGTAACGAGGGCAATGATCGATAGCCCACCCGGCAACCAACCCAAGATCGAATTGGAAAGTCTGATAAGCCTTTTTGGGGTTCCGCTCTCCGAAAGGAGATATCCGGCAAAGGTGAAGAGAGGTATGGCGACGAAGATAGGAGTGGCGACCATTCGATTCATCTCGATGATCATTGCTGAGGAATCGATCTGGCCAGAGTATAGGAGGTAGAGGGCCAGGCCAGAGATGACGACGAAGACGGGTACCCCGAAGAGTGCCAAAAGGAGGGCGATGAGGATCAGAATAATGGTCATGTCATTCCTTCCTGGCCACGAGTCTTGTCCACCCTCCCGATCTTCGAAAGACTTTTAAGGAAACGGAGGCCGAATCTGAAGGTCATTAATCCGAAGGTCATAGGAAGGATGATCTCTGGGATCCATGACGGAATCCCTAAAAAGGCCATACTCCCCATCTGGGACTCGTTCTTGATAAACTTCAATGCACCAAAGGTTAAGAGGCCACAGATAACAAAAGAAAAGAGATGGGTGATCACTTCGATGAAGGTTTTTGCCAATGAAGGCCTCCATCGCAGAGCCAGGTCGATGGTGATGTGTTTTCCCTCCTTCGTAGCGATTGCCGCACCGATAAAACCTACCCAGAGTACGAGATTTCTGACCAATGGGTCTCCCCACGCCAGACCAGTGGAAAAGAGATTCCGGAGGACGATCTGAAGAAAGGCGATAACGATCATCAGGCTTAACAGGAGGACGAGGAGGATTTGCTCCACGTGGTCGATGATTTCGTCCGTTCGCTCCCATCGATCCATTATTTCCCTCCCCTTCGATAACTTTCTAATAGGGAAGTTACCTCCTCAAGGGTCTTTTTGGAGAAGGATTGGCCGCTAACATGGCCCATTGCCTTATTGGACAGTCTCTTGAACTCCTCGACTTGATCCTTTGAGGGCGTAACGATCTTCACACCTTGCTTCGTCATCACCTTTACGGCTTCTCGGTTTTCATTGCGGGTCACGATCTTTAATTGATCCAATGGAGTTTTGAAACTTTCCATGATGATTCCCTGAATAGGTAGCGGGATTTTCATGAAGGTATCTTTGTTCACAACGATTCCACCCGCCAAATAGGCCAAGGGGACATCGGTCATATATTTTACTTTGGTAAACCACTGAAGCGAGATAGCAAATGTTGGAGGGGTATAGACCACGTCTACCATTCTGGTTTGAAGACCCACCAGAACATCCGATGCAGAAAGTGGGATAGCCGAGACCCCGGCTTCATCAAAGATGGCTTTAGACATCGGCGATTCCTCCCAGATCCAAACCTTCGCCTTCTTGAGGTCGGCCACACTGGAGATGGAGAGGGTGGACATCAGGTAGATGAATCCTCCCTCTGACCAGCCCAAAAGGACATATCCATTCTCTTCAAAGCCCCTTTTGAAGAAAGAATCCAACTTGTTCAAGATAAAGTCGACCTCTTCATACGTTTGGAAGAGGAAAGGAATCTGCAAGACATCGATCTCCTTGAATATCGAAGAGAGTCCCCCAGTAGAGAGGGCTGCACCTTGAATCTGGCCGATCTGCATTTTCCGGAGCATATCCGTCTCATCTCCTAAAACTCCGCCAGGATAAATCTTAAACTGGACTTTGTTCTCCGTCTTCTTCATCACATCGGCATTCAACGTACTAAATGTCTTCATCAAAGCGCTTCCCTCTGGCACTAAGGTTGCCAATTTGATGACGAAACTTTTCTCGGCTCCGCTGGCTGACCCGATGAGGAAGAAAGATGCCAGTAAGCCGATCCCTAAGATATTGAGGACACCACGTGTCTCCTTCATATGGTTTCTCCTATTCGAAGTATTCTTCCACGCGACTCATGAGTTCTTTCGCCTGCTTCTTAGCCACTGTGTTGAGAAGGGTTAAGTCTGGCAAGATATTTGCCGGGGTCTCCTGGACTTTTTGAAGGGTGGAGATAAAAAGGTCTTTGTCCAATGCCTGCCGGGCATAAAAGTTTGCATAGTAGACATAGGCCATCAAAAATTTTCCCTCTCCTATATCGATAGCTTTCAGAAAATGTTCTTGAGACTTCTTTAGATCCCCTCCAGCCAATTTAGGCCTGGAGGCGAACAATATTCCCATAAAGAGATGGGGGCTGCCGTAGTTGAATCCTTCATCGAGCTCCAAGACCCTCTGCATCATCAATTCTACCCTAGGCAATTCAGCCAGGGCCTCCATTGAATCCAAATTGAGGCTGATCCAGGACGCCCAGCAGTTGGCCGCCCAAAAGATGTAAGTGACCTCTTTCTTTCCGAGAGCCCTGAGGCCCTTCTGAAAATCGTCAAGCGGCCTTCCAAGAGGATCCTGAAATCCCCTCAACTCCAGAGATCTCAAGGCATATTGTCTGGCTCTTCCAAGGAGCAATTTTACATATTCTTTATCCTGTTCCTCTGCAAAGGTCGAAGAAAAAGAGGAATAGCCCTGAGCAGCAGCGATTAATAACCGCTCGTTATCTGGCCATGCCTCGATCATGCCATCCATCAGCATCAGATAGGCTGGTGTTCCTTCGCGGATGATCTTCAAATCAGATTGTCTGTTCGAAGATCTTGCCACCCCTTCTAGTAACGTCGCCGTTGCACCTATGGTCAATTTTTTGCTAGGAAGACAAGCAGAGATGAGGGACAAGAGAAAAAGGAAAAGAAAGATCCAGATCCGATTTAGAGAGGACTTCATCTTTATCATTCCCTGATTTCTTGTAGAAGCCTATAATATGTTATTTAATTTATATTTCTAAATCCAAAGGATGTCAACCTTTTTCCATCGAGAGCTTCGAAAAACTTTTCTATGCTCTCATGATTACACAGATTTCGAAAAACGATTAAGCAGTTTTCCGGCAATTCTCGGTGAAAATACCACGAGATTCTTCAGTCGCTAGCGCTCCTTCAGAATGACATTACGAAAGTCCCTAGTGGTCATTCTGAGCGAAGCGAAGAATCTCAAGGCTTTGTGAACTCACCGAGAATTGCTGGCAGTTTTTCTCTTTTTTTAATGTATTTCTAATCTGTGCAATCGTTTTATAAACTATGTAATCAGAGATTTCTCGACTTTTAGAAATCTCTCATCTTGACAAACAGAAGGTCAATCGATAAGAATAGCAATGCATAAGGAAAGGAAATGAGGGTGAGAAACAATAGGAGACGTGTCGTGATCACTGGTGTCGGTCCGATCAGCCCCGTGGGAATCGGAAAAGAGGCTTATTGGGAGAGCTTGATCCAGGGAAGATCTTGTTTCCGGCGGATTGCATTCCCCGATCTGGATATGACTCAGTACCGATGCCAGATTGCCGCACCCATTGATGGATTTGATCTGTTTCAGTACGTTGATCGGATGAAGCATTCAAAGTATATCGGTCGGACATCCCAGTTTGCGATAGCTGCTACAAGGCTTGCCCTAAGGGATGCTGGGATTCAAATCGAAAGGAATGAAGAGGAAAGAGGAGATCACCATAAACAAGCAGCAGAATATCAATTGAAAGGGTTGGACCCATTCCAGATCGGGGTGATCTTGGGAGTCGGCGTAGAGGCAATGGATTTAATGGAACATCACCATGCGCGATTTCTTGCGAAGGGGCCTAAGCACATCTCTCCTTTTGCCCTTCCTAATATCTATTTGAGCGCCATTACCTCCCATGTAGCCCAATATTTTACAATTCGAGGGACCGCTTATGCCGTCTCAACAGCCTGCGCCTCAGCCACCCATGCGATGGGTAATAGTTTTCTACAGATTCAGGAGGGGATAGAAGATCTAGTGGTTACAGGAGGAGCGGATGCCTGCATTACCCCTTATGTCTTTGGAGGTTTCGATGCCCTAAGGGCGATGTCGATACGGAATGACAAACCACAAAAGGCCTGTCGGCCTTTCGATCGTGAGAGAGACGGGTTTGTGATGGGCGAGGGAGCAGGCGTGCTGATCTTTGAGGAGTTGGATCACGCGAGAAAAAGAGAGGCCCATATCTATGGTGAGGTGATTGGATTCGGGATGACTGCAGATGCCTATCATCTCACCGACCCTGATCCGGATGGCAAGGCATTGAGCAAAGCGATTAGAGATGCCCTTCGGTCGGGAGACCTCCATCCGGAAGAGATTGACTACATTAATCCCCATGGCACTTCCACAGCTTTGAGCGATAAGGTGGAGACAAAAGCGATAAAGAATGTCTTTGGAAAGCAGGCTTACCGCATCCCCATCAGTTCTACTAAATCGATTACAGGCCATTTGATGGGGGCTGCAGGAGGGGTGGAGGCCATCTCCATACTCCTTGCCATCGAAAAAGGGATCATCCATCCCACACTCAACTATGAATCTCCAGACCCTGAATGCGACCTCGACTATGTCCCCAATGAAGCGAGAAGGAAGGAGGTGAGGACTGGTCTCTCCCTGTCTGCAGGTTTTGGTGGCGTCAACAGCACCATTTTGATTAAAAAGTTTGAGAATAACCTTTCCCTCTGAAGCCTCGTCCGTCTCCGTGGGCGAGAAAGACAGTTGCTCTCGGCTTCCCAGACCATCCATTTCGCAACCTGAGATTTGTGCCCTTTACTCTTTTTGAACCCCCTAAGAGATTTGACACAATTGGGAAAAGGGATATAATATTTAGAAACACAAGGTTAAGGTTGAGGTTAAGAATGGAAATAAACCCCGCCACCCTACTAAAACATGGGGCTTTGTATGAGCTAGATATTTAATTCACCCATATATTTCTGTTCTGCCCGCCCCGCTTCGCGAAGCGAGGCCGGGGAATAACGTGGCTTTATGGGGTGCGGGGTAAACCCCAACCCAATCTCAAGTGTTAGAAGAAAATTCTCAGACTGAGACATGTAAGAATTTAACCAAAGACATTTAAAATCCTACACGTATGGACCATCTTAAACTTGATCAGAATCTTTTAGAATCTATCGTGACCTGCCTGAAGGAGAAAGGTTACGACCTTTCTCTTGAAGAAGTGAGGTCTGTTGCGGACCTGATCAACGAAGAAGTTCTGTTCCAGTATGTGGATCGCCTGATCAGCCAAGCCGAAACCGTCCTCGAGATCAATCCTTCTCTTGCGGAGAGGGAGATCCTTGAGGCTTTGGCGAAAAATGTGATGGAATATCTTGGGGCAGAGGCTGCGAGCATACGAATATATGATCCTGGAAGGGAGGAGATGATCTCTTTTGGCTCTTACCCCAATCTGGCCGAAGATCGTGAAGAGGCGATTCCTTTTGAGGATACGATCGCGGGCGAAGTCGTGAAGACGCATCGAAGTTACTTCGTGTCTAACATCTCAAATGAGGAAAAATATAAGAATAAGGAGAAGGTTCAGAAAAGAGGGATCTATTCGATGTTGGCTATCCCGATCTCCATCCCTCGGTTCTCCTTAAGGGATGTGGATACCGAAGGATCCCTCCAGATTTACTACAAAGAAAAAGACAAGGCATTTACTCCCTTAGAAGTCAAGATCGCGGAGATGCTTTCGAGAAGGGTAAGTTATGTCATTGCCCAAAAGCGCATCCTGGGTCTCCAGGAATTAAATGTGACCAAGGATAGGATTGTGGAGCAGATCTTCGTGAAGTTGGGGAGGCGGGAAGGGATCAAGATGAAGGATGTCTTCAACATGGTGATCCCAGAGTTGGTGGGCATCATGCGGGTCCAGAGATGTTCCCTCTTCTCTGTGATGGAAGACCGGCAGCATGTTGTCTTGGAAGCCGGCTATCCAGAGATACAGCACGGGATCGGAAAGACCTTTTCTGTGAAGGAGCCCTATATCGATGCCATTGTGAACCAGACCGGCCCCTTCGGTGAGTTTGAAAACGAGAAGATCTTTCCCGCCTATATTCTTATCAATAATCCGCAGGGGAGTCGTCTTATCCCGCCAGACCTCAAACGATTTCTGGAGAGCCAACAAATTCACTCAGTTCTCTATATTCCCTTGAAGGTAAATGAAGTCGTCAACTATTTCTTAGTCTTTGATGCCCAGGTACACCACCGACGATTTACAGACGAAGCCATCGAGACTTTTACCTTCTTCGGTAAGGAATTGATGAAGGGGCTGAGACTGGAAAAGATGGACGATATCCTCCACGATTTTAAGAATCCTGCCATTGCAGCTGCAGGCTTCGCCAAACGAGTTCAGAAAATCCTTGAGGAGGGGGATTATCCTTCGAAGAAGGAAAAGGTCGATCAGGCCCTGGACATCATCCTAAAAGAGACTTCCCGTATCCAAGAATTGGCCCTGACCCTCCACGGGGAGGGGAGGGAGGAGATCGTGGATCTGACCGAGAAATTGAAGAGACGTTTTCTCCTGAATGAGGAGGCGATGAAGGAGTTGAAGCGAGAGAATATCTATTTGATGGAGCGGGATTTGGAATCACCTCTTTGGGTTCGATGTTTTCCACTTCACATTGAAAGGGTTTTAGATAATCTCCTCAACAATGCCTCCAATGCCATACCTGAAGCGGGAGGGAGCCTTTCCATCCGGTCCTATCGAAAGGAATCTTGGGCAGTGGCGGAGATTACAAATACCGGTGAAATCTCGGAAGAGGATAAAGATCGATTCCTCCTCGGTGAGGGTAGGGGTAGGGGGCTCCACATCTCTACCCGGTTGGTCAAACGAATTGGAGGAAAGACAGAAGTGGAGTCAAGGGAGGGCCAAACCACGTTTCGGGTGATGTTCCCCCTGGTCAAGGAATCATCACGAGAGCTCTAATTTGGAACCCCAGGGCTTCGTCAAAGTGGCATTTCCGACCAACCTATTTTTAAAATTAATTTAACGAGATAAGGCTAATTTTTACGTTAACATGTTTGGGACACTTGACAACTGTTTAATCGGCGATTATATTTGGCAATTGTTTGATACCAATCTGACGAATAAAACCCTAGCTAAAAATATTTGAAATTTCCCCTCACCCTTCCCCTCTCCCCAATGGGGAGAAGGGGAAGGGTGAGGGGACAAAATGTTAGAGATAAATTTCCAGACTTAAACATATAAGAATCTACAGGGGTTTTTAGGAGGTAGACATATGGGGCGAGAGAATCGAAGTCAAATAATATTTTCTGTTTTTTTGATCGTATTATTACTCATTTTGGTTGTTCCATCCTTAATCCTTGCCCAGGAGGAGAAGAAGGACCTAAGACCGGAGCGTGGCATCGTTGTCTATCCCGAATACTCCGGGGTGATGGTCTTTCGGGGTGAGGAGGTTAAGATGGATTTGACCCTTGAGAATAAAGGCCGCGCAGATGAGACCATCGATGTCAAAATTTCCACGATTCCAAAGGGTTGGAAGGCCAAACTGCGAGGTGGCAGTTATCTTGTGACAGGGATGTTTGTGTCCAATGGGAAATCGAGGAATCTGGCCCTAAGTTTGGAACCAGATAAGTCTGTTGGGCTCGAAACCTATGTCTTCCAGATCGATAGCCAGACTTCGGATGGGAAATTTACCTCCTCTCACAAATTGGCCGTAACCGTTCAGGAGAAGACTGCCGGGAGTGAAGATATTCAGATCACAACTTCCTATCCAGTCTTAAGAGGGCAGACAGACGCCAGGTTCGAATTTTCTCTGGAGGTCATGAATAAGAGCGAGAGCGATCGCATCTTTAATCTGGCATCCATCGGACCGGAGAAGTGGGAGTTAAATCTCAAACCAGCCTATGAGGCGAAGCAGATCTCCAGTCTCCGTATCAAGGGAGGACAGAGTCAAACTCTGGCTGTAGAGGTGACCCCAGCAAAAGATGCCCAGGCCGGGGAATATCCTATACTGGTAAGGATTAGCTCTGGAGATAAGAAGGCAGAGGCCAAATTAACGGTTGTCCTGACCGGCATCTATAAAATCGATGCCGGGACACTTACGGGCATTCTCTCACTGGAAGCTGTTGCCGGGAAAACGGCCAACTTTTCACTCTTCGTAAGAAATACGGGCTCTGCAGTCAATCGAAATATCACCTTTTCTTCCTTTAAACCGGAGAATTGGGACGTGACTTTTAAACCCGAAAAGATCGAAGCCTTAGAACCCGGCGCGTTAAAGCAGGTAGAGGTAACCGTCAAACCGGCATCGCAGGCTCTTGTAGGAGATTATTCTGTAGGCGCGATGGTCAATGGGGAGAAATCGGATAAGACCGTTGAAATCAGAGTCACGGTGAAGGCTTCCACCGCATGGGGTTGGATTGGAATCGGTATCATCGTTCTTGTAATTGCTGGATTGAGTGCGTTGTTCATCTGGCTGGGGAGACGCTAAATTGAACGGACAAATCATCATCGAAGCCGATGGGCTGACAAAGAAGTATGGGACTCAGATTGTCGTGAATAACCTCACCCTTCAGATTCGGGAAGGGGAGGTATTTGGGTTTCTCGGTCCCAACGGGGCAGGTAAGACAACGACACTTCTCATGTTTCTGGGCCTCACCGAGCCAACCTCTGGGAAGGTCAGAGTCATTGGATTCGATCCGACGCGGGACCCCTTCCACGTCAAGGAGAGGGTTGGATATCTACCTGAGAATGTCGGTTTTTATGATGATATGGATGCCCGGCAGAATCTTCAATTTATCGCTCGTCTGAACCGTATTCCGGATGAAGTCTCTGCCAAGAGGATTGACGAATTGCTAAGAGAGGTCGAACTCTTTGAAGAGGCTGGGAAGAAGGTTGGGCTTTACTCCAAGGGGATGAGACAACGTCTCGGGATTGCCGAGGTCCTGGTTAAAGAACCGAAAATTATTTTCCTTGATGAACCCACCATCGGGTTGGATCCGGATGGAACGAATCGGATGCTCGACCTTATCCACTCCCTGAGTCGAGACAAGAATATTACCATTTTTCTATCCTCCCACCTCCTTGATCAGGTTCAGAGGATTTGTGATCGGGTGGGGATTATGATCAAAGGGGGTCTGGTGGCTATGGGTCCCATTGAGGAACTGGCCAAGAAGAAATTGGGTATCGATCAAGAGCATTATACGCTCGAAGAGATTTACATGAAGTATTTTAAGGAGGCTTAACTTGCACGGAATCTTCACCATATTCAGAAAAGAGATGGAAGACCACTTCAGCAGTATACGGTTTCTTCTGATTTCGGCGTTAATCGTAATGGTTGGGGTGATCATTGCCTCGGTGGTGGGTATGAGCATCCAGGAAGAGTTGAAAGGGATAGCCAAACCGACCTTTATCTTTTTGTGGCTTTTTACCTCCACCGGGAAACTTTTTTCCTTTGTTCAGTTCATTGGTTTCTTTGGTCCCCTCATTGGTATTTTTCTGGGTTTTGATTCCATCAATCGAGAACGGGTATCCAGGACATTAAGCAAACTGGTTTCTCAACCCATTTATCGGGATTCGATCATCAATGCAAAATTTCTGTCTGGTGTAGCCATGATCACCGTAGTGTTGGTGGCTATTGTTCTCATCATCTCAGGCCTTGGCATTCGATTGATCGGCGTCGTGCCTGGTTCGGAAGAGGTCTTACGGCTTGCTATCTACCTCGTCATCAGCATTCTCTACATCTCCTTTTGGTTGGGCATATCCATTCTTTTTTCAGTGGCCTTTCGAAGCACTGCAACCTCAGCCCTGGCTTCTTTAGCTGTGTGGATATTTTTCTCCTTCTTTGTCAGCTTAGGGGCAAGTGCTGTTGCAAATGCGGTGGCTCCGATCAGTGAGAGTGCGAGCAGTGTAAACGTTAATATAGTTAAGAATGTACAGATACAGAAGACAATTTCCCTTTTTTCTCCCATGACCCTCTATAGCGATGCCACCCCCTTGATCCTCAATCCAATGATTCAAACAACCAGACCATTAGCCTATGCTTTGATGGGACCCATGGAGAGACTGTCTATCTCTCGATTCCAGGGCCCGCTTCCGGTTACTCAGAGCCTTTATGTCGTCGCCCCTTATATGATTTCCATCGTGGCCATCACCTTTCTCTGTTTTGGAATCTGTTACGCCGTCTTCATGCGGCAGGAGATAAGAACGATTTAAAGCTCGCAAAGCGCATAGAGGAAAAGATGTAGCGTCGGCATTCGTTGGCGACGAAAAGAAGTCTTTGGTCAAAGGTTATGGTTAAGATGCCAGTTTAGTTGAAGGGTTATGTCATTAATCCTTAGATTCTTACACCTAACATTTTGACTTTGAACCAAACCGGCCTCCTTGCCCTTACCTAAGAACATTTTCATCATAATATGTCTGTTCAAAAACGTGAGATCATTGGCTGGGCCATGTATGATTTTGCAAACTCGGCCTTTGCCACAACCATCCTCGCCGTCATCTTCAATCAATACTTTGCCACGGTGGTGGCAGGCGGGGTGAGAGGGGTAAAACTCTTCGGGTTTCAACTCCACGGCGCCTCCTTCTTTACTTTCACCGTATCCATCAGCATGGCCATCTCAGCCATCTTTTCGCCTTTTTTAGGTGCAATAGGAGACGCCTCTGGATCAAAGAAACGTTTTTTAATGTTTTTCTGTTATGT
>Ga0299912_10004374_pt1 | contig 11585 bp, 8 predicted proteins | sample RVTome_2_FD_207667 | JGI IMG/M metagenome (GOLD analysis project Ga0299912, IMG submission 207667) | Soil microbial communities from uranium-contaminated site in the Upper Colorado River Basin, Wyoming, United States - RVT95D214 (version 2) ... | reverse complement strand
TAGAGCGTCGGCCTTCCAAGCCGTTGGTCGCGGGTTCGAATCCCGTTTCCCGCTTGTCCGCAGGTGTGGAGGCCCACGTAGCTCAGTTGGTAGAGCACATCCTTGGTAAGGATGGGGTCACCAGTTCAACTCTGGTCGTGGGCTAAGCGAATATCAGCTGCCTTAAATTCAGCCGCAAGGAGGACAGAAATGGCGAAGGCAAAGTTTGAGAGGACGAAGCCGCATTTGAACATTGGGACGATTGGGCACGTGGACCACGGGAAGACGACGTTGACATCGGCGATCACGAAGGTGCTGCACCAGATGAACCCGAAGATTGAGGTGAAGGCGTACGATCAGATTGACAACGCTCCGGAGGAGAAGGAGCGGGGGATGACGATTCAGATTGCGCACATTGAGTACGAGACGGCGAACCGGCACTATGCGCACATTGATTGTCCTGGGCATGCGGACTACATCAAGAACATGATCACTGGGGCGGCGCAGATGGACGGGGCGATATTGGTGGTGGCGGCGGACGACGGGCCGATGCCGCAGACGCGGGAGCACATATTGTTGGCGCGGCAGGTGAACGTTCCGGCGATTGTGGTGTTCATGAACAAGGTGGACTTGGTGGACGACCCGGAGATATTGGATTTGGTGGAGTTGGAGGTCCGGGAGCTTTTGACGAAGAACGAGTTTCCTGGGGACAAGATACCGGTGGTGAGGGGGTCGGCGTTGAAGTCGATGGAGTCGGACGGGGACCCGAAGATGGAGTGGAACAAGAAGATTGTGGAGTTGATGGAGGCGGTGGACAAGCACATACCGCAGCCGGTGAGGCTGGTGGACCAGCCGTTTTTGATGCCGATAGAGGACATTTTTACGATATCTGGGCGGGGGACGGTGGTGACGGGACGAGTGGACCGGGGGAAGGTGAAGGTTGGGGAAGAGGTGGAGATAGTGGGATTTGGGGAGACGCGGAAGCGGGTGGTGACGGGAGTGGAGATGTTCCGGAAGCTGTTGGACGAGGGGCTGGCCGGGGACAACATCGGGGTGTTGCTGCGGGGGACGGAGAAGACGGACGTGGAGCGGGGGATGGTGTTGGCGAAGCCGGGGTCGATCACGCCGCACCGGCGGTTCAAGGCGTCGATATACGCGTTGAAGAAGGAGGAGGGGGGCCGGCACACGCCGTTTTTCACTGGGTACCGGCCGCAGTTTTATTTTCGGACGACGGACGTGACGGGGTCGGTGAAGCTTCAGGCTGGGGTGGAGATGGTGATGCCTGGGGACAACGTGAACCTGGAGATTGGGTTGATCACGGACGTGGCGATGGAGAAGGGGCTGCGGTTTGCGATCCGGGAGGGGGGACGGACGGTCGGAGCGGGAACAGTCACGGAGATCATAGAGTAGCCTGGGACCAGAATGAGAGAATTGATCACCCTGCAGTGTTCGGCGTGCAAACGGCGGAACTACACCTCCACGCGGAATAAGAAGACGCAGACCGAACGTCTGGAAACAAAGAAATACTGCAAGTTTTGCCGGAAACATACGCTTCACAAGGAAGTGAAGTGATCCGGGGTCAGACTGCGGATTCCGAATATGAGAGGAAAGAACGTCGGGAAGGTGAGTAGCTCAACTGGCTAGAGCAGCGGTCTCCAAAACCGCAGGTTGCGGGTTCGAGTCCTGCCTCACCTGCTCTTGTTCCAGCTCCATGGAGAGGAGCAGGAACGCACTCATTCCCGCCGTCCAAAGGAGGAAGGAGCTCAGGACGGAGCGTGTTTTGGAGAAAGATAGGCAATGGAACAAAAAGTCAGATGGTATAAGCGCTTCTTCAATTTCTTGAGGGAGGTGCGGGCCGAGGTTAAAAAGGTGACCTGGCCTCCCCGGAACGAGGTCTACAGCACGACCCTGGTCGTCATCATCGCCATGTTCTTCTTCGGTTTCTACCTCTATTTCATGGACGCCGTCTTTTCCTGGGTCCTCCTGAAGATCCAGGCGTTCTTCGGCTGAGCGGGTTTTCAAAATGGCCAAGAATTGGTATGTCGTCCACACGTATTCGGGTTTCGAGAAATTCGTGTCCGAGTCGATCCGCCAGCGGGCGATCGAGTTGAGTCTGGAGGACCAGTTCGGACAGATCATCATCCCGACCGAGGATGTCATCGAAATCAAGGCCGGACGGAAGGTGGTGTCCACGAAGCGATCCTACCCGGGGTACATCCTGGTCGAGATGGAGATGAGCGATGAAAACTGGCACCTGGTCCGGGAGACCCCCAAGGTGACGGGCTTCGTCGGCTCGGGCCGGAAGCCCTCCGCCCTCAACCGGGACGAGGTCGGGCAGATCGTCGAGCACATGGAGACCACCTCCGAGAAGCCCAAGCCCAAGCACTCGTTCGAGAAAGGCGAAGCCGTGCGGATCATCGACGGCCCGTTCTTCAATTTCAACGGGATCGTTGAAGATGTTAACCACGAGAAGAGCACGCTCAAGGTCCTGGTTACGATCTTCGGACGCTCAACCCCCGTGGAGTTGGAGTTCCTGCAGGTCGAGAAGATCTAGGAGGGAAGGATGTCAAAGGAAGTCGTCGCACGCGTCAAGCTTCAGATAGCGGCCGGGCAGGCCAGCCCGGCACCCCCGGTTGGCCCGGCGCTGGGCCAGCACAACGTCAACATCATGGATTTCGTCCGCCAGTTCAACGAGAAGACCCGGGGGATGGAAGAGGGGTCGATCATCCCTGTCGTGATCACGGTCTACAAGGATAAGAGCTTCGTCTTCGAGCTCAAAACCCCTCCCGCTTCCTACCTGTTGAAGAAGGCCGCCGGAATCGCCAAGGGCTCGGGTGCGCCGAACAAGGAAAAGGTGGGCAAGGTGACTCAGAAGCAGATTGAAGACATTGCCCGGGCCAAGCTTTCCGACCTCAACGCCAACGACCTGGAAGCGGCCAAGAAGATTATCGAAGGCACGGCCAGGAACATGGGATTGGAGATCGTCAGTGAGTAAACGCGGAAAAAAATACGCCAAGTCCAAGGAGCTGGTCACGCAGCCCGAGTACACGATCGAGGAGGCCGTGAGCCTCCTCAAGAAAGCGGGCTATGCCAAGTTCGATGAGTCGGTGGACATCGCCATGCGTCTGGGAGTCAACCCCAAGCATTCTGACCAGATGGTCCGGGGGACGATCATCCTTCCCCACGGGACAGGCAAGTCGAAGAAGATCTGCGTCATCGCCGCGGGAGAAAAAATCAAGGAAGCCGAAGAGGCGGGAGCGGAATTTGCCGGGGGCGAGGAGCTGATCGAGAAGATCGCCGGGGGCTGGATCGATTTCGACGTCGTCATCGCAACTCCGGACGTGATGAGGGGCGTCGGCAAGCTGGGCCGCATCCTCGGCACCAAGGGACTGATGCCCAACCCCAAGTCGGGAACGGTGACCTTCGATATCAAGAAAGCCGTCGACGAGACAAAAGCCGGCAAGGTTGAGTTCCGCGTCGACAAGACCGCCATCCTCCATTCCACAGTCGGCAAGATCTCCTTCCCGGAGGAGAAGCTGGTGGACAATATCCGCACCTATATCCAGGCCGTCGTCCATGCCAAGCCGGCGGCCGCCAAGGGAAAATACATCCGGACGATGTCCATCTCGTCGACGATGGGGCCCAGCTTCAGGATCTCTGAGGCCATTCTGGAGAAATAGGAGAACGACGGTGAAGCGAGACGCCAAAGCCCACGCCATCAAGAACATGGAGGAGAGTTTCGGGCGCCAGAAGACGATCTACCTCCTGGACTACACCGGCATGAAAGTCTCCCAGGCTGTAGCGTTGAGGAAGCTCTTGAAAAAGAGCTCTTACGACTTCAAGGTCGTTAAGAACCGGCTGGCCCTGCGCGCGCTGAAGGAGGATCTCCCGGTTGAGCTTCGGTCCTATTTTCAGAAGCCCACGGCCATCGCCTTGGCCGCCGCAGAGCCGGTGAGATTGGCCCGGATGCTCAAGGATTTCTCCGTCCAGAACAAGGTGATGGCCTTCAAGGGCGGATTGTTCGAGGGCCAGCTCCTTCCCCCGGAGCGGTTCGATGAGGTCTGCAGGCTGGTCTCCCGGGAGGAATTGCTCGGGAAGATCGGCTACCTGATGGCCAGCCCCCTGATGCGACTGTTGAGGACTTGGCAGGCCCCCCTCACTCAGCTGGGGCAGTTGTTGAGTCAATTCAAAGAAAAAAAATAGGTCGGAGGTAAAAATGACCAAAGCCAAAGAAGAGGCAATCCAACTCACAAAGGAGCAGTTTTTCGCCCACCTGGACAACCTGACCGTCCTGGAACTGGCCGATTACATCAAGGAGTTCGAAACCCGCTACGGCATCAGCGCCGCCGCTGCCGTTCCCATGGGCGTTCCAGGAGCCGCCGCAGCGCCAGGAGCCGAAGCCAAAGCGGAGGAAGTGAAGACCGAGTTCACGGTCGTGCTCAAGGCCGCCGGCGATAAGAAGATCAATGTCATCAAGATCGTCAGGGAGATCACGAGCCTCGGCCTGAAAGAGGCCAAGGACCTGGTGGATTCCGTGCCCAAGCCGGTCAAGGAGAAAGTGACCAAGGAAGAGGCCGAGTCGATCAAGGCGAAGTTCGAAGAGGTGGGAGCGACCGTCGAACTGCAGTGAACCGGCTTCGGTTAGGAATCCTCTTCCAGAGAGAGGGATGATGAAAAGATTCTGGTCCGAGAGTGAACATGCCCAAAGAATCTGAAATTTTAAACCACCGCATCGAGCGGACCGACTTCTCCAAGATCGGGACGCAGTTTCCGATGCCCGACCTTTTGGCCATCCAGCGGCAGTCCTATGCCGAGTTCCTGCAGATGGACCTCCTGCCCGAGGAGCGCAGAGACACGGGCCTGCAATCCACATTCAAGGATATCTTCCCGATCTCCGACTTCAAGGAGACCACGGCGCTCGATTTCATCAGCTATTCGATCGGGAACTGGGAGTGTAAGTGCGGAAGGCTGAAGGGGGTGGAGAACTCCCGGGCCCGCTGCAAATCCTGCGACACCCTGCTCACGGCCGATTTGGAGCTGACCGAGAAAGAGATCTGTCCCTACTGCAGCGCTATGAGAAAGATCGAAACGCCCACCTGCGAACACTGCGGGGACCGGGTGAGACTGAAACTCAAGTACAACCCCATCGAGTGCATCCAGAAGGGCTACACGTTTGCCGTCCCCCTGAGGCTCAAGGTCCGCCTGATCTCCTGGGAAAAAGACGCCAGCACCAAATCGAAAAGGCTCAAGCACATCAAGGAGCAGGAAGTCTATTTCGGAGACATCCCGCTGATGACCCAAAAGGGGACGTTCATCTTCAACGGCATCGAAAGGGTCGTGGTCAGTCAGCTCCAGCGGTCGCCCGGCGTTTTTTTCCGGCCCGCAGAAACCAAGGGCTTCTTCATCGGCAAGATCATCCCTTACCGGGGCGCTTGGGTCGAGTTCGAATTCGACGCCAAGAACAACCTGTTCGTCCGGCTGGACCGGAAGAAGAAATTCCTGGCCTCGGTCTTCCTGCGAGCCCTCGGTTTCGGCTCGGATGAAGAGATCATCCGCCTGTTTTACGACGTCTACAAGATCATCCCTGAGGATGGCAAGCTCCACTGGGAGCTGTCTGACCACCTGGCCGGGAAGACCGTCGCCGACGATGTCTGCGCCCCTAACTCCAAAAAGATCCTCGTCCCTTCCCGGAAAAAACTGACGGCCGGGATGATCCAGGAGTTGAGAGAAAAAGGGGTCAGCCGTGTTCCCCTTGTCAAGAAAGAGCTCCAAGGGGCCTATTCCCTGGACTCGATCAAGGGCAAGGTCAAGGCGAACGAGGAGGTGGGCGATGTCCAGCTCGAGCTCCTGAGCGGGCGGGCTGAGCCCTTCGAGGTCTTCTTTCCCGAGCTCGATCGGACGGGGATGATCATCAGCAATACCCTGAAGAAAGACCTGCGCAAGGACACCAGCCAGGCGCTGGCCGAAATCTATCGGAAGCTGAGGCCGGGCGAGCCCCACACCATGGAGAGCGCCCATAACCTCTTTCACAACCTGTTCTTCAACCCCCAGAAGTACAACTTCTCCCGCATCGGCAGGCTGAAGTTCAACATTAAGCTCGGCCGGGAGACCTCGCTCGAAGAGAAGGTCCTCCAGCCCCTGGACTATGTCGATGTCATCAAGTACCTGCTGCGGCTCAGGCATGGAGAGGGCACGGTCGATGATATCGATCATCTCGGCAACCGGCGGGTGCGGTCGGTGGGCGAACTGGTGGAGAACGCTTTCCGCATCGGCCTCACCCGCATGGAGAGGACGATCAAAGAGAAGATGACCATCAGCTCCGACCTGACCTCGGCCATGCCCCAGGACCTGATCAACTCCAAGCCGGTCATTGCGGCTCTCAAGGAGTTTTTTGGCAGCTCCCAGCTCTCCCAATTCATGGACCAGATCAACAGCTTGGCTGAGATCACCCACAAGCGGCGCCTGAGTGCCCTGGGACCGGGCGGACTGAGCCGGGAGAGGGCCGGGTTTGAGGTCCGGGACATCCAGACCTCTCACTATGGACGGATCTGTCCGGTGGAGACGCCGGAAGGGCCGAACATCGGGCTGATCTCCTCGCTCAGCTGCTACGCCCGGGTCAATGATTATGGGTTTATCGAAACCCCCTACCGAAAGGCCCGCCACGGCCGGATCGTCGATTTCGTCAAGGTCGTCCACCCCGGCGACAGCTCCTACAAGATCGCCGAAATCGTGGAGAAAGAGGCCCTGCTTAAGACGGTCGAACAGCTCAAGCGGGGAAAAGTCAGGCAGCTTCCGGTGGTCGAGCCCTATTGCTTCTACCTGACGGCCTGGGAGGAGGAGAAATATATCATCGCCCAGGCGAATGCTCCGGTCAGCGCGGAAGGCCGGTTTATCGGCGATTACGTCAGCGCCCGGCAGGCCGGAAATTTCAAAGACGTTCCCAAAGACCAGGTCGACTATATCGACGTTTCCCCCAAGCAGCTCGTCTCCCTTTCCGCCGCCTTAATCCCGTTCCTCGAGCATGACGACGCCAACCGGGCCTTGATGGGGTCGAACATGCAACGGCAAGCCGTGCCCCTGCTTCGTCCCGAGGCTCCCCGCGTCGGGACGGGCATCGAATACCTTGTCGCCAAGGGCTCGGGCGATGTCCTCATCTGCGAGCGGCCCGGTGTGGTCGAGTTCGTCGACGCCGAACGGATCCTGATCCGGGTCGACGAGAAGGAGACGGCTAAAGAGCACGATGTCGGGACAGACCTCTACGTCCTGACGAAGTTCCTCCGGACAAATCAGAATACCTGCATCAATCACCAGCCGATCGTCCGCAAGGGCGACCGGGTGGTGCGTGGACAAATCCTGGCCGACAGCTCTTGCACCGACAAGGGGGAGCTGGCCCTGGGGAGGAACGTGCTCTGCGCCTTCATGCCTTGGCGGGGATACAACTTCGAGGACGCCATCATCGTCAGCGAGAAGTTGATCAAGGGCGACGTTTTCTCCTCGATTCATATTGTCGAAGAGACCATCGAGGCCCGGGATACCAAGCTCGGCCCTGAAGAGATCACCCGGGACATCCCCAACGTGCCCGAAAACCTCCTGCGCAACCTGGATGAGAATGGGATCGTCCGGATCGGCGCCTACGTGAAATCGGGGGATGTCCTGGTGGGGAAAGTCGCTCCTAAAGGAGAGACTCAGCTTTCGCCCGAGGAGAAATTGCTCAAGGCGATCTTTGGAGAGAAGGCCCTGGACGTGAAGGATGCCTCGCTCTACTGCTCTCCGGGTGTCGAGGGGACCATTATCGACGTCCGGATCTTCTCCCGCCGCGGCAACGAGAAGGGGCCCCGGGCCAAGGTCATCGAGAAGGAAGAGATCGCCATGATGAAGAGGAATCTCGAGGACGAGATCTCCATCCTCGATGGAGAGAAGTGCCGCCGAATCAAGGCCTATCTCAAGGGAGAAGTGCTCGACAGAGACCAGAAGATCTCCGGTATCCCGCTCTCCAAAGGCGTCAAGCTGACGGAGAAAGTCCTGGACACCATCGATCCCGAGGATTATCCCAGGCTGAAGCTCGAGGCCAACGAAGAGCGCGATGCCAAGATCAAGGACATCGAGAAAAAGGTGCGGCGTCAGATAGACGCCCTCAGAGCCGAGTTCAAGGAGAAAGTGGACGCCCTCAAGAAGGGCGACGAGCTGAGCCCCGGCGTCATCCAGGCGATCAAGGTTTACATCGCCATGAAAAGAAAGCTCTCGGTCGGCGACAAGATCTCCGGCCGCCACGGCAATAAGGGCATCGTCGCCAAGATCGTGCCCGATGAGGACATGCCCCGCCTTCCCGACGGGACTCCCGTAGAAATCGTGCTCAACCCGCTGGGCGTTCCCTCCCGTATGAACGTGGGACAGATCCTGGAGACTCACCTCGGATGGGCGGCTGACAAGCTCAACCTCTGGGTCGACACGCCGGTCTTTGACGGCATCACCGAGAAGGAGATCAAGGCGCTCCTGAAGAAGGCCGGGCTGCCCGAATCCGGGAAAACCCCGCTTTTTGACGGGATGACGGGCGACCTAATGGCCCAGGAAGTCACGGTCGGCTACATCTACATAATGAAGCTCTACCATCTCGTCGACGACAAGATCCATGCTCGATCGACGGGGCCCTACAGCCTGATCACCCAGCAGCCCCTGGGCGGAAAGGCCCAGTTCGGCGGACAGCGTTTCGGAGAGATGGAGGTCTGGGCGCTTGAAGCCTATGGGGCCGCCTTCACACTCCAAGAGCTTCTGACCGTCAAGTCCGACGACGTCGAGGGCCGGGCTAAGATCTATGAGGCCATCGTCAAAGGCGACCTGGACTTCCAGCCGGGCTTGCCGGAATCGGTCAACGTCCTCATCCGGGAGCTGCAAAGCCTCTGCCTGAACGTCGAGCTGGAGAAGGCCGAGAGGGATGAGATCCTGCCCTGGGGGATCGAGGTGCCGGCGCTCAAAGGAGAACGGTAATGGATATGAGACCGAACATTTCGGGAAAATCCCGGGTCGATTTCGACCGGGTCCGGATCAGCATCGCTTCCCCGGAGAAGATCAAGAGCTGGTCCTGGGGTGAGGTGACCAAGCCCGAGACCATCAACTACCGGACCTTCAAGCCTGAGAAGGACGGGCTCTTCTGCGCCAAGATATTCGGGCCCATAAATGACTTTGAATGCCTTTGCGGCAAGTACAAGAGGATGAAATACAGGGGGATAATCTGCGAGCGCTGCGGCGTCGAGGTCACCAAGTCCAAGGTGCGGCGGGAGCGGATGGGCCATATCCAGCTGGCCTCTCCCGTGGCCCACATCTGGTTCTTCAAGAGCCCGCCGAGCCGGATCGGTCTGGTCCTTGACCTCTCCATCAAGGACCTGGAGAAGGTCCTCTATTTCGAGTCCTACATCGTCACCGACCCCGGTGAAACCCCGCTTAAGGATAAACAGCTCCTCAACGAGGAGGAGTTCAAGGAAGCCCAGGAGAAGTACGGAAACAAGTTCGAGGTTGGGATCGGCGCCGAGGCCATCAATTCCCTCCTCATTCGGATTGACACGGCCAAGGAGACCGAGCGCCTACGGAAGATGATGAAGAAGGATACTTCCCAGCAGAGAAAGCTCCGCTATGCCAAACGGCTCCGCGTGTTCAAGGCACTCAAGAAATCCGGCAACCGGCCGGATTGGATGATCCTCAAAGTCGTTCCCGTCATCCCTCCCGACCTCCGGCCACTGGTCAGGCTGGACGGAGGTAGGTTCGCCACCTCCGACCTGAACGACCTCTACCGCCGGGTGATCAATCGAAACAACCGCCTCAAGAAGCTGATCGAACTCAAGGCGCCCGAGCTCATCATCCGCAACGAGAAGCGGATGCTGCAGGAGGCTGTGGACGCCCTTTTCGACAACGGAAAAAGAGGCCGCGTCCATCTTGGTGCGAACCGCCGGCCGCTCAAGTCTCTGAGCGAGGCCCTGCGCGGGAAACAGGGGCGCTTCCGTCAGAACCTTCTGGGCAAGCGGGTCGATTATTCCGGCCGGTCCGTCATCGTTGTCGGACCTGAACTCAAGCTCAATCAATGCGGCCTGCCCAAGAAGATGGCCCTGGAGCTCTTCAAGCCGTTCATTTTTCATAAGCTGGAGAAAGAGGGCCTGGTCCCGAGCGTCAAGATCGCCCGGGAGTGGCACGAGGCCGAACGGCCCGAGGTCTGGGATTACCTGGAAGAAGTAGTCCGTGAGCATCCCATCCTGCTCAACCGCGCCCCGACTCTCCACCGCCTCGGCATCCAGGCTTTCGAGCCCATCCTGATCGAAGGTAAGGCCATCCAGATCCATCCCCTCGTCTGCGCGGCTTTCAACGCCGACTTCGACGGCGACCAGATGGCCGTGCACATCCCGCTCTCCGTAGAGGCCCAGATCGAGGCCCAGACGCTGATGCTCTCGACCAAAAATATCCTCTCACCGGCCCACGGACGGCCGCTGACCATCCCCAGCCAGGATATGGTCCTGGGCTGCTATTACCTGACGCTCGAGAAAAAGGGCCTTCCGGGAGAGGGACGGATCTTCTCCTCCCCCGAGGAAGTCCTGCTAGCCCAGGAAAATAAGGAGATCGCCTTCCAAGCCAGGATCAAGCTGCGGTTCAAGGGGCCGTTTATGAATCTGGCCACCTATTATGACGACCAGGCGGTCATGACCTGCCCGGTGACCAACGTCCAGAACACGCTGGTGGACACGACGCCGGGCCGGATCATCTTCAACTCCATCCTGCCCAAGGAGATCCCTTTTATCAACGGCATGCTGCGAAAGAAGGGCATGGAGAGCCTGGTCACTCTCACCTATCTCAAGGTCGGGCTCGGCCCGACCATCGGGATTCTGGACAAGATGAAAGAGACGGGGTTCCACTATGCCACAATGGCCGGTTTCTCCCTTGGTATCGACGATTTTGTTATCCCCAGAGAAAAGAAAGACCTCGTCGATAGGGCTCATAAGGAAGTCCAGGAGATCGAGCGCCTCTACCGAGACGGAACCATCTCCGCCGGCGAGCGTTTCAACCGGGTCGTCGAAATCTGGGGCGCCGTCACTGATAAAGTGTCCGTCGCCATGATCGATGAGATGCGGCGGATCAGCTTCGAGAGCAAAGAGCTCAACCCGTTGTTCGTCATGGCCGACTCGGGCTCCCGCGGCAACAAGCAGCAGATCCGGCAGCTGGCCGGAATGCGCGGCCTGATGTCCAAGCCTTCCGGAGAGATCCTCGAAACACCGATCACCTCCAACCTGCGCGAAGGCCTGAACGTCCTGCAGTACTTCATCTCGACGCACGGTGCCAGAAAGGGATTGGCGGATACGGCTTTGAAAACGGCCAATTCCGGCTATCTGACCCGCAAGCTGGTCGACGTGGCCCAGGAAGCCATCGTCGATGAACGGGATTGCGGGACGCTCAAGGGAGTCAACATCACGGCCATCGTCGAGAACGGCGAGATCATCGAGCCATTCATCGACCGAATCGTGGGCCGGATCGCCATGGAGAAGGTCGTCCACCCCGACACCGGCGAGGTCATCATCGCCCCCAACCAGGAGATCACTGAAGGAGTCGCCCACCAGCTCCAGAACCTG
>Ga0299912_10004373_pt1 | contig 11585 bp, 13 predicted proteins | sample RVTome_2_FD_207667 | JGI IMG/M metagenome (GOLD analysis project Ga0299912, IMG submission 207667) | Soil microbial communities from uranium-contaminated site in the Upper Colorado River Basin, Wyoming, United States - RVT95D214 (version 2) ... | reverse complement strand
TGGCCTTCGGCCCCACCGCCGACAACCTGAAGACCGCGATCGCGGGCGAAACCCACGAGTACACCGACATGTACCCGGGCATGGCCAAGGATGCGCGTTCCGAAGGCTTCGACGAAATCGCCGACTGGTTCGAAACGCTGGCCAAGGCCGAGCGTTCGCACGCCAACAAGTTCCAGAAAACCCTGGACACCCTGGGCGCGTAATTCTGCCCGCATGAAAAGCGGGTCGGTTGCGGCCCGCTTTTTTTGACTCTGATTTTTCAAGAAAAACAACTGGAGTTCGCATGAGCACACGTGAAGGCAGCCTCGAAGCCCCCACCCGTCATCCGCTCGACTGGAAAAATCCGGATTTCTACAACGAAGACAAGCTCATGCACGAGCTTGAGCGCGTCTACGACATCTGCCACGGATGCCGCCGCTGCGTGTCGCTGTGCACCGCGTTCCCGACCCTGTTCGACCTGATCGACGAGTCCTCGACGATGGAAGTCGATGGCGTGGCCAAGCCCGACTATTGGAAGGTGGTCGACGAGTGCTATCTGTGCGATCTCTGCTACATGACCAAATGCCCCTACGTGCCGCCGCATCCGTGGAACCTGGATTTTCCGCACACCATGCTGCGCGCCAAGGCGATCAAATTCCAGACGCGTGGCGCGAGCTTCCGCGACAAGCTCCTGTCCAGCACCGATGCGATGGGCAAGCTCGCCTCGATTCCGGTGGTGGTGCAGGCGGTGAACGCCAGCCTGAAGAGCAAGCCGATCCGCAAGCTGGTCGACAGCGTGCTGGGCATCCACCCCGACCGCCAGCTGCCCGAATACGACAGCGCGAAATTCCGTGCCACCGCGGAGCCGCGCAGCGATTTCGCGGTGAAGGCCGGCGAGAAAACCCCCGGCAAGGTGGCGATCTACGCCACCTGCTACATCAACTACAACGAGCCCGGCATCGGCCATGACCTGCTGAAGCTCCTGGCGCACAATGAAATCCCCGCCGTGCTGGTGGAGAAGGAAGCCTGCTGCGGCATGCCCAAGCTGGAACTGGGCGACCTCGACGCGGTGGAAAAGCTCATGCAGACCAACATCCCGCATCTGGCGAAACTCGCGCGCGAAGGCTACGCCATTCTTACCGCGGTGCCCTCGTGCACCCTGATGTACAAGCAGGAACTGCCGCTGATGTTCCCCCATGACGCCGACGTGCAGGCGGTGAAGGAGGCAATGTGGGACCCGTTCGAATACCTGATGGCGCGCAACGTCGACGGCCTGCTGAAGACCGATTTCAACAGCCCGCTCGGCAAGGTGGCCTATCACGTGCCGTGCCACCAGCGGGTGCAGAACATCGGCAACAAGACGCGCGATGCGCTGCAGCTGGCCGGCGCCAAGGTGACGATGGTCGAGCGCTGCTCCGGCCACGACGGCACCTGGGGGGTCAAGCGCGAGTTCTTCGACAAGTCGATGAAGATCGGCAAACCGGTGTTCCGTCAGATGGCCGAGCCGCAACCGGATTACGTGAGTTCCGACTGCGCGATTGCCGCGCGTCACATCCTGCAGGGCATGGGCGAGTCCACCGCGCAGAAGCAGCATCCGATCACGCTGCTGCGCATCGCCTATGGTCTTGAATGAAACATCGCTAACCAAGGAGCAAAACATGCCGCAGATTACCCGCGATAGTTTGATGACCCTGGAGGGCTACGCCAAGGTGCGTCCCGCCATGCGCGCCGAAATCATGGCGCACAAGAAGAACCGCATGGTCGAACTGGGCGACCACGTCACGCTGATTTTCGAAGACGAGAAAACCATGCGTTACCAGATCCAGGAAATGCTGCGCGCCGAGCGCACCTTCGAGGATGCCGGCATCCAGGACGAGCTCGACGCCTACAACCCGCTGGTTCCCGACGGCACCAACTGGAAGGCCACCATGATGATCCAGTACTCCGATCCGGACGAACGCAAGGTGGCGCTGGCGCAGCTGAAGGGAATCGAAGATCAGATATGGGTGCAGGTGGCCGAGCAGCCGAAAGTGTTCGCCATCGCCGACGAGGACCTGGAACGCGAGACCGAGGAAAAAACCTCGTCGGTGCACTTCCTGCGTTTTGAACTCGACGCCACCTCGATTGCGGCGGCCAAGGGCGGCAGTCCGATCCGCATGGGCATCGATCTGGATGCCTATCCGGTGGAGTCGACGACGCTGGCGGAAAACACCCGCGCTGCACTGGTGCTCGATTTGTCCTAGATTCAAGTTCAGGCGGCGAGACGCAAATCGTGCCGCCTGTTCCTTGAGGAGGGCGTCATGCTGGATCAAATGCTGGTTCATCAGGTGCGGCGGCGAGTGGAAGCGTCCGGCTTGCCGTTCGTCGTCGAATTGTGGAATGGCGAACAGGTCGGCGCCGTCGCCGATGCGGCGGTGAGGGTGCGGCTGCATCAGACCGCCAGCCTCAAGGCCATGGCCGATCCCAGCCTCGGCACGCTGGCGCGCGCGTATGTCGAGGGCCATCTCGATCTGGAAGGCGATGTGCGCGACATCCTCGCGCTCGGCGACCGCCTCTGCAATGCGAGCGACTGCAAGCTGAAAACCGGCTCGGAAGCCTGGAAGTGGTGGCGCCACACGCGCAGCAAGGACCGCCGGAACATCCAGTACCACTACGACGTCTCCAACGATTTCTATGGCCTGTGGCTGGACAGCCGGCGGGTCTACTCCTGCGCCTATTTCAAGACCCCGGACATGAGTCTGGACGACGCGCAGGTCGCCAAGCTCGACCACATCTGCCGCAAGCTCGACCTCAAGGCCGACGAGCAGTTTCTCGACATCGGCTGCGGCTGGGGCGGGCTGATCCTGCACGCGGCGGAGCGCTACGGCGTGCGCGCGGTCGGCATCACCCTGTCGGACGACCAGCATGCCTACGTCAGCCAGCAGATCGAGGCACGCGGCCTCGCCGGCCGGGTCGAGGTGCGCCGGATGGATTACCGCGACGTGCCCGAGCACGGCGGCTATGACAAGATCGCCAGTGTCGGCATGTTCGAACACGTCGGCCGCGCGAACCTCGCCACCTATTTCGACAAGATCAACGCGCTGCTGAAGCCGGGCGGGCTGGTGCTCAACCACGGCATCACCACGTCCGGGCCCGAGGCCAGCGGGCTGGGCAGCGGTATCGCCGAATTCATCGAGGATTACGTGTTCCCGGGCGGCGAGCTGGTGCACGCCTCCGACGTGCTGCGCGCCGCCGCAGGCAGCGGCCTCGAATGCCTCGATGCCGAGAACCTGCGCCCGCACTACGGCCAGACCCTGTGGCACTGGGTGACCCGGCTGGAGGCGCATGCGGAGGAAGCGCGCCGCCTGATCGGCGAACAGAAATACCGCATCTGGCGCATCTACATGGCAGGCTCCGCCCATGCCTTCGACCACGGCTGGATGGAACTGTGGCAGGTGCTGGCGGGCAAGGCCGTCGACGGCAGCCAGCCGAACTATCCGTTCAGGCGGGATTTCATCTATCGCGACGGGTAGCCGCGCGCGGGATCGGTTTGAAATGGGTGGCCGTCGGTACCATCATGTGTCATTCAGACCAGGAGCCGACCATGAGCACGCGTCACATTCGCCAGCTTGTCCCTGCCCTAGGGGTGACCGAAGGCGCCGGCGTCACCGTCCACCGCAGCATCGGCACGCCCGCGCTGAAGAACCTTGACCCCTTCCTGCTGCTGGACCATTTCGGCAGCGACAATCCGGACGAGTACATCGCCGGCTTTCCGGAGCACCCGCATCGCGGCTTCATCACCTTCACCTACATGCTCGACGGCCACATGGAGCATCGCGACAGCATGGGCAACCGGGGCGATCTCAAGGCCGGCGGCGCGCAATGGATGAAGGCGGCCAGCGGCGTCATCCACTCCGAGATGCCCAAGCAGACCAACGGCCTGATGCGCGGCTTCCAGCTCTGGATCAACCTGCCGGCCAGCGAAAAGATGTCCGACCCGGTCTACCAGGAGTTCTCCTCCGCAGCCATTCCGGAGGTGGCGCTGGCGCAGGGCAGGGTGCGGGTGCTGGCGGGCGAATTCGGCGATACGCGCGGCGCCATCGAGGACCCGGCCACCGACGTCCTCTATCTCGACGTCAGCCTCGCGGCCGATGCCCGTTTCAGCCTGCCCGTGGCGGAAACGCACAATGCCTTCGTCTACATTTTCGAGGGCAGCGCCCGTCTGGCTGGCGATGCCCTGGCAACGCATACCCTGGCGGTGCTGGGAGCGGGCGATACGGTGGAGATCGCGGCAGGCGAGGCCGGCGCCCGCTTCATCCTGGTTGCGGGCCGGCCGATTGGCGAGCCCGTGGTGCAGTACGGCCCTTTCGTCATGAACAGCCGCGAGGAGATCGAACAGGCCTTCGCAGACTATCGCGACGGCCGGTTGGTGCGCGCCAAGGCGGCGATGAGCGGGCGTTGACTGTTCAGCAACTGCTGCAGGCGTGGCCGCGCATTGCAGTGAGGGATGAATACGTGGAGGAGGAATGGCCCCAATCCTTGCCGACGCGCTTGTGATCGTGCATCTGCTGTTCGTTGTGTTTGTCGTCGCCGGCGGCTTTCTGCTGGTGCGCTGGCCGAGACTGGCGTGGCTGCATTTGCCCGCGGCGACATGGGGCGCGCTGATCGAATTTACCGGCGGGATTTGTCCGCTCACGCCGCTTGAGAATCGCCTGCGCGCCATGGGCGGTGAAAGCGTTTACAGCGGTGGATTCGTCGAACGTTACCTGCTGCCGGTGCTATATCCAGGAGCCCTGACGTGGCGGGTCCAACTGGTTCTGGGCGGCCTGGTCGTGGGCGTGAACCTGGTTGCATATGCGCTGGCTTACAGGGCACTGCGGCGATGGGATGCGCCTTAGTCGAGGGGATATGGAACAGGCTCAATCCGCCCGACGGTCCAGCACCTCATCCGCAAGCGAGAGAGGGTCTTCCACTGGTTCCAGGTGCGTGGTGATATGGGCGTGCGGCAGGGCTTGGCGGATGTGGGCTTCAATGCGCTCCGACCAGTCATGCCCCTCCTTGATGGTCCAGGCGCCAGGCACCAGGAGATGGACGGTGATGAAGGCGCGGGTGCCGGCCTGGCGCGTGCGCAGCGCATGGAATCGCAGCCCCTGCTGGCGGTAGCCATCCAGTATTGCTTCGATTGCCATGCGTTCCTCCTCCGGGATGGAGACATCCATCAGGCCCGCGGCGGAGCGCTGCAACAACTGCCACCCGGTCCACACGATGTTCATCGCCACCAGCAGGGCGATCACCGGATCGAGCCAGAGCCAGCCGGTCAGCCACACCAGTGCAACCCCCGCAATGACCCCCGCGGAGGTCCAGACGTCGGTGAGGAGATGATGGGCGTCGGCTTCCAGGGTGATGGATTTGTGTTTTTTCCCCACCCCCATGAGGATGCGCGAGGTGGCGAGGTTGATGATCGAGGCGGCCACCGACACCGCCAGCCCGATGCCAACCGCTTCGAGCGGCTGCGGATTGAGTAGCCGCTCGATGGCGGCGTAGCCGATGCCGATCGCGGCGATGAGGATGAGGAAGCCTTCGAATGCGCTGGAAAAATATTCCGCCTTGCCGTGCCCGTGCGCATGATTTTCATCCGCAGGCATCGCCGCCAGCGACAGCATGGCCAGGGCCATCATCGCGCCCGCCAGGTTGACGAAGGATTCGAGCGCGTCGGAGAGCAGGCCGACCGAGCCGGTGAGCCACCAGGCCCAGCCCTTGAGCAGGATGGTGGCGAGGGCCGCGGCGATGGACAGCCAAGCGTAGCGTTTGAGGGAGGCAGGCAACATGTCGAGGCTTCGCAGGGCCCATGAAGTGATTCGATTGTAGCCCAGGCTTCGTTGAGATATTCCTGCAGACATCCCACATCCGAACCCATAAAATGGCGGGATGAAAATCCTGCCTGCCTTGCTGCTGATGCTGCCCCTGACTGCGTATGCCGAATGGGGTGATTTCGATATCGAGTTCGAAGCCGACAAACCCTGGGTGGAATTGTCGGCCCAGTTGCCGCCGACGCCCAAGGCGGAAAACCTGGTCGAGTTCAACGTATCGTCGGCCGCGCGCCACCGGCACTTTGTCGATACTGCCTCGATCAGCGTCGGCGAGGACAAGGTGGTCCGCTACACCGTGGTGATCGAAGCGGCGGGCGGGGCGAAGAACGTGTCGTTCGAGGGCATGCGCTGCGAAACCGGCGAGCGCCGCCTGTATGCCTACGGCCATTCCGACGGCACCTGGTCGAAGGCGCGCAATTCCGGCTGGGAAGGCATCAAGTTCCGTTCGCTGCTGTCATATCACAAGGCCCTGTACGAGGACCATTTCTGCCCCGACGGCATCAACGTCAAGGACGGCAAGGAGGCGGCGCAGAATCTGCGGCGCGCGGCACGCTGATGCATTCCGTGGTGAAACACGCCCGGCGTATCGTCGTCAAGGTCGGTTCCAGCCTGGTTACTGCCGACGGGCGCGGGCTCGATCATGCGGCGCTGTCACGCTGGGCCGAGCAGATCGCGGCGCTGACCGCACAGGGCAAGGAAGTGGTGCTGGTGTCCTCCGGTGCGATTGCCGAGGGCATCGCGCGGCTGGGCTGGAAAAAGCGGCCGAAGGCGGTGAACGAACTGCAGGCCGCCGCCGCCGTCGGGCAGATGGGGCTGGTGCAGGCCTACGAGTCGATTTTCCGCACCTACGGTCTGCACGCCGCGCAGGTGCTGCTCACCCATGAAGACCTGGCCGACCGCACCCGCTATCTGAACGCGCGCACCACCCTGCGTACGCTGCTGGAACTGCGCGTGGTGCCGATCATCAACGAGAACGATACCGTCGCCACCGACGAAATCCGCCTCGGCGACAACGACACCCTGGGCGCGCTGGTGACCAACCTGATCGAGGCCGACTGCCTCGTCATCCTCACCGACCAGCCCGGCCTGTATACCGCCGACCCGCGCAAGGATCCGCAGGCCACACTGGTGATGGACGCCCATGCCGGCGATCCCGATCTCGAACGCATGGCGGGCGGGGCGGGCAGCAGCGTCGGCACCGGCGGCATGCTGACCAAGATCCTCGCGGCCAAGCGCGCGGCCAGGAGCGGCGCCCACACGGTGATCTGCAGTGGGCGCGAGGAGAATGTGCTGCTGCGGCTGGCTGCCGGCGAAGCCATCGGCAGCCAGCTGGTGGCGCGCCAGGCGCCGCTCGCCGCGCGGCGGCAGTGGCTCGCCGACCATCTGCAGCTGCGTGGCGGCGTAGTGCTCGACGCCGGCGCGGTGCGCGCCCTGCGCGAAGACGGCAAGAGCCTGCTGCCGGTCGGCGTGAAGGGCGTCACCGGCGAATTCGAGCGCGGCGAAGTGGTGGCCGTGGTCGATACCGACGGCTGCGAAATTGCACGCGGCCTCATCAACTACAGCGCCAGCGAGGCGCGCCGCATCGCCGGCAAGTCGAGCAGCGCAATCGAAGCCGAGCTCGGCTATATGGACGAGCCGGAGCTGATCCACCGCGACAACCTGGTGCTGCTGGCGTGACCACGACCGTCGATCTGATGCGCCACGGCGAACCCGTCGGCGGGCGCCGCTATCGCGGCCAGATCGACGATCCGCTGTCGGAAAAGGGTTGGGCGCAGATGCGCGCGGCGGTGGGCGAGTCGGTGCCGTGGACGCGCATCGTGTCGTCGCCCCTGCTGCGCTGCCGCGCGTTCGCCGAAGCGCTGGCCAGCGCGCACGGCCAGCCGCTGGCGCTGGACGACCGCCTGAAGGAAGTCGGCTTCGGGGCATGGGAGGGCAAGTCGGCCGCCGAGATCGAGCAGGGCGCCCCCGGCACCCTGGCGCGCTTCAAGGCCGATCCGGTGAATGCACGCCCGGCAGGTGCCGAGCCGCTGGCCGATTTTCATGCGCGGGTGGCCGCCGCACTCGACGATCTGCTCGTGCAGCACGACGGCCAGCACGTGCTGCTGGTGGGGCACGCCGGGGTGATGCGGATGGCGCTGGCGTGGGCGCTGCAGATTCCGCTGGAACACGCCTATCGCATCGAGGTGGCGACCGCTTCGCTGACGCGCCTGCGCTTCGACGCCGGTCGCGCGAGCCTGATTTTTCACGGCAGCCCGCGCGTCGATCGGTGATTCGCCGCCTCGTTTTTTGGCTCTGTCTGCTGCTGGCGATGCCGGCACCGGCAGCCGCCATCCGCTTGGTCGACGACGCCGGGCAGACCCTCGTATTCACCCGGCCGCCGCAGCGCATCGTGTCGCTGACGCCGCATCTCACCGAACTGCTATTCGCGGTCGGCGCCGGGGCGCAACTGGTGGGCGTCGACAGCGCCAGCGATTACCCCGCAGCGGCGAAAACCTTGCCGCGCGTCGGCGACTACAGCCGCATTAATTTCGAGCGCATCCTGGCGCTGATGCCGGATCTGGTCATCGTCTGGGTGGGCGGCAACCGTGCGGCGGACATCCACGGCCTGAAGCAAATGGGCCTGCCCGTGTTGCACACCCAGGCCACCCGGCTCGACGACGTGGCGCGCCTGCTGCGCCTGGTCGGGCAGGCGAGCGGTCATGCCGCGGCGGGGGAGGCGGCGGCACGGGACTATTCCGCAAAGCTGGCCGCGTTGCAGGTGCGGGATGCGCGGAAACCGCCGGTGAGCGTGTTCTATCAGGTCTGGGATCGGCCGCTGATGACGGTGGGTGGAATCCACTGGATCAGCGATGCGCTGGCACTGTGCGGCGCGCGCAATGTGTTTTCCGACCTGCGCGCAGCCTCGCCGGTGGTGTCGCGCGAGGCGGTGCTGCGGCGTGCGCCGGAACTGATCGTGGGCGGCAGCGATGCGCCCGACCTGAGGGGTCCGTGGCAGCGTTTTGCCAGTCTGCCGGCGGTGAAAAATGATGCGTTTGTGCAGGTGGATGCGGATCGCCTGCACCGTCCCACGCCGCGGCTGATCGAGGGGGTGACGGAATTGTGCGCGGCGGTGGCGGCTTATGCGCGGTGACGGCTGTCGCCCGGCTTGCGGTTGGGGCAGTTTTCCTTGATGCAGTCGGCATAGATCTGCAGCGAATGGTCATGGATGGTGAAGCCGCGTTCCTTGGCGATGCGGTTCTGGCGTTTTTCGATTTCGCTGTCGTAAAACTCCTCGACCTTGCCGCACTGCAGACAGACCAGATGGTCGTGGTGGTCGCCCTGGTTGAGTTCGAACACCGCCTTGTCGCTGTCGAAATGGTGGCGGATCAACAGCCCGGCCTGCTCGAACTGGGTCAGCACGCGGTAGACCGTGGCGAGGCCAATGTCCTGGCCTTCGTCGGTTAGCAGGCGGTACACCTCTTCTGCGGTCATGTGACGCTTGTCGCTCTGCTCGAACAGATCGAGGATTTTCAGGCGCGGCAGCGTGGCTTTGAGACCGATGCTCTTGAGATCGGATGGATTGCTCAATGGGGTCTCCAGAATGGGAACACGAATACGTTATGATACGTTTTTTTCCACCCGCCCCAACCCTTTCGGTTGCCTGACCATGCGTCATTTCCTGATTTCCGCCCTGCTTCTGAGTCTGGTTGCCGGGTGTTCCAGCGTCAATGTCGGCCCCCACCGAATCGATGTGCAACAGGGCAATGCGCTCGACCAGGAAAACGTCGCTCGCCTGAAGCCCGGCCTCAACCGTTCGCAGGTCCGCTTCCTGCTGGGAACGCCGCTGGTGGTCGATCCCTTCCGCACCGATCGCTGGGATTATGTGTACGTGTTTTACAAGGCGGGGAAACTGGCCGAGCAAAAGCGCATCACGCTGTTTTTCGACGGCGATACGCTGGCGCGCATCGAAGGCGATCTGCCGGAGCCGGCGCCGCAGCCGGCGCCCCCGGCGGTCGAGCCCCGGCCCGAACCGCAAGCCGCACCCACGCCGGCACCGGAACCGCAACCTGTGCCGGTACCGGCACCGGAGCCTGTACCCACCCCGGAACCCGCCCCGGCAACACCCGTGACGCCGCCTGCGGCCGAGCCGGTGTCCCAGCCCGCGCCGGCCGTGCAGCCGGCACCCGTTGTGCCCGAATCCGTTGCCCCCGAACCTGCCGTTGCGCCGCTTGCGCAGCCGGCCGCGCCCACGGCCGAGCCGGCCCCCCGGCCGGCGCTGCCTGAAACCAGCGTGGTGGCGCCGCTGCCCAGCCCGAAAGGCGCACCGGCGTATGCGAACCGGCGCCCGCCTGCCGAGTTGAGCCTGCAGCCCGAAATCGACGTGGCGAACATCCAGCCGGACGTGATTCCGCCATTCCCCGAGCCTTACCCGGCCGGGACGGGCGATGAGCCGGTGCTGAAAACGGTGAACGAATGGGCGGCGGCCTGGGCGCGGCGCGATGAAGAAGCCTATCTCGCTGCATACGACGCCGATTTTGTTCCGCAAGGCGGGGGCAGCCGAACCGACTGGGAGAAACGCAGGCGTCTGTTGCTCGGCGTGGCCAGGAACGTCGACCTCAAAATCGATTCGCCACAGGTCAGCCGCGCGGACGACGGCACGGCTACGGTCACGTTCAATCAGTTTTACCGCTCCGACAGTTACCGCGATGCCGTGGTCAAGCAGCTGCGTTTGGCCGAGCGCGACGGCCGCTGGCTGATCGTCGAGGAAAAAGTGCTGTCGACCCTGCGGGGTATCCATCCATGACCGTGCAGACTGCGATCGCAGGCGTGTCCGGCCGCATGGGACGTGCCCTGCTCGAAGCAGTGGCGGCCGATGCCGGCTGCGCGCTGTGCGCGGCGATTGACCGGCCCGGCAGCCCGCTGGTGGGGCAGGATGCGGGCGCGGCCTGGGGCGCGGCCAGCGGGGTGGCCGTAACCGATCGTCCCGCCGCAGCCTTGCAGGGTGCGCAGGCCTTGATTGACTTCACCCGCCCCGAGGCCACCTTCGGCTATCTCGAAGCCTGCGTGGGAGCCGGCGTGCCGCTGGTGATCGGCACCACCGGCTTCGACGAAGCTGGCAAGGCTCGCATTGCGGCGGCGGCGCAGCAGATTCCGATCGTGTTCGCGCCCAACATGAGCGTGGGCGTGAACCTGCTGATGAAGCTGGCCGAGCTCGCCGCCCGGGTGCTGGAGGACGGTTACGACATCGAGATCATCGAGGCGCACCACCGCCACAAGGTCGATGCCCCCTCGGGTACTGCGCTGGGCCTGGGACAGGCCGTCGCCCGCGCCATCGACCGCGATCTCGCCAGCTGTGCCGTGTACGGCCGCGAAGGCGTCACCGGCGAGCGCGACCCCAAAACCATCGGTTTTGCCACCGTGCGCGGCGGCGACATCGTCGGCGACCATACGCTCCTGTTCGCCGGCATTGGCGAGCGTGTCGAACTCACCCACAAGGCCAGCAGCCGCGCCACCTTCGCCCAGGGCGCGCTGCGCGCCGCCAAATGGCTGCAGGGCCGTGCGCCGGGCCTGTATGACATGCGTGACGTGCTGAATCTGAATTAACCCGTTTGCAACAGGAACCCACCATGAATGCCGTCAAGGTCTACAGTACCGGCACCTGCCCCATCTGCGTCAAGGCCAAGGCCTTTCTCGACAAGCGCGGCATCGGCTACGACGAAGTCCGCATCGATCTCGACCGCGAAGCGATGAAGGAATTCGCCGTCGTCACCCATGGCG
>Ga0299912_10004372_pt1 | contig 11586 bp, 14 predicted proteins | sample RVTome_2_FD_207667 | JGI IMG/M metagenome (GOLD analysis project Ga0299912, IMG submission 207667) | Soil microbial communities from uranium-contaminated site in the Upper Colorado River Basin, Wyoming, United States - RVT95D214 (version 2) ... | reverse complement strand
CAACAAACTTATTCTCATCCTTTTGAAAAAACCTCCCGACAAATTCAATTGATTAAAGACCATCATTCATAATTAGACTACACCTTCATTGCCCAACGTGAAGACCAAAATCTTTCAATATCTTCTCCCTCTATCCCCTTAATTTGAGCTTTACAGACAGAATCCTATATATAGTCGGATTAGTGTACGCCTCTTAATCCTATGCGGCATAAGAATTTACGGCGATTTTCAAAATTAATTAGTAGACAATTCAGCTGTTTTCGACCCCCGAATTAGTAGACAATTTGAGCAATTAGTAGACAATTTAACAGCCTCCGATCCCGAATTAGTAGACAATTCAGCGATCTGCGGCCTGAATTAGTAGACAATTTGGCGGTCTTCACCCTGAATTAGTAGACAATTTAGAAACCCCCGTTTCCGGGAAAACACGCTCAACATCAGGTCAAAGAGGGAGAGTTCGCTTCCACTGGAACGATTGTTAGTAGTAGTAGAGGTATGTATTACTTTTTACTTACTACTACTAAAAGACGACATTTATAAATCCTTGTAAAGGGGACTTTGCAGAGATGATGTCACTGACCAGTAACTACAGAATCGAAGGCAAAAAAACGGACACCTGCCAAAACTGTTTTTAATTCTCCATGCGAAATCTACTCTCCCTCTTTGGAGCCTAAAAATCGCAACGTTTATATAGTTGCACTTCCAGTGAAGACATATGGAGCTGATTTTCGCATGGAACCAAACGGTGTTCGTACCAGGATAGTCAGCCAGATACAGCACATGGTCAGCAGTGCTATTATCAAAGACAGGCGTTTCCTTGATGATGAGCAGCTGATCAAATCTGAGCAACTGGCTGTGCTGGAAGAAATCTTCAATGCCAATGTCCGCGACACAGAGATAAAAGAGCTTAGCAGTCATTTTGCCGCAATACTGCGGGGTGACCATCCATGCCACATGGCAATCTGGGGCAAAACCGGAACCGGAAAGACGCTTACGCTGAGCTATTTTTTGAACCTGCTCTCTGAGATGTGCCTTGCCAGGAAAATACCAATCCGCTATGAACATCTTGACCTGTCCAATCCAAGACCATGCTTTCGGGCACTGAACGACCTGGCCTGCCTGCTCAATGCAAGCAAAAGATATCAAAAAGGTATCTCTCTGGAAGAGATGATGACACGTATTGAAGCTAAGCTTTCCGATTACCAGGGCTACCTGATACTCTTTATTGATGAGGTAGATAACGTCCGCAGGGATAAAGACAATTTTATGACATTTCTTGTACGAAGACTTCCGCAGAAAATCCCTGCCAAGCTGATCCTTATCTTTGTTTCCAACCGCCTGGACTGGCCTGACCATCTTGACGCACGGGTAAAGTCGTTCCTGAAACTCAACGAACTGATATTCAAGCCATATAATGCCATTGACCTGCAGCATATTCTCCGTATCCGTGTTGAAAAAGCAATCAATCCCAAAATGATTGAACCAGGCGTTATTGAAAAAATTGCGGCAATGGCAAGCCGGGAACATGGAGATGCCCGTAAGGCAATTGCTCTGTTGGCCAAAAGCGCTTACTTAGCCGAAAAAGCGGGAACAAAAATTACCATTACACTGGTTGACGAAGCGGCAACGGAATTAGATAAAGATCGTTACCTTACACTGGTGCGTTCAGCACCGCCACAATTGCAGGCCGCCATGGCCGGTGTTATTGAAGCCACACGAAACACTAAAAACGGTTCGATCGGAACCGGTGAAGCCTATGATGCATATAGAAGATTCTGCCAAAGAATTGATTTGAGGCCATTGACCGGCAGGGCATTTGGCGATCTTGTTTCAGAGCTGGACATCTACTCACTGATTCACAGCCGGGTTCTTTCCAGGGGAAGATACGGCCGAACGCGTGAGATCATACTTGATCTGCCGCAGGGATTGACGGAAAAAATACGCGCCCGCATTCTACTAAACTTCGAAATACATGGCTAACGCCACCCGATGATATCTTGACGAAGACTATTTATATACGATATGCAAGAATGTTTGCTATAATATACTACGCTGGATGTGACGGTGATGATTTTTTTTGAACCCGTCTGTTGCTCCAATTATCTCTTTTCGCAAAGGTAATCAAATGGAAAAGAAAAACAACATGTACGAGCTGTCGGTTAAACAATGGAATCCTTTTGTAGGTTGTGAACACGACTGCATTTATTGCAAAAGCTCATTCCAAAGACAACTCAAAAGGTGGGCAAAAGGCCAGGGTGATTGCCCGAAATGCGCAAATTTTGAACCACATTATAGACACAGCCCTAGGTTGGAACAGAAACTGCCCAAGACAAAATACATGCAGTTCATATTTACCTGTTCGAGTGGAGACATAGCATTTTGCTCCACTGAGTATTTGGAAAAAATAATAGCCAGGATACAAAGCGAGCCGGACAAAACGTTTTTGATACAATCAAAAGACCCCTGTACTTTCAATAGAGTCATTTTCCCCAAGAACGTCATTCTCGGCACAACCCTGGAAACCAACAAAGATGAACTGTGTAAGGGAATTTCGAAAGCCCCTAAACCATCCCAGAGATACAAGGATTTTGCGAAGGTAAACCACCCACTCAAAATGGTAACGATTGAGCCGGTAATAGATTTTGATCTGGATGTAATGATTAACTGGGTTGAGAATATCAATCCCTGTATGGTGTGGCTGGGATATGACTCGGGAAAGAACAAGTTGCCTGAGCCTGAACTTGAAAAAGTCAAGAGTCTGCATTGGCAGTTGGCAAAGAAGGGGTTTGTGGTTATTCTCAAAACAATAAGAAAAGCATGGCACGAGCAGTAAACTGTAAAATGGTAAAGACAAAATCCGTGTATGACCCTGTTGAAGAATCAGATGGCCAAAGAATACTGGTGAGTCGGTACTGGCCCCGCGGTCTTTCCAGAGAGCGGTTGTCTCTGACAGAGTATCTAAAAGAGGTGGCTCCCAGCGTTGAGTTGCTGCACGACTGGAAAGCCGGTAATATATCCTGGGCCGAATATAAGAATCGTTATTATAAAGAGATGGCACAGCAACACGAAACGATTAGTAAACTGGCAAAAAGGGCAAGCAATAAAACAATAACTTTGCTGTGCTTTGAGCGTGAAGAGAATCCTCGTTGCCATAGACATTTATTAAAGGACCTGATTGAAAAGTCCAAATAGATCAAAGAGCTAAGGCAACGGCGCCTCGCAGCAAAGACTGCCAAGAATAGAGCCTTGATGACCATGAAGGTCGCCACCTACTGCCCAGATTTTAGCTGAAACCCCTTCAGGAAATAGGCGACTGCATTCCGTCAGCCATACAAAATTTATGGGAAACATCTCACGGGTTAATTTACATAACGCTACCAACCGGCCATAGGTATTTGTCAGAAAAAGCAGGCGAAATCCAAGCAAATTACGTTTGAAAACTTCTTCATAGCGTTTATAGCACTCGCTTTCAAAATACCACTGGTAGTTAACGATCTTCTGCCGAATGTCACTCATATCGCGTTTTGGACTAGCCAGCGTCTCGGTGCCACAATCCACTTCAAGAAAGAACAGACACGTATTTTTCTCGATTGAATCGCACGTGCCAAATACCCCATCGGGCGTAAATTTGACTCCTTGTTCGCCGGAATCCGGCACCGGTGAATAATCGGTTATGAATATACGATCATTGGGGCCTTTGGGCAAAAACGGGGAGTTATGGGCCAAAAACTTAACGGTCATTCTGGGAAGCACCCTCCCGATTTGATTCAGATGAATCCTGAACCAATTCAGTAAAAGCTGGTGGTCAATACAAAAAGGTCCATCAACATGGATGTTCTCATATGGTATATCTTTACCAATAAGTTTTTTTTCTATGAGGATGTCAATTCCATGTTCAGTCAATCCTAATAAACTTTCAGGTCGACCACGGCCTCGGCCGAATTCATGCCTAATCGTCTGTATCAACCCTTCTTTTTCAAGAATATGCAAGCGCCGCCAGACCACCTGCCGAGTCTTTTGATAAAAGGTTGTGATTTGAGTTGGTGTTAAGACCCTGTACTCCACAAGGGACCTAAGAACCTTGCCGTCATTATGGTTCATTCTAAATGCCATTGTGACCTCCATTAATCAACCATTACCATTATTTTACACTTCTTCTCTCATCCATTATGACAGAGGCACTATGGCAGGAATGATTTCAGAAAATGCTTAAAAAATTCAAAATAAACCCAAAAATTATTTGCGGCCCGTACACAGCAAACAATTTTCCAAAAAGCCAAAAAAACTCTCAGATACTGAAATCAACACAGGGTTATGCCCTCTCCACTAATGGAGGAGGAAAGTTCTTAAGTTGGTTGGTAAAGAATTAGTGAGGTGGGGAATGGAAGCAGAAAACAGCACACAATCAGCCAGACATCTCCTCTTTGACTGATTTATTGTCAATATCGCAAATAATCAAATGGAGGATTTCACAATGAACAAACCAGAAAAGAAATTCAGCTGCGGCCCGATCTCAGCGAGCATCTGGGCAAACACCAAAGTAGTGACCGGTGAGACGGTCAAGTTTTACTCTGTAACAATCAACAAGACTTATAAAGACGGCGAAGAGTGGAAATACACTGATAGCTTCAACATTGAAGATCTTCCTAAAGTCGCATTGGTCGCAACCGAGGCCTACAAGTACATAAGATTAAAATCGACGGATTCAGATGATTAAAACGTTAGATAATTCAGATGACAAGACTGATTCAAAGCGAAGGGATGCACACCCATCTGCACCACCGAGAATTGATGTTAACGTCTTTGAGTTGATGACCGAATCCGAAGTTATCCAGTTTCTAAGAATACCCGAGCTAAGTAGTTCGAAGGACTATCACAATGTCATCGAAAATCTGAAACGGGTTCGTGGGCTGCCCAGAATCCATATCTGCCGGAAGGCACTGTACCCCAAAAAAGCAATTTTGGAGTGGGTGGAAAGACAATTAGGTGCTGGAAAATAATACTTGCGCTTTTGTTCATGTTCTTATATAATCCGACTCGGATTGTATGAGCTATCTCCAGCACCAGAAAGGAGGCATTATGAAACAGTTGGTGAAGCTCAACAAACGGCCATCCCGTGATGGTCGAACATTTACCTATTTCTTGCGTTATGATGGTGAAGACGGGAAACGAAAATGGGAAACCCTTGGTCATGGAGACATGCGAAAAGCTGAAAGACAACGTGCCCAGAAGGAAAAGGAGCTTAGGATGGGTTATATTGAACCCGGCTCTATGAGGCTCAGGGATTTCATGGAAGACAGCCTGGCAAGGACAGGCGATCAGATCAGGGAAAGTACCCAGGTTGTAGTGAAAGTAGCTATGAACGATTTTATCAGGACAATTGGGAATATTGATTTTCGAAGTGTCACTCTGGCACATGGCGAATTGTATCTTCAGACGTGCCTTGACAGGGGCAACACCAAGGGGACTGTGGCCAAGAAACTTCGGCATATAAAGAGACTATTCACGCTGGCTGTTAATCGCAAACAGCTTGATGAAAATCCGTTACAACATATAGCTATGCCAAAATCACCCAAGAAGAAGATCAATATTTATGCCGACGTCCAATGCCAAAGGATTTTGAAAGCTGCCCAGGAATATACTGCCAAATGGAATCCAAAAACATCTGTTAAATGGGATTTGATGATTACGGTTGGCCTAGCCACTGCCATGAGACGTGCTGAACTTCTGGATTGCACATGGGCGGATGTTGATTTCGATGCACAGACTATCGAAGTCAACCCTAAGGAAAACACCAAAGATACATGGGAATGGCATATTAAGGACACTGACCACAGGACTCTCCCTTTGACCGAAGAAATCGTTCAGATGCTTGTAGATCACCAAGCTCAGCAGCCGGAGGGGTATCCCTATGTTTTCGTTCCCACGGCAAGGTATGACTATATCCAGAATGTGCTCAGGCCGAAAGGCAAGTGGACCCTTATAGATGCCTCCATGAAGGTTGTAAACAACTTAGGACGGCAGTTCAATAAGATTCTCAAAAAAGCGGGTATCAAAAAGGGAACTATCCAGGATATCCGGAGGACAGCCATAACTATGTGGTTTGCCAACGGCATGAGTGAGCATGATGTGATGGTACTTGCAGGGCACTCAAGTTTTGCCACAACCCACGAATTCTATCTGGCAGTAGCGGACGATTTGGTGGACCGTGCAAGGGTCGCAACTGCCCAAGGCTTGCGTCAAAAAATGGTGCATTTTGGTGCACACCCCTTTTAAAGCAAAAAGGAGTTTGACAGCATATGCAGGAAGTTGTTATACTACAAGACGTTAGAAATTTTGGCGGCGTAGCTCAGTTGGTTAGAGCATGGGATTCATAAGCCCAGGGTCCTCGGTTCGAATCCGAGCGCCGCTATTTTATATCTTGGATTTTGATTTTTGAATTTCCGGCGCCCCCATCGTCTAGTGGCCTAGGACGCCGGGTTCTCAACCCGGTAACAGGGGTTCGACTCCCCTTGGGGGTAGTTTTTATCTATGGCAAAAAATAGAGCATTTGAGCAGCCGGACAGGTAAATAGTAGATGCAAAACCAACGACTGCTCAAATGCGTTCTGCCTTTCCACCGGTTAATTACTTTCGATTCATTATTTTTGTATATACTGTTTGAGTTATGAATGATAGCAAAACAGATCAACTATATATGAAAATGGCTATCGAGCAGGCACAGATTGCCGAGGAAAATGGTGATGTGCCGATTGGGGCAGTCATCGTTTATGAAAAACAGATCATCGGCAAATCATATAATCAGCGAGAGCTGCTCCGGGACCCGACAGCCCATGCGGAAATCATCGCCCTTACGCAGGCGGCGGCGTTTCTGGAAAGCTGGCGCTTGCACGGCTGCACGATGTATGTCACGTTAGAGCCGTGCCCGATGTGTGCCGGGGCACTTGTTCTGGCACGGATAGACAGGCTCGTCTATGGCTGCGACGATCCCAAGACCGGTGCGGTCAAGAGCCTTTACAATATCGTTAACGATGAAAGGCTGAATCACATAATAGATGTGACTTCCGGCGTTTTAGCCGAAGAATGCAGCGGCCTTTTGCAGCATTTCTTTAGACGCCGCCGAATCGAAAACAATCAGCAGTAAGAAGAAAGCCATCTCACCGGTCCGGCTCAACATCCATGCGATAGCTCAAGTACAGGATAATAATGCCGAAGCCTGTATTGATCGGTCCTTCACAGAGGCTCCAGTACAGGGGCAGACCTTCAAGCAAATCGACGGCTAAGAGCATCACGCCAAAGAGGATGATCGCGGCACCAAGATAACACAGAACCAGTCGATGCCGGCGTATGTCCCACGAGATGACCCACAGTAGACCACCGAGCAGCGAATAGAATGCCGATGTAGACCGGGCCAAGTATCCTACGATTGGTTCAGAGGGGAACGGCCCCATCCCGAGCCACTTGTGAATGGCATTCATCCAGGAGTAAGGCATTATAACTGCGAAAACAGCAAGAAGCGCGGCAGTGCCAATAATTCGTAGAAAGAGCTTGAAGAATCGATCTTGTTTCGTCATCCTAAACAGTCTCCGGGCGATGTTCAGGCCGGCATTCACGTTGTGGTTCAGCGTGCTATTATTGATTCATCCCGGCGGATCCGTTAAGCAGCCTGGCTAATCAGGCAGCGTAAAGAAAACAATAACAATATAAATCCTCTCTGATCGTATCAAGCTGAGAGTAACTCACAGGATGATCTATTTGCTTAGTTTGACGGCCGTGCCATAAGCTAAAAGTTCAGCGGCACTACCCACAACACTTGTCGTCATGTAGCGAATATTGATGATTGCGTCCGCTCGCATCCGGGCTGCATTTGCAATCATCCTGTTAGTTGCTGTTTCGCGAGCCTTTCCCATCATCTCAGTGTATTCAGTCAGTTCGCCACCAAGAATCAGCCTGGCGATGGCGGACAGGTCTTTGCCAATCCATATCGCAAATACCGTGTGGCCCTGGACCATACCGAGAATCTCACTCGTCTGGCGGCCGGGCACTTCTGCCGAGTTCAATAGTAAAATCGAGAGATCAGGCTCGGTCGACAGCGGCTCCTCTGCCAGCTTTTTGCTAATCTTCTGTTCGAGGGCCAATGTAAGCAGAACAACCAGGATGCCGCCCAGTAGGCAGAAAATCGCTACCCTGAGCCACCAGGGCACAACCGGATCATCGGCAACGATCACGTGCCATGGCACCCCGACAAAAACCACAGTGAACAGTCCCAGCACGAAAGCCAGCGAGCCAATTGTTCAAAGTGTTTTCATAGCTTCTCCCTTCACCACAAAATCAAACTCTCAGCTGATATCCGAAATCTGCGACTCCGGCGAGCATTCAGCGGATCAGAGTTCGCCGGTTCGAGTTCTCAGGTTTTTATACCCTCATATAAACGGACTCAAGTCAAGATAAAAATACTATTTCTTAATCCAAAACACGTAAAATGGTTTTATCGCACATACCACTAACATGACCACAAACCACCAGATACTCAAGTCCATTACGCCAGGTATCAGCTTGGCTATGACCAGAGCAAAGAACATCGCAGCGCCTTGAGCCAATTTCAAATCTATAATCCCAAGCTTTTTCACTCGCTGATTCATGTCTTCTAAAAGTCCCATTTTCATTATCTCCTTGGCACAATCATCTGCTCAGTTGGTTACTTGCCTATTTGTTTTTCACTGTCTCGCTCAGCTCTGCGATGCGAATCTCCAGCCTCTTAATCACGCGTATGAAGCGGGGTCTTTGCAGCATTACCCAGCCGAAAACACTTGCAAATCCGATCCAATGGGAACTGAAGACAAAGATGGCGGCATACATAATCTGATATTGTGTCTGGTCGGTACTGAAGAATTGGACGACACTAAAGACAGCGAGGGCTGAAAGGATTATATATTGTGTATAGATAGTGATTATAACCCAAAGTGAGCTTTTGCTGTAGGCATCTGTTAGCCATGAACGCAGAGTGTCTTCTTTCGAGTTATCGTAGGTATCTTCTATTATCTTTTTTATCTGTTCGTTGTTCATTTTATCTCTCCTTATGTTAAGGCTTAATCGATATGTTTTTGGTAAAGTTCCTCAAGTTCATTTCTCGCTCCGGCCAGGCGCGATTTAACGGTTCCATTTGGAATCTTGAGAGCTACACTGATCTCTGAAATGCTAAGCTGTTCGAAGTAATACAAGCTAAGGACAACCTGTTTTTTTATATCTAATTTTTCCAGCAGATCTTTGAGACCGATGTCCTTTTTCTCTTTGTATTGGCAGTCCTGGATTTCTTCAATGCTAACCTTATTGACCTTCTTGTTCTTGTTTATCCAGTCAATTGCCTTATTTGTTGTTATCCTGTATATCCAGGCTCTGAAGTTCGCAGGATCGTTTAATTTCCTGATACCTTTTATGATGCCGAGCCAGCTTTCCTGCGTTATGTCCCATGCCGCTTCTGAATCGCCGGTCAGGTCACAGGCATACCGCCAAAGGCGTTTCTGCCATCGAGAGACCAGCATCTCCATCGCCTTGACGCTGCCGCTCTGGCAATCCATCACTAATATCTCATCAACGAGTTGTTCGACCGCCCTATTCACTCTATCTATAATAGTCTAACTTCTCTGTCCTGCGGTTCATTTTTCCCGAAAAATCTTTTTGTGCCGAACGCTTGTTCTTTTCGCGCTTTATCATTGCAAACTGCTCACGATGATGCTATATTGACTCAAAATCAGAGCAATTAGATAGCTGTGTTGAAAAATTAATAGTAAATAGTCAATAGAAAATAATAAATTGTATTGGAGAGGTGTCCGAGCGGCTTAAGGAGCAGCCTTGGAAAGGCTGTGTAGGGCTTGCCCTACCGCGGGTTCGAATCCCGCCCTCTCCGTTCTTTTTTGGGTGCCTTCTGTAACTGCTTAAGAATGAGTAGCTTGCGGAAGTGCTTCTTGGAAATGTGGACCTGACTGTCCTGGAACTGTCCTACTTTCTGCTTTTTCAGCCTCGAAGCTCATGCTGTTCATCGCAGATAGAGCATGACGGTCGTTCATTGTGAAATACATGTCCAGAATGGCACTCGACGAGTGGCCCATCCATTCCAAAACATATTTATAGGACAGGTTCTGCTGAGCACAGTAACTGGCAAAGAAATGCCGGAATGTATGCACCTTGTACTGCTGCGGATTCTGAAAACCGCACTGTCTGCACAGGTTCTTGAGGTATACCAGCAGCTTTTTTTGAGAGACTTTTCGGTTGTCTGGCATCAGAAATACCTGCTCGGATTTCTGCGGCAACAATCGAAGAATTGGTTTTAGTTTGCGGCTATGGATGGGAATGAATCTGTCTTCCTTGTCCTTGGGTTTGTTACCACTGCCGCCACGGTGTACATGGATGATATTACTGACAAGATCCACATCTTCCCACTGAAGCTGCTGCAATTCGCCAATCCGCATACCAGTGAAAGCCAGCGTAGTGAACATCGGGACTGCCCATCCTTCGGCATTAGATATGAGTAGCTCCACCTGCTCTATAGTGAAGCAAGGTTGCTTTGGCGATTTCACCTTTTCAAAGCGAATCGGCTCCAAAAGGTTTCTGGAGAGGTACCCATTCTTTGTGGCCCATTTGAAAAGCTGCTTTATAACAATCGTCTCGTTGTAGATGCTCTTATCAGCGAGCCTGTGCTGTTCAGAGAGATAGGCCCTGTAGGCGAAAAGGTCATCTGGAGAAAATGTCCTTGCCCTTCGAAGACCTTCTGACTCGCACCATTCCTTAAACCGTTCCAACTGCCCCTTATACTTGACCAGTGTCTTCTTTGCCCGTCCTCGGCCTCTGCAATAGGCATGGTACGCATCCGCCAGTTCCTGGATTGTCCTTCTGCTGTCGCGTACCCTCTGCTGCCCTCGTTCAAGACGCTCTAAAAGGGCATAAGCTGCACGAACAGCCGAAGCTTTATTACATGTTCCAAGGGGCTCTTGGTACTGTCTGCCATTAGCAAAATACTCTGCCCAGTACGGTTTGGCGACATGGACATCGCCAGTGCGTTTGTTCTTGTAAGTCCGCTTTCCTATGTAGATCGTCGGCTTAGTAGCTTCGACGATCTGTTTGTCAATGAGTTTCATTCGTACTGTTCTCCTTTCTATCATTTTCTGATTTTGAGTGTTTGTTGCGTTTTCGCGCATTGTCCAATTCCATAACTTCCACAATAAACCTGTCTCTCCAGAAGGCCATGGGCTTGCCTCGTCTAACACTATTACGGAAAAATCCTTCTGATGCAAGCCTTTTTATGGTGCTCGATGCAAAATGGGCCAACTGGGCAGCCTGTTCGAGGGAAAGAAGCGGCGGGAATCGAGGGTCGTTTCTGAATGCAGCCTCCACTTCATCGCGAGACAGGGGCTTACGGCCAGGGAATCGCCTCAGCCCCTGCGCTCGCTTGTCTTGGGCTCCATATTGTGGTTTTGTATTCTTCTCTTCCACCGTAATCCTCATCCAGCCAGGTCATCATCCCAAACATCGCGCCTCTGAAGATCCAATCGCTGCCGGCACAAGTGGCCATATCACCTTACGAATCACT
>Ga0299912_10004371_pt1 | contig 11586 bp, 8 predicted proteins | sample RVTome_2_FD_207667 | JGI IMG/M metagenome (GOLD analysis project Ga0299912, IMG submission 207667) | Soil microbial communities from uranium-contaminated site in the Upper Colorado River Basin, Wyoming, United States - RVT95D214 (version 2) ... | reverse complement strand
CAACATTTTGTTTGAAGGAGTGAACGGGTGTCGGCATATAGATTCCATAGTCAAAGCTCCCGCTATTACCGTTAAGAGCATCTCCGTAGAATCTGGAATCTCGAATATCCCCTTCAGAAGCATCAAAATAAATGCCAATTCCTGTTGTTACTGTTGGCGGCAGTGAGATAGCTGACCACCCAACAGAGCTTTCAGCGATGCCAACGACACCTACATCAATAGGTACTCCATTTACTGGTTTGAAATGTAACACAGCCTTACCAATTGCAGGTCTTCCTTGTAATGAGCCAAGAAAGATGTTTACATTCATCAAGCTGTCGAATTGGATTAAGTCACCAGTAAATTCTCCACCAGCATTTAGCGAGGAGCCGTAAGCATCAATTCTGAAGTTTTGCAGTGGCGGGATAACCAGTGTGGAACCTAAAGTGAACTCACCAATCCATCTCACAGTTGCACAAACATTGCCTGCTGCCTTTATCGAAGCGAGCAATTCTACTTCATCGCTAATCCCGTCAGCTACAAGGTCTGCCTGCCTCTTAACATAATTAGGCTCTTTACTACCGGCTACGATACAGGTTGCCGTCCTGGTAACATTGGCACCACCAACCTGCAATGAAGTGCCACTAAAGGTTAAATCCGCATTATCGCTCAATAACCCACCCGCTCCAGCAACGGGAATTCTTCCACTAGTAAGCCCAATGTCCGTTAAAGTGTTGCTATAAATGTCTTTCCATTGCTTTGATATCGAACCCAGGTTGGAGGTATTATTGGTGCTTGGTATGAAGTTGTTACTATATTCAGTACCCGTACTATAGACGACTAACCCCCATTGCCTCTCAAGATAGTCTATAGCACCATCCCGGGTGCCGATACTCATTACTTGTACGCCTATTGCGAGCACAGGTACGATAATCACGACCATTAGAGCTAAAAGGGCTATTGATAATAATTTTTTCATGTCATATACCTCCTATTTATCAGTTCTCTTTTGTTTTCATTGAGCCTCCAATTAAAATGATTTATAATGCTACTATGCTTCGGACTAAACGCATTATCATAGTCACCATAAAATCCGCCCTTATTGTATATCAACAAACCTGTTTTGGTCTCGGTTATTGAAAATTGTTTGGTTATTGGTTATTGGTTATTATCCCAGCTCCCTGGCTACTAGCTTTTTGTAGGCTGCCATCAGCTTTCTGGTAAGAACGCCCGGCTGGCCGGAACCTACCGCCTTACTTTCGATCACGGTAAGCGGCATGACCTCGATGAGCGAGCTGGTTAAAAACGCCTCCCGTGCGCCGAAAAGTTCCTCCGGCTGAATATCACCTTCAGCCACGGGTATGCCCATCCCGGCGGCAAGCTCCAGTACAACCCCTCTGGTAATGCCGGGGAGAATACCGCTGTCCGGCCCCGGTGTCTTCAGCACTCCGCCTGAGACTAAGTATATATTGCACATGCTGGCTTCCGCCACCAGCCCCCTCTCATTGGGGCAGATGGCTTCATCCGCCCCCGCTTTTCTCGCCTCCTGCCGGGCCAGCAGGCTCTCCGCATAGTTGGCCGATTTTATTCTGGAGAGTAGCGAGCGGCTGTTGCGGCGATAAGACGAAACTATCGCTCGAAAACCCCGGACATAAACGTCCTCAGAATACGGGTGATAACTCCTCGCCATCACCAGCACCGTGGGTTTAAGGCAGGTATCCGGGTCAGGCGTCATTTCACCCTCGCCGGCGGAAACAGTCAGGCGGACGCGGGCATCACCGAGCTTGTTAGCCTTGATGGTAGCCATCACAGCATTGCGCAGTTCCGCAATATCAACCATAATTGCCAGCTCTTCTGCCGCCTGTGCCAGCCGGTTTAAATGCTCTTCCAGGCGGAATATTCTGCCGTCATAAGCGCGCATGGTCTCAAAGAGCGCCAGCCCGTAGAGGAAGCCGTAGTCCAGCGGTGAAAGCATTGCCGGCGCGCGGGGAACCAGGGAGCCGTTCAGATACACCAGTTCGCTCATATACCCTCCTACGGCCAGCAGGGGCTGGAATATCTCAGGAAATTGTGTAATATATCGTGACCTACCTCGGTCATGATAGACTCGGGGTGGAATTGCACTCCTTCCACCACGTATTCCCGGTGCCGGACGCCCATAATCACACCGTCGCTGGTCCGTGCGGTCATTTCCAGCGCCGGTGGGAAGGCCTGCCGGCTTATCACCAGGGAGTGGTACCGTCCGCCTTCAAAAGGATTGGGGATACCCTGATATACGGTTTTGCCGTCATGATAGACCAGGGAACTCTTGCCGTGCGTGGGCACGGCAGCGCGCACTATCTGTCCACCGTAGACATGTCCCAGGCACTGGTGTCCCAGGCAGACGCCGAGGATGGGGATTTTCCCCCCCAGATACCTGATGACATCATTGGATATACCGGCCTCGAGGGGGGTACAGGGCCCGGGGGAAATAATGATATGCGAGGGATTTATCTTTTTTATCTCGGCGATGGTTATCCGGTTGTTGCGGTAGACTACCGGCTCCCAGCCCAGCTCCCCCACATACTGGGCCAGGTTATAGACAAAGGAATCGTAGTTATCAATGATTAATATCATATATCCCTAATCCGGATAAGCCGGAACTAAAAAAGTAATACAGTACAGCCCTTATCCTGTCATTACGAGCCCCAACATAGTCGGGGCGTAGTAATCTCAGAATTAGGTCGGGGGATTTAGCAAATTACCGTATACATATATGAGATTGCCACGGGCACTTCGTGTCCTCGCAAAGACGTATTAACGGGTGCTATTTTAAAATAACTTTTTCCCTTCCATTTTGCGTAAGAATTAAGACATATAGGACTAATCCCCCGGCAGGGCAAGGGCATTCATCAAAGCCCTCACCTTGTCCAGCGTCTCCTGATACTCCTCGGCGGGGTCGGAATCATAGACCACGGCGCCGCCGGCCTGAAAATACACCTTACCGCCCTTGATAATGAAGGTGCGGATGACAATGTTCAAATCCATATCACCGTTGAAACCGATATAACCGATACTGCCGGTATAGATGCTCCTCCTGGTAGGCTCCAGCTCATCTATAATCTCCATGGAGCGCACCTTGGGAGCGCCGGTTATGGAGCCTCCGGGGAAGGTCGCCTTCAGCAGGTCGATGCCATTTTTACCTTCTCTCAGTCTTCCCACCACGGTGGAGGTAAGATGGAATACCGTGGGATATACCTCCAGTATGGCTAACTCACTCACCTTTACCGTACCGAAGCGGCAGACACGCCCCAGGTCGTTTCTCTCCAGGTCCACGATCATCATATTCTCGGCACGGTCCTTGCTGCTATGTAACAGCTGGTCCGCCAGCACCTGGTCTTCTCCGGGATTCTGGCCTCTGGGGCGCGTACCCTTGATGGGGCGCGTCTCGACCCGGTCGCCGCGGAGGCACAGAAACCGCTCCGGTGAAGCACCCACCACCGCCACACCGTCAAAGTCCAGATAGCAGGCAAAGGGTGCCGGGTTGATGCGCCGCAGGCGGCAGTACAGCTCATACGGCGTTATCGGGAGGTCAGCCTCAAACCTTTGCGATAGGTTCACCTCAAAGATGTCACCGGCAATAATATACTGCCGGGCTTTCTCCACCGCCGCCTCGTATTCCTCACGGGTAAAGCCGCTTTTGAGAGAGGGCGGGTTGGTGGGTGAGGGTCCATTGGATATTAGCGCCTCTTTTCCGGCGGGCGGTATTTCTTCAATCATGGCTTTAATTTCTTTGAGGCGGCCCTCTGCCCTCTTACGTCTCCTGCCCTCATCCATCTCAGGAAAACCCGTGGCGACAATATATGTCTTGCCCTCAAGATTATCAAAGGCAAGAACAGCATCATAGAAGCCGAGATAGCACTCAGGCAACTGCAGGTCATCAATCGCCCGGGTGGGGAGACGCTCTACGAAATGGCAGAGGTCGTAACTGAGGTAGCCCACCGCACCTCCGATAAAGGGGACAGGAGACCCGGTAAAGTCCAGGTGATACTGTGCCAGTAGCCGGCCCAGGATGTCAAAAGGGTTGCCGCTCAGGTGGCTGCTCTCCCCGGTATCTCTGGTAACTACCGCCTCACTGCCGCGGCATCTCAGCACTAGAAAGGGGTCACAACCCAGGAAAGAATATCGCCCCAGCTTGTGGGGGTCCATACCGCTGTCCAGGAAGAAGGGGAAACGCCCATTCCTGAATATGGCAAAGGCGTCCAGGGGGGACAGCCCGGCATCTATTTCTTCGATAATGGGAAAGGTAGCCATATGCCCTAATAATAGCAGAAAAACGCCTTTAATGGAGAGCAGAGAGTATGTGTAATACAAATCTTCCAGGCCTGAGACAGGTACCGCCGGGCAGGCACGGTGCGACTCCGGCTACTTCTCACCGAAAGCCCGGTTGACCTTGTGGCGCAGGTAAGGCTTTAATTCCGTCTCGGCAGCCAGGCACTGCGTGTCTCCCAGTTTCGCTTTTAGTTCCAGCGCCGCTCCTCTGGTATCAAAAAACTCCCCGGCCGTGCGGAAAACCCGGCTCAGCTCATTCCCGAGGACTTTTTCGGAAAAGGCTTCTTGTATCTTCGCTCGTATTTCCTCAACGTTACCGGTTCTATCGTCAGCCAGTGTGATGGAAAACTGCCTGGCTTTTTCCTGCAAACGCCGGAGAAACCGTTCCATCTTATCCACGTAGAGCTTTGCCCTGGGCTGGAGTCCTTCCATGCCGGCTTTGAATTCCATAAACTGCAGGGCTGAATCCATAGTATCAAGCCCTTTCTCCAGGTTACCCATCACCTCGGTATAGCCGCGGAGCTTGTCCCCGGTAAAGAGACCTTCCCGGAACGCCTGAAAAGACCGGGGACGGAACAAACCGGGGGCGTTAAGCGCACATGTAATCTGTGCTTCATCACCGGCGCATAATTCCTTAATCCCCTTTTCCTCTTCCGTGGCGATTAAGTCCAGCACCAGCTTCTCTACCGTAGCACTCATCAGACGCCGGCGGTAGAATAGAATCCTGTTAGTGACATTCTCCCTATCACTCTCCTGTATTTTAGGAACAAGCTCTCTAACCTCCTCCAGTACCCTGAGAATCTCACCAAACATAGTAAGGCTTTCATCACCGGCACCGGTATAGGATTCCACGCTTTTATGAACAAAATCAAGCGAATCTCTTACCTGCTGGTACACTTCCTGATTGAGCATAAAATAGAAAGACTCAGGAGTAAGTTCAAATTGCCGGCCGAAACCGAGCTTTTCTCCTTCGGTAATGACCTTCAGAGTGACCCGGTCACCTTCCTTGGCACTGGAACCGCTCAGGACCACCAGTTTGCCTTCGGGAGTCCTGGCCAGTGGGTCGCCCTTCTTACCGATGCTGACTACCACACCATCCATTATCTTCTGTTTTTGTATTTCGGATTTTATCCCGTACCACTGCGGCAGAGCAGTTCTGGAGCGGAGGGCGAAGGCCGTCTGGAATTTCTGTCGGTCTTCATCCTTATTACGCCTCGGCAGATTTTCTATTTTCTCCTCAATCCCTTTTCCCGCTTCCTCCAGCAGTTTGGCAACCTTCATGTATGATTCGTAAAGGCTCTGATAGTCCCTTTTCTCAATTGCCGAGACTAGAGACTTATATTCCTCGCCGGCTGCAATGCTTTTCAGAGTTTTACTGGTGTGGCTCATACCATCTCCTGAAATTTACTTAGTGAATATCCTGTGGTCTCTGCTGCAGGGTCATACTGGTTCTCCACCCGCAGGATTAATGCCCTGTGGTGCGGAAAAACTTTTCTGAATATTATTTCTGGCAGTTAAATTCACCTACTCAAGAATGATACTATAATCCGGGGCTGGGAGGCAACCCGGCTTTAACTCAGGATATCAATCCTGACTTTGAAAAGCTCGCGATACATAGTAAAATTACTTAGAAGCATCATTTAGTGACGAACAGATGAAGAGTACCGAGGTAACCGGATATTTTGAGAATCAAATCAGGAGCGGCAAGCACTGGTATATCGCCCTGCTGGAAGCGGTAGGTTTGTGGACGGAAGCTGAGGAGACACTGGATGACCGCCAGTACCGCTTTCTTATTGCCGGGGAAGCCTTTGACTGGCTGCTGCTGGCGGAGCGCCTCTATGAATCGGTGGATGGGTTAATTCCGCAGAATGAGAAGAATGCCCTGATTTTCCACGGTCGGGCGCCTATTGACGTGTCTCCGGGCCGGTTCAAAGAACTGATAGGCAATCAAAAATACCGCCAGTACCTTAATTTCTTCTATGGCATCATTGTGGAGGAGGCGCTGATTCAGGCGGTACGGGAAGAGGTACGCAAGGAAAAGTGGGCGGCGGGTTTCTACGAGGAGGCGGACTATCTTGATGAAACATACCGCCGTATCTACCGTGAAACGCAGATGAATCTGCTCCAGCGCTTCCGGAAGGAGTGTAGACACCCGCAACGCCTGTCAATCGGTTTAAACGAGCTTAAGGAGTTTACTTACTGGCTGTTCAAATACCGCCTGGCCGTATGTGACAAGGTGAAAGTTGCCAGCGACACCAGGAAAGCGCTGGAATGGCTGAAAAGCCAGGGCATCATTTACCTGCCGGTATAAACAGAATTACCGGATGTCAGGCGTTTTTCGCAACCTCCTTAGCCCTCACCATCAGTACCGGCACTTCCCTTGCCTGACGCAGAACCCGGTCTGTAACGCTGCCAAACGCCAGCCTGCTGATGCCGGAGCGGCCGTGGGTGGACATGGCAATCAGGTCAGCTTTAATGTCTGTAGCGGCTTTAATAATTTCCGTCGCCGCATTGCCAACTTTCACCATCGTGTTAACGATGGCACCTTTACTCTTGAGGCCTTCACCCGTCTTCACCAGGTAGTCATTGACTTTATTCTTGATTTGCTCCAGCTCTTTCTCGGTATACTGAACCGGGGCGCTGGCTTCTCCGGCTACTACCCAGTAGGTGGTGGTAGTGACGACGCCGAATAGCGTGACCGTTACTTTCAGCTCCGGTCTAAGCTTGGTAACCAGGTCCTCAATCACGGGTATTGCCGCCTCACCGATCTTGGAGCCGTCCAGCGGCAAGAGTATATTCTGGTACATGTTCCTCCTCCTTATAAGCTGGAGATCTGCTGTCTCAGCCTCTCCGTTTTATTATTCAATGATACCATCCTGTCACGCTCTTTGGCAATAACCTCGGGCGGTGCTTTACCCAGAAACTCGGCGTTGCTCAGACGTGCCTTCAACCGTGCCATGGCGGTTTCATTTTCCTCAATCTCAGCCCGAATCCGCTTCCTCTCCGCATCAAGGTCAACCATACTGCCCAGCGGTATCACCACATCGGATTCCTTGAGCACCAGTACCATCGATTTGCTATCCCGCCTTTCCCCGACGCGGGCGTTAATAAGGATCACCGGTCTGACATGTCCCAGTGTCTCGATTACCTCCGAATACGGCGTAATAGCGTCAGCCAGATTACCGGCATATATCTGGGCTTCAATCCACCGGTTGCTTTCTACCTTGTATTCGGCGCGGACATTGCGAATATTACGCACTATCTCCACCACCGCATCCATTATCTGCTCCGCCGCTTCGTCAAAGGCTTTTTTCTCCACCACCGGATATGGCGCTATCATTACGGAATCATATGGCTGCCAGCTCGAAGGGAGACGGCGTTTTAGATTCTGCCACAGCTCTTCGGTGACGAACGGCATATACGGATGCAGCAGCCGCAGCGAAGTGTCCAAGACATGGATCAGCACGGCTAAGGGCGATGAGCCCGCCCCGGGGCGCAGACGTATCTTGGCTATCTCGATATACCAGTCGCAGAACTCACCCCAGAGGAACTCATAGACCTGCCGCTGTGCTTCCCCGAACTGGTATTGTTCCATCAGTTCTATGACGCTGCTGACAGTACGGTTCAGCCGGCTCAGTATCCAGCGGTCTTCGGTAGCCAGCTTGTACTGTTTGATATCAAGATCGGCATAGCCTGACTCTATGCTCCTGACCACGAACCGGGTGGCGTTCCATAGCTTGTTAGCGAAGTTGCGCCCGGACTCCAGTCTTTCGGTGGTAAGCCTGATGTCATTCCCCGGTGTGGTGCCGGTGGAAACGGCGAACCTCAGGGCATCGGTGCCGTACTGCTCCAGTGTGGTGATGGGATTGAGCACGTTGCCTTTCATCTTGCTCATCTTCTCGCCGCGCTCATCCCTGATCAGACCATGCAGATAGACGGTGTGGAACGGTATTTTGCCGGTATCCTCGATGCCCATCATAATCATCCTGGCTACCCAGAAGAAAATGATATCATAGCCGGTCTCCATTACCGACGTAGGGTAGAAATAACTCAGGTCCGCCGTATTGTCCGGCCAGCCCAGCGTGGAATGCGGCCACAGTCCGGAGCTGAACCAGGTATCCAGCACATCCTGGTCCTGCTCTATTTTTGCCGACCGGCATTTAGGGCATGATTTTACATCCTCGACTGATACTATCGTCTCTCCGCAGTCCCGGCAGTACCACACCGGAATGCGGTGGCCCCACCAAAGCTGGCGGCTGATGCACCAGTCACGGATGTTCTCCATCCAGTTGAGATAAACCTTGATGAAGCGCTCCGGGATGATTCTGATGTGTCCGTCAACCACGGCTTTAATCGCCGGCCCGGCCAGGGGCTGTGTCTTCACAAACCACTGCTTGCTGGCCAGAGGCTCGATGACCGTCCGGCAGCGCTGGCAGTGACCCACCGCATGGGTGTAGGGCTCAATCCTGACCAGCAGGCTGTCCTTTTCCAGGTCCTTGACAATCGCTTCACGGCAGGCGAAGCGCTCCATACCCTGATATGGTCCGGCGTTCTCATTCATGGTAGCGTCCGCATCCAGGATATTCACCAGCGGCAGGTTATGACGTACCGCCACCTCAAAGTCTACCGGGTCATGAGCCGGCGTAATCTTGACGGCGCCGGTGCCGAAAGCCGGGTCAACCGCTTCATCCGTGATAATAGGTATTACCCTTTTCACCGCGGGCAGGATGACCTGCTTCCCCACTAGCGCTTTAAAGCGGTCATCGTTTGGATTAACAGCCACGGCGGTATCGCCCAGTATGGTTTCCGGCCGGGTAGTTGCCACGGTAATGAATTCCCCGCCGTCCACCAGCGGATAGCGGACATACCATAAATGTCCCGCCACGTCCTGGTGCTCCACTTCCAGGTCGGAGATAGCGGTGCGACACCGGGGGCACCAGTTAGTAATGCGCTCTCCGCGGTATATCAGGCCCTTGTTGTACAGACGGACAAAGGCGGTACGCACGGCCTTGCTGGGGCCTTCGTCCATGGTGAAACGCTCCCGGGTCCAGTCGCAGGAAACGCCGAGCCTCTTATGCTGGTTGGTGATGGTTTGGCGGCAGCTATTGGCCCACTGCCACATTCTTTCCAGGAACTGCTCCCGGCCCACCTGCTTCTTGGTCAGCCCCTCCCCTGCCAGCAGGCGCTCCACCACCACCTCCGCCGCGATGCTGGCATGGTCCACACCGGGCAGCCAGAGGGCCGGTTCTCCCTTCATGCGGTGCCAGCGTATCATGATGTCTTCCAGCGTTGCCGTCAGGGCGTGTCCCACGTGCAGTTCGCCGGTGATATTGGGCGGCGGCATGATGATCACGAAGGGCGGATTGCCGCGTTCCAGTTTGGGTGTGAAGTATCCTTTATCCAGCCAGAACTGGTACCACTTCTGCTCTACCTTCCCCGGCTCGTAAGCCCGCGGCATTTCAAACTGAGTTTCCGGTGACTGTGCCATATTTTCCTTTCTAAAGACGGATTCTCATAAATGTCATTGCGAGGAGCGAAGCGACGAAGCAATCCCTCCACCCCTCGGGATTTAGAGATTGCTTCGTCCCGACGCATCGGGACTCGCAATGACAATTCTTATTGGTAATCTCACCCCCTATGTCCCCCGTATCAAGTACGGGGCAGGCCCCTCTCCTTAAAATGGAAGGAGAGGGGGAGGGGAGGAAAAGAGGGGCTTTGCCCCTCTTAGGATGCCCCACCGTTGATTCTATATAAATTTAACACGTTGCTTAATACAATTCATCAATTATGGGTTTAAGAGCGTTAGAGAATTTTTTCATTGTATCACATGACCATTTTATTAATTTCTCTTTTACTAAAATATTAGACACGACATCTTCAATGTCGCCATTTGTATAGATGGCTATTCGTGATGCTTTTTTCCCTTCCAACTCTTCGAAGGAACAAGCCGATGCTAATTCACTGCTTAGTATTGTTCGTTTTTCAAATATTTGTTGATAATATTGTTTATTCTTATCTTTATTAACTGTGTCAATATATAGTTCTACAGAAAATCTCTTATCATTTCTAAACGCCCAATTGAAATATAGCCCAGACTTACCTGCTCCAAATCCAAGCCACCTTTGAGGCTGGGCACTTAACCTAGCCTGTGTAGGGTACATCTTACAATACTCATCGATTAATTCCCTAAAGAATTGTTGGTATAGCTTGTTTCTATTTGATGGCTCTTTACCTCCTGAAGTGCCAATCTCCTCAGTTCTTTGTACCTTCCACTGACTTTTGACGCTCTGTACTGAGGGAGCTTTGTGTAATGGTTCAAACAAATGCGCATGAACTTTCTCTGCATCTTCCCTGGTATAAGTTCTGAACTCCACCACCTTTTTCTGAGTGTATTTTTTGAGTGCTTCTTTTAACTGACTTGTGTCTTTCTCTATTACGATTGTCATAGTAGGTGAGCTTACAATAAGGTCGGAAAGGAATTTATGAGCATCTTTATCTAGTCCAATTGCTAGCCGGGTTTTCAGTTTTAATAAATCGTCAGCGTTTATCGCATCATATAAGGCTTCGATTATATTATTACGAGTATATCTGTTGTCTATGGCATTAAGGAATTTATCTACTTGAGGAACTATATGTGCGTAAGGGTCATGAGATGACAATTCTACTTCAACTATGTGCCACTGTGGCACATCGCCAAATGCAACCACCAATCCGTCAGGAATAGAGCCAACACCAGCTAGGGATTTTAGCCTTTGTTTTCTGTCAAAGTATATCGAGTTTTTACCAAATATTTCCTGAGCATGTTCTATGACCATTTGCTCCAGCTCATCTTCGTTTGAGATTTCCCATTCCTCATATTTTACCCCGTCTATCAGTAACATCTTGTTACCTCCCATGTATCCGAAGGGTTTTTATATAATGAGTCAATGTCATTCTGACCCTGAGCGTAGCGAAGGGGAAGAATCTGCTACTGGGAAGGGTTTTGGGGGTAGATTCTTCGTCACTACGTTCCTCAGAATGACACTAAATACCCTTATCTGGCATAAAATACCTCGCCCCGTGTCAGCACTTCTTTGACGAATTGGTCGCCTATCGCCAGCCTATCCTTAACTTCTCCAGGGGTATATACCATAGGAGAAATAGAGATGTGAAGCCCCGGCCGGTATACTATACGGCTAACATCGACGAAGCGGTCTACCCATCTTTTATCAGTGTTTTTGATGATGAACAGGTCGATATCGCTGTCTTCCGTGGGATTGCCGTAGGCGTACGAGCCGAAGAGGATAATTTTCTCCG
>Ga0299912_10004370_pt1 | contig 11590 bp, 5 predicted proteins | sample RVTome_2_FD_207667 | JGI IMG/M metagenome (GOLD analysis project Ga0299912, IMG submission 207667) | Soil microbial communities from uranium-contaminated site in the Upper Colorado River Basin, Wyoming, United States - RVT95D214 (version 2) ... | reverse complement strand
GTTGCTGCCACCGGGTCTTCTGAAGGTTCTCCTCTTGATCGTGGAACAGCAGGTGCAGAAGGTCGAAGTCCGCGGCTGCGGCAGCCCGATCCATCCATTCCTTGATGACGGGAAAGGACTCGTAGAGCTCCCGCCCCATGCCGGCATAGTGTGACCCCTGCCCGGGAAATACCAGGGCGAGCGGTAGCACCGGCTGATCTTCACGGCTCATGAAGATCCCCTGGTGCGCCCACGACCTCAGCGCCTTGGGTGAGACCATGCCGCCCCCGGCAAGCGAGGCTGACCCCTCGATGACCGTGAGCGCCTCGGCTTCGGATTCCTCTACCACGGCCATCCGCCAGTTACGGCCGTCCATCTCGGTCTTGAAAAAAGAGACGCCCTGGAGTGCGGGAGAACCCAAACCCTTCTCTCGGCTGGGGGCGACCAGGATCGTATCCGCGGCATCCATGGCCTGCTCCACCTGCACGACGTAGTTGGAACCTCCAAACCCGAAGGCGTTGACCTGAAGCCTTCTGGGCCGGCCGTTCCTGCACTCCCAATTAAGCGGCTCCGGGGCGATGATGAGCCCCGATCTTTCCAGGTCGATTTCCGGGTCTGGGTGCAGATAATTGAGGGTGGGAGGAAAAACCCCCGCCTGCATGGCCACCACGCCTCGAATGAGGCTGTTAATGCCCGAGGCGCCCAGGGTGTGTCCGATCTGGGATTTGAATGAAGTGATCACGGTGCGCTTGGCGCCATTGAAGAAAGCCTTCAGGGCTCGGGCCTCCTCCACGTCTCCTTGCCGGGTACTCGTGGCATGGCATTCCACCAGGTCCACGGCATCGGGCCCATACGGTAGCCCTTGGAAAGAGGCGCGGATGGCCATCTCTTGGGAAACCCTGGAGGACTCCACCATGCCCAGATGGTTGTTGCTCGCGCCCATACCGGTGATGACCGCGTGGACCAGCGCCCCTCGGGCGCGGGCCAGGCTTTCCCGCTCGATGACGATTATGCCCCCGCCTTCGCCCAGAACCATCCCCTCTCTTTGAGCATCGAAGGGGCGGGAGGTCTCGTGCGCAGGTCTTTCCTGTCCGGACAGCCCGAAAAGTGCACCCAGACCGGAGAATTCCAGAAAATGCAAGGGTCTGAGAATCTCCTCGGCCCCTCCGACGACGGCTGCATCGATGATGCCGTTGTGGATCATCTGGATGGCGCTGTATAGTGCGACCAGTGAGGTCGCGCAAGCCGCAGAGACCGAATAGCTGGGCCCCATGAACCCATGGCGGTTGCAAATGAACCCGGCCACGGCGCAGTTGAGTCTGCCCAAGAGGCTGGTGTCGTCCGGAGCCAGGCGTCCGGACTTCATCTCCTGTTCGATGGCGCTCTCCTGATCCGGCGTGAGGGGAACGGCCCTTTTGATGTCGGCGAGGATGCTGCAAATGTTTGCCCGGATGATGATACTGGTGAGGGTCCCCGCCGTCTCTCCCGAGTTTTGGGAGATGAGGACCCCGATGCGCTCCCGGGGGATGTCTGACGAAAGGAGGCCGGATGTCCGGATGGCCTGGTCCGCTAGCCACATGGTGATCCTGGTGGCCTCGGTCATGGTCCGGAAATCATGGGGGGGGATCCCGAGTTCAGTCCGGGAGATCTGCAAGTCTTGGAAGGCGCCCACCTTGCAGTAGGTCTTGTCGGGAACGTACGGCCGCGGATCATAATAAAGCTCGTGATCCCACCGGGAAGGCGGAACCGAAGTAATCCCGCTCTTCATGGCCAAGCTTGCCGCCCAGACCTCCTCCGGGCTCTTCCCCAGGGCATTTAAGAGGCTCATCCCCGTGATGGCCACCCGGTCAGGCGCGTCTCTCTGGGGCGTAACCCTCTGCAATCCATGGCCAACCCCGAAGGACGGGGTTTCTCTGGCAAGCCCGGGACCGGGTGGAGATTGCGAGATTGAGTCGGTCGCCCCCGCAAAGGGCTGATGCAGCCTAAGCGGGCCCGCGGCCAGCTCCCGGTGAAAGGACTCCAGCTTCCGGACCTTACGGATGAGGCCGGCGCAGGCCCCACTCATGAATTGCCCGCGTTCACGGCAGGCCCGCTCCGAAATAGGCGCCCCGCCTGGCCGGTCCAGACCCCGGGCCGCCGCGAAAAGGCTCCCCGCGGTCATCTCCTCCATTTTCGTCCGAAACGCGGCCTCGTCCTGGCGGCCCGCGGCAAACTCCCTCTCCAGGGATAAGATGGCCGCCGTTCTCGGGGTCCTCAAGGATCGCACCCGCAGCCCGGTGTCCTGGCCTGAGACGACGGTTTCCCCCGGGGGCGATTCCAGGATCATCTGCTGATAGAGCGACGTCAAGGCGCGGGTTTTCACAATCTCCTGGGTGGCCAGATAGGCGGTGCCCATCTGGATGGCGTCCGCCCCGAGCAAGGCGGCTATAAAGGCGGTCTCCCGATTGAAGATGCCTCCTGCCAGGATCACGCGACAGTTTTGGCACAGAGATGGGTGGCGCCGTTTCAGATTCACCACCATTTGAGCCAGGGTGAGGGTGCTATGTGGCCCCACGTGGCCGCCGGCCTCATACCCCTCGCAGATCACGTACCGGACGCCGGCTTCCAGGGCGAGCCGCATCAGGGCTTCATCCGGCGCGATATACATGACCTCAAGGCCGCATTCCAGCAATTCTCTTAAGAAGGAGAGATTACCTCCGGCGATCACCACAAAACGGGGTCGGTGTTGCTTTATCCAGGCCAGGTGCGTCTGACGGCAAGGGTTTTCTGCCAAAGACAGGACATTTACGGCATACGGGCGCCCCCCCATGATCTCCGGCAGGCCTCCCAGCCTCCGGTCAAGGGCCGCCGCGTCCATCAGGCCAAGGGCGATGGTGGGCAGGCCCCCGGCATCGGCAACCATTGAGGCAAACTCCGGGACCTCGGTGATCCAGGACATGGCGCCCTGGATAAAGGGGTAGAGAGTTCCCATCTCCTTGGCCACCGGGCTGTCCAACCAGCCATCCTTTTTCATCTCAGCCAAGCTGCAGGCGTGGCGCATCTCGTCCATGAAGGCTTGTACGGCCTCTTCGGTTCCGGCCCCAAAACGCTCCACAAACGACGCCGCAAAGTTAGCCTCCACCCCCAGGGGGATGACCTCATCCTGGCTGAAATGGCTCGCCAGAGGGTGGAGGGCCCTGGCCTGTACCCGGCTTACGAAGGCACGGCGGCTTTCCTCCGTGATCTCTGCGCCGCACTGCGAGCTCTCGAACGTCTTGATCTCCTTGAATGCCAGAGAGTTGCCTTTGTTGAACAGGCGACAAGGAACCTGCAGGTCCAGGCCGACCAGATCGGTGGAATCCAGGCGGAGTCTGGAGAGGCGCTGGCGTTGCCCATCATCAATGGCAACCAGGTCGGTCAGCCAATGGACGCTCTCGAAGACGATCCCGGCGGCTCCGGTGGCCAGGAAGGCCGAAGCCGCCTCAGGGGTGGCTACGCCTCCCCAGATAAGGATGTCCAGGGTATTCGAGGCGGTGTGCCGCATTTCCTTAACCGCCGCATAGAGAGCCAGGGTCGTCTCACCGCTCACGAATCCAGAGGCCTCGCAGCCTTTCAGGACGATGCGCCCTATTCCCAAACTATCCTGCAAAACCGCGGCCAGGAAATTTAAGTCCCCGATGATAGGGAAGCAACGGTGGTTTTCCGACAATTCCCTCAATCTCTCCAAAACGGTGGCAGGATCTCCTCGGAAAAACTGGGGGTGGCATTCTACCCAGATATCTTGGACCCCGGTTTCCTGCAACCATGGTCCCAAAGCTGGATCAATCAAGGTAGGAGCAGAAATCTTGATATCCCTCACGCGGCCGGCAGGGTCAGCCTTTCGTAAGAAAGGACGCAGCGCTTCCACCCCCATCGTGGAAACATCGAAGATAGCCCGGCTACCGGTTCGATGCGCCATTTGGGTCACCGGTGGGATGATCTCCTCGGGTCGCCAGACGAAAGCGATAATGGGGGCTCGGTGCTCAGCCACTAGGTCCAAACCTCCGCGCCAACGCCAAACATTTAACTCTTAACCTTAGAAAGACTTTCTGTAGAGGCGATATCTCTTATGAGTTTTGACCCCGGCTTCCTCGAACAAAAAGTTGATCGACTCATTGTCCTCCAGGCACCAGCCCATCTCCAGATAATGATATTTCCCTTTTTTTCTCACAACTTCATTGAGGTGGTGGGTGGCTAACATGGGGAATCCCAGTTGCCGGTACTCTTCCTTGACCCCGAAGATCAAACCCCGCAATCCCCTGACCTCCCCCCGATACCTGAGCAGCTTAAGCAAACCCAGCAGACCGATCCGCCCGTTGAGGCGCTTGAGCAAAGGGTTAAGGTCGGGTAAGACCACGCAGACTGCGACGGGTTCCTGCTCATAATAGATGAAGAAAGCCAGGTCCGGGTCTCCAAATTTCATCAGTTTCTTTTGCATATCCCGGATCTCATTGCCGCTCAGGGGGACGAAACCCCAGTTACCCGACCAGGAGTCGTTGTAAATCTCCTTGATCAGCAGGAACTCGGAGTCCTGATCCTTGGGACGGAAGGGCCTGATGTGAACCCCCTTTTTATGCGCCAGCCGTTCAGCCAGTCGATCCATCCACGCGGGAACTTGGAAAGGGGCTTCTATCAGGAAAGCCAACAGGTCCTTCTCTTTGATGAAATCGCACGATTCAACCAACCTCGGGTAGTACGGCGGATTGTACGTCATCCCCAACGCCGGCGGATATTCGAATCCCTCAATGAGCAACCCCGCCTCGTAATTGAGAGAGGGGTTAAGCGGGCCTCTTATGAAGGTCATGCCCTTCTGGCGCACCCATGTTTCCACGGCGGAAAAAAGGGCCGCCGCCGCCTCCGGATCGTCGGTGCATTCAAAAAATCCCCAAATGCCCATTTTTTCGCCGTGGAACTCGTTATAATGGCGGTCTATGATGCCCGCGATCCTTCCCACCGTCTGCGAACCGCGTCGGGCCAGAAAAAGGCTGCGTTCGGAAAACTCCCAGAACGGGTGTCGGCGGGGGTCCAGTATCCGGCGCACCTCCTTCTTAAGAGGGGGCACCCAGTTAGGGTACTCTGTATAAATCCTCCACGGCAGGTCGATGAACGCCTTTAGCTCCGCTCCTCCTTTCACAGTAATGACCTCGATGCCGGCCATGCAAACTCCCTCGGAGAGGTTATCGCCGCAACTTCTTATCAATGTTCGGAGGTTATGAGGGCAGAGCCCGCGGTGGCCCTACAAACAAAAATAGCCGATGAGAAAAAATTTGGGCAATCGCTAAAAAGAAGCCCCTTCCTTTTGCCCCCTCCCCCTTGAGCGGGGAGGGTTGCGGGGGGTGAAGATAATCCATTTTCTCCTCCGAGTATTAATAGCACCCCGACTATAACCAGTTTGATCCTCTATACCAGTCGAAGGTTAATTGGGCTCCCTGAGCAAGAGAAATTTGGGGCTCGAAACCCAATAAATCTCTGGCCTTGGCGATGTCGCAGAGCCAGTTCGGCTGGAGTATTTCCTCTATCTTGTCTCTGCTGATGAGGGCAGGCTTTCCGGTGGCCTTAGAGAAATATTCTGCCAACCAGGCGATGCCGAATACCACCTGTTTGGGCAGGCGGAGGCGGAAAGCGGTTACCTCCATCGCTTTGGCGCAGAGGTCGCCGATTTCCGCCATACGGTAGTCTTGACCATCCGACAGAAAAAATATTTCCCTGCTGCCGGTCCGGGCCTCGGCAGCCAAGAGGATGGCGCTGACCAGATCCTGGACGTAAATCATGCTGAGGTGTTGAACGTGGCCGGAGAGACCGGGTTTGATCCTTTTGGAGAGACACTTAAAAAGACGATAAAAGGCTCTATCCCTGGGACCATAGACGGCACAAGGCCGCAGGATCACGAGAGGAAGTTCATGGGAATGGGACAGGGCCAGTTCCTCCCCCAACCGTTTGCTTCTTCCATAAGCCGAGACCGGTTGGCACCGGTCGGATTCCTTTTTCTTGCCGCCATCTCGGCACGGACCTGCGGCTGCCTGGATGGAAACATAGATAAATTTTTCAAGACCGGGATTATATTCCAGGCAAGCATGGACGAGGTTTCGTGTGCCCTGGGCATTCACCTCGCAATAGGTTTTTTCTTCCATAGCCTTGGTGGCTCCGGCCAGATGAAACACCTGATGGACATCGTGCACACTTCGTCTTAGTGAATTCTTCTCCTGACAATCTCCGTAGATAAACTCCACGGGAAGGCCCTGCACCCACTTTAAACGACTGGTTTGCCTAACGAGGCATCTGACTCGGACTCCTCGTTGCACCAAGGCTTCCACCAGATGGCTGCCGATAAATCCCGTAGCTCCGGTAACCAAGGCTTTCAATCTTCTTTTCCTCGACTTAATCGTAACAAATTATCCATTTTCGTGGAATTGTCAAGGAGGCGGCGGCAGTTGCAGAGGTCTCGGAAGGCGACCTCGCCCCCTCACCTCAGGCGGCTCGTCCCTAACCCCGGTTTTGGCCTGGGATCGAACCGGCTCTTGATAATGGGGGGAGAAGGGAAGGGTCTTGCAGGGAATTCGAGACAGCCCTGAACCAGCCGGTTCTCCTCACCCTCCCCCGAAAGATTCGGATAGTCATGAAAAAGCGGCTGTAGCAGGCTCGGCGATCAATTACGGTCAGCACCTCGCCGGGGCAAGATGAAGCTGAACCGCGTTCAGTCCTCTCGGAGAAGCCGGCGGCAGACCTGGGCGATGTTGAGGGCCGCCCTGCCGTTCTGAATCGGGGTCAGCCGGCGCAATTCGTCCAGGTCGAAGTCCGAGTAAGTTTCCTTCCCCAGGGCCAGGCCGACGAAGGCAGTGGAAGAAAATCGCGTGATCAGGACGTCGCAGTTGGCGATCATTTCTTCCGCGCTCCCGGTGGTGAACACCAAGGCTCCCGGCGCGTGCCGGCGGATTTCCCGAGTGGCGCGCTGGACATTCTCGTTCGGGTGCAGCTTGAAGATAAGTTGCCTGTCCCCGGCAATCTCCACAGCCCTGCGGATGAAGCCCTCCCGGTCCTCCCCCCGGAATATCTCCCTTAGCGGCGATGTAGTCACCAGCACGTAGTGCTTGTAGGGAAAATCATTGCTGCAATATCGCCGGCAGTCATCAAAATTGGGGATTCCAGTAACCACGATCTTCTCGGGCCGCACGCCTTTGCGGATGAAAAAGTCGCGATATCCCGGGCTGGCGACGCAGAAAGCCCGGTAGGCATCGCTGAGTCCGGTGGCCGAGGTCCCCGCGAACCAGCGTGGCAGGAACCGGAGGCGCTTGACGAGGCGAAACCAAATGGATTCCGGGTCGGTAATCCCCTCCTGGACCAGCACGATCCTATGGTCTCGAATGTTCTTCTGAAGGTACAAGTCCGAGCCGGTAACCACCAGGTCGTAGGGGCCACGGTTCCCCCGGTAGTCCAGGGGGAGGCCGTGATTCTGCAGATACTGCCGGCAGCGTCCCGCCAGTTTGTTCCCGCCGATGGTGAACTCGGTCAACCCGAGCCTGCGCAGCATCTCATCAATGCCGTCGAAGTAATAGGGCGAGAAAGCATGATCGTACTCGGGAAGGCGCTGGGAGATCTGGTGCATCTGGGTTGTCTGATTCATGGAACCGCAAATGAAGAAGATCCTTTTGTTCATTAGCGCCTCCCACCGCCCTTTAAAAACCCGACCTGTCCCCCGGCGACTGACCGCGCTGGGGTCGTTCTCCCGGAGTAAATGCTGAAAAGTGGCGGCGCCATTGTCTGCAGCGGCGGCATTTTTTTAGAGGGGGATCCAGCCTCCTCGGCGTCGTAAGGTCGGGGTCGCCTCCCCCTTTCAGGGGAATTCTGCCACCGACTTAATAAGGCTAATTGCGGGACACGACACCAGCAGTAATAGTAATTTCAGCGCGAGATCAAGGAGTTCGCGAATTCCCCTGCCATTCGGACCCCTGCCGGTTTGACGGAAACCCAGTATAAACCCTGCCAATGCAGAAAGTCCCCGGCGGCAGGGGGGAGACATAATAATCATCTCCAATTATCTCATGAAAATTATCTCATGAAAACCACAAGGTTTTACCAGCCGTCGCCTCCTTCCCCAGACTTTAGCTATTCTGAGATTATGCGGCAGCCTTGGCCACCGCAGTCGAAAAATGGTTTTGGGGACCTCTTTGCTTCGATGAGAATCCCCCAAAGTTGCCATTCCTTAAGCCGACTCCTCTCATCGACAGCATGGTAGTACAAATTTCGCCGAAAAAGTAATTTTTCCCTGAAATTTGGGCACACCACGCCCCCTAGAACCCAGACACCTCACTGCTGCGGAGCTTAAGGCCCCCAGGCCAGCACTGATCGGTAGTGGTGAGTCAGAGGGAAGGCGGAGGCCATTGATCTTGCCACCTCCGAATCGCGACGCCAGGAACTCTGGCTCGCTTGACCTCCATCCTAACTTAAAACTTGGTACAACTACCGGGGGCAGGTCAATTTGTGGGGAGGAAGATTTCAAGTGACCATTTTTGAAAAATGGTTGATTGCCGGCAGGAAAGGCACGGGACCATCAGGTCAACAATAGTCGATAAGCTTTGGCTAGGGGAAGTTTTCAGCGCCGTGATAAGTTCCTGAGCATAGCAGTTATCATCGCTGCCCATCTATATCTAGATTGTCTCCCGCCGGGGGGCACCTCGGTGCGGCCATGGGATGATGTTGCACTTTGCCGCTCTTTGTAGAATTTATTTGATTTTTGGTTGACATCTTCATGAATGCATGTAATTTTTAAACGATCAGACAAAGCCAAACCCGCCGTGAGACGGGGGCAGAAAGCCAAGGGTCTCTGGATCAGAACGAGACAGCCGGGTTGCCTAGGAAAGGTAATCCGCTTTTTTTCCTCATTACTCCTCACAAAATGGGGGTATAGCATGAAATCCAAGGTTCTGCTATTTATGTTGGTTGCCGTGTTTCTGGTGAGCCCGGCAGCCATAGCTGACACATTCACCGCTTTCAACAATCCTAGTCTCTGGACTACAGTTATAATGGGAACCGGCCCATCGGTGACGGTGGTGGATAGCCATACCGTGGATGTGACCTTAGCCGCAGGTTCTACCGACCCCACCATTTTCTTAGGCGAATTAAGAAGCCTAACCTCTGTAAGCGGGGACTTCGATTATGAGGTTAATTATAGACTTTTAAGCTGGCCGCCGACCGCAAATGGAGTGCGCATGGGCATCAGGTTTATAGACGGCGCCCTGGAACGGGTCAGTTGGGAAAATGGTGTCCAAGAAGTGTACCTTACGGATCTGAAGGGAAGCATCTTTTCGAAGCCTACCGATGATCTTTCGGGGACTCTGAGACTGACCAGGACCGGTGGCACGGTAACTGGATACTATTTGGACGGCAATACGTGGGTGGCCCTAGGGTCGTTCTCGTCATCAACTGCGGACACAACTTTTGGCTTGGCGGCTTGGAGTCATCCGGGGATCTTCAATCCCAATGGGCAGAATGTCACGGTGGAGTTCTCTTCGGTTCCTCTGCCCCCCACCGTGCTTCTCCTGGGTTCGGGATTGGTGGGCCTGCTGGCCCTGGGACGGCGGAAGAGAAACCCCACGCCTTAAGCCTCGGCAATAGCATCGGCACGTAAATCAGAGGCAGGGCCGGTCATGGCCCTGCCTTTTTTGTTTTAATTAAATGGGGAAATAGTTGATATCTTGATCTTGCCAGGATCGGCAATTATCTTTTGGGCGGGGAAAATGCCAGGTATGATCTGGATATGGGAAGATTTTAGATTCCTGATAAGTCCCACATCATAGCAGTTAGTGAAAGCCTTAAAGGTTGGCTTTCTGCTGGGGGGGCCGCATCCTGCTAATATCCCGGCCTCCCTTGGATATATTACTCTAACCTAATGTGTGGATTAGTCTTCTGGGGCAGGTCATAACTGTACCGCGCATCAACCAGAGCCTTTCCTCTAGCAGACAGAAATTAACTCCGCTGCTTTAAGGCGTGATAGATGTTTGCGGCCAGGCGGTATCCCGGAATTCGGTTAAGGCGTCGGGAGAGTACTTCCACCACGCTCTTCAGGTTGCTAATCGTGCCTAAAGCAGATTCCAGCTCAGCCTGAAGCACCGTCACCTCATGGTTGCCGAAAACGCGGTGGTGGGGGTAGAGCCTCTTGAGATCGAAGGCCTCGCTGGGCCACGCCACCTGTTCGGCCGGGTCCTGCACAATCCGGTGGGGAAAGGCCGGAGGTTTGCCCTCCGCCAGGCATTCCCCGCGTATTCGCAGCATCTCTTCTATAAGGAACACCATCCTTGGGAGCGCCGGAGTGCGGCAGGAGAGGGCGTCCTCAAGGCAGAATTCCTGGTAGAGCATGCGTGCCAGGGGGACAGCCTTCAGGTCCTCCAGAACCGGCTCGATATGCCCCTTACAGGAGATGACCCAGGCCGCCGGAACGTAGTGTGGGCAGTTATGGTAGTCAAGGAGGGCCACCGGGTGACCGCACAACATCGATTCAAGCATGGCGGTGGATGGGGGGTGGTGATGACTGCGTCCACCGTGGCAAGGATATCATGCAGCTCGGTTGAAAAGATGTTCTTGACCGTGTTCTTAACTCCTAGGCGCTCGTGGAGTTTCTCGGTCAACCGCCAGATAACCACCACGTCCTGTCGTCCAGCGAGATGACTTTTTAGGTCCAGCAGTGATCTAAAGGTCATCTCCACCTGCTCCGGGGTGAAGCCGGGGGTCTTAGCGGTCATAACCAGCAGCCGTAGGGGTCTGCCAGTGATGGGCTCTGTGCGGGCTGGCCGCCGGGTCGCGGCCAGGCCATCGAACCGTGGGACACCGATAATCTCGCACTTTCCCACATTACCCCACGATTCGAGAATCCTGGCATCAGCGCGACCTAGGCAAGCGAGCTTGTGGGCCAAAGCTGGCTGGTTCAGAGGCCGCTTCTCCGGAGAAGTGGGGTACGCCCAGGTACGACGCCACTCCAGGATGCCGTCCATCGCCTGAAGGGTGGCGACCCCGAAGCGTGCGGCCTCTACGACGCAGAGCCCCAGTCCAGCCAGGTGCTCGTCGAAGGTGATCACAAGGGACGGCTGGTGCCGCATGACAGCCTCAGGGACCCATTCCCTCTCCACCAGGGCTCGGTCACCGAAATGCTCCAGCAAGGGCCTTGCATGAGGCATTAAGCCGCGGTTGGCAAGGATGACTATTTCAGCAGACATTGCCTGGTACCTTATTGGTGTAGCCTGATTTTCCCCTTATGTTCATGACCACCTTGACCCGCCCCCAACAGTTGTACCAAGTTATAAGTTAGAGAGAGAGTCGAGTCAAGCCAGGGATGGTATGCTAAAGGGAAAGCGGAAATCTGGAATACAAAATTTTTTATAACTTGGCAGCATCAGCAGTTATCACCGGAACGGGAGAAATCCCAGGTATGATTTGCATATAGAAAAAAGTCGGTAGTAAACCAGCCATGTTTTCAAAAAAATTCATTGACAGGGAGAGAGGTATAAAGGTAAATTATTAGTCCTTACTAATATCTCATACATCACAAAGAAAGGAAGGTTGACCATGGCCAGCGAAGTACTGAGGTTAACGGCTCAGATTG
>Ga0299912_10004369_pt1 | contig 11592 bp, 12 predicted proteins | sample RVTome_2_FD_207667 | JGI IMG/M metagenome (GOLD analysis project Ga0299912, IMG submission 207667) | Soil microbial communities from uranium-contaminated site in the Upper Colorado River Basin, Wyoming, United States - RVT95D214 (version 2) ... | reverse complement strand
CATTGAGGTTGTCCTTGTTGGTTGCACCCGAGGGAAACACCAGGTCATCTCCATTCGCGGGCGGAGAATTGCCGCTCCAGTTGGCTCCCGCGCTCCAGAGGTTGTTGAGACTGCCATCCCACGTCTTGGTGGCCGCCAGCAAGGCGGGCGCGGCCATGAGCAGGAGCAAAGGGACAGCGAGGAGAGGCTTGAAGGTTTGCTTGAGGCAAGACTCGGCCCGATTTCGTTCGATGACTTTCATAGGACTCGGCTTTCTGCATGCGGGTTTGTATTAACGGCGGTCAAACCAGCCACGGCGACGCCTGGGGGCTTCTTCCGCGACCGCACCGCAACAGGTGCGCAGTCGGACACAGCTACTCGACTTGGTGGTATGCCAACTGCCAACTCAGCTTCGGTTGCGTCTGCCGCCCAATTTGTTGTTATCCTCTGGATTTCACCGCGTTGCACCGGTTTCATCGTTGTCTCCAGAATCCAAGGACAATGCCAAAGACCGGACCAAAACCAGACGGTTTCTGGACGGGGTTTTTCTATTTCACCGCGTCTAACATCCTCCTCTACAACCCGTCTGCCGCGCATCGGCGGAAGGCCCGGGTTCAACCAGATTGATAGAAAACTGCTGCTCCCAGACGCTTCGCGGGGTGCACAGTATTTGTTCTGATCCTAATTTCGATAAGAGTCTGGGAACTCGGTGCCGGCATGTCAAGGCCAAATGATTGATCACGGAATAGTGACGCGCGCCATCTGAATTGACTTTTGTTTGGTTGGCCATCAGGATTCGGCCCCATGAAAAGGCTCCTCTGCCTCTTGTTGCTGGCGTTCACGCTGAGTCTTATTGTCCCCGGTACTGAAGCGGCCGCGTTTTCGCCAGCGGTTGTGAAAGCGAAAGCCAAGGCGCACAAGAAAAAGCACAAGAAAAAGAGGCACAAGAGGCATCGAAAGCATCCCCGAAAACTGGCATTCGAGTCGGCGCCTTTGGCCGGCAAAGCGGCATGACGCGGCGACGCAGGTTTTTCTCTCAAAAGCATCGGCGAAGCTGAGGGCGCGCGCAGATTCTTCAATGATTCTTCGGTCCACCAAGCAGGCAATTCTCCTTCTCGTTTTCTGCGCAATGGCACTGGCACTTCTCGCTGCTGAGCAGCCGAAAACAGTTGCGCTCTCTGAATTGCCTTCGACCGTGCAAAAGACCATTCAAGCCCAGGTGGGGGATGGGAAGTTGGGCAAGATCGAACGGGTCGAGGAAGATGGGGAGGTGACGTACGAGGCGGAGATGACCAAGGGCGGGACGGACCGGGGCTTCTGTGTGGCCGAGGGTGGAACGCTGTTGAGCGTGGAGGTGATGCTGGAGGAGACGCCCGTCGCAGTACGCAAGACCATCGAAAAACAAGTCGGCCAAAGTACGCTTGATCGCATCGACAAAACGTTCGACAACGGCCAAGCCAGCTACGACGTTGAAATGACGACGAAACACGGAGCGGACCGTTCCTTCAGCGTCGCGGCGGACGGCAAGCTGCAAAGGATGCAGGTGACATTCGAGGAACTGCCAGCCGCCGTGCGGAAGACCGTCGAAGATCAGGTCAGCAAGGCAAGACTGGGCGATATTTTCCGGACGTTCGACGATGAGGATGTCTTTTACGATGTGGAGATGACGTGCGATGGCAAATGCCGGGATTTCAGCGTGGCCGAGAACGGCAAATTGGAGAGTAAAGAGGTGTTTCTATCCGAATTGCCGCCGGCTGCGCGTAGGACGATCAAAGAGCGAATTGGCAACGGTAAACTTTTTCGGATTGATGAGGTGTTTGTGAGGAGGCAAGGCGTGTTCCCTTACGAGGTCGAGGGTCGCAAAGACGGCAAGCCCTTCAATTTCAGCGTCGGTCCGAAGGGCAGATTCCTCGGGATGGATGATTGAAGGAAGATGGCCGACGCGGCAGTGGCGAAGATGCGGGCGCTGCGCGGCTGAACGTGCCGCCGGCATTTTGCTGACAAACCGATTCCCCTGCTCCCTTGGTGCGCGCGAAGAGGTCAGGACTTCCGGCAGGCCGCTGGCAACACGCTATTGACCAGGCGGTGGGCCGCCCATGCCGCCACCCATGCGCTTCATCATTTCCTGCTGCATCAGGGACATGATGTTGTCGTACTTTTTGTAGTCAGAAGGGGGATCGAACAGGCTGGCTTCAGGTTTGGCGAGCTTCACGTCCTTGTACAACATGACCACCGTGTTGCCGCGTTCCGTGGTTTCAATTTTGACGGGAAACTTCTTCAGATCGGTGGCGTTCCAAACCGTGAACTCGTGTTTGTTGTCTTCCCTGTCTGTCACGATGACTTTGTTTTTGACGCAGGGATGGCCGTCCACGGTTTCCTTGCCCAATTCAGAGGCTTCAATTGTGAAATCCGATTCCGGTTTCATGGCGTCTGGGTCCTGGATGGACATTTCGGCGTAAGCCTGCATGCCAGGATAGACTGCGTAGGTAAGCTTCTTGTCGGGCCGCGAAATCATGACCATTTTGTCCATGCCCATCTGCTTCATTTGTTCGCCCGCCCCGGCAGGCATACGGCTGCCTTTCATTTGAGTCATATCCATCTCAAAACGGGACTTGCCCTCCGACGCGGCGATTTTTCCGGGCACGGTATTCGTGTCGCCCGACCTGTCTTTGGTCTGTATTTCGATGGTGGCGGAAAAGGCCGAGTTTTCACCGAAGATCTTGGCCATGCTTCCAGACAGTGTCGGTCCGGACGGCGGCCCGCCCATGCCGCGCGAACGCGGGCCGAATTGGGCGTAAACGGACGCCAGGTTCAAACAGAGGATGAAAGTCACGAGGAGGCGCAGTTGATTTTTCATGGTCGTGTAAATGGGTTGTTTGTGTTGGGAGGCTGAATAGCACGTATTTCATCGAAGGCGAGCGAAAAACGCACCTGCGTTCGCCGGCATCTCGGGGTCTGTGTTTCAGTGACTCTTTCCCCCCTCGATTGTCCGCGGTGGTTTGCTGGTGATGTCGAACACGCAGCGGCCTGCCCCGACGCCGCCTGCCCGCGAAAACCTTCAGAGTTTATCGGGGTTGACGCCTATTCCCACTCGATGGTGCCGGGTGGTTTGCTGGTAATATCGAACACACAACGGTTGATGCCTTTGACTTCGTTGATGATGCGATTAGAGAGTCTACCCAGCAGTTCGTGCGGCAACTCCACCCAATCTGCCGTCATGCCGTCCTGCGATTCCACGGCGCGGATGGCAATCGTGTAGTCGTAAGTCCGCTCGTCGCCCATTACGCCGACGCTGCGCACCGGCAGCAACACTGCGAAGCTCTGCCAGATCCTGTAGTAAAGCCCGCTCGTCTTCATTTCCTCGACGACGATGCGGTCGGCGTTGCGCAGAATCTCCAGACGCACCGGCGTGACTTCGCCCAGGATGCGCACGGCGAGGCCCGGTCCGGGAAAAGGTTGTCGCCAGACGATTTCCTTGGGCAGACCCAGTTCGATCCCAAGCTGGCGCACTTCGTCCTTGAACAAACATTTCAGCGGCTCGACGAGCGCGAATTTCATGCGCTTTGGCAACCCGCCCACATTGTGATGGCTCTTGATCATCGCGGCGGGATTACCGCCGATGGGCACTGACTCGATCACGTCGGGGTAAAGCGTGCCTTGCGCGAGGAACTTCGCCTTGCCCGCCCGCTCCATCGCCGCGTCGAAGACTTCGATGAACGTCCGGCCAATGATCTTGCGTTTGTGCTCCGGTTCGGTGACGCCCTTGAGCCGCTTGAGGAAGAGCGAGGAGGCGTCCTCGTATTGCAGTTTGATGTGGAAATGCCTTCCGAACACCTGCCGGACCACATCGGCTTCGCGGGCGCGGAGCAGGCCGTTGTTGACGAAGATGCACGTGAGTTGGTCGCCGATGGCTCTGTGCAGCAGTGCCGCAGCGACGCTCGAATCCACGCCGCCGCTCAGGCCGAGAATGACGCGCTCCTGCCCGACTTGGGCGCGGATTTCCTGGACGGCGCGGTCAACGTAATTGTGCATCGTCCAGTTCCTGCCGCAGCCGCAGACGTGATGAACGAAATTGGAGAGGATTTCCCCACCGCGCGGCGTGTGCGCCACCTCGGGATGGAACTGGAGGCCGAAGATTTTCGTCTTTCGATTTTCGATGGCGGCGAATTGCGAATTCTCCGTGACAGCGACGGCCTTGAAGCCCTTGGGGATGCGGGTGAGCCTGTCGCCGTGCGAATTCCAGACCTGAAGCTGTTTGGGCAATCCGCGGAAAAGCGCACACGACGCATCCTTCACTGTCAGCGTGCCCTTGCCGTATTCGCGCTTGAGACCTTTCTCGACCTTGCCGCCCAGAAACTGGGCCAGCAGTTGCAGGCCGTAGCAAACGCCGAGCACCGGCACGCCGAGCGCGAATGTATCCAGGTCCGGCAACGGCGCAGTTTTCGCATAAACAGACGCCGGGCCGCCCGACAGAATGATGCCCTTGGGCGCGAGCGCCGCGAGTTCACGGGCGGGCGTGTCGTAGCGCACGACTTGCGAATACACATTGCACTCGCGGACGCGCCGCGCGATGACCTGGGTGTATTGCGAGCCAAAATCTAGGATGACAATCTGCTCGGTCATGCCTTGAGAGGCAGACTGTTTGCCTGTGAGGCGGGGATTTGGCGAGAAAAATGTGGCCCGCAGCCTTCAGCCTGCCAACGCGGCATCCGGGTTGCGCCGGCACACGCTGAGATTTGAGATTACTGCTTGACCACCTTCACCGTGCCGGAGTTCGCGTCGTAAACGATCTTCGTGCCGTAAGGCGCTTCGGGCAGGGTGGGGATGTATTTCCCTTCAACCAGTTCCTGCAAGTTTGTCGGGTAACGCCCTTCGGAGACATTGAACATCTGAAGCGCCTTGTTGATGGCCGCGACATCCACCGTCTTTTCCGCCTGTTTCTTCGCCTGGCTCATCGCGCCCAGATAATCCGCCGGCGCGTTCAGCGGGTTCTCGCCCGGCGCACTGGTGGATTCCTGTTTTTTGCCGCAGCCAACGAGGGGCAATAAGAGGGCACCGCAGATCAAAAGGAACGTTTTCATGGATGCAACGTAGTCTCGCTCCGCGGAAAATCCAAGCGCAAGGCCGTGTCATGAGACACGGTCGTGTGTTGCCGCGCTGCTTCGCCCAATGCATTTAGCCGCGACCGTGTATCCAGCACAGCCACGTTTTCCACTGCGGACCGGTTTGCGCGGGTTTGGCCGCTACTGTGCCGGCGCAGGGGGCGCCGGCGCATTGGTCGAAGGCATTTCCGGCGGCGGCGGCGGTGTTTGCTTCTCCTTACAGCCGACGAGCACCAAGCTGCCCACGAGGCTCAATAACGCGATCACGATGAATGTCTTCTTCATAGCTCCGAACGTTTGCACCAAAATCGGGAAAAGAACAAGGGAAAACTTATGCACGCAGAACCAGTTGCGCCGCCAGTTCACGGGCTTGCTTGATCAGGTCAAAATCCTCGCGCAGGTCACCGAAACGGAACTTGGGCAGGCCGCTCTGTTGCTGCCCGAGCAATTCGCCCGGCCCGCGTAGTTTCAGGTCGGCCTCGGCAATCTGAAAGCCATCGGTAGTTTGCTCGAGGACCTCGAGTCTTTGCCGGGCCTCTGCGGTTTTGACACTGGCGACCAGGATGCAATGGGATTCATGAGCGCCGCGACCGATGCGCCCGCGCAGTTGGTGAAGCTGCGCCAAACCGAACTGCTCGGCGTTCTCGATCAGCATGATCGTGGCATTGGGCACATCCAAGCCCACTTCGACGAGCGAGGTGGCCAGCAGCACCTGCAGCGTGTTGGCGCGAAACCCGGCCATCACGCGCTCCTTCTCCGCACTCTTCAGCCGGCCATGCAGCAATCCAACCCGGGACGGTGCCAGCACCCTTTTCAGATTCTCATGCTCCTTTGCAACCGCTTTGAGGTCGCCGTTGCCGGAATCCTCGACGCGCGGGTAAACCACATACGCCTGCCGCCCCTCGGCCAGCTTCTCGCGAATGAATTCCCAGACTTTGGGCAGCTTGTCGGCCGTTCGCACAAAAGTCCTGATGCCCCCGCGTCCTGCCGGCAGTTCGTCAATGACCGAAACGTCCAAGTCGCCGTAGAGCGTCAGGCCCAGCGTGCGTGGGATGGGCGTGGCCGTCATGACCAGCACGTGAGGATACCGCCCCTTGCGCACGAGTCGCTCCCGTTGAGCCACGCCAAATTTGTGCTGTTCGTCAATGATGACCAGTCCCAGGTTTTCCGGCGTGAAACCCGGCTCGATCAAGGCATGAGTGCCCACAAACAAAGTCGAGGGACGAGAGTCAAGGGTCGAGAGGGTGATGTGTTTTTGGCCTTTGACTCTCGACTCTCGACTCCCGGCAGTCTTTCGGCTGCCCGTCTGCGATGCCACGGCCACGCCGAGCGGCTCAAACCAGCGGTGGAAGTTTTGGAAGTGTTGTTCGGCGAGAATTTCCGTGGGTGCCATCAACGCCACGTTGAAGCGGCTTTCAATCGCCATCAACGCGCTGCACGCGGCGACGACCGTTTTGCCGCTGCCCACGTCTCCTTGCAGCAACCGCCGCATGGGGTGTCGCCCGGCCATGTCCTGACGGATTTCGCGCAGCACCCGCGTCTGGGCTGCCGTGAGTTCAAAGCCGAGCCGGGCCAGAAATGGTTTGATCAACCGGTTGGTGCCGCCGCAGGGCAAGGCAGCGGCCTTGGTGGCAAACCGTGTCCGGCGGAGCTGAATGTCGCGTTGCAGGGCGATGAATTCATCCAGCGCCAGCCGGCGCCGCGCGACTTCCACATCTCCGAGCGCCTCCGGGAAATGCAGCATGTGGATGGCGTTGGCGCGAGTGGGGAAAAGGTAGCGCGCCCTTTCCCCAGCGCGGCGCGTATTGGGTTCAGATGCCGGCGCGGTGCGGAGACTGCGCCCTACCAGATCCAATTGAGGCCACGGCTCGGCAATTTGGGATTCGAGCCGGTTTAGCGTGCGCCAGATCAGCGACCGCAACCAGCGTTGCGGTAGTCCTTCCGTCAACGGATAAACCGGCGCGACACGGTTGAGATGGATGAAGTCTTCCTCGCCACTCTTGACGACTTCAGTCTCGGGATGGTCAATCGTGCGTGGCTTGAGCGAAGACAGCTTGCCGAAGACGAAGACGTCATCGCCGACCGCGAAATACTTCTCCATGAAGGGCAAATTCCACCAGCGGCAATGCAGCCGCGCTGTGCCGTCGTCGAGGATAAGTTCGAAAACCGATTTCGCGCCTTTGCGAAAGCCTTTCACACCCAGTGCAACGACTGTCCCACGCGCCAAGGCGGCCTCCTCCGTGGTCAATTCGGCGATGGCGCGAAAGTGCCGGCGATCTTCGTAACGCCCGGGCCGGTGCAGGAGCAGGTCTTCGATGGTGCGGATCTCCAGCCGCGCCAGTTGGACCGCGCGTTCGGCACCCACGCCCCAAAGGGTGGTCACCGGACGGGCGAGCGGCGGCGAAGCGACCAGATTCGTTTGCGGCGCGGCCATCGCCAGCGACGATACAAACCGTCCGGCCCGGCTTCAATGGGAAAGGCGCTCGAGGATTTTGCCGCGAATCAGATTTCAATGACCGCAATCTCAGGCCGGCAATTGAACCGCGCGTTCAGGTGAAACCAGCCGAGGCCCATCCCCACGCAGAGCGTGCCGGACAGGGTCTGAAAAGGGCGCAAGTTGTACCGTTTGGAGCTGTCTTTCGCAAGGATTGCGCGGAGCGGCAAGACCAACTACGTTCCGGGCAGTGACAAGACCCGCTGTTCAGTGCAACTCCGTTCGCGCGCCGCTGCTTCTGCTTTTTCGAATCAACACCGTCCAAGGCTGGCGGCGCTTGAAATCCTTGCGTGAACAGTCGCGCCTGCTGGTCGGTCTGATCGCTGGGTTCATGCTCGGCTACGCGCTGCTGTCCTACTGGCTGTTCTACAAAGGTTTGAAGTTTCTGAACGCATTCCCCGGTCTGGGCACGGTGTTGGCGGAGCGGTTGCTGTATTTGCTGTTCGCCTTCCTGTTTGTGTTGCTGTTGTTGAGCAATCTCATCATCAGCTACACAAACTTGTTTCGCAACCGGGAGGCTGCGTTCCTGCTCGGGATGCCCGTCGCGGCTCAGACAGTTTTCCGGTGGAAGTTCGTCGAATCCATGGTGCTGGCCTCGTGGGCGTTCCTGTTCCTGATCGCGCCGTTGCTGGCCGCTTTTGGAGTCACACACCAGGTGGCGTGGCATTTTTATCCGCTCATCGTCCTGCTCATTGCGCTGTTCATCGTCTTGCCGGGAGCAGCCGGCGCTTGGGCAGCCATACAATTGGCGCGTTATCTCGACCGCCGGACGTTCCAAGTCGCCGCGCTCATCGCCGCCCTCCTGCTGGTGGCCTCCGCGGCATTCTGGTGGAAGGCGCAGCCGATTTCCGAAGAAAACCTCGAGACGCGCGTACTGCCGGTGTTGGACCAGTTGTTGGTCAAAACGAGCTTCGCCCAATTTCCGTTTCTGCCCAGCTACTGGCTTACCAGCAGCGTGCTGCAATGGGCCGAGGGCGCGGTGACTGCCGCCGGGTTCTTCATGCTGGTGCTGATCAGTTACGTCGCGTTCTTCGGTTCGCTGACATTTACGCGGCTGGGCAACGTGCTTTCCGAGGCCGCGTCCGTGGTCCAGAGCCGGGCCAGTGTCTGGGGTCAATGGGAGTGGTTCCGTACCAGAAGCAATCGCCCCAAGGCGTTTGGCTACGGCGCCGGTTTGGCGGAAAAGGCGGCTGCGCTCCTGCGGTGGGTACGCCCGGATACGCGCGCTTTGGTGGTCAAAGACGCCCGGATGTTCTGGCGTGACACCGCGCAGTGGGGACAGTCGGTGCTGCTGTTCGGATTGCTTGGTGTTTACATCATCAACCTCCGCCATTTCACGCACCAACTGGCCAATCCGTTTTGGGTGAGCCTGGTTTCGCATTTGAACCTCGCCGCCTGTTCGCTTAACCTCGCCACCGTGACGACGCGGTTCGTCTATCCACAATTCTCGCTCGAAGGCCGTGGGCTATGGGTCATCGGCCTGGCCCCGATGGGGTTGGCGCGCGTCGTCAAAACGAAGTATTGGCTGGCGAGTGGCGCGTCGCTCGCGGTGACGCTTGGTCTTATTGTGCTGTCATGTTACTTGTTGGAAATGGCGTGGGATCGCATCGCGTTTTTCGGCGCGGTGGTGACTGTGATGACCTTCACGCTGAACGGGCTGGCCGCGGGACTCGGGGTGTTGTATCCGAATTTCAAGGAAAACAACCCCAGCAGGATCGTCAGCGGTTTCGGTGGGACTTTTTGTCTGGTGCTCAGCTTTCTTTACATTCTCGGCTCGGTCCTGCTGCTGGCCGTGGCCTCGCCGGAGCTTTTCCCGCGCGGCCCTTCGTCCAAACTCGTCTTCCTGAGCGTGAGCGGTTTCGCGGTGCTGTCGTACCTTCTGGGTTGGTTGCCTTTGCGAATTGGGTTGCGGCAATTGAACAGATTTGAGCTGTAGGCACAACCTGAACCTTGCCGCTGTAGCGCGCCGCCGGATCGGGTTACTTGTAAAACATGCTGAAAATCAACTTGGAATAGGGACGGCGGGGGAAGTGGGTAGTCTTAATGGTGGACTCGGCTCCAGATGTTCGTTCACGCGTATTCGTGCGGTAGGCTTTTTGCATCAATTGTCATCTGCTTCAACTCTTCACTAAAACTGGCTGACAGCCCCAGTAAGTTTCTCGAAGTGTCGATCAGGATCGCGGCGTCATGTTTGCTGACCTGTGCGTTGACAAACCAAATGCTATCTTTGATCCTGACAGGCTTTGTCGCTTCAGCTGATTCTCGAATTCTTGATTCGTCCTTTGACACATAAATAGTTCGGCCATTCTGTTTGGTTAGGCCATCGAGCGATGCAAAGCGATCTGGCGCTACCCTACACATGGTGGCCATCGCGACAGCGAACTTCTCCCACAACATCCTGTCTCCTAGCCGCCTCCTTTTCAGCTCTTCTATTTGTTTGCGTTCCGCCTCATGTCTGCGAGTCGCGGTGACGTGACCCCGAAAAAGTGGACGTGACAAAGGGAGAGTTCTGCTGCGAAGAAAGAGCAGCAGGACTATGAGAAAGAGCAAATTCAGCGAAGAGCAGATAATCGGGATTCTTCGGGAGGCAGGGGGCGACATGCCGGTCCAGGTGGTGTGCGCGGCGCACAACGTCAGCGACGCTACGTTTTACAAGTGGCGAGCCAAGTATGGCGGGATGGGGGTAAACGAGGCGCGGCGATTGCGGGCCTTGGAGGAGGAGAACGGTCGGTTGAAACGTTTGGTGGCGGATCAGGCGGTGCAGATTCAAATCCTCAAGGAGGTGAACTCAAAAAAGTGGTGAGCCCGTCAGCCAAGCGACGGGCGGTGAAAATGGTAATCGAAGCGGGAGTGGGCACGAGGGCAGAGGCCTGTCGGGCGCTTGGACTGGCCCGTTCGAGTTATTACCGTAACAGCACGATGAGCCGCGCGAGTCGAGACTTTCAAAAGCAGATCGTGAGTCTGAGCCAGGACCATCCGCGCTACGGGTATCGGCGGGTGACAGCGCTGCGGCGGCGAGCGGGCCATGCGATCAACGCCAAGCGAGTGCAGCGGGTCAGAAGAAGGCAAGGACTGCAAGTCAGCCGGAAGCAGCGAAAGCTGCGCCGGCTGGGCGTTTCGACTGCGGCGCGTCAGCGGGCGACGCACGCCAATCACGTCTGGAGCTGGGACTTTGTGGAGGACCAGACGGAGAACGGGACGCGGTTTCGGGTGCTGACTTTGATCGATGAGCACACACGGGAATGCCTGGCGGTGCACGTGGACTGGTCGATCCGAGCGGTGGGTGTCATCACCGTCGTTGCAGGAGCAATGGCACGTTACGGCGTGCCGACGCATTTGCGCAGTGACAACAGGCCGGAGTTCATCGCGTATGCGATCCAGGACTGGCTCAGAGACAAGAACGTGAAGACGATTTACATCACGCCGGGTTCGCCGTGGGAGAACGCTTACATTGAAAGCTTCCACGACAAGCTGCGGGACGAATGTTTGAACCGGGAGATTTTTGGCAGCCTGTGGGAGGCGCGGGTTGTCATTGAGCAGTGGCGCCTCTATTACAACGTGGAGCGGCCGCACAGCTCGTTGGGATATCAGACCCCGGCGGAGTTTGGCGATCGCGCCATCGGCTGTTCGGGACTCCGGTCGGGCTTCGCCCTCCCTACGTCCCGAATAACCGAACAAAACAACAAACCAATGGCAGGACTCTACTTTTGATGTGTCCACTCATTGGGGTCAGGTCATCTTCGATGGCAAATGCCATAACGGGCACGCCCGAGGCGCAACCAGTCGACGATTGGCCGCCCTCGCAAACGCATCTCGGTCTCATAGCGCCTTCGCCTTCTCTGTCCTTGGGTAGTTGTTCGTCTTTCCTACTAAAATTACGGATGGTTGTCAAGCTCGGACGTTGTTCGGGCTGCTGCGGGGCGCACTTTGACAGTACCCCTATAATCGGGGGGTAGCGGTTCCTCATTTCCGACGAAACCAAACCTGGGAACGAAAGGAACAGGATGGATTCGGAAA
>Ga0299912_10004368_pt1 | contig 11593 bp, 12 predicted proteins | sample RVTome_2_FD_207667 | JGI IMG/M metagenome (GOLD analysis project Ga0299912, IMG submission 207667) | Soil microbial communities from uranium-contaminated site in the Upper Colorado River Basin, Wyoming, United States - RVT95D214 (version 2) ... | reverse complement strand
AATCCCAGGCCGGTATCGTCGGTCGCCTGGGACGGCAGGTCGTCGAGGGCGGATCGGGTCATGATGCGCATGGGACGTGCTCCTGCATTTTGCCCAAACGATGAAACGCTGTCGCCGAGCCTGTTCTGGGCATCGAACTGTTGCGTTCTACTTGGCCGTGCGGCTGATACACCTGCGTGTCAGTAGATGCGACAATGTACGCCGACCGACCTACGTATGTACGATAACGTACGCTGACTTGGTTAATGGCGGCTTAAGGCGCTACCGGTAGTGTTGTGAGAGATTCGCTTGGAGGCGGAATGACTGGCGACGACCTCGAGATACGCAACCGCGTTCTTCTTTCGCTGCGCCCTGCCGCCCAGGAATTCCTGTCGAGCCGGCTGATCACGAGACAGACCTTCGCCGGCCAGGTCCTCTATGAGGATGGCGCGCCCTTCACGCATGCGGTCTTTCCCCACTCGGGCGTCCTCTCGCTGATGGCGCACATGGAAGACGGCAGGGGCGTCGAGAAGGCGTCGATCGGGCCCGAAGGCTTCCTCGGCTTCGCCCTGATCATGGGTGGCTCCAAGGCCATCAGCACCTCGACGATACAGGTTCCCGGTTATGCCTCGTGGCTCGCTCTCTCCGACCTGCACGAAGCGCTCGCAGAGTTCGAATGCGTGCGGCAGGTCATGCTCCGTTATGCGGCCTCGCTCATCACCCAGCTCATGGAATCGGTGGCGTGCAACAGCCTGCATTCCGCCGAGCAGCGCGTCTCGCGTTGGCTGCTGCAGGCCCACGATCGGGTCGCTGTCGACAGATTCCGGCTGACCCAGCAGGCGCTGTCCGAAGCGCTGGGCCTGCGCCGCGCCACGGTGAGCGAGGTCTGGTCCGAGCTCCAGAAAGCCGGCATCCTGAACTATTCGCGGGGGACCGTGACTGTTGCCGATCGAAGTGCGCTGGAAGAGCGTGCCTGCGAGTGCTACGCCCGCATCCGCCGCGCCTGGCTCTACTAGGGGATTTGCGGGTGCGGCCGGGTGGTCTAAACAGGGTGGATCCGTTCATTCGCCGTTCAGGAGGCATTCATGTGCCGGAACATTCGCACCTTGTTCAACTTCGAGCCGCCGGCGACCAACGATGAGATCCGGGCCTCGGCGCTGCAATTCGTGCGCAAACTCAGCGGCTTCGCTCACCCCTCCAAGGCCAACGAGGCGGCGTTCGATCACGCCGTCGACGAGGTTGCCGCCGCCGCCCGCCGACTGCTGGCCTCCCTAGAAACCAGCGCGCCCGTGCGGGACCGCGAGGTCGAGGCGAGCAAGGCGCGGGAGCGGGCGAAGCTGCGGTTCGCTCGGGGGTAGGGAGCCCCCCCGGCAGCATGCCTCCCGGGCGGCACTGCGAGGTTCACCGCAGTTGTCGCCGCAGTCGCTCCGTGTCAGGTTGTCCGGCAATGTCATCGGCTTGTGGTGGTCGGCCGCGCCCCGTTTCGGCCCGGCTTGAGCCAGATCAAACGCAGCGTCCGACTGGCTGTCATACGAGTGGCTGAGCGACAGTAGCGTCACATCGGGAGCGTCAAATGATCAAAGACATCGTTGTCCACCTCACGGGGTCGGGGGAGGACAAGGTTCGTATCGCCCACGCCGCGGCGGTTGCAGAACTGTTCGATGCGCACCTGACCGGCTTGCAGGTCCACACCCTGCCAGAGCTGATCGCCGTCACCGATCCGACGGCGTCGACTTACCTGCAGACCCTGCTCGCCGAATCGCAGGCGCGGGCACAGAAAGTCACCGACGCGGTGAACGTGGAGTTCGCCAATCTCTCAGTTCCCAACGAGTTGCGGCGTCTCGATGTCTACCCCAGCGGCGTCGGGGCCGCGCTGGCTTCCGAGGCTCGTACGGCCGACCTGTTCGTCGGCACGCGCCCCTATGGGGACCCCGCCGGCGGCGAGCGCATCGAGGAGACGGTGCTGTTCAGATCCGGACGGGGTTGCATGTTCGTGCCCCCGGCCAGCAAGCCGGGCAAGTTTGAAACGATCTTCGTGGCGTGGAAGAACACGCGCGAGGCCGCCCGGGCGGTGGCTGAAGCCATGCCGTTCCTGCAGCGCGCCTCCCAGGTCATCGTCGGCCTCGTGGAAGAGGAAGGCGCCAGCGAGCAGTTCGGCATCGAGCCCGGAGCCGACATCGGGCGCTACCTGAGCCGGCACGGCGTTGCCGCCGAGATCAGGCCGATCAACGGCTGGGTCTATGCGGGCGAGGCCCTGCTCAACGAGGCGCAGCGGACGGGCGCCCAGATGATCGTGATGGGCGGATACGGGCATTCGCGATTCCGCGAATGGGTGCTTGGCGGCGCCACGCGTCACCTTCTGACCCACGCCGGCGTCCCCGTGCTCATGGCACACTAGGTCGGGGTTCTTTCCGCGTCCGGCCGCGGCGTCTTGGCGCTGCGGCGGGAGCGCGGATGCAATCCTGCCAACTCCCAGGGACGGTGGAGCCCTCTTTCATTCAGTCGAAAGAATGACTTGAATACGACAAGTGAATCTTGGATCTGACTACCTGTTGCTATTGTATTGCAGGTAGGAATCTCTTCATGTGTATGAGTCGGAGTCCTCGCCGGTCTAGCTACGTCCGGACAGGCTGGGCACCCGGTCGTCATTGAAGCGTCTTCGCCTTGGCGGTATAAGCCTATGAGGCTCGCTTAGGATGCTGGTCGGGCCTTCGATCGTGCGAAGCATGCAGGCAATGCCTGAAGCACGCGAGAAGGGTACAGAGTGACAGAAGTTCAACGGAAGCTGGTCCCATATGGCGTTGCGGGATTGGCGATTCTTGCCGCGTTCCTGCTGCGGCTGGGCCTCAACGATATCCTCGTCAATTCGGTCGTCGGCCTGTTGTTCACGCCGGCGATTCTGATTGCTGCGATGCTCGGCGGGCTCGTCCCCGGCATGGTGGTGACGGCGGCCAGCGTGCCGTTCGTGTACTACTTCATCAACGCCGAATCCGGGGTGGCGCTGGCCGTCCATCTGTTCATGTTCGTCGCCATCGGCATGACCATTTCCTGGCTTGGGGGGTCTTTTCAGCGGGCCAGGCAGGAGACTCACCGGACCGCAGAGGTCCTGCAACGTCGCGAGGCGCATCTGCAGTCGGTGCTCAACACCGTGCCGGATGCCACTATCGTCATCGAAACAGACGGCACCATCGTGTCGTTCAACGCGGCCGCCGAACGGCAGTTCGGCTACACGCCCGGAGAAGCGGTGGGGAACAACGTGCGGATGCTGATGCCCTCGCCCTACCGCGAACAGCATGATGGCTATCTGCAGCGCTATCTGAGCACCGGGGAGCGGCGCATCATCGGAACCGACCGGATGGTGGTCGGTCAGCGAAAGGACGGCTCGACCTTCCCGATGACGCTGGCAGTGGCCGAGATGAAATCGACGGGCAAGATCTACTTCACCGGCTTCATCAACGATCTCACCGAGCAGAAGGAGTCGGCCGAGCAACTCGAGCAGATGCAGTCGGAACTGGCGCGCCTCGCCCGGCTGAACGAACTGGGGGAAATGGCGTCCACGCTCGCCCATGAACTCAACCAGCCGCTTTCGGCCATCGCCAACTATGTCCAGGGCTGCCGCCGCCTGCTCAGTTCGGTCGAGGACGAGAACTTGCTGCGCGTGCGAGATGCGCTCGACGAGGCGGCCAAGCAGGCCTTGCGCGCCGGCGACATCATTCGCCATTTGCGCGAATTCGTCACCCGTGGCGTAACCGAGAGGCGCCCCGAAGATCTCAAGACGCTGGTGGAGGAGGCGGGTGCCCTGGCGCTGGTGGGGTCACGCGAGCGTGGGATAAGGTCGGTCTTTGAGTATGGACAGGACAGCAGCATGGTCGTTGCCGACCGGGTCCAGATCCAGCAGGTGCTGATCAACCTCATGCGTAACGCCATCGAAGCCATGCAGGACAGTGAGGAGCGCAGCCTCGTGGTGCGCATCGGGCAGGCTGGAAGTGATGAACTTGCCGTCGAAGTCTCGGACACCGGGCCCGGCATTTCGGACGAGGTTGCCGCGCGGCTCTTCCAGCCCTTCGTGACCTCAAAGTCCAGCGGCATGGGCATCGGCCTGTCGATCTCCAAGCGCATCATCGAGTCGCACGGCGGGGAGATCGAGGTGTCCCGGAACGACGCCGGGGGCGCGACCTTCCGATTCACCCTGCCGAAACTGATCGAGGCCGCAATTGAGCAGGATTGATATCGTCGTTCACATCGTCGACGACGAGGAGCCCGTTCGCAACTCGCTGGCGTTCCTGCTCACCAGTTCCGGCTTTGCGGTGCGCACCCACGAATCGGCGGGTGCCTTCCTGGAGACAGCGCCTACGGTCCGCAACGGCTGCCTGATCACCGACCTCAGAATGCCCGACATGGACGGCGTTGAGCTGTTGCGCCGCCTGCGCGCGGCCGATGCGCTCCTGCCGGCGATCGTCATCACCGGCCATGGGGATGTGCAGATGGCGGTCGAGGCGATGAAGAACGGCGCGCTCGATTTCATCGAGAAGCCCTTCTCGGACGATGTGCTCATCGAGTCGATCCGCCGTGCCGTCGACCAGGCCGAGACTCAGATCAAGACCGAGGCCGCCCAGGAGGCCGTCAAGGAACGCGTTGGATCGCTGAGCGACCGCGAACGACAGGTCCTCAAGGGGGTAGTTGCCGGTCAGCCCAACAAGACCATCGCGCTCGAACTCGGCATCAGCCCGCGTACGGTGGAGGTCTATCGCGCCGGTCTCATGGGCAAGATGCAGGCAAAGAGCCTGCCCGAACTGGTTCGCATGGTGCTCAATTCGGACATCGATCTGGGGGCTCTTTCCTAGGCGTTTCCCTTGATCTAGAGCAATGCGGCCAGGGATGACCAAGGTTAGCTGATGGCGTTGGTTCGAGCCGTAGCTCGTTCGGAGATGCCATCGATGGTCCGGGGCCGTGTTCTCGTTGTCGCGCCGCAGCTTGATATGCGCAGATCGCTGGAGTTTGTACTTGATGCGGAAGGCTTCGAAGTGACCTCCCGTCCGGGCGTCGACTTTGCCAGCCCGGCCACCAGCGCGCCGTTCGATTGCATCGTGATGGACCACCAGGCGCTGTCCGGCCCGCGCGAGCAGGTCATCGATTTCTGTGCTCACACCGCACCGGTCATTCTTGTGTCCAGCAAGCCCATCGAGTGGCTCACGGGCAGCGTCAAGGAACTGGTTGAGAAGCCGCTCATGGGTGGCGCGATCGCAAATTCGGTCAGGCGCATCATGGCGTCGCGGGCGCTTGGTGGTTCCACTAAGTAAGATCCCTAAGAGCAGGACCGGAATTTTCTTTACCGGCCAGGTCGGGCACTCCTTCAGCACACCGAACGAGGGACGAGGCCATGCTTATTCAAACCGGTTTCAGACACGCTTCCGCGCAGACCAACCCGCTTCATCCGGAACTGCCTGCACTGCTGGCGCACGCCCGGCCTTGCGCGGTGACTGTCTATGAGGCCAACTCGGTCATCTATGCACAGGGTGACGCTGCCGGGCCACTGTACCTGGTTGAGTTCGGTGCGGTCCGTATCTACCGGCTGACGGCCGACGGGCGCCGCCAGATCAGTGCCTTCCACTTCTCCGGCGAGGTGTTCGGCTTCGAATCGAACAATGAGCACCATTTCTACGCCGAAAGCATTGACGGTGCCGGCATCCGGGTGTTGCGGCCCAGCGGTGGCGACGATCATCTCGCCGACGACCTGCTGCCCCTCGCCCTGCGCAGCCTCACCCGGGCGCAGGAGCACCTGCTCGTGCTTGGGCGGCAGAACGCTCAGGAGCGGATGGCGGCCTTCCTCATCGACCTGGCGGAACGCCAGGAGTCGGACCGGCTCATCGACCTGCCGATGCAGCGCAGCGACATCGCCGACTACTTGGGCCTGACGTTCGAGACGGTGTCTCGAATCCTGCGCAAGCTCAAGGACGCCAGGATTCTGCGTCTGCCCAGCACCAAGCAGATCGAGGTGCTCGATTTCGCGGCACTGGAAGACCTCTGCGAGTGAGTAGATGCGGCCGCCCGCACGGGGCGCCCAAGCAATCGCCGGGAGTCCATGGCGCTTCAATTGCCATCGCCTCCCGGTGACGCTGCCCGGATTCGTTGCTGATGCTGCAAGGCCCCGCGCCTTCACTTCTTCGGGAGCGCAACTGTTTGTCGTTCTGCCAGTGGGCAAATTGTCTCACGCGACGAAACGAGTGCAGACGAAAAACATCAATTGCGATAATTGACTAAGTGGACGACCTGGCGCGGTTGGGGCGGTTGTTCCTTGTCTCCCCTGATCGGCCTGGGCGGGCGCTTGACGTAGATCAAAGGCGCGTGAGCGGCGGACAACTAGCTTGCCGCTCGGACCGAGCCTGCATGCAAAAAGGGGGCAAGAATTGAGATTTCCGGGTTGGACGATTGCGCTGGGGATCGGCGCATTCCTGACGCTGGTAGCGGCGGGATTGACGGACGATCCCGCGTTCCGGGCACACATGGGTATTCTGACCGTCGTACTGGGCCTGGCGACCCTGGTGGTGATGCGCTTCCCGCGCCTCGCGACGACCGAGGAGAACCCCGCAGGATACATGGACGGTCCGATTCGCATCGGCTCGATCCTGATCGTATTCTGGGGCTGCGTCGGCTTCCTCGTCGGCGTGGTGATTGCCCTCCAGCTGGCTTGGCCTGAACTCAATTTCGGCCCCTGGTTCAACTTCGGGCGTATGCGGCCGCTGCACACCTCGGCGGTGGTATTCGCCTTTGGCGGTACAGCGCTGCTCACCACGAGCTTCTATGTGGTGCAGCGTACCTCGCGGGCGCGCCTGCTCAACGACAGCCTGGCCTGGTTCGTCTTCTGGGGCTACCAGCTGTTCATCGTCATGGCCGCCACCGGGTACCTCCTCGGCATCACCGAGGGGCGCGAATACGCCGAGCCCGAATGGTACGTTGACCTGTGGCTGACGATCGTCTGGGTCGCCTATCTGGTGCTGTTCCTGGGTACGCTGATCAAGCGCAAGGAACCGCACATCTACGTGGCCAACTGGTTCTACCTGGCCATGATCGTGACCATTGCGCTGCTGCACGTGGTCAACAACCTTTCGATTCCGGTGTCGTTCCTCGGGGCCAAGAGCTACTCTGCCTTCTCGGGCGTGCAGGACGCGCTGACCCAGTGGTGGTACGGCCACAACGCCGTGGGCTTCTTCCTCACCGCCGGCTTCCTCGGCATGATGTACTACTACATGCCCAAGCAGGCCGAACGCCCGGTCTATTCGTACCGGCTTTCGATCATCCACTTCTGGGCCCTGATCTTCCTCTACATATGGGCCGGCCCGCACCATCTGCACTACACGGCGCTGCCCGACTGGGCGCAGACGCTGGGCATGGTGTTCTCGGTCATGCTCTGGATGCCCAGCTGGGGCGGCATGATCAACGGCCTGATGACCCTGCGCGGTGCGTGGGACAAGATGCGGACTGATCCGATCATCCGCATGATGGTGATCGCCGTCGCCTTCTACGGCATGTCGACCTTCGAAGGCCCGGTCATGTCGATCAAGTCGGTCAACGGTCTCAGCCACTACACCGACTGGACCATCGGCCACGTGCACTCCGGTGCGCTCGGCTGGGTCGGGATGATCTCGTTCGGCGCGGTCTACTTCATGGTACCGCGGCTGTGGAACCGCACGCAGCTCTACTCGCTGCGCATGGTCAACTGGCACTTCTGGCTGGCGACCTTGGGTATCGTCATCTACGCGTCGGTGATGTGGGTCTCGGGCATTACCCAGGGCCTGATGTGGCGCGAATACGACGACCAAGGGTTCCTCGTCTACTCGTTCGCCGAGACCGTGGCGGCGCTGCATCCCTACTACATCGCACGGGCTTTCGGCGGCTTGCTCTACCTCGTGGGCGGCCTGGTGATGGCCTACAACATCTGGATGACGATCGCCGGGAAGGTTCGAGACGAACGCCCGCTTGTCGCTCCCACCCAGCTCCAGCCGGCCGAATAGGAGTTCAGACCCATGGCCCTTCTCGACAAACATGGCGTCATCGAACGGAACGCCTCGCTGCTCCTCGTCCTTACGCTGGTCGTGGTCAGCATCGGCGGCATCGTCGAAGTTGCTCCCCTGTTCTACCTGCAGAACACCATCGAGGAGGTGGAGGGCGTGCGTCCCTACACCCCGCTCGAGCTGGCAGGCCGCGACATCTACGTCCGCGAAGGCTGCTACGTCTGCCATAGCCAGATGATCCGGCCGTTCCGCGACGAGGTGGAACGCTACGGGCACTACTCGCTGGCGGCGGAGTCGATGTACGACCATCCGTTCCAGTGGGGCTCAAAGCGCACTGGTCCGGACCTCGCCCGTGTCGGTGACCGCTACTCGAGCGCATGGCACGTCGAGCACCTGACCAATCCTCGGTCGCTGGTGCCCGAGTCGATCATGCCCAGTTACGGGTTCCTCGCGAACACCGAACTGGACACCTTTGCCATCGCCGGACACCTCCAGGCCAACGCCACGGTCGGCGTCCCCTATACGCCGGAAATGGTCCAGAACGCCCAGGCCGACATGATCACCCAGGCGGATCCGAACGCCGACACCGCCGGTTTGCTCGAGCGTTACCAGAAGGTGCGTGTCGAGAACTTCGACGGCAACGAGCTCAAGCTCACCGAGATGGATGCGCTCGTTGCCTATTTGCAGATGCTCGGCACGCTGGTCGACTTCTCGACCTACGACGAGCAGGCCAACTACCGCTGAGCGAGGTCAACCGATGCAAACAGAACTCTACACCCTGCTTCGGCACCTGGCCGACACCTGGGGCCTCGTCTACATGTTCACGATCTTCCTCGCCGTGGCGTTCTTCCTGCTACGGCCTGGTGCGAAGGAGCACGCCATCAACGCGGCGATGATCCCGCTGCGCGACAACGAACCCGCCCAAGAGGATGACAGGTCATGAGCGAGAAGCATATCGACGAAGTCAGCGGCGTCGAGACCACCGGCCATGAATGGGATGGCATCAAGGAGCTGAACAATCCGCTGCCGCGCTGGTGGCTCTGGACCTTCTACGGCTGCATCGCCTTCGCCATCGGCTACACCATCGCCTATCCGGCCTGGCCGTTGATCTCTTCGGCCACCGGAGGCGTGCTGGGGTACTCGAGCCGCGCCGACCTCAACGAGACCCTGGTCACGGCCAAGGCTGCGCAGGGCGATCTGCTGGCCCAGGTCGAGGCCCGGCCGCTTGGCGAGATCTTGGCCGACGACAATCTCGCTCGCTTCGCACGTGCCGGCGGCCGGTCGACCTTCAAGGTCTACTGCTCGCAGTGCCACGGCAGTGGTGCAGAAGGCGCGGTTGGCTACCCCAACCTCAACGACGACGAGTGGATCTGGGGCGGCACGGTGGACGAGATATTCACCACCATCTCGCATGGCGTGCGTTCCACCGCCGACACCGACACGCGATTCAACGAGATGCCGCGGTTCGGCGCCGACGGACTGCTGGAGCCGACGCAGATCACCACCGTCGCCAAGTACGTGGCGTCGCTGTCGGGCATCGAAGGTGGCGAAGCGACCCCGGAGGGCCAGCAGCTCTTCGCCGACAATTGCGCCGCCTGTCACGGCGAGGCCGGATTGGGACTGAAGGAACTGGGTGGACCGTCCCTGGCGGATCCGATCTGGCTCTATCATCCCAAGGGGGCAACCCTGGCCGACATCGAGTCGCAGGTTCAGAAGCCGCGCCACGGCATGATGCCCGCCTGGTCGGCCAAGCTCGGGGGCGCCACGATCAAGCAGTTGGCGGTCTACGTCCACGGACTGGGCGGCGGCCAGTAGGCAGCGCCGCATCGAAGGGTGAGGGGCGCCAAGGGTGCCCCTTTTCCGCATTTACAACGCCCCTTGACCCAGATCAATCATCCGGGGCGGTCAGCGTGAGACATGTCACCGATGACTATCGCCGATAAAGAACCCGCCGCGCTTCCCGATTCTGCGGACCGCTATGAGGTCGAGCCGGTCAACGCGCCGAGGTTGCGGCAGCCGCTCTACGCTCCGCGCAAGAAGATCTTCCCCAAGCGCGCCAGCGGCACCTTCCGCAAGTTCAAGTGGCTGGTGATGCTGATCACGCTCGGCATCTACTACATCACCCCGTGGCTGCGGTGGGATCGCGGGCCGTTTGCCCCCGATCAGGCGGTGCTTGTCGATCTCGCCAACCGGCGCTTTTTCTTCTTCTTCATCGAGATCTGGCCGCAGGAATTTTACTACGTCGCCGGCATGCTGGTGATGGCCGGCATCGGCCTGTTCCTCGTCACCTCGACGGTTGGCCGGGCGTGGTGCGGCTATACCTGTCCGCAGACGGTGTGGGTCGACCTCTTCCTCTGGGTAGAGCGCGCCATCGAGGGCGACCGCAACGCCCGCATGAAGCTCGAGGCGGCGCCGTGGACGGCGGACAAGCTCGTCAAGCGCGTCGGCAAGCACGCCGTCTGGCTGGTAATCGGCGTGCTGACCGGCGGCGCCTGGATCTTCTATTTCGCCGATGCGCCGAGCCTTCTGGCCGACGTCGTCAGCTTGCAGGCGCCCTTCGTGGCCTACGCCACGATCGCGCTCCTCACCGCCACCACCTACACCTTTGGCGGGCTGCTGCGCGAGCAGGTTTGCACCTATATGTGCCCTTGGCCGCGCATTCAGGCGGCGATGCTGGACGAACACTCGCTGACCGTCACCTACAACGACTGGCGCGGCGAGCCCCGCTCGCGGCACACCAAGAAGGCGATTGCCGAAGGCAAGCCAGTGGGCGATTGCGTCGATTGCAACGCCTGCGTCGTGGTCTGCCCGATGGGCATCGACATCCGCGATGGCCAGCAGCTCGAGTGCATCACCTGCGCTCTCTGCATCGACGCCTGCGACGACGTGATGACCAAGCTCGGCAAGGAGAAGGGGCTGATCTCCTACGCCACGCTGGCCGACTACAACGCCAACATGGCCATTGCCACCGGCGGCGGTCAGGTCATCGAACCGGCCCGCGTTCGTGACAAGACAACCAACAGGTTCGTCGACGCGCTGCGGCACACCAACTGGCGATCCATCGTGCGGCCGCGCACGGTAGTCTACTTCGTCATCTGGGCGGGCATCGGCCTCGCGATGCTGACCATCCTGTCACTGCGTTCGCCGCTCGACCTCAACGTGCTGCATGATCGCAATCCGCTCTACGTGCAGCTTTCCGACGGCTCGGTGCGCAATGGCTACGACGTCAAGGTGCTCAACATGACCCCCCAGCCGCGTGAAGTGATCCTGAGCATCGACGGGCTTCCCGGCGCCACCATGACCCTTGCCGGCAGCGAGGCCGCGCCCACTGCCCAGCTCACCGTCGAGCTGGAGCCCGACAAGGTTCTGCCGCTGCGAATCTACGTGCGCGTCGATCCGCAGACCCTGCCGTCGCCGCACCTGACCTTCCGCATGGTCGCCGTGAGCACTGACGGCAGCGTCCGGGCCCAGACCGAAGCCAAGTTCGAGGCACCGGAGAAATGACGACACGACCTCAAGCGGCCGCAGTTCCCGCACCGGGAACCTTCACGGGCCGGCACATGCTGCTGGTGATGATCGCTTTCTTCGGCGTCATCATCAGC
>Ga0299912_10004367_pt1 | contig 11593 bp, 6 predicted proteins | sample RVTome_2_FD_207667 | JGI IMG/M metagenome (GOLD analysis project Ga0299912, IMG submission 207667) | Soil microbial communities from uranium-contaminated site in the Upper Colorado River Basin, Wyoming, United States - RVT95D214 (version 2) ... | reverse complement strand
AAAAGATATTCTACGGTAAAGCAAATCATGGTAGATCCTTCCCAGATGGAAGATGTCTTTTCGAATATTATCGTCAACGCCTATCAAGCCATGGAAGGAAGCGGAGGGACATTGTCCATAGAGATTAGAGAGCGTGATGGACATATTTCCATCTCTTTTTCAGATCAAGGCCCTGGGATCAAGACCCCTATCGACAGCATCTACGATCTTTTCCATACGACGAGAAAGGATGGCATTGGATTTGGCCTGTTTAGGGCTCAAAGGGTCATCAAGGCCCATCACGGGTCCATCTATGCTGAAAACAAACCGGATCAAGGGGCAACGTTCACGATAAAACTCCCTGTCCAATGAGAAGAGGTTGGTTGATTGATGGATTATAAGGTTCTTATTATCGAAGATGATGAATACAATCGGTCCCTTTACAGTGAGGTTCTGAGCGGGAAGCGTTGCGAACTTTTTTTCGCCGAGGACGAGGTACAGGGTTTTGCTCAACACCAACAGATCCAGCCTGACCTTATCCTTCTCGATTTGAGATTTGGAGACAAGGAATGCGGATTGGATCTGTTCTCCAGAATAAGAGAGGTCGATTCTTCGGTCGAGGTGATCGTCATCAGCGTTGTCAAGGGGATCGATGCCAAGCTCCAAGCCTTGAAGCACGGGGCGTGTGACTATCTTGAGAAGCCCATTACCCGAGATACCCTTTCGATCATAGTAGACCGGGTATTTGAAAAGATCGATCTTTTAAGGGAATTAAAAAGGCTTCAATCCCATAAGCCGAAGGTATCGTATGAGAACATTATTACCCAATCTCCAGGGATGTTGGCCATCTTGAGGAAGGCGGAGAAAGTTGCAGAGACGGACGTTACCGTCCTCCTGACCGGAGAGACTGGAACAGGAAAAGAACTGGTAGCCAGGTTCATCTATTCGATGAGCCGGAGAAACCAAAAGTCTTTTTATCCGGTCAATTGCGCAGCGATCCCAAAGGAGTTGATCGAGAGCGAACTTTTCGGTCACGTCAAGGGGGCCTTCACGGGAGCGGTGAAGGATAAGGTGGGCATCTTTGAGGAAGCGGATGGGGGGACAGTCTTTTTAGATGAAATCGGAAAGATGGAAATCGGATCCCAGAACAAGTTACTGAGATTTCTGGCGGAAGGGGAGGTAAAGCGCGTAGGGGATAATAAATTGATTCACCTTGATGTCCGGATCATTGCAGCGACCAATGAAAATCTGGAAATGTTAGTCGAAGAACAAAAGTTTTTGAGAGATCTTTATTTCCGGCTGGCCGTGGTCGCCTTTGAACTCCCACCCCTTCGAGAAAGGTCTGAAGATATCCTCCTTCTTGCAAATCATTTCTTGGAGCGGTATAGCCGCAAGCACCGAAAGATGATCGTTGGGTTTGAAAGCAATGCTCTGGATTTTTTGCTCTCTCGCAAGTGGTCAGGCAATGTCAGGGAGCTGGAGAATGCGATAGAGAGTGCAGTCATTTTTTCTTCTGAAAGGTACTTATCATCAAAAGATTTTCAATGGAATGACGAGCAAGTCTTTCTGGAGGAGTGCGATCTCGACCACCACTATAAAATGGCAGAACTAAAATGTCTCAATATCGCTCTTTCACTGGCCAATGGTGAGATTGCCCGGGCGACCAGGCTCGTAGGCCTGAAGGATAATCGAAAAAGATTCTACGAATTGCTGAAAAAACATGAGATCAACGTTTCCGAATACAAAAAATCGGGTTAATACTGCTCCAACAGATCATCCTTTGTGTCATTCTGAGCGACCGAAGGAAGCGAAGAATCTCGGAATGGCGCCAGACATGATCGAGATTCTTCGTCGCTTTGCTCCTCAGAATGACAAACCGCCGGAGTAGTATTAATTACCTTTCCTGTAACTTGCCACTATGAATATGTGCATTCTCGTGTCGAAAAGACGGTCAAGATTTTAAATGGAAGAAAAGATTCATAAGTTGGTATTATTCTTGCAGAATCGGATAATATGCTCCTTAAATTAATTTTCACATTAGAATTTTATAATGAATTGGCTAAAAAAGATTTTTTGTGTTTCATATTGAAACACCATATAACCCTTTGTAATTTAAGATGTTTACCTTTCTTTGGTTTAAAATAGCAATAATCTGTTTCGATTCGATACAGTTTTAATACATTGAAACTATTATATATTTTGGTTTTATGGCATTTGGTGTATCAAAAGGTAACATATGAGCCATGTTCCCAAAGCAATCGACAATATTCAGGTAAAGAAAGTGAGCGCAGGAAGAAGGACGAGGATTCTTTTGAAAGGCTGCCTATTTGAAAGCATGAAAAAGTTCAAGTACTTCATTGTCTTGACCTTTTTCCTTTCTTTTTTCGTCCCTACCAGCTGGGCGCAACAAGATAAATGGCCCTGGACGTTTGAAGGAGGAAATCTTCAGATTACACAGAATTCTGGAGATAATTTTTCTCCGGTAATTGCCTCTGCTTGTCAAAACGGTTCGTGCTATTATCTTGTTGTTTGGTTGAGAAAAACATCTTCCGGGTTCGACATCTATGGCGCACGAATCACCCAAGATGGAAAGGTATTTGAAGAAGATCAGGACGGAATTCCGATCTGCACTGCCCCAAATGACCAGATGTTCCCTGCAGTCACATCAGATGGCGAAAACTTCTTTGTCGTTTGGCAGGACATGCGAAGCGGAAAAAGATGGGATATCTATGGGGCCTGGGTCACGAATGGCGGACAAGTATCGGATCCTTTTCCAATTGCAACTGGGAAATCAACATACGATCAAGTTTCACCGGCTCTCGCTTTTGATGGCGAGAGCTATTTAGTCGTCTGGCAGGGTAAAGCGACCCCAAAAATTTGGAACGTCTATTTTTCAATTGTTAGAAAGAACGGAGACGTGACAGAAGTGACGGACAAAATGCCTATTAGCAACCCACCACTTCTTAAGAATCAGGCCTCTCCAGCGGTAGCATTCAATGGAGAGAATTATTTTATTGTTTGGCAGGATTTCAGAGGTGGCAAGTTTTGGGATATCTATGGGGCAAGGGTAACCCCTTCTGGAGAGGTACTCGATAAAAAGGGGATTCCAATCAGCCCAATCGGTCAGAATGCCAGCTATGGATGGGATAAATGGAGACCAGCGCTTTCATGGGATGGAAATTCATTTTTGGTTATTTGGATGGCTTCAAAAGAACAGAATAAGTGGTATCTTGAAGGAAAGTGGGTGGATAGCAGAGGAATACCTGATATTTATGAAGCCCCTATACCATTATCTAAAGAGGCAGATACGCCAAATAAGACTTACCCAGCAATTCTATGGGATGGTAACGATTATTTATTGGTTTGGGAAGAAGAACCGGAAGGGGAACCAAAGATTTTCGGAGCATCCATCTTGCAAAATCATAAACCATTTGAAGTGAGTGAGACAGTGCAAATCTCTTCTCCTGATGTTCAACAATCTTCTTATACGGGAATTTCAAGAATAGGAGATGAGGCCTTGATTGTGTGGCAGGGAAAAGGCGATGATAATTACTGGTATATTTACGGCCAGCGTCTCAAAAGAGATCTGGAGATTCCTCCAGTGGATTCGCAGTGAATCAAGTGGAAAAGGTAGTCGTAGCCCAAAAAACTGGTATAATGAATTTTTTTCTTGACAAGTGCTGATTATTGTATTATATAAGCATGTTAGAAGGCACGGGGGTGAAACAGAGCAATGGACTATATCTTTGCCGCATTCCCGGGGAATACCCCCGAAAAGAAGCTCCACACCGTAGAGGAATTGGTGAAATTGGTAATTTAAGGTTCTGTATAGCCTTAGGAAAGTTTAATCACCTTGTTTGAAGGGGGGTGGAAGAGAGTTACCTTGGATCTTGGGAAAAAGATGGGGACCAAGGCATAGGTTTTAATCTTGATTTGACGAGAATTTGAGAGAAATAAAAAAAATAAAAAAGGAGATGGTTATGACAAAGCGAGCCCTTTTAATCAGTTTCTCAGTCTTATTATTGACCCTGCCGTTAACAACCTGGGCGGCAAATATTCCGGCAAAGGTTTTCGAAAATGGAACAGATAACAACCCTATTGCCGTTCCCGGCGTGGAGGTCCAGGTTTTTGGAGGTTTTGGATTTAAGGCCTTGTTTTCCTCGGCAGAGAGCGGAAACGATGGTGGATGTCTATTGAGGAACGTTCCTCTTGGAAAAGAAGTTCTGGTGAAGCTGACGAAGGCAGGCTATGTAACTCAATATGATATCAAAAGCTACTCCGATGTCGATGTGAAGGGGATTATTCTCTGGATTGGTTCGGAGGCCAATATTAATGGACTATATAAGAATCTGGGAGAAGATTTTGATACCGCAAAAGGCCATGTCTATTTCGATATTAGCGATGAGACGACAGGGGAGGGAATCGAAGGGGTTCAGTTAGCCGTTTCATCCGGCAAGGTTTTTAGCTTTGGCTACGGAGAGTATTTGGTTGCCAATGTCGAGGGTTCCTCGCTCAAAATCGGCTTTCAAAAACCTGGATATGCCTTTGACGTCGAATCTGCAACGATTCCTCTTTTCTCAGGAGCATTTACCCAATACTATATTAAGGTTCAGTCTCAAGGAGCGATCTTTTCTAGTGTCCAGGCAGCGGCGGTGACTTCTGCTCCGATTACTGGATTTATTAAAAGACTATCTGACTCTGGCCCAATAAGTGGTGCGGTCGTTGCCTTCAGAGATTTGTTTGCGCGTGCCACGGCCCGTCCGAGCGTGACAACCGACGGTACTGGAAAGTATTATCAGGATAGATTTACGCCGGGGAGATTGGTTCAGGTGACCCCGACAAAAGCGCCCTGGAGGTTCAGACTTCCTTATAGATTTGTTTTTACCAGAACTGGGGGTGTGACAGTACCTGATATGTTTGGTTACTAATATATTATCTATAAATGAGGTAAAAGGTCGGGAACATGGTCCTGAAATATGGAGATAAAAAGAACAAAGAGCAGTATAATAGCTATTGTCTTGAGTTTGCTCATCGCCATGTGCGTCTTACAATGCACGCCAAAGACGCAAGTCATCAAGGAAGACGAGGAGGCGGTTCTAAAAAGGAGGGTCCAAGAATACTGGAATTATAAAATCAGGGGAGAGTGGGAAAAGTGCTATCTGTATGAATTCCCGGATTTTAGAGAAAAGATTGATATTCAACAATATACAATTAGAAACAAACGTTCAGTTGTAAAATGGGAAGGATTTGATATTCTTGAGATATGGACCAGCGGGGGAGAGGGGTTTGTAAAATTGAATAAAAAATACCGATACCTCGTTCCCGGGATTTCACAAAAAGGGACATTTGAAAGGGTAGAGGATGAAAAGTGGTTAAAAAAAGATGGCCATTGGTACCGGATTACCCCCCCAATTTAAATTCTTTAGAGGAAAAGTAAGGAGGGGAGGAATTATTTTTTAAGTCTTAATTTCTAAGGCAAAGGGGGTGAAAGAAGAAGAGAAGCTTTAAACAACAGATTCCTGAAGAAAAGGAGGTGATGTAGAGAAAAGAAGAGGGTAGGTTTTATGGGTATGGTTTAATAGTTTTGGGAAAAAAGTATAATCTTTAAAACAAGGAGGAAAGAGATGAAACATATCAAAATACCTTTAATAGTCGTTGCCATCAGCTTAATACTGACGGGAATGGCATTTGCTAAAGACATCCCTCTGATTTCATCATGGGCTAATCCCTGCACAGCCCCCTGTACGACTCCACCTTTCTCGTTTGTACCTGCTTTCATGCCGGGTACAACAGCGGCAGGTGTTGGTGGTGGTGGGCCAGGGCTTGGAGATGTTTTAATTGCACCTCTCTATGATGTGCGAAACCTGGTTGATTCCAATCTGCCAGGAGCTGCAGGGACAGCAACACAATCTCAACAGACCCTGTTTGCCATCGTCAACACTGCTGATGACCTTAATGACAACACTACTGACAACTTTGGAGTCGTTGCCAGATTAAGGTTTAGGGAGTATAAACGGAGTAGAGAGTGTTTGGACCTTGATATTCCTCTTACAACCCATGATGTATGGGTTGGACAGGTAAGCAGAGTAGCCGGCGGGGGTGCTGTTCTTACATCCCCGGATAGGTACGTAACCAACATCGTTGGCGCATATGCAGATACCACTGCTTTCACCACTGCTGTACTGCCTGCGGCGGGTTTCACATTCCTGACCTATGCGATTGAGGCTGGTGCAACAGATGCAGTGGCAAGATGTGAGTATGGCTATTTTGAAGTGATTGGTGAGGAAAGGGTTACGGCACCGACTGCGGCCTGGGCGTTCCCACGACTCCTAACTCCGGCAGTTCCAGATAGCCCGACTGACCGAGACGTCAAAAACCAGTTGATGGGGTATGTAATGATCATCAGGCCGGATCAGGCAATCTCCCACCAATACAATATGACAGCGATTTCAAATTTTGCTATAGATGCGAGAGGAATCTATCAATCACCGGCAACAGTATTTCCAACTCTTGCCAATCAGGTACAGGGTGAGTTTTCAGGTGGAGGTGCAACTCAGAATCCTGGAGCAGGAGGACTTAACCAACTCGAAGCGCTTTTCTCCAAGAGGTTTGTCAACTTCCAATATGTTACACAAGGTAACCAAGGAGGAGTGGCGAGATTCGATCCATTGGATACAACTCAGACGCCGATGAGCACAAGTGTGGTTGTTACCTTCCCAACAAAATGGGCGCATTATCGATCATTAACACCCTTTAACATACTTCCAGCCGGCACTTGGCCAGGCCCTACACCTTTTACGGGAGCCTATGAAACATTCGGAGATACTGCGCCCAATGGCGAAGTATTCAACTACAGAATCTGGGATAGAAGTGAGAGTAGCTTCCAGAGACCACCAAACCCTATTTCTCCTTCGCCACCGGATGTACCGAGTATCCCAAGACTGCCTTATGAAGTGAATGTCATTGGGTTTTATCCAATTGATCCAGCTCCTACCGTAACCCCGACAGCGCCTGTTTTTAGAAACAATGTGACCATTGCAACGGCAAATACCGGTACGGCCCAGGTATTCTACTCTGGGTGGGGTTGGTTCGATCTATCCCCGGAGGTTGGCTTTGTCTCTGGTGATACAAGATCGGTTCGACAAGGAGAAAATGTAACAGTGGGTCTGTGGAGCTATTTCCCCAACTTCAGCTTCTTTAATAACCTATTCACCATATACAACGGTCTACCTGCCGTTGGTATTGTCATGACTGAATTCTACAATGATTCGGTCAATGGGTACTACGGCAATACCGTACCCTGGCAGTATCAAGTGGATTGGAGCTAATTGCTAAGGACCGAAATTTAAAGGCGGGCCTTTTAATAAGGCCCGCCTTTTTTGTTTTTAAACCCCCGCGCATATGGTCGATTGGCCCACCCGCGAACCATGAAAAATCCCAACCTCATCCTCTCCCACTCGGGGAGACTGTGTCACAATTCTACGGACTGCTATAGCCGTGGATGAATGTGTAGCGTCCGTTCGGATCATCCCTGCATTGGAGAATTCGTACTTCGGCGGATTTCGCAGGGAGGCGGATAACCCACCGAAGCTTTAGTATAGGTGGGTGTGGTTTTGGGGACCACGGAGGGGGGCTTTGCCCATAGGGCTCCATCCTCGCCTGCTAAGGTACTTGCCTTCACGCTGATGGGGGTTCCCGCACGCAGGCGTGTGCGGCACGCGCGCGGGCGCAGGTCGCTTAGGTAGGCTCCGCGAAGGAATTGACTTCGAAGTGGTTATCAGAGATCCTTCGGGGCTATGTTCCTGAGAAGAATGACATTATGAAATAGTCTTAGTGGGGGAGATGGGAAGGGGAGAATGTTATAAGAAAATTCTCGGATTTCATGTGTAAGAATCTAAGTGGTAAATATCCTATGCCTGCCACAAGGAGAAAAAAATAGGCAGGCTTAATAGAGCACCTGCCTATTGCTACTAAAGGGATAGAACTCTAATTTACTACATTTAATAAATTGTACTAGTTATTGTAATACGACCGGTATCGTTAAAAGTGATTTCAAGCGTATAATTGCCAGGAGGAATAGTTCCATCTGATGTTTTTGGTGAAAAAGATCCCGAATCAAACTGCAAAGTTAACATTCCGTATTGAATAGCTCCAGTATATACACTTCGGCCATAATACTGATATCCGGGCACAGGTGTAAATTTAAATGTAAAATCGGTATTAGGATCAAGTGAATAAATACTAAATGTACCATAGGTCATTCCTTGTGCAACAGTAATAGTAAATGTCCTCTTTAGCCCCGGAGACCCTGATATGTTGAAATTTCTCAAGCCCCAAGCCAAAGGGTCACCCACTGGTGTTGGAGTTGTAAAGGTGGCGGTGACGGCCTTATCGCTACTCGGCATGGTTACAGATGCGGTGGTTCCATTAGAGGAATCCACCCCACTCCAGCTGCCGAAAGTATAACCAGCACCAGTATTTGCTGAAGCTGTCAATGTCACCGGAGTGCCAGCGGTATATAAACCTCCAGAAGGATTTAGCGAAACACTGCCTGCTGCGGATGATGGGCTCACAGTAACTGTCAGACTGTATTGAGTTGGAGGAATTGGAGCGAAAGTAGCGGTCACAGTTTTGCTGGCATCCATCGTTATGCTGGCAGGGCTCGTACTTCCTGAAAGGGCTCCGCTCCATCCAGTAAAGTAATATCCAGCTTCGGCATTTGCAGTGAGTTGGACTGTCTGGACAGGGCTGAGAGTATATGTTGCCTGGTTCGGACTCTTTGTGACCGATCCGTTTGTTGCATTTATGGTCAGGCTGTATCCAGGAGGAACAACATTGATCATTACAGGGAGCTGGGATTTTTGATCTCCATCCAATGCTTGAAAAACCGCAAGATACGAACCAGTTAGAGTACTTCCAGTGCTCCATGAAAAAGGTGCAGACCCACTTGTAGAAGTCAGAGTGCGCGGGCCAATCTCATAAGATGAGGCAACCAATGAAATAACGGCGCTCGTATCAGTTGATTGAACATTAAAGGAAAGGTTTGCACCTTGCGTGGCTGTGACACCGGCAGGCCCTGCAATACTGCAGTTTGTGCATGAAGCAAGAGAAATGTCGGGGATAAGGTCCTTAAAATTGAAGGGTTGATCAAGATAAATGACAAGGTTATTATCGGTTCCCACTGCAAAACTTTTTATTCCTGGCGTAACGATCCTATTTCCAGTAGGGTCCTCTAAGGTTAGAGTTACCTGGGCCATTGAATAAACGGGCAAAGCCAGCGAAATTGCCAAAAACATGACGAGCCAAAGATTTATGTGCTTTTTCATGTATTACCTCCTTGTTTTTCCGCGTTTCGATGCGGTTAAACCTGGTAATTTAACTGCACGTTTTGTGCCAAAACCTCTAATTAATGTCTTTATATGCTATTTTATATAATTTGTCAATAAGATTCTGAAAAGATTATATTTTTTCAATTTTTGAAAGAAGATTTCCACCCTTGGGCTAAATACTAAAGCATTCTTATGCAAAATTCAACCCCAAATTGAAACCTTCTTTCAAACTTCAAGTAATCTTTACCATCTCATAACTGCGACTCAGACATTAGACTGAACAGGGAAGCGGCCAAAGATTATACAAAGATAATGGGGAATTGGGGTGATCGGGAGATTGGGACAAATAGAAGGCAGAAAAAACGACGGTCCCGACTATTATGAGAGTTTAGAGGTATCAGTTGCGAGGTTAGAATTCACGAATCACGAATCACGAGTCACGATATATCGAAAAGTCTGGAGTCTAATCCCGCCTTGGCGGGACTGAAATCCAGTGTCTGACTTGGGGATTGCCATGCTATCTAACCAAAATGAGGTGAAGGACCCAAAATTTTCCGTTGGTTTGAAAAAAGGTAGATTTCTTATCAGACTACCGGAATTTGAAAAAGAAGAAGGATCGACCTTTTTCAAGGTATTGAACTTTTATATTGATTAATGAGAGCAAATAATTTTTGGGCACTATCTTTCTCAAGGCCCTTTAAAATCCTATACTGTTCGAGCGCCAGGTCGCGCCTTTTAAGAGCTAAATAGCTTAAGCCCAAGTTAAAACGTGCATTAACATGGTCTTGTTTTATTCGAATGGTTTCTTTATAAGACTCAATTGCAGCCGTGTGGTTTCCGAGAGCAGCCCAAGTTACCCCTAATTTATAGTGAAGCTCTTCATCATCTGATTTCAAAACAATCGCCTTTTTGAAGGCTTCTACAGCATCTCGATAATGGCCGAGATGATAGTAGATCAGTCCGAGATTATTGTAGGTATCTGAGTCTCCTGGTTTCGATTGAATGGCATTCTGATAAGCCTTGATGGCTTCCTGATATCGTCCCGCTTTATAATAAGCTACTGAACTCTTGCACTTTTTGATTGTTACATAAAAAAGGCTGTTATCCTATAATAGGCTAAAGAAAGCGAGAACTTATCTTAGCCCAGGAAGGAGAACAGCCTATGAAAATCGAAAATGCTAAACAAGATATCCAAAAGTTATTATCCTGTTTCTCAGAGGTTTTTTCAAGACCTTCGTTCAAGATTTTCTCCTCCTTTATCATCGCCTTCATCCAGTTGGGCAAAGAGCCCCACACTTCTTCGATGGTTCAATCGCTTGCCCATTGCTTTCTGCACCGATCTCTTTCGAGCTTCACCCGATTCTTGGGGAACAACGTCTGGGCCATGGAGGAAGTCGCAGAGACCACTTTGTGTCAGTTCTTCCATACCTTGCGGATCAAAGCCCATTCCGTTCTCTTTCTGGTTGTCGATGATACCCTCGCCGAGAAGACAGGCAAAAAGATTCCAGGATGTGCCTGGCATCGGGATCATGCTCAGAAGGCCTTTGTCTTTAGTCACCAATGGGTCCTCTTTGCCTTGCTTTATAAAGACTTTCTTCTGCCTCTGTGGACAAAACTCTATCATCCTAAAGGGACCAAAGGATGTGGATCCTTTCAGACCAAAATCACCTTGGCCAAAAGGATGCTCCAAGCCCTTCGACTCCCCATCCCTTGTAAAGTCTATCTTCTGGCGGATAGTTGGTATTGGGCGAAGGAATTGGTTCTGTTTTGTCGGAAGTGTGGTTACCATATGATCTCTCAACTCAAATCCAGTTCCGTCCTATGGATGAATGGAGAACGAACAAAGGTTAAAACCCTGACCACCATAGCTTCTGCCTATCGGGAAGTCTCCCTTTTCTTATACGGCAAAAACAAAACCCTTCAGATCGCAAGATTTGTCGGGACAATCCAAGGCTTGGGTAAAGTGGCTGTCGTCGTGGTAAAAGAAAAACGAAAGAAACCCTCTTATCTTGTTTCTACGAATCTTCATCTCTCCGCCCTGGATATCGTCAAGTATTACGCCAAGCGCTGGAAGATTGAACAAATGATCAAAGACCTTAAACAAAGATTGGGATTTGGAGATTATCAAGTCCGAAACCTACAAGCCATCCAACGCCATGTGGCTTTAGCCCTTCTGAGCTATTGCATCTTAATCCTTTTGAAGATCCTCCAGTGGTTAAAGGATAAAAACGCCGCCTTGTCTTTATCGATCCGGTCTTTAGCCTTCCATGTACGAAGGCATATTT
>Ga0299912_10004366_pt1 | contig 11595 bp, 13 predicted proteins | sample RVTome_2_FD_207667 | JGI IMG/M metagenome (GOLD analysis project Ga0299912, IMG submission 207667) | Soil microbial communities from uranium-contaminated site in the Upper Colorado River Basin, Wyoming, United States - RVT95D214 (version 2) ... | reverse complement strand
GAGCTTAAGATTTTGACAATACATTTTTTTATACTCTTTTCGGATTCCCTTTTGATCTTCTTTTGGCAAACTAACAAGAGTCTTTCTTTTATTTTTCAAATGGTGCCATAATTCTGGGATGATACCACTCAAAAATAAAAAAAGAAATACCAGGATAAAGATGATATATAACCATGAGTCAGTCTTTGATTCCATACTTTTAGATTTAATCAAAGCTACAGATTATCTTGGAAGTAGATAATTTAAATGCAAATCCCCGGCTGGAATACATACTTTATCCTGGCTTTTCTGTCAGTTCAATAATTTCTTATAAAATTATCTTCTTGAAATCCTCGTCATCGTAAAGGCTTTTAAAATCTTCATCTTTACGGGCATTTTCCTTAAAAGACGGATTCATTGAAATTGCCTTTCCCAGATCAGCCAGTGCATTTGCCTTATCTCCTTTCAGACAGAAAATGCATGCACGGTTATAAATGTTGGCAGGTTGGTCAGGTGCAAGTTCCATACCTTTGTTAATTGAAATAATTGCTTCGTCGAACTTGCCAATTTTTGCCAGAGAAAGTGCTTTCATTCCCCAGACGTCCCACCTTTTAGAGTCCAATAATGTGGCCTTGTCAAATGCCGGAAAAGCTTCATCGTACCGTTTCAACTCATAGAGCACCTGTCCTTTGAGAATGAAAATTAAAGGATCGTCCGGGAAAATTTTGATAAGCTTATCAATATCTTTCAGTGCTTCTTCATTGAGTCCTGATGAAGCTTCAATAAACGCCTTCCAAAAAATAATTGCGGTGTTCTCCGGGTAAGATTTCCCCAGATCTTCTATTAGTTTCAGAGCTCCTTCCCCTCCCGTTGAGGTCTGTCTCATTTTAGCAATGAACCATCCCTGGACGGCGTCCCTGTTGTCAGGTTCTTTTTCCATTATCCCTGTATAGATCTTTAAAGCTTCTTCAAACTTACCCTGAGTTGTCAATAACTGAGCATTCTGAAGGTGTACCTTTACAGTATCTCCTTTCGTCAGTTCTTCCTGACTTGTTTTTACCTGTGCTTCTGAGTTCTGGTTAAATACAAAGACCATAAGAGGGATAAGAAAAAGAATAAGTTTTTTCATTTTGTATGGATTTTAAGTTATCGTTGTCTGTGAATAGCTTGATTTACAATTTTTAACTATTTAAACAGATGATGTGAAATTACTATTCAAATGCCAGATTGATGTTGTAATTCTTTTGTAAATTAGTTGTAAATCAGTTTTCTGAAATGAATTCAAAGCTTAGTGCCAAACTGAAATTCATTGCCGGGATTTTATTAATGATCCTGAATGCAGGAATCTGGATCAACGGCCTTTTCATTCACAGGGAGAGAGCAATGGAAATTGTCTGGGCAATGCCGCTGCTTCTTATTGGAGCCTTTTTACTTACTGGTTGGTATAAAACTACAGGAATTTCTCAGATCAAAAAGTCTCAAAAATGGAAATTCACCTTAAGTGTGCTCCTGGTAAATTATCTGGTTCTATATTTAATTTATATGATATCAGATATAATATTCTGGACTGCTATTGATTTGTTAAGCATTCCGGGTATTTTACTTCCTCTGCTTCTGGGTATTTTCATAATGGGATTTATGTTAAGCTGGAAATACGAAATGTATGCCGGTCTCTTTTTCCTTCTATGGTATTTTTTGATCCTGTTTGCCCAGATACGATACAGCGAAATTCTTCACAGGGGACCATATATACTACTTGGAATCACTATTCTTATTCACGGCATCCTGTATTTATATTATTATACCAGGATTAAGCCCACGGAATAGCAGACCACAATTAATTAATAGTGAATACATTTCTCCATTCTTTCCAAACCTTCAATATTGGATATTCCCGGATTATAATTTAATAGTCTGCGGGCTTTGCTTATATCAAACCAGTGGGAACGGATTAATTCACTCACTATAAAAGGGGTTAATTTTTCCTTATCATTTGGGAATATTTTTTGAAATACTTCAGAAATATGGGAAATCAAAATTGCAGTCGAGACCGGCACTTTCTTTTTTAATGGTTCAAGACCTGATGCCTGCAGGATCATATCAAGAAAGTCCCACAGCAAAACAGGTTCTCCGTTGGTGATGAAATAGGCTTCACCGGTTACCGCAGGATTGTTTATCATTGCCAGGGCAGCATTTATATGAGCCATGACCACATTTTCAATATATGATACGTCAACCAGGTTTTTGCAGTTGCCTATTTTTCGAAGCCTTCCGGTTTTTGCCAGGGATATAATCCTCGGAATTAAATGATTATCACCCTGGCCATATACCAAATGAGGTCTGAGCGCCAGTGTTCTCAATGCATTCGAATTTGCCTTCAGAATCAATTGTTCAGCCAGTGCTTTGGTCCCGGTATAATAAGAGAGCGGAAATGCAGGGTATGGCAGAGATTCATCTGAGCCTTCAATGTTGGATCCGTCAAAAACCACGCTTGCCGAGCTTGTATAAACCAGATATTTGATCTTGTTTATTTTGCAGGCACGAATGATATTCGAAGTACCTGTTACATTAGTTTTGAAATAGTCCCTGTAATAACCTGATGTCCCTGCTTTTGCGGCAACGTGAAAAACAATGTCCATGTTTTCACTTGCCTTTAAGATTGAATTGAGGTCCGATATTTCACCTCTCTTGACATCGACCCCTATTTCTCTTAGAGATGGATAATCATTCCTTGAGAAACTTCTGACTTTAAATCCTTTTTTAACCAGTTCATACACAAGGGCAGAACCAATAAATCCTCCTCCACCGGTCACTAAAGCCTTCATTTTATTCTTTTTGCGGCCCACGCGGCCAGTTTTTCGCGAAATATCTTGGCATTATGCCTCGGATCGACAGGAAAATTTTTTTTAAAAAGGATATCAGATATTCCTTTAGTAATCTGAACAGAACTTCCAAGTTCAAGTAGTTCCTTAATCAGCTTCCTTGTTGGAAAATATCCGGGTTTAAGCTGGATACATATCACAGGCTTTTTAAATCCGGATATATTCAGAGGTATCCCGACAAGAGCAGAACGTGCCACATCGGGATGACGGTTAAATACAGCTTCGCATGGTATGGTAAACAGAGTGGCTCCGGAAGTAACTACTCTTTGAGATTTCCGGCCATAAAACCATAGTCTTCCATGCGTATCAATTTTGCCCAGATCCCCCATCCGGTGCCAGATTTCATTTGTAACAAAATCCGGGATCTTTGAAAGATTATCAGCATCATTTCTTTTGAAATATCCTGTTGATACCCATGGTCCTTTCACAACGATTTCCCCAACCTCACTGACAGGCATCAGTATGGCTTTATCCCACGATATTATCTGTCTGTCAGTAATCTCAAGGATTTTAACATCCAGTGGTTCAACAGGATAACCTATGCATACCGGAGTTTCATTTTCAGGTTCGTCTGAATAAATAAAAGTAAGCTCAGAAGCAGTGATATCAGTGACAGGTAATGCCTCGGTTGCGCCAAAAGGTGTATGTATCTCTGCATTTTCGGAGACAAGTTCGCTGAATGATTCCATTACATGCCTGTGAACAGGTGCGCCTGCGGAAATAATATTCCTCAGGGACGGGAGCATTATTTTTCGTGGCAGACAAAATTCAGCCAGTTTATTTAGCACCATGGGAGAACCGAACATCTGGGTGCATTGGAAATCCTGGATATTCTTAACAATTTTATCCGGATCCAGCTTTGCCGGATGAATCATATCCATATCTGCTAAAACTGAAGAATTGCCATGGCAGATGGCAAACAGGCCAAGCAAAGGGAAGGTGCAGAGATCTATTTCATTGGAGCCGATATTGAACTGCGATTTTGTTATCTCAATCTGGCTTTTAAGCATCCCTGAAGTATAAATCACTCCTTTGGCCGGACCGGTACTACCGCTGGTAAAAAATATTGCAGCCATGTCATCCGGATCATCTGAATGTGAAGGATACTGACCAGGATTATCTTTAACCAGATTTTCAAGTCTCTTTGCTCCGAAGAAGGAAACTGATCCGGTTGAAAATTTAATTATTACTGTTTTAAAGACACGTGGATATACTAACCTTAATAAATGTGCTTTCGGGATGCCAATAAAAGCTTCAGGTTCCAGATCAGCCAGGACAGATGACATTGCCTTGATTCCCATTCCAGGATCTATCATAACCGGAACAGCACCAATTCTTAAAAGGGCAAATGTCAGTACGAAAAAATCAGTTCCTGCCGGTACCATTACCAAAGTCCTTGTGCCTGCCCTGATGCCGTTGTGATCAAGTCCAAATGAATATTTGTTTACTTTTTCTTCTAAATCCCTGTAGGTGATCCTTTCGGGATAAAGAAGTGCCGGCCTGTCAGGCGAGAGATAAGCATGAAGTTTCAGGTATTCTGAAATATTATTGATTTTAAAAGCAGTATTATACTGATCTGATTGTCGCATATGATCTTATCTTAATTTTGATAAAGTGCAAGAGACACATTTATTCCTGCACCTATTGTGAGGAAAATAACATTCTTTGAATTTCTGAACCGGTTATCATCCCACACTTTCTTCAGTGCAAATGCCGGTCCGGCAGTATGGAATACCATATTTCCTGTTTTTTTTATTTCAATTAAATTGCCGTTCATACCCACCCGTTTTTTCAATTTGTCTGTAAATCCCAGCGGACTTTGTGACGGTATGATAAGGTCTATATCATCCAATGTCTTACCGGATTCATCCAGAAATTTAAATAATGATTTCACGGCACAATCAACACAAACATCCGGATAAGATGCCTTTTGCATGACATTCAACATATTTCTGCCTTTCCCACGCCATCCTTCATTGCTATAAAATGTAGAGCTTACCAATTCCTCGCTATACTCAGGATAAGAGTATGTTCTGAACATTGAAAAACCATTTGAGTTTCCGGATCCGGCAAGAATTATTGCAGCAGCAGCTGGATTGAATGTGAATTCATTTGATAAACGATAAAACGGTTCGGCGTCGCCGGTAACCACCATTCCATAATCTATTTCGCCACTCCTTACTGATCCCTCAACAATCTCGATTGCTGTAAGCAGGCCGCATCCGCAATTGTTTAAATCAAAAGAGAAAGTGTTTTTATGGTTATCAGTATCTTTTGCAGTAGTCCTGTTGACTCCTATGGTCTCCTGAATTAATGCAGCTATAGCCGGTTCTCCCGTATTTCTATAACGATATATTCCAGTATTTATCAGAAGGCCTATATCGCAGGGATCTATGCTGGCATCATCCAGGCATTGACCGGCAGCCCTGGCAGATAACCTGATTGAATTCACGTGGTGAAATCCAAGCCGGGGTTGTGCCACTGAGACCATTTTAATTTGTGCTCCCATACCTGTAAACTATTTCATTCATTTTAAAAATTACCACACCTATAATGAGCCCTGACGCGAAACAGAGTAGCATCACATTATCGTCTTCACTGAATCGTCTCTCATTCAGGTATCTGTGAAGAGCAAAAAAGTGTGTGGTGGATGCAGTATTACCGGTATCTTTAAGTGTTATTACTATTTGTCCCGGCTTTTCCCCGAAGCAATTCAGATAATGATTAGCTCCTGCAATAATTGAACTTCGCGATGTCTGGTGCGGGATGAGCCATTTTATGTCATTGAAAGACAGACAACATTTATTAAGAGCCTCCTTTACAATAGGGACAGATTCTGAAATTGCAGCCTGGTGGATTTTTTTTGCTCTGGTCTTCATTTTTCCTCCCGGGGAATTACGGTTCTGCCTTCCGGTACACAGATCACTATATTTGCTTAAAGTTGTAAAACCGGAAATAATCAGACCTTTTCTTTTATCTGCAGTTCTCTCAATTATTGCTGCCGCACCGCAATCACCCAACGTAAGGGAAGATATTTCTGAACTTAAAGATGTTGTGATATTGTTAATTGCATGATCGCATAAATTTGAAATATATTCTCCGCTCACTATCATACAGGTTTTTACTATTCCCTGTCTGATGAACTTTTCGGCTATATATACACCGGTGAGCATTCCGGCACATGCATTTGAAATATCGAACGTTATCGCGCTCAGGGCGCCGATATTATTCCTGATTAATGTTGAAAAGGAAGGTTCATACAGATGTGATAATCCGTCTTTGTATTTTGTAATTGAGCAATTAATTATCATGTCCAGTTCGTCAGCCCGGTACTTTGAATGAGACAAACAATTCATTGCTGCATCTGTTGCCAGTGAAAATGAATCTTCTCCCGGGGAGCATATTTTTCTTTCACTGATCCCTGTCAGCAGTCCAAACTTTTTTATGCATGGGGTCTTAAATTTTCCCATTAACTCCGAAGTGGTCACTCTGGTTCCTGGAATTTTTACCCCAATGCTTTCAATCTGACATTTCCAGTCCATAATAAAGATAAGTTAAAAGTTATGGTTCATTTCCTGATCTCTTATGAAATCTGATAATGATCTCTGCAAGTTCTCTATATCTGTCTTCCTGTATAAAGTGTCCGGCATCAAGCCTTATATGATCCTGTTCTGCTGCCCCCGGGATTTTCTTTTGCATATATTCATCCCCGCCCCGGGTTATCGGGTCTTGGTTACTAAACACAGTCATAAACGGTTTTTGCCAACAGTCGAGCAATTTCCATATTGTTTTATTAACAACTGATTCCGGATCATTCTGAGAGAATGGGACACGGGAGGGCAATGCACGAATTGCGGCTTTATATTTGAATGACGGAAAGGGAGCCCGGTATGCCTTTTTCTCTTTTTTATCGAGTTTCCTTAATGTTCCCGATTGAATAACAAAATCAACCGGAATAAACGGACTGTTGCGGGAAATGAATCTCCATAATTTAAAATTTGTATTGATCTTATGCTCTCCTGTTGGCAGCATTCCGTTGCTGACTATGATTCCGACAAACAGATCCGGATGCTGAGCTACAATCCGTAATCCGATCAATGATCCCCAGTCATGGCAGAAAAGGGTTATATTTTTCAGGTTTAATAACTTGATAAAATAAGTCATCCATTCCACATGTGACTGATAACAATGAGACTTTGTTTTTACGGGTTTATCCGATTTACCAAAACCAATCAAATCAGGAGCAATAACACGATTTCCGGATTCAGAAATTTTCTTTATCAAATGACGGTACAGGTATGACCAGGCCGGTACGCCATGCAGCAGCAAAACAGGGTTTGTATCAATCGGACCTTCGTCAATATAGTGAATCTGAAGATTATCAATTGTAACAAAATGAGGTTGAAACGGGTAATCTTTCAGACCTGTAAAACGGGATTCCGGTGTGCGAAAAATTCTCCTCATTAGTTTCTGATAATTCCTGCTTCTTGTCTTTCTTTTGAGCACCGGATTTCAGTGAAGCTAAAAATCTGGATCGCAGCAGATCGCTAATTAATGCCTGTTTTACAGGAGTGAGTAGAAGAAAACCGGAAAGAGATTGAGAAACCGGGCAGGTAACTACAAATTGGACCTGAAAATCCCAGTTCTTCAGGAGAAGGAATTAGTCCAATTTTCATTTCGGTACTATTCATGAATTTTTCAATTTCCGACTTTCGTGATCGATTTTTATTCAGGATGACCAACCCTATGATTTCAGGAGGCACGGATACCAGGAATAATAACACTCCTTCAAATTGTTTGCCTATTTCCGCCTGGTCAGGATACTTTTCGTCCGGATAATCCTTTAGAAATAAATAGCCACCACTTATTATTCCAATTGCACCTATTACAGAAAGCGTAATTCCTGTAGCAATCCCATCTTTTGATTTCTTCAAAGCCATATCAAGCTGTTCCTGCGATAACAGGACAGGATCACTTACTCCAAAGTATTTTTGATACCATTGACAATCAGAGTCTTCAGAAATCAGTAAAATGGCACAAATAGTAAGAATTGCTTTTTTCATTACTTACTGGTTTAGTAATTGAAATTAGAAGCACCTGCTTGAAAAACTATTTGCAGGTAAAGCCAAATTACCTTCTACTTGCCGGATTCATGTTGTAATTCTTTTGTAAATTAGTTGTAAAGTATTTTACAAGGATTTTACATATATACTTTTTAATCCTTATCCAATTTTGCATCAGGAAGAAAAAATACTCTTCAGCCTTCTTAAAAGGGAAATAGCAGCAACAATGATGCGATCATACCCGGGCATTGATCCTGAAATATCAAACTGGAAAGGGCAGAATATAACAGACTTTCAGGAAGAACTGCGTACAAAAGTTAACGGACAGCTCAGTGAGAAGTGGTTTTATACTCATATGAAGTCGGAAAATTCCTCCCTGCCAAGGATTGATGTATTGAATATGTTGAGTCAGTATGCTGGTTATTTTAACTGGCAGGATTTCAGGCACAAAATGGCAGGAACTATGCCTATGGAAGGAAAACAGGCAAAGCCGGTAAGCATTCTAATTAAGATCGCTCTGTTATTTATAATGGTAATAGTTCTTTTGTTCATTATAATTAAACTGATCAATACTCAGAATTACCATTTCACTTTTATTGATTCCGATACTGGGGAGCCTGTTCCTGATGCAAATCTCAGGGTTGAACTGCTGATGGAAGGGAGTGAATACCCGAAGCGTATTTTGCCCGATGAGAAAGGAAGTGTAATGGTCAGAACAAATAAAAACAGGATTAGCATGATTGTAAGAGCCCCTTATTATCTGACTGATACCGTAGAAAGAACTCTCAGAAAATTTAAACATACCGAACAGGTAAGTCTGAATGCTGATTATTATGCGCTAATGATAAGCTTCTTCTCCCGGTCAGATGTGACTTCCTGGGAAAAGAGACGGAAACAGCTCGATGGAATATTCAGCGAAGATGCAATAATATATCAGTTTCCAGAAAAAAACGCAGGGGAAGCGATGGCGCTTTTTAACAAATGGGAATTTATCGATAAGATTACAATGCCCTCTTCGGGTCTGAGGCAAATTGAAATACTGGATTGCAGATATCTTGATGGTAAAATTTCAGTCCTTCGTTTCAGAATCAAACCGGATAAAGAATGAAATGGATCAAATACATATGGATTTTGATAATGATTTATCTTGTTTGCACTGCCAGAACCTGCAACGAAGATGAAGGTGCTGCTGCAAGTAGAGAAGAACAATATATCATGGCTTTAAAGGACAGTGTTAAGCATGTCTTCATGTCCGACTCTTTATCTGACCAATTACTAAGGGCATTTGAGATAAGTGCAGCCGAAAAGCTAAATGATTTTGCCGATTATATGAAAATTATTTCAGATACAACTCTCGATCTGAGATTCAGACAAAAAGCAACGGAATTAGTCAGGAACCTGTTTATTGACAGTAATATTGATTTACGAGGCTGGAGCAGGGTTTATAATGTGATTGGTTTTAATACTTTAGAACAATTGCTTGAACGCAGCCTCCTGGAGGGAAATTCATTCTGGACTCAGATCTCACAGATTGCTGTCAATAGTCCCTATACGTGCGAGAATGATTCTGCTTTCATTGGTAATCTTTCATTTAATTGTAGACGTATTCCTTTTGGCATTAATGATACACTGGAAACCGGAACTGAAAAACTTATGATTAACATTTATCTTTTAAAAAAGCTTAAATCATATGGAGATGAACAGTTCAGAGTGTGGGAGGTATATCTTGGAGAAATAAATTAAGGTCCTGATGCTTCCCTGCAAGAAATTGCAGAAGCCGGACCAGATAAAATCAATCCTATTTATGATTTACAAAAATGCGCTCCGTTATCAGCGTCCAAAGACGTTTTGCTTATTGGTGGATGGAATGACAAACAGACAACAATGCGGGCAGACCAGCAGCCTTACTTTTTAATGTTCTAATCTTTCTGTTCATCTATTCTTCATTTGAGCATTTTATTTTTGTTTTCTTTCGGGGCAATTCCTATAACCGGTTTTTATGGAATTGCTGAAGATACAAGGTGTAAGAATGATTTGAAGTGAGCTATATTTTAAGAGGTAATGATAAAGCCAGGGAAAATATTTTTTGTTATAGTGCTTATGATTTCTACCGTTAATGTAAGCTTTTCTCAGAATTTATCTCAGCAGGCTGATACACTTAAAGCGAATTCGACATTAAGTGAATCTGATAAAGATCTAAAAGACCGGACTGCAACGGAAACGGATAACAGGCAAACAGGGGCAAACGGAGTGAGCAATGGTATTCAGACTGCCAAGCAGGTAAGAGGTGGCCGTCCGGATATGAGCAAAGCCCGAGGAGCGCGTCCCCCTCTTATTATCAGGCCATCAGGATCAGGAATACCCAAAGGTGCCGGCAAACCAGGTGGTGCAGGCAGATACGGCGGGAGGTAATTAAACAACTGATTCCATGAAACAATCGCAGTCACTTCGCAGGTTGAAATTGTCAGGCTTCCTGATACTAACTCTCACAGTATATTCTTATTCACAGAATGATACAGTGAGTTCTGTGCAAAAATCTGACACTATAAATTCTTCTTCTAAAGAGTCGCCTCATGCACTGTATACAGGTATCGGCTATGGCAGTAATATGATTTACCTGGGATCTACAATCTCCGGCAACCAGCCTTTTCTATATAATGCATTTACATATGGGTTTAAAAGCAAATTCTATGCAACTGCTTCTGCTATTCACCTTTCAGACGTTGATCCATTCGTGGCATTCTACATAGGATCAATAAATTTTAATCATGTCTTTAATTCATGGTTTGATATCTCAGCAGGAATATACAGGTACGAGGTTGCTCCTTCACTGGCGGACACCCTTTTCAGCAGTTTCACGTATGGCGATCTTACATTGGGGATTGACTGGAGACTTATCTATACAAAGTTATCGGCAGGCGTTTTATTATCAGATGACAACCTTTCCTATTTTCAGATGAAGAACTCAAGGTATTTTCAAACACCTGAATTTTTCAGAAAAAAAGTCAATATATCGTTTGATCCCTATGTAAATTTATTATCAGGGACACTTTACAAAAGTGAAACCACTACAGAAACCTTTATTACCACATCTTCTACAGATCAGAAATGGAGAAATAACAATCCAGGTAATTCTAATTCAACAAATACATCTAATACAATTGGTTCTTCTGTTACTACCACATCTACAAATACTGGTTATACCAAAACTTTTGGACTAATGGAGATCGATTTCGGACTTCCGGTTGCTTTAAATTCTGACCACTTTACTATTGAGGCTGAAGCCAGCTATGTTCTGCCTTTATATGATGATTCCTATTTCCCCGGACCTAAGGGATTTGTACTGATGTTAAGCGGGATCTTCAGGATTTTTTAAATATCCCTGATTATATTTTTACCTTATTAATAAAAATTCATGATTTGTTAATCTTTACAGATTTACATTTGACCTGTAAACAATTTAAACTAAAAATTAAGATAATGAAAAGGACAATTTTTTTAACTGCAATTGCACTTTTAATCAGTGCAGGCATAACAGCACAAAGTACTAATAAGACTCAGAATCAATCACAGCAGCAAACAGCGACCCAGACTCAGACAAAACAGCAAACCGGAACACAGACCCAAACACAGCAGCAGACTGGTGACCCTGCTCAGACTCAGACACAACA
>Ga0299912_10004365_pt1 | contig 11597 bp, 7 predicted proteins | sample RVTome_2_FD_207667 | JGI IMG/M metagenome (GOLD analysis project Ga0299912, IMG submission 207667) | Soil microbial communities from uranium-contaminated site in the Upper Colorado River Basin, Wyoming, United States - RVT95D214 (version 2) ... | reverse complement strand
TGCATCATAAAATACACACTTTACAACCTGATTACCGATGCTAAAGAAAAATCTGAGTTCTTTGCCGACAAGCTCATCACTTGCAGGCAACTTGAACCCATCCATTCCTTTCCCCCAATTTCCCAGGTCTATCCAATTCTTTGCTCTGAGATGGCTCATATTATACGTGACCTTACTCTGTAATTATTGGTACTTTTGTCCAAAAACCGGCCATTATTTCAAAATACCTCTAACGGGTATTCCATTCACCATGCTACACAACCTGACCTCTTTAATCGATATGAAACAGGTAAATTAAATCACTTAGCCGCAGCGTTAATTCTTGTATTTGCGACAAATACCGAGAAAAATTCCAGTCACTTTTTCAAGATATTCTCTCGTAATAATCAAAGACGGCATAAAACGAATCACGTTGTGGTAACGTCCGCAGGGGACGGCAATTATACCCTGATTAAGAAGTTCGGATAGAATCATTCCCATCGTTTCACCAGCAAGAGGTTCTTTGGTATCCCGGTTCTTCACCAGCTCCACTCCGATGAATAAACCTCTGCCACGGACATCACCAATGATTTTGATTTTCTTCGATTCTTCTTGAAGCCTGGCTATTGTCTCCTCGCCTAGTCGTGCAGCCCTGCCTATCAAATCGCAGTTCTCGTCGGTCAGGATATCAATATTAGTCATACATACCACAGAAGAAAGAGCATTACCAGCGAAAGTCCCAGGTTGGGAAGCCTCCGGCATCTTCGATGCTATGTCAGCCCTCAGGGTCAAGCCCGCCATGGGGAGGTCGCCGCCCATACCCTTGCCCCAAGTTAGCATGTCCGGTATAACATCGCTATACTCTATAGACCACATCCTGCCGCTGCGGCCAGCCCCAGCCTGGACTTCGTCAGCGATGAATAAAACTCCCTTTTTCTCACATGCCTTCTTCAACATTTCCAGGTAGCCCGGCGGGGGTATCAGATAACCACCTTCTCCCTGCTGCGGCTCGATAATCATAGCTGCGACATCATCGGCGGCAGTATAAGGCGTATTTAAAACATAGTCAGCATATTTCGCACACTGGAGGTCGCAGGCGGGGTACTCTAGCCCGAAGCAGCAGCGATAGCAGTAGGCATAGGGCAGGTGGATGACATAGGGCATCATCGGCCCATAACCTCGGTAGCCGTCTCCGGTGGTAAGGGCCCCCGAGCCGCACCATACGCCATGATACGCTCCGTGGAAGGCAACAATCTGGGATTTCCCGGTAGCTCGATGAGCGTATTTAATAGCCGTCTCTACGGCGCCACTACCACTCTGGGTAAAGTAGCTGACACAATTACCACGCAGGCCTTTGGGCATGATACCAGAAACTTTTTTAGCCAGCTCTGTGCGGCGACTATGCACAGCTTCACAAGCATGCATAATCTTGCCCATCTGCTTTTGCATGGCCTTAATAACCTGGGGATGCCGGCGGCCTACTGCACTCACGGCCACACCCGCTGTCAGGTCGATGAAAAGGTTGCCATCAGAGTCTTTAACAGTAGCACCCAGACCCTCGTCCCAAACAGGCGGATTCGCGCTACCGGGACGGGTAAGCGACTCATACTTGGGTACATCCGCCAGCACTTTCATAGCTTTGGGACCAGGAATCTTGGTGATGATTTTTGGTGCGTCTGGGTAGGACAGCCTGGCCAATTCTACTTCCGATATCATGATTATTGCCTCCTTTTCCTCACGAATGTTGGGTTAATAGAAACACGCCCTGAACGTTATTTCCCAAATAGTAAAACATTCCATGGCTTTATTTCAATTTCACAATCATCTTGCTATTTGCGGGTAAAATCAGAGTATTCCCAAAGAGGTATATGGTAATCCTAGTGATTTAGCTACAGGCTCGTATACCAGCTTACCCTTGTAGACATTAAGGCCCTTTCTCAATGCGTCATCAGTTTGTAGTGCTTCCCTGTAACCCATATCAGCCAGCTCTAACACATAGGGGAAGGTGGCATTAGTTAAAGCAAAGGTTGAACTCCTGGAAACAGCAGCCGGCATGTTAGTCACACAGTAATGCAGCACACCGTCAACACTAAAAACTGGATTATCATGATTTGTGGGCACAGAGGTCTCACAGCACCCCCCCTGGTCAATAGCCACATCTACTATCACTGACCCCTTTCGCATTTTTGTAAGCATGTCCCTTGTCACCAGTTTCTCGGCTTTGGCTCCTGGTATTAACGTAGCTCCCACAACCAGGTCAGCATCGGCTATGGCAGCTTCAATATTGCTCTTATTTGAAGCTAAAGTGACCAATTTGCCATCAAGGATATCAGCCAAATATCTTAGCCTATTTATGTCGATATCAAAAATAGTGACACTAGCACCCATACCCAGTGCCACCCTGGCGGCATTGGTACCAACAGTTCCTCCTCCAATGATGGTAACGTTGCCAGCCCTAATCCCCGGCACACCACCTATCAAAACCCCGCTACCTCCGTTCTCTCTTTGTAGATAATAAGCTCCTATCTGGACAGCTAGCTTACCAGCGATTTCACTCATGGGCTCCAAAAGTGGCAGGGAACCATCGGCGATTTGCACTGTTTCATAGGCAATCCCAATCACCTTTTTTCTTAACAGGGCTTCAGTTAACTCCAGCGCGGGAGCAAGATGCAAATAGGTGAACAATATCTGCCCTTCAATGAATAAATCGTATTCTTCAGGAAGCGGCTCCTTAACTTTGAGAATCATTTCCGCTTCCTCAAATATAGTCTTAGCTGATTCTCTTACCTCGGCGCCAACCCACAGGTATTCATCATCTAAAATACCGCTGCCCTTACCTGCCGACCTTTCTACCAGCACCCTGTGCCCCTTTTCAACCAGAGTTCTCGCGCCCGCAGGAACCAGTGCTACACGATATTCGTTATTCTTGATTTCTTTGGGGACACCAATAATCAAAGTTTGTAGAACCTCCGAACTTATACTCAATATATATCAGTCAAAATCTATGCTCGTTACCATTATTCTGATAAGCTCGTTAGCACGTATTAACAAGCCACGTAATATGAATATATGTACAATTGATGTCCACGAATCACATAACAAAATCGGTTTTATCACACGCACTCAGGTATATATCTGAATTATTTATATATGGTGAAATTTGCGAATTCGAGTATCATAGTTACTATTTAAGTTAATCATCATAGGAGTGACCAGTCAATGACTCGTTTCAGCCATTTCAGTCTATCTTTTCCACTATTAAATCTGAGCGTTACACTCATATTTTTATATTTAGAAATAGCTGGAAACAGCTATTGACTTCCATTACTCCCCAGAGTACATTTTTACTATCTTTGTCAAACAAGGTTATTGTCAATGTTCAATTCCACAGTCTGGAAATCACCTGAAAAGCAAGGAACTCTGGATATATTAAACAAAGAGTCAAATCAATAAGGAGAATGAGCATGAAACGTAGAAGTGCTGTAGCGGACCACATGCTATCCGATTTAATTATTATTAATGGCAAGGTAGTTACGGTTGATAGCAACTTTTCAATCGCTCAGGCAGTGGCGGTAAAGGGAGATAAAATCGTAGCCATAGGCAGGAATGACGAGATAAAAGCGTTAGCGGGTAAGAAGACAAAAACCATTGACTTAAAAGATAAGACCATGCTACCCGGGATGAATGACACTCATTGCCATATTTCTGATTGGTCATTGTCTAGGTCCCTGACGCTTGACGTGAGATATCCGATTGCCAAGTCGATTGCTGATATTGTCGAGATGGTAGCTAAGAAAGCCAGGGAGGTGAAACCAGGAGAGTGGGTTCGAGGAGAAGGCTGGGACGCCGGCTTTTTGGAGGAGTGCAAGGCTGACCCTAAAAGGCTCCCTTCAAAGGAAGACCTGGACCGTGTTGCTCCCGGCATTCCTGTTTATCTTTCTGAATATTCCGGGCATCGTATACTGGTCAATAGCAAGCTTCTGGAGTTGGCGGGAATCACCAGAGATACGCCCGACCCGGTAGGCGGTAAGATTGGAAGGAATGCTGATACTGGTGAACTTACCGGCCACTTATATGAAAAGGCGTGTTGGCTTGTGAGGGTTATGATTCCTCCCTGGACAGCTAAACAGCGGTTAGAGGCTTTGCCTCATGGCATGGCTGAATTGAATTCTCTGGGCATAACCAGTTTCACTGATGCTGTTGTCGACCGTGATAGGTGGGCCAGTTACAACGATGCCTATAATGAGCACTTTAAAAGCGGCAAGTGGACATGCAGAGTGAACCTGATGCTGATGTTAGCAGGCTTCGGGCAGTCTAACCCTGAGCCAATCAAGGAAGCTTTAAAATATGTTGGATGCCGGCATAACTTCGGTAACGAATGGCTGAGAGTAGCTGGAGCCAAGCTCGTTGGCGATGGTATACCGCCGCTAAAGACAGCCTGGATGTACCATGAGTATGTCGGTGGCGGTGTGGGTTTCCCGACTCTTAACGGAAACACCGTTGCAGAACAGGAAAAGAATTTGAGAGATTCGATTCGAATCCTTCATCAGAACCGGTTCCAGGTCGGCATTCATAGCTGTGGTGAGAGGACTATCGATGTGTGCCACGACCAGTACATGAAGTGTATAGAGGAAGACCCGTGGGATGCCCGGCACTATACCGTACATAGCGATTTTGCCATGCTTGAAACTATCAAGAAGGTCGGAGAGTTTGGCAAACGCACCGGATACGAACTGGGTATGAACGTGCAATCATCTATCAGATGGACTATCTCCGATTTCATGGAAACTGTGGTCGGGCCGGAGAGAGAGGCCAACCATTGGCCGCTGAGAACAATGCTCGATAACGGCATCCATGTGACGGACAGTTCCGATGCTGCGGTTACCTATCCAGACTGGAGACAGGGTGTGCAATCAGCAGTTCTAAGGGAATCAAAAGCTACCGGTAAAGTAAGCGGCCCGGGGCAGCGTATTACTGTGAAAGAGGCTATCATTAACTATACTAGTAATGCTGCCTGGCTGGACCACATGGAGAATATTAAAGGCTCTATCGAGGCTGGCAAATTGGCGGATTTCTGCGTGCTGGACAAAGACATACTGACTGTTGACTCGCATGATATCAAAGACATCCGTACCCTAATGACTATTGTCGGCGGCAAGGTCGTTTACGACGCCGGAGCACTCTGATTTATATATTAGTAGCAGACAACACTTTGCCTGTATTAATCCGGGAGTTAGCGCTGGGATATTGAATAAATAATTAAACAAAAAGGCAAAGCGAAAGGAGAATACACATGGAACGCAGAAGTGCAGTAGCGGAATACATGCTGGCTGATTTAGTTATCATCAATGGCAAGGTAGTTACGGTTGATAGCAGCTTTTCAATCGCTCAAGCAGTGGCAGTGAAGGGAGATAAAATCGTAGCTGTAGGCAGGAATGATGAAATAAAAGCGTTAACGGGTAAGAAGACAAAAACCATTGACCTGAAAGGTAAAACCATGTTGCCCGGGATGAATGATACTCATTGCCATATTTCCGGTTGGGCACTGTCCAGGCCTCCCTTCAAACTCGATTTAAGATATCCGGCTGTAAAGTCGCTCGCCGATATTCTCCAGAGGGTAGCTGAAAAAGCCGGGCAAGTGAAACCGGGAGAATGGATACTGGGGGGAGGGTGGGACGAAGGCTACCTCGATGAGTGTCTCGCTAACCCCAATCGAAAGCCCTCTAAAGAAGACCTGGATAAGGTAGCACCTCATAATCCCGTGGTACTCGGCGAATACTCAGGGCACCGTACATGGGTGAACAGCAAGGCTTTTGAGATGGCAGGGGTCACCAAAGATACGCCTGACCCGAGGGGTGGCAGGATTGGCAGGTCCCCTGAGACCGGTGAGCTTACCGGCCTATTATATGAAATTACAGCTATTATGCTGGTGGGAGCTGCAATTCCTCCCTGGACGGTAAAACAGCGGAAAGAGTCTTTACTTCGCGGCATGGCTGAATTGAGCTCACTAGGCATAACGAGTTATACAGAGGGCGCCGCCGATCGTGATACTTGGGCCTGCTACAATGATGCCTTTAATGAGCACTTTAAAGACGGCAAGTGGACGTGCAGAATAAATATGCTGCTGGCGCTGGCAGGACTTGGAGAGTCCAGTCTTGAGAATAAGCAAGCTTTGAAATATATCGGGTGCAGGTATGACTTCGGCAATGAGTGGCTAAAAGTGGGCGGCGCCAAGCTCGTTGGTGACGGCATACCGCCACTCAAGACCGCCTTTATGTATGAACCATACCTCGACGGTACTTACGGACTTCTATCGCCAGAGGGGAATACGATAGAGGAGCAGGAAAAGGACCTGAGGGAGATGATTAAAGTGCTCCACGCCAACCGGCTGCAGGTCGGCATTCATAGCTGCGGCGAGAGGACCACCGATATCTGCTCCAACCAGTACATGAAGTGCATCGAAGAAGACCCGTGGGATGCCCGGCACTATATCATCCATAGCGATTTTGCCATGCCTGAAACCATTAAAAGGATCGGAGAGTTCAAGCGTCGTACCGGCTACGAAGTGGGCTTAAACGTACAGTCGGGCATCAAGTGGACCATCTCTGATTTTATGGCGACGGTGGTCGGTCCGGAGAGGGCCGGTTACCACTGGCCCCTGAGAACCATGCTCGATAACGGCATCCGCGTGGCGAATAGCTCCGATGCCCCGGCTATTTATCCGGACTGGAAATTGGGCGTGCAATCGGCTGTTTTAAGGGAATCAAAGGCCACCGGCAAAGTCAGCGGCCCGGAGCAGTGCATCAGCGTAGCCGAGGCCATCACCACTTTTACGCTTAACGGCGCTTGGCTGGACCGCATGGAGAATGTTAAGGGCTCTATCGAAGAGGGTAAATTGGCGGATTTCTGCATTCTGGACAAGGATATAATGACTGTTGACCCACATGATATCAAAGATATCCGTAACTTAATGACCATTGTCGGCGGTAAGGTCGTTTACGACACCGGAGCACTATGATTCACATTACTGGTGGCGGGCAACCAACTCTTTACTTGGATTAATCCAAGAGTTAGCGTTAGGAGGAGGGAAAAGCATGTCAGATGAAAGAAAGTTGCTGTGGGATGGTGCGGATGTAAACACCCAGGAGTCGGTCCAAAGTTGTACCGGTGCTCTAGTAACAGGCTCGACATCAGTTAAAGGAAATATGGTAGGAGAAACCACGGACTTTGTACCGCCTCGCTGGCAGAACGTCAAAGTAGAACTGGTAGTCCCCAAGACGGGATATAGATACATGAAGGGAGTATTGAATGAAAAAGGAGTCGGAATCACTCAGTTTTTCCGTGGCGCCCGGACGATTCCATATTCGGGTCGGAGTAGGCTTCATCGTATCAACAAAGACGAAATGTTAAGCCGGGCCGATAGTGCCAAAGGATATGTGGAATTATGGGAGGATAGTGTAACCAAGTACGGAATCGACGAACCTAAAGGCGCTCAAGCACAGCTGATTGTGGACCCTAAAGAGGGCTACCTCTTAGAAGCTGCAAATTGGGTATACGGAGACCCAGCCAATCACGCTATCCACGGGCCGATGACCGACCAGATTTTTGCCCATGCCAACTTTTTTGTCGCCAAACGACTCAAACAGGTCGAGATTGGAATAGGGGCGGGCTACAACAGGGCCAAGAGGATGTGGGAGCTGTTGATTGACCGGCAATACGATTCTATTACAGCTCCTAATCCGGGAATATCGCTATCTTACTTGATGAGCTGTTTTAGAGACCATGGGAACTTGTCCCCTGAAGAAGGTAGATATAGTGTGAAGGTGTCTGAGGAGAGAGCCAAATATACCATATGTTCTCACGGTCTGGGAATATACTCAGCACATGCCCATATTTGCAATGTCACCGTGGACCATACTGATTTGTTTAGCTGTCTGTGGAACACATTTGGCCAGCCCTGTATCGCTCCTTTTCTGCCTTTCTACATCGGTATTAATGCAGTACCGGAAGCGATGAGGACGAATGCCGCGGCAAAGGTGTTTGAGCAATTGCGTCTGGCGGTGGAATACCATCCAGAATATCGAGAGGATATTACACATTTTTGGAAGATATTCGATATTCATTCCATTGAAGAAAGTTCTGCGCTGGAAGCAGAAGTTACCGTATTAATTGATAGCAAGAAGCAAGATGAAGCAAGAAAACGATTAACGGATTTTGTTGAATCTAGATGTAGTCAAGCACTTTCGGCAGCTTCGCAAATTCTCGGCGATATCGAGAGCCTGCCTCGTCTTCGCAAGCCAACGAACCCGCCATAAGAGACCTTTTATTTAGTCTCAGCCATGATATTTGTTCTTCTTCAAGTGCTCCGATTTTTACCTTAATCTCTTGAGAAATAGCACTCAATATATGATAAGGCCGGCAAAGCACCTTCTGCTCCACCGGCCTTAATCTGTAAATTACGCGGCTGTTAACTATTTGAACCAGATATTCTGAGGCTCATACCAGTTGCCCTGGCCCCGGGTTCCCGCGCCGTGATCCTGCACTTTCTTGTCAAACGCCCACAGCAATGAACCGGAGTAGATGGGAATACATGCAGCATTATCATAGATGAGGTTCTCCATCTTTTTTAGCATGACCGGGTCCGGTTCCCGCGTAGTTGCTGATGTATTCAACATCTCCGCAAAGCCCTCCGGTCTGATGACGCTCTTCCACCGGGCGGCTGGTGTCCCCATGAAGTAGTTAAAAGTATTGTTCGCATTCCCCCATTCATTGATGTTACTGTAGAGAACAGCCCCTTTCCACGGGTTGTTAGAGATTTCTGACCACTTGGCCATATCCGGGAATTGCACTTCTGCCTGAATACCTATCACTGCCAGCTGGCTCTGTATGGCGATTATGGTGTCCCGGAAAAGAAATAATGGCCCGGCAATAATTGTGGTCTTGAACCCGCTGGGGAATCCGGCCTCAGCCAGAAGCTGTTTGGCCTTAGCCACGTCATACCTCCGGCCGGGGATGGCGGGGTCATAAGCCTTCGAAGCCGGAGTGCTGAACTGGTAAGCGGATTTCCAGTAACCGAAACCAAAAGCACTGACTATGGATTCTTTGTCTATGGCATACTCTGCCGCCTGTCTCACTTTTAAATTGGACCAGGGAGAATCGGCATTAGTGCTATCAGGCAGTAGCACCTGGGGCCCCCCGTATTGTAATGAAATATTATACCCCGCCGCCTTGAGCTCGTTGGCCAGTCTGCCATTGGAATTGAGGTTCACCACATCAGCCCCTCCAGATTTGAACTGGGCTACCCGGGTCATCTCATCTGTCACATACAGATATTCGAATTTATCCAGATAAGGCTTCCCCTTCTCTCAGTAGTTGAGATTTCTGGCGCCAGTCAGCGTTACATCCCTCTGGAAGCCGGTTTGCGTAAAGGGGCCCGTCCCCACCATATTATATCTCGCCCAGTCCAGGCCGTTTTTCTGGAAGGCGGTAGGGGAGACGATGTAACCCCAGGAGTCAGCAAAGCTCCGGATAACCGAGTTTTTCCACTCTTTAAGACTGATTCTTATGGTATAGTCGTCAATCACGTCAACAGATTTCCAGTTATTGGTGTTTGACGCATTCGCCGGGGCTTTCTTGATTTCCTCATAGTTCCACCTTACCGCCTGGGCATTAAAATCGGTCCCATCATGGAACTTTACCCCCTTCTGCAGATGAAAGGTGATGGAGGGGTTATCCTTACTCGAGTCAACCTCATAGGAACTGGCCAGATTGGGCCCAATTGACCCGTCCAGATATTCTTTGAGCAGGACCTGCAGGGAAATCTGGGGGGTAACCCCACTAGGACCTGCGATTTCCGGAGGATAGCCGATGGGAGTCGTCGGGCCGAGAGACTCAATCCAGCGCATGGTGCCCCCATATTTTGGCTGGGGCGTAGTAGCCGCCGGTGACGTGGCAGCGGTCTTTGGTGCCGTCGGCGTTGCTGTACTTACCGGAGCGGTGGATTGGGCACAGCCGGCAACAACGCAGATGATACTGAGCAGGACGATCAGGGTAATGAGAACCTTTTTCATCTTACCTCCTTTATCCATTATTCAGCCATTATCAGGATAAGGTAGCACTTCCTGTGGGAAAACAGTAGCACCTGATACATATAAATAAGTCTAAGGGACTAACCATGTTGCGTTTGAGACGAAATCCCAGGCGCGGCGCTCATCAGTATAGGGAATCTCTTCCAGATAACACTTGCTACCTAAAATCATTGTTTCGCGGCGCTCAGTATATGGCAGCCATTTTCCGAGGCTTTCGCAGCTAGGATCACCATTATGTGCAAACGCCAGCCAACCGTCTTGAATCTTTCGTGAGAGCTCATCAGCCCCGGGCCCCTTGCCACAGAAAATTTCATCATAGGTACCGAACACGAAGCCGATTTCCAGGGCATGGCATGCGCCTAAGAGAGGCTGAGGAGATTTCCAGGTGAACAAATAGCAATAAACGGATGGATTGTTACGACGCTGAGCTTCGGCAAGGCGAATGGCCGGTATGCGACCGATTCCATCGGTCTGGATTGCTACCCAAATATCAGCGGGAGTATTCGCCACGCCACGTTTAGCCAGTGCTTCCCGGTACGTTTTAACCAGATTATCTATGCGGCCAGCTGGAGCATACTTCCGACAACGTATTTTCAACCCGGCCTCTTCCAAATTCGGCAGGTCCGGACTTATTGAGCTATTACACATAAGCTTCCACTCTTCCAGAGTAGTGCCCATCAGTACAGGAATTTCTTTTGCCGAACCATGTTCAATGGAAATGATAGGCATCTCAGAAATTAAGTTCCCATCTATTTGCGGTCTCATTGGTAGACTACGGCCTTCTGAGGAAAATTTGAGCGTTAACTGACGCTGGATTTCTAGTATTCGTTTCACCGGGAGCGAACGTAGAGCGTCAACATCGCTCGCTTGTAGGCCAAGGCTTTTGAGAAATTCTTCTGCAACTCCTACTGCACGATCAAGCGGCGCGCAACTATTGGCGCCACCACTCTCAAGAATGGCTTTTTGAAAGAGACCGCGAGCCCGCGGCATAGCTAATAAACAACCAACACTGGCACCACCCGCTGATTCACCGAAGATGGTCACATTATTGGGGTCACCCCCGAAGGATGCGATGTTATCCCGTACCCATTCCAGTGCAGCAATCTGGTCCAGTAGTCCTTCATTTCCGGTTGAAGGTATCCTGCCTGTGGTGACTTCGCGTAGGTTCAAAAAACCAAGCAAACCAAGCCGATAATTAATGGTTACCACAACCACATTGCCACGTGTAGCCAGTGACTTGCCGTTGTACAATGGCACGGCACCGGAGCCACTTCCGAACCCACCGCCATGAATCCAGAAGAGTACCGGCCGTCGCGCCAGGTCAAGGCCTGGACTCCATACGTTCAGATATAAGCAATCCTCGCTTGAAGCTTCTGAAACTCTGTAGGTTTCCAGACTCTCTAAAAATCCCATTACCTGGCTTTGAGAAGCAGCCGGTCCGAACGACTTCGCCTGGCGTATACCGCTCCATCCTTCCACCGGTTGCGGAGGTAACCAGCGTCGTTCGCCGGAAGGGGGAGCGGCGTAAGG
>Ga0299912_10004364_pt1 | contig 11597 bp, 8 predicted proteins | sample RVTome_2_FD_207667 | JGI IMG/M metagenome (GOLD analysis project Ga0299912, IMG submission 207667) | Soil microbial communities from uranium-contaminated site in the Upper Colorado River Basin, Wyoming, United States - RVT95D214 (version 2) ... | reverse complement strand
TTACATTGTATGTCGGCGTCAATCAATTCCTGATTTTCTTGCATCGACGCCAAAGGCGGGAGGATTTAACCTTTGCCTTGACGTGCCTGACCGCCGGAATCTATGATATTTTTTGCGCCTATTTGTATAGTGCGACATCACTTGCCGAAGGAGTCATCTACCAAAGGGCGCAGGTGGTCACCCTGGCGTTGGTCAGTGCAGCCTTCTTATGGTTTATTGCCGACTATACAAGGCTGGCGTCCAAACGAGTGCTATCAGGCTTTACGATCTTTTTTCTATTCGCAGCGATTGCAGGAGCGATCGATCGCACTGCCCTCACCTGGAATATAGATAAGCCATTGATAAAAAGCTTTTCCCTGGGTTTTCTCGGAAAAATCACATATTACGAGGCAACGCCAGGATTGCTGATCAACATTCAAAGTACCGCAGGGATAATCGGACTGGGTTATATTTTTTGGTGCGCCCTACGGCTATACCGAAGTGGGCAGGAGAAAAAAGCCAGACCACTGCTCATCGCCATGACTCTATTTATTATTGGCGCAGTCAACGATACTCTTGTCAGTATTGGAATATATCAATTCATTTACCTTATCGAATATGCCTATATGGGAATGGTCTTCCTGATGGCCTCCTCACTTTCACACGAGATTGTCGAAGCTGCACTCGTGAAGGACGAGCTTGAAAATAGTGAGAAACGCTTTCGCCTCCTGGCGGAAAAAATCCGGGCAATCTTTGAATCGATATCTGATGGCATAACCGTAACCGATCTCCAAGGGACTATTGTAGATATCAACGAAATGATCCTGAAAATATATGGATACAGCCATCGCGATGAAATCATTGGAAGGAGCGCTTTTGACTTCATCTCCAAAGACGATTGGGAAGAAGCCAGGGTAAACATGGAAAAGACGCTCCAAAATGGGCACAGCGGATTGGTCGAGTATAGATTGATAAAGGAAGATGGGAGTGAATTCGATGGAGAACTACTAAGCGCAGTTCTTTTGAAAGATACGGATCAAAATCCGATCGGGTTTGTTGCTACCACTCGTGATATTTCTGAACGAAAACGCAAAGAGCGAGAGCAGGAAACCATCATTGCTGTTGCCAACGCCATGCGCACTGCGCCCACCCTGGCACAACTCTTACCCATTATCCTAAATCAAATTAACAATTTATTCCATACCAATGGTTCAGTGATCTCTCTATACGACACCTTTTCAGACGAAATGGTTGTTGAGCTCGGAACTGGGATATGGGACTGGTTCACAGGACACCGCATCCCATCGAGCACATCCATAAATAGCCAGGTGATGAATACCAAGGAGGTTTACCTTACCGAGGACATCCGAAACGAACCAACATTCTCATGGTCCGATCAATTAAAAAATCCAACAGCGGTTGTTATTTCACCCCTCATCGTCCACAAGGAAGCCATTGGGACAATCTGGGTTTCTCGAGAAAAAAATTTCAATGAAGAAGAAATACGCTTGATAGGCCTTATTCGCGATATGGCTGCCAGCGCAATCCACCGGTCTTCCTTACACGAACAAACCGAACGCCGGTTGCGTTACTTAAGCGGGCTGAGGATGATTGACTTGGCGATTGCCGGAAGTTTCGACCTGCACGCCACACTTGACCTTTTGATCAATCAAGTAATTTCCCAACTTACTGTCGATGCAGCAGCAATACTACTGCTAAACAAAACAAGCCTGACACTTGAATTTGCCGCTGGGAACGGATTTAGAACCGAAGCAATCCGGGAGGCGCGAATATCACTCGGCGACAGTTACGCCGGAAAAGCCGCTATAGAAAGAAAAATGGTTCATTTTTCATCCAAAGATACCCCAAATCATCCACCTCAATTTACCAGCATGCTAAAAAATGAGGGGTTCGTAGAATATTTTGGGTTGCCTTTGATTTCCAAGGGAAACATCAAGGGTGTACTGGAGATTTTCCATCGCACACCCCTCCAGACTGATCCAGAGTGGCTTGATTTCATGGATATGCTTTCCCAACAGGCTGCCATTGCCATTGACAACTCGGAGTTATTCGAAGACTTACAACACAGCAATCTAGAACTGGCGTTGGCGTACGAATCTACGCTGGAGGGATGGTCACACGCCCTGGATATGCGCGACAAAGAGACCGAAGATCACACCCAGCGCGTGGTCGAGTTGACTTTACAATTAGCAAACCAGATGGGGGTTCGCGATGAAGAATTCCAACACATCCGTTGGGGGGCTTTACTGCACGATATCGGCAAAATGGCTATCTCCGATGATATTTTGTTCAAACCAGGCAGTCTAAATGAGGAAGAAATGGCGATCATGCGCCAGCATACTGTATTTGCGTATAAATTACTCTCCCCGATCAGCTATCTCAGTCAAGCTTTAGATATTCCATATAACCACCACGAGAGATGGGATGGGGGCGGCTACCCTCGAGGTCTAAAAGGGGGAGAGATACCCCTGGCAGCGCGTATCTTCGCGGTCGTGGACGTGTGGGATGCCCTGCGCTCCGACCGCCCCTACCGGCCGGCCTGGTCTGACGAAGAAGCGCTCGAATACATTCGCTCGCAATCCGGTTCTCACTTCGATCCCAAGATCGTAGAAACTTTCCTGCAAATGGCGGAAATTTCCGATTGACCAGATAACCAGCTTTACACACTGCCAATTCTGTCCTAAAATGAGGGAGGATCCGGATCATCGGATGCATGAAATCCGAAAATTGAAACTGGCTAAGAAAGCAAGACCTTTCGCCCAAGTGGAGGGGCAACCATGACACTCAGCATCGGGATTGCCGGTTTGCCGAATGTCGGGAAATCCAGCGTTTTCAACGCCCTGGTCAAAGAGCAACACGCCCAGGTGGCCAACTACCCCTTCTGCACAATTCAGCCTAACAAGGCAATCGTTCCTGTACCCGATCCCCGGGTGGAAAAACTGGCTGAGCTGGCAAAAGTACAGCGCGCTATCCACGTGACAATTGAATTCGTCGATATCGCTGGCCTGGTCAAGGGTGCCAGTCAGGGGGAGGGCCTGGGCAACCAGTTCCTGGCAAACATTCGCGACACGCACGCCATCTTACATATTGTGCGCTGCTTCGACGACGTTAATGTAGCCCACGTCAGCGGAGACATCAACCCTCGCACCGACATCGACGTTGTCCAAATTGAGCTGATGGTGGCGGACCTGCAACAACTGGAGCGAAAAATCGAGCGCCTGAGCGGGGCGCTAAAAGGGGATAAAAAACTCCTTCCTGTCATGGACATGGCGCAAACGCTGCAGACTCACCTTTCTCTGGGAAAACCAGCCTCCAGTTTTCCGGAAAAGAACCACGACGCCTTTCACGACTTAAACAAAGAACTACGTTTCCTGACGAATAAACCCATGATTTACGTCGCCAATGTTGACGAAGACTCTTTGGTCCAGGACAATGAATACATAAAGACTGTCAAGGCTATCGGCGCAGAACAAAGGATCGAAGTATTAAAAATATGCGCCAAACTGGAGATGGACCTGACAGAAATGAGCGAAGCGGATCGTATAGAATATCTGCAACTCGCCGGCGTAGAGGAAACTGGATTGGAGCAGGTCATCCGGGAGTGCTACCAGTTACTGGGACTGATCAGCTTCTTCACCATGAACGAGGAAGAGGTAAGGGCCTGGAACATTCCCAAGGGGTGGACCGCGTCCAAGGCCGCCGGTCAGATACATACCGACTTCGAACGCGGCTTTATACGGGCGGAGGTTATCCCCTACGAAGTGTTCGTAAAGCATGGCAGCAGCGCGGCTGCCAGAACTGCCGGGCAGATGCGCATTGAAGGGAAAGACTACATTGTCCAGGATGGCGAAATCATCTACGTCAGGTTCAACGTTTGAATTTTTTGGAGGTATCACCGATGAATCTTGATCCATACAAAGCTCTGGCAGAACGCCTCGACTCGCTTCCAAATGGCTTTCCAGCCACCGCGGAAGGCGTGGAATTGAAACTGCTGAGTAAACTTTTTACACCGGAGGAAGCGCGACTGGCCGCATCCCTCAAGGATGCACCTGAAATCCCGGAACGAATTGCTGCCAGAATAGATGCCAACCCTGAGGAATTGCGCTTGCAGCTCAAAGGCATGACAAAGCGCGGTCTGATCGAAGCCAGCCGGACGGACGATGGACTGGCATACAGCTTGATGCCGTTCGTCGTCGGTATCTACGAGATGCAGGCCAACAGCATTGACGCCGAACTGGCTCGCCTGTTCGAAACATATTACCAGCAGGCATTCCGCCAGGTGTTTAAAGCTCAACCGTCTTTTCACCGGGTGATCCCCGTCGGCGAGAGCGTTCGGGTCGATTTCCAAATTCAACCCTATGAAAATGTTACCTCCATCCTGGATAAAGTCCATTCCTGGGGAGTGATAGATTGTATCTGCCGAAAACAAAAAGCCCTGATCGGTGATCCCTGCTTCCATCCATTGGATGTCTGCATGGTCCTGAACGAACAGCCTGGGGCTTTTGACCACACGCCCGCAATAAAGCCGCTAACCCGCGACGAAGCCTCCCAAACCCTGCACCGCGCCGCCAAAGCCGGGTTGGTGCATACCGTCAGTAACAACCAAAAAGGAGTGTGGTACATTTGCAATTGCTGCACTTGCTCCTGCGGGCTGCTGCGCGGTATTGCCGAAATGGGCGTGGCAAACGTCGTCGCCCGCTCGGAATTCGTAAACCGTGTTGACGCTGACCTTTGCCTGGGTTGCGATGTGTGCACCAGCTATTGCCAGTTCGGGGCTTTATCGGTGGCAGACATGGCAAAGGTGGACGAAATCCGGTGCGTAGGCTGCGGATTGTGCGTGCTGGCTTGTCCGGAAGGGGCACTGGGATTGGAGCGCCGTCCTGAAGATGAAATCAAACCGCCGCCGGTGAATGAGTCGGATTGGAAAGCTGCCCGTGCTATAGCGCGAGAGATAGAAACGAGGAGTTAAACATGTCATTTATTAATAATTTAATTGGTACGATTTTAGGGAGTAGCTTGACCTGGTTGGGCAAAGGCCGTCTGCCTCAGACCGACGGCGTCCTGAGCCTGCCCGGATTGAAAGCCAGCGTGGAGGTCTTCCGCGACCGCTGGGGCATCCCCCACATCTATGCTACTCAACTTTCAGATTTATTTTTCGCACAGGGATTCGTACACGCCCAGGACCGCCTCTTTCAGATGGAGCTCAACCGCCGCACCGCCCGCGGTCGTCTGAGCGAGCTCTTCGGTCCGATTGCTTTGGACACCGACCGCGCCTCCCGCACTTTTGGCTTCAACCGCTTGGGAGAAACCGATTGGAAAAACGCTTCCAGCGAGATGAGAGAAGTCATCCTGGCATACACCCAGGGGGTCAATGCCTACCTGACCCACCCTGCTGTAAAAATGCCAGTCGAATTCACCCTGCTCAACCACCGACCAGAGCCCTGGCAGCCGGAAGATTCCACCTCCTTTGCCAGGGTGATGATGTGGCAGCTTTCACACGCCTGGCATGGCGAAATCGTGCGCGCCCAGATCGTCGCCGCCGTCGGCCCCGAGCGCGCCGCCGAGATCGAAATCAGCTATCCATCCCATAACCCCCTCTCTCTGCCTCGAGGCATCGAGTTCAATCGCCTCAGCCTGGATGGCGCGCTGGTCAAAGCTAAAGGGCCGTTCCTGGCTCGTTCAATGGGCAGTAATTCCTGGGCTGTTTCCGGCAGGAAAACCGCCAATGGCAAAGCTTACCTGTGCAACGACATGCACCTGGTGTTAGGGCTTCCCTCTACCTGGTACATGTTGCATCTCGAATCCGGTGATTTCCGCGTTACAGGCGTCTCGTTGGCTGGTGCGCCCGGCGTTCTGGTCGGACATAACGACCGTATCGCCTGGGGCATGGCCCTGGCTTTTACCGACTGCGAAGACCTGTTTGTCGAACAATTCGACCCCCAACAACCCCAGCAGTACCGATTTAAAGATGAATGGAGAAAGGCAGAGGTTGTCGATGAGGTTATCCAACTAAAAGGAAAAACAGAACCGCACGTCGAGCATGTCACGATCACTCACCATGGGCCTATCATTTCCGATGTCGTTGGCTATCCAGAGCAGCGGGTCGCGGTCAATTCGATGTCCTTGCAGCCAAGTCCCTCGCTGACTGGATGGCTGGCACTAAACCGGGCTAAAAATTGGGATGAATTTGTGGCTGCCATGCGCCTGATCGAGGCCCCCCAACTCAACGTTTGTTACGCCGACGTGGAAGGCAACATCGGTTACTGGGTGACGGGCAAAGTGCCGGTGCGCGCCAAAGGGGACGGCAAGCTCCCCGCGCCTGGCTGGACGGGCGAATATGAGTGGGTCGGCGAAGTCCCCTTCGAGGAGATGCCACACGCCCTCAATCCCGAGCAAGGCTACGTGGTTACCTGTAACAATCGCAATGTCCCAGACGATTACCCCTATTTCCTGGGTGACATCTGGATGAACGGCTACCGCGCCCGCCGGATCGACGACGTGCTCAAGGGTAAAGACAAGGTGACCGTGGATGATTTCCGCCTCTTGCACCGGGATTTCACCTGCCTTCCTGGCTCTGAGCTGGTCGCCCGCCTCCAGGGGTTGGAGAGCGCCGATCCAGAGGTCCGTCTTGCGCTGGAGCGCCTTAAGGCTTGGAACGGCGTACTCTCCACCGATTCAGTCGGGGGGAGCATCTACGAAGTCGTCCGCTACCACCTGGTTCGCAACCTGTTCGAGCCCAGCCTGGGAAAAGAGCTGACCCTGCGCTTGATGGGGCAGGGCTTTAACCCGGTACTGTTAGCCTCCCACGAGTTCTATGGTCACGACACCGTCATCCTGCTGCGTATGCTGGGTCGACCCGATTCATGGTGGATGCAGCAAGCCGGCGGTTTCGAGGCTTTGGTCACCCACAGCCTGAAGGAAGCTATCACCTGGTTGCGCAAGGAGCTAGGGAACGACCCCGAACGCTGGCAGTGGGGCAGGCTGCACCGGGCGGTTTTCCCCCATCCTCTAGGGTTGCAAAAGCCCCTTGATCTGGTCTTCAACCGCGGCCCGGTACCTATTGGAGGGGATACGGACACGCCCTGCCAGACCGCCGTCTCTCCCCACGATCCTTACAACAATAATTCCTGGTCGCCTTCCTTCCGGCAGATCGTGAACATGGGCGACCTATCCCAATCGCTGGTGACCAGCCCTCCCGGGCAATCCGGCCAGTTGGGAAGCCCACACTACGATGACCTGATCGACCCCTGGCTCTTGGGGGAGTATTGCGCCATGCTGTGGGAGCGGGAGGAAGTGGAAAGCCAGGCGAAAACAAAGCTGGTTTTGAGCCCATAAATTCAAGCTCCCAACTCATCGAAATCCCAAAAGAAATAGAGCGACGCTTGCGCCGCTCTATTTCTTTTACACACTAAATTCACTGCATGTGCAGTAGGATTTTCCCTTCGCTCCAGAGCTCTTCCAGGTAGTAGTAATCCCGCCGTTCGGGGGAAAACAGGTGCAGGATGACATCCCCGAAATCCACCAGCAACCAGCCATCCTGCGGCTGACCTTCGATTCTTCCGCGGATATCGCAGGTTTCCCGAATCGCTTCCCTGGTCGCATCCGCCAGGGCCTGGAGCATGCGGTCGCTAGTCCCGGAACAAAGCACAAAAAAATCCGCAAACGTGGCCAGCCCGCGAATATCCAACAACAGGATGTTTTCCCCTTTTTTCTCTTCCAATGTCTCGACAATCTTCCTTGATACCTCAACCGCGTCCAGATATCACCTCTCAACAATTTATTCGGGAATCAACTTTGCCGAGTACAGGCAGGTATACGTCGCTCCCCCAGGCTTTAAATCACTTCTGTATAGGTTTATCGCCTTCACCCGGGTAGCCCCTAAGAAACCGACCTTGACCGTATCGAATGCTTCACTGATGCGGTGGACATCCCCGGAACGAGCGCCCCGCGATACCCGCCCCAGCGTCAAGTGAGGATAGAAAAGCCGCTCCTCCCGGGCATACCCCAGGCGTTCCGTCTGAGTCTCAATGCCGAATTGAACTGCGGTCAACTCGGGAGGTGCCTGAACCTTGATCCAGATCACCCTCGGTCGGCGAGTATCCGGGAATGCACCCAGCTCCCCTACGCTTATTTCAAATGGATGGTGTCCGGCGACTTCAGCAGCCAGCATTTTCTGTATAACTTCAACGTTGGTTATTGAAACATCCCCCAGGAATTTAAGTGTCAGGTGGATGTTCTCCACCTTAACCCAGCGGATGGGCACACCCTGTAATAAATCCTTGAGCTGGCTGGAAACCTGGTCCAGTTGCTTCTGGATCTCGGGGGACATCTCAATCGCAATAAATGCGCGAATTACCGGGCTCGTCATGGATACCTGGTATTGTCCTCTCGCTTTTCACGCAGAAGTCTGTCCGTTGGTCGCCCTTTTTGAAACGCCCCGAACGTACCGGTCGACCGCGTCCTTGATTTCCCAGTAACCTACCGGCTTGATCAGGTAGGCCGTAGCCCCTGCCTGCAAACAATTTTGGATATCGCTGGGCTGGTTATTCCCCGAAACCATAATCACCGGAATGTGCGCCATACGCGGGTCGCGGCGGATGTGCTGTAAAACCTCCAGGCCAGAGATATCCGGCAACATCACGTCCAGGATCACCGCATCGGGATGGGCATTCAGGATCATGCTGAGAGCCGCCTGACCGGCGCAGGAAAAGACCACCTCGTAACCGCCGATGCTCAACATATCCCGCAACATTTCGGCGGTATCCGGTTCATCTTCAACCACCAGGATGGTCTTTACCGAGTGAATTTGGTCCATAAAACGATAATATTCGGAACGATGTCTTACCTGACGATAGCACAATCTACCTCATAACGCAAGGGCATAAATCGACCGGTTACCCCCTCCATACCCAAAGCCACCATAAAGCCATCATCACCAGCCCGATCCCGAAACGCACGACGAAGGATAATCCCCAGCCAGTGGCAAGACCGCGCAACGCCTCCCAAGCTATATGCATATCGCGGGAGCGCCAATATTCCAGGGAGAAAATCACCAAAGGCGCAGCGATAATACCGCCAAACGGAGGCCAGACCAGCGTGCCGACGATTCCTGCTACCAGGGCAACCCCGATCGTCGTCCAGGAAGCGCCTCCCTTGCGCGCCCCCGCGCCCATCAGGATGTTATCCACCATCGTCCCAAACAACATCAGCAAAGTGATAACCACGAACAACACAACCCCCAAGTTTCCGAAGCCCTTAATGACTCCGTAGCCCAGGATTGCCAGCCAGATCACCACCATGCCTGGGAAAATAGGCACGATCAATCCGAAAAGCCCAAACAGAACAATAATTTGGGTTAGCGCAAATATCGAAACGTGAAGCCACTCAGGCATTATCTGATCCTTTTACCTACCAAACTGCAAACTCATACTTGCAACCTGCTAATTTATGACCTCAATCCCTCCCATCCAGGGTTGCAGCACTTCCGGAACGACCACCGAGCCATCCTTTTGCTGATAATTTTCCAAAACGGCGATTAGCGTACGGGGCAACCCCAACCCCGAGCCGTTCAGGGTGTGCACAAAGCGTACCTTGCCGCCATCTGCTGGGCGGTACTTAATGTTTGCGCGCCGCGCCTGGAAATCGGTCACGTTGGATATCGAAGAGACCTCCAGCCATTCGCCGCAACCCGCCGCCCAGACCTCGATATCGTAGGTTATAGCTGAACCGAAACCCAGTTCGCCCGTGCAAAGCTGCAATACGCGGTAAGTGAAGCCCAGCTCGGCGCAGGTTTGCTCGGCGTCCTGGCGCATCTTCTCCAGTTCCTCGTTCGATACTTCCGGTATGCAAAATGTGTACATCTCCACTTTGTCGAACTGGTGACCCCGTTTGATACCACGAACGTCTCGCCCGGCGCTCATTTTCTCCCGCCGGAAGCAGGGTGTGTACGCGGTGTAATGCCGGGGCAGGTCTGCTTCCTCCAGGATGTCGTCCATATGCAGACCGGTCAGAGGCACCTCGGCTGTCGGCACCATCCATAAATCCTCCTCGTGGTCCTTGTAGAGGTTGTCCTGGAATTTCGGTAGTTGCCCGGCTCCAAAAAGCGTCTGGCTTTTAACCATGAACGGCGGGTACTTCTCGGTGTAACCCTGGCGGGCGTGCAGATCCAGCATCCAGGCAATTAAGGCTCGTTGCAGGCGCGCGCCCGCGCCGCTCAATACGTAGAATCGCGAACCGGTAATCTTTACGCCCTGCTCGAAGTCGATGATTCCCAGGGCTGTGCCCAGGTCCCAGTGCGGTTTTGGTTCGAATTCGAACTTGGGGATTTCACCCACCGTTTTAATCACAGCGTTATCATGCTCGTCCTTGCCCACCGGTGTACGCGGGTCAGGCAAGTTCGGAATAAGCGCCAATGTGCTGTTAAGCTCATCTTCCACAAGACGCAGTTTCACGTCCAGCTCGCCGATACGATCCCCCACAGAGCGCATAGCGTCGATCCTGGCTTGGCGCTGGGCTGCATCTTTCATCTGGCCAATTTCCTTGGAAACAGCATTACGCTCGGCTTTCAGCGTTTCCACTTCCTTGATCAAAGCCCTTCGCTGGTCATCCATATTAAGAAGATCATCCACAGGCGCAGTCTCCATCTGGCGCACGGCCAGGGTTTTGCGCACCAGGTCGGGTTGTTCGCGTACGAGATTAAGATCGATCATGGTCCTACCTCCTTGGTTGTTGTCAACATCCAGCGTTCAGCGGTTAGCTATTTGAAATGAAAACGCCCGCTCGTGCAGGACGAGGGGGCGCTCGTGGTGCCACCTGCTTTCGCTGTCCGCCTCATCGGAACAGCCTCTTGGACGCGATAACGGGCGAAACCGTTCCCCTTTACGACAAACCGCAATGTGGCTCGTTTCTACAGGGGCGACCGGACCTCATCGGCCGGCGGAGTGGATTTCACCTTCATTTGCCGTTGCCTCGCACCCTCCGGCAACTCTCTGAAGGGGTGTAAAGGTTACTCGTCTCCGTGCAGGTCTTTAAACGATGAATTGCTCGGATTATACCCAAGGATGGCGGTCTGTCAAGCCGCACCTTCTTGCTCACGCAGGTGCGGAAATAGCATCACCTCGCGGATGTTGGGGCTGTCCGTCAGCAGCATTGTCAAGCGGTCGACGCCCATGCCAAACCCGCCATTAGGAGGCATGCCGTATCGCATGGCCCGCAGGTAATCCTCATCCATCGGGTGGCGCTCTTCGTCTTCAGCGCCATAATCGCGACCCATCTCCAGGAAGCGACTCTCCTGATCAAGCGAGTCGTTCAGCTCAGTGAAGGCGTTGCAAAGCTCCATCCCCGCCACGAAGCCCTCGAAGCGCTCCACGGTGGTTGGATCCCCCGGTTTGCTTTTGGCCAGGGGGGATATATCCCGTGGGTAATCGTAGATGAACGTCGGCTGGATCAGTACCGGCTCCAGGAAATTGCTCAGCAGTGCGTCGATCAGCTTCCCGCGCGTGGCATTGGGGTCGGGCTGCATGCCTTTCGAACTCATCTCCGCCGCCAGGCTTTTCGCTGAAGTGTGCTTGCGGATGTCCACCCCCGAAGTTTCCAGG
>Ga0299912_10004363_pt1 | contig 11597 bp, 12 predicted proteins | sample RVTome_2_FD_207667 | JGI IMG/M metagenome (GOLD analysis project Ga0299912, IMG submission 207667) | Soil microbial communities from uranium-contaminated site in the Upper Colorado River Basin, Wyoming, United States - RVT95D214 (version 2) ... | reverse complement strand
AGAAAACGCAAGGATTAACAAACAGAAACCCAGAATTAGAATAAACGTTATGCTTGTCAAAACGTGGTTCACGGGAAAGCATCTTTTTCAATTCTACGGTTACAATATGAAAGGCTGGCCAGATGCTGACCTCCACTTATCTGTCAAGTCTGGTTTGTGTGGAAGTTGTCTAGAACAGCGCTGCCAAGAAGCATATTTCGAAGACTTGCGCGGTATAGATGAAAAAACCGCGAAACAGCGGTTCCAATTCAATAAGGAGCAATATGAGCTGACTAAACACATTAAGGCTATAGTTTGTGTTCCTTTAGTCAAAACTCGGAAATCTTGGCTAAGTTATGGAGAAAAACAAGATTTCTTTGGTGTATTAAATGTGGACACTGTGGACGATATAGGTATAGACTTCTTGCAGAACGACAAAACACTAGAGGATATTTATAACTTTGCTCTTTTTATAGAAAGGGTTTTCGAGTAAGCGGAGAGCCTTTAACGCTCAGACTTATCACTTTTATGTCTTTTTATTACTACAGGTGTAGATATACGCTGTAAAATCTCATCAAAAGAAGGGGACTCTTTCTTAGGCACAAAACGATATGTGCCTTCTCTACCTGGTACTGGTTTTAAATGGCCCCCTTTTCCATGCAACTCGCTCATTTAGCCCCCTTTAACCTGTTTTACCTACTCCTCACACTGTAATTTTAAACCACTCATAGCAATCCGTCAAGTTGTTAGTGACCTGCACACTATCGTATATCCGAGACTTCGATGACCTTGTTTCGACTTCCGAAGCCACTTGAGATTATCACCTGCCTTTGTGAAACTCCAAAATGCTCGGCCAGTAATTTAATGACTGCTCTATTGGCTTTGCCTTCTTTCGCAGGCTCTTTGACTCTCACCAGAAACCCATCACCCTCCTTAATAACTTTCTCAACCTTAGAATTGGGAATGACCTTGACCCTAATCTTCACCTGTAACCTCCCCCCATAACTCTTGCTTATGCAGCCGGGTCAGCCGTACCGAGCGGACCCGGTTGGTCAATGGCTCACTGCTCTGAGTGAAAACCCGAATATAGTTGTGGCTAAGACCGGAATATACGCCACTGCCCGGAGCAATCTCCTTTTCCCACAAGACCATCATGCTCTGCCCCAAGAATTGCTGGCAAAATTTCCTTACGCTCTGTCGAGCCAGCTCCAGCATCCGCAGACTGCGCTCTTTCTTAAGCCTATCATCCACCTGCCCCACCATCTGCGCCGCCACAGTCCCCGGCCGAGGTGAATAGCTGAAAACATGAATATTGGCAAAATTGGTTTCCTGGCAAAAGCGATAGCTTTCCTCGGACTCATCAGCGCTCTCACCGGGAAAGCCAACCATAATATCCGTAGTTATAGCAGCATCAGACACAGTATTTCGAATCAAGGATACCGCCTGCCTATAATCATCAACCGAATAATGCCGCCTCATACACTTAAGCACAGCATCACTGCCGCTCTGCAATGCCAGATGAAAATGGCGACACAAACAAGGATCTTGCCACAGGCTAAGAAGCTCCGGAGATATATCTTGAGGTCGCAAAGAGGAAAGATGCAGCCGTTCCACATCTGTAACTGCAAGAATTTGCCCGACTAAGTGTTTTAAATTCATTCCATTGTGCTCATAGTCACCTATTTCAGTTCCGGTGAGCACCACCTCTTTATAGCCGGCAGCTACTCTTGCTTTCACCTCGCTAACTATATCCTCCACCGGCAGGCAGTGTTCTCGCCCACGCACCTGAGGCACAATGCAATAAGCACAGGCATCATTGCAGCCATCCTGAATTTTGATGAAACTGCGGACCCGGCTGACCCCGTCAGCCACAAACTTTTCTGCTGAGCGACGAGCCAAGGGAATAGACGTCTCTTTCAACACGTCGATAAGGCGTATCTTCTGCTCATTCCCTAAAACAAGGTCAGCTCCGGCCTGAGACAGCTCTTGAGGAGCTCTTTCCGCATAGCAGCCGGCAGCGATAATCAAGGCTTGTGGATTTCTTTTACGCCACAATCTCAAGAAATGCCGGGACTTGCGGTCGGCGATGTGAGTAACCGTGCAGGTATTCAAGACATAAACATCGGCGCCGTCACCGCTTACAACACAATACCCGGCTTCAGCACACTGACGTGACAGAAGCTCAGTCTCGGCTTGATTAAGCTTACAACCCAGAGTATGAAAGGATACTTTCAGATTAGGTTCCATGTTTCCGCTCAATGACAATTATATTTGCCTCATAGTTGCCCGGTCAAACCAGCGTCCTCACCTTGCAGTCAGTGACAACTTGTGGTATAAATCAGACAGTCGGATGTCCGAGGCACAGACTTGAGCCGCACCCTGTGGAAACTAATAACCCCAACCGAACGACCGATTGACATACCTGGGGTTCACCCACTATTGGCTCAACTACTTTACAATCGAGGCATCTCAGAGCCTTCCCAGGCTGAACTTTTCCTCAGTGCCGACAAGCGGTTGGAAGCTGATCCCTTTCTTCTCCCTGACATACATCAAGCTGTAAGCAGAACCTATCAAGCTCTGTTCTCAGGAGAGCAAATCGCCATCTACGGTGATTTCGATGCCGACGGCATTACCGCCACGGCTTTACTGGTTCAAGGTCTTTCAGCACTTGGCGGTAAAGTCATCCCCTACATCCCCCACCGATACCGTGAAGGTTACGGCTTACAAGTAGCTGCTCTGGAGAAGCTCCACAAACAAGGCGTCAGCCTTATCATCACCGTCGATACCGGCATAACTGCCATCGCTGAAATCCAAAAGGCCGGAAAGATGGGGGTGGACATAATTGTCACCGACCATCACCTGCCGCTAGCGTCTCTGCCACCGGCTCTTGCAGTGGTTAACCATAAACGAAACGATTCCATCTGCCAGTCCACCGAACTTGCCGGCGTGGGTGTGGCTTTTAAATTCCTTCAGGCGCTACTCAAAGGCAGTGGCCGCGAGGAATTACCGAACAGTTTACTAGACCTGGTAGCTTTAGGCACCATAACCGATATGATTCCGCTGACTGGCGATAATCGCTACTGGGTAAAGCGCGGACTGGAACTTATTAATAACACCGAGCGCCCCGGCCTTCAAGAGATGATGCGCTGCGCCAGCCTAAAACCGGGCAATCTTGATGCTGAAAGTGTATCCTGGATATTAGGGCCTCGTCTCAACGCCGCCGGTAGACTCGATGATGCTGCCACCAGTTACCAGTTGCTTCTCACACAAGACCGGCGGGAGGCTGCCTCAATAGCCTCAAATCTCGAGGAAAAGAATGCCAAACGGCAGCGGTTAACCAGTGAACTACTGGAACGAGCCAGAGAAAGCATAATCACTGCTGGAACCGACCTCCCGTTGTTGATGACAGGCGATGAAAATTACCCCACGGGGGTTATGGGGCTTGTTGCCGGCAGGCTCTCAGAAGAGTTTTACCGCCCCGTAATTCTGTTTAAATTCGGCCCGGAGACATGTCGCGGCAGCGGGCGGAGCATATCCGAGTTCGACCTGATGGCTGCCCTTAAAGACTGCCGTGACCTTTTGTCTAACTTTGGTGGACATACTAAGGCGGCTGGCTTCAGCGTCCCCACCGCCAACCTCCCCCAACTCCAGAAACGACTGCTTACTATAGCTGAAGCTCAATTGACCGGCCTGGACCTCCGCCCTCACATCGACATAGATGCTGAAGTGCCTTTATCGGTCTTCACAGACAATGCCTTCAAAGAAATACAAAGTCTGGCTCCATTCGGCTCCGGTAATCCGTTGCCCGCATTTGTCAGCCGCCGTGTCGAAGTCGTTGACCAGCGTCAGATTGGCAGCCGTGGTGAGCATCTGGGACTGAAATTAAAGCAGGGCGGCACAGTCTGGGATGCCATCGGTTTCCGGTGTGGAAATCGTGCCCAAGAAGCAACGACTTATCTGGATATCGCCTACAATCTGTATATAGACCGCTGGAACAGTGAGGAAAAGCTTAGGCTTAAGCTCCTCGATTTCGCTTCCTGCGACTGACTTTGCTGGAAGACTCAGCAATCACAGCCTGTTTCCTCGCCCGTAACATCCTGACAACCAGCCAGGGCACAGTTATCAACAGTATCACTATGCCGATCAACTGAGCCTGTTGCAGGTTGAAAAACATTCCGGAACGGAAAGGTTCTCCAACACGGATAAATCGTATGCTCAGGTCGCCGGCAGCATACAGGGCGAGGTAGAGAAGAAAGAGCGAGCCCTGCGGCTTGAGCCGACGGCGTAATGACCAGAGTATGCCAAAGCCTATTAAATTCCAAACAAAATGATAAATCTGTGTGGGCTGGAATGACTCGTCAAGCGGACAATAGCTGGCTGGATTTGTATAAACCACACCCCAGGGCAAAGATGTAGGCAAACCATAGCAGCAGCCGTTCATGAGGCAGCCAATTCTACCTATAGCCTGCGCTAAAATCGCTCCCGGAGCAATGACATCACCCATCTGCCAGAAGGAGATTTTCTTAACCAGGCAATAAATCAGCACTGCCAGCAGAGCACCCACAACCGCCCCATAAACAGTCAAGCCTTCAAAGCCGATAATCTGTTCAGGATGAGCTATATAATAGCTCCACTTATCAATGACATGGAACAATCGTGATACTATTATCCCGCCGATTATTCCCCATAAGCCGGCACTGTAAATATGCTCCTCAGCCAGACCTACCCTTTTAGCCTCACGCAAAGAAATAACGATTAAGGCCACGACAGCTAAGACCACCATTATCCCGTACCACCTCACCTCAAATGCACCTATGCTGAAAGCTACAGGACTGATGTTTATAGTAATCATGCTATTCTCCTATCTACGAAAAAATCGCCTCAACAAAGGTGTCAGCATCAAAGGCGGCTATATCGCCAAGCTGCTCGCCAGTTCCAATATAGGTAATAGGAATCTTCAACTCATCACAAATCGCCAGCACTATCCCGCCCTTGGCGGTGCCGTCAAGCTTAGCCAAAAAAATTTCTTTCACCGCCACTGCCTCGGTAAAATGCCTGGCCTGAGCCAGACCGTTCTGACCGGTAGTGGCATCGAGTACCAGCAGCACTTCCTGAGGCATATCATACTTGCCGGCTACACGCTTTATCTTTTTGAGCTCCTCCATAAGGTTAAACTTGGTATGGAGACGGCCGGCGGTATCAATTATAACCACCTGAGCCTTCCGGTTCTGAGCCGCCTGAAGAGCATCATAAACCACCGCACCCGGGTCACCGCCAGGTTGATGGGCCACGACCTCCACCCCCACCCGTTCACCCCAGAGTTTAAGCTGGTCAATAGCTGCAGCCCTGAAGGTATCAGCAGCAGCCAAAATAACCTTCTTACCCTCATTCCTAAAGCCATGAGCAAGCTTAGCGATACTCGTCGTCTTGCCCGAGCCATTCACCCCCACTACCAGAATGATTTGCGTATCCGCCGATTTCGGGATGCTGCTTTCTACAGCATCGACCTTCAGCAAGTTCACCATCTCCTCTTTTAAGGCGGCGCGTACCAGCTTCCCCTCGCTCAGCTTATCTGTTCTAACTCGATGCTTCACCTTCTCTATCAGCTTCTGCGTGGTAGCCACACCGACATCCGCAGCAATAAGTAACTCTTCCAGCTCATCCCAGACCTCATCTTCCACACTGGTTCGGTCGAAAAGGCCAGCTATCTTGCCGAACCAGCCCTCCCGGCTGCGCTTCACACCCTGTTTGGTTTTATCTGCAAGGTTATTAGACATTTTAGGCTAATATCATGGAGTTATAGGAATATTAACATGCAATAGTGGAGCACAGCAAAGTCATTTCACCAGCAACATAAGCCCAATTCCAGCCAGAAAGACAAAGAAATGTATTATCGACCGGCGAAGACTTACCCCGTGTTTAATTTCAGGAATCAAATCGGCAGCGGCGATGTAGATGAAGATACCGGCCGCAAAGGGAAGAAGGTAGACAGCAGAAGCCTGCATAACAGAAGAGGCAAAATATCCCACAACTCCGCCTGCGATTGCCGTCACTGCCGATATGTAATTGAAGGTCAGTGCACGGCTTTTGCTGAAGCCTCCATAGATTAAAACTCCAAAATCGCCGAGTTCTTGAGGTATCTCATGCAAAGCCACTGCCAGAGTGGTCGCAATACCCACCGGATAGCTGACGACAAAGCTGGCAGCGATAACTAAGCCATCAATAAAATTGTGCACACTGTCACTGACCAGAATCAGATAGCTAAAGGGCTTGATGCCATGTGTCCCACCATGCTGGTGACGCCAGTGAAGGAACTGCTCCATTACGAAGAACAAACAGAAGCCCAGCAGCAGGGACAGAAATACACCCAATCTCGCACCCAACTCCAAAATTGCCTCGGGCAAAAGATGCAGAAAAGCTCCCCCAATTAAAGCTCCTGATGAAAGCGCCACCAGAATCAAAATAGCCTTGTTCAATAGTCCTTCCCTGAGGAAGAAGGTTAGAACACCAACAAAAGAAATCAGACTGATAATAAAGGTGGCAGCTAATATCTGAATCAATACCATTTTAAAGCCACCTCATTCTTAACCTCGATTCATGACCAAAGCTATACCTGACATTTAGAGCAGACGCCGGAAAACTCGGAGAAGTGCTGCTCAGCCTGGAAGCCGAACTCCTGCGCCAGGGCATTCTCTTCCTCACATAGCCCTTTGTCAGCATACTCACGAAGAGCACCACACTGACGGCAAACTACGAAGCGATGGCACCCTTCTTCTTCCCCAAGCATACATTTCACGAATCCACCCACCAACAACACTTTGTGAGCCAGGTTAAGAGAACATAGAAGCTCAAGTACACGGTATATAGTCACATGGTTGAGATGTTCGCCTTTTTGCTGCAGAATTTCTTGTATCTCATAAGGTGAGACAGGATTCTGCACCTCAGCTAAAACCTTGAGTACACGCTTTCGAGGCTCGGTTACCCTATAGCCTTTGCTACTCAAGACCTGAAGTGCATTATGAATATGAGACATAGACTCGATTATACAATATCTGTATTACTAATGAAACATTGTTGCATTAGTAATACATTATATCATTGCGAGGAGTACCGATTGCATCCCGATTGGATCGGGACGTAGCAATCTCAGCATTTTCTCTTGTCATCCTGAGGGAGCGACACCCAGAAGTCCCCTCAGCAAAATCAGGGCCGCCTTCTTATCCAAAGGCTCGTTGTTGTTGCCGCACTTAGGCGATTGGATGCAGCTGGGACAGCCCTCCTGACAAGGACATTCCTCAATCGCTTCCAGAGTTGCCGCCCACAGCTTTTCTATCATCTCAAAACCCTTCTCGGCAATACCAACACCGCCCGGATAAGCATCATAGATAAATATTTGTGCCTTACCGGTATCAGCATGAACCGGAGTGGAAACACCGCCAATGTCATTGCGGTCACACAAGGCAAATAAAGGCAGCATAGCGATAGCGGCATGTTCAGTAGCATGCAAGCCCCCCGCAAAGTCAAGCCCGTCTTCAGCCACCTGCTCAACAGCCGCCTCAGACAAGTCGAACCACAGAGCTTGTGTGACAAAGCGTAGAGGTGGCAAATCAAGAGGCTCCTCTCCGATAACTTCTTCGGTGAACTGCATTTTTTTCTTGAAACCAACCACAGTATTGGTAACATCCACCTCACCAAAACAGACTTTTATACCTGAGCAGCTTCTCTCCCGTTCAGTTTTCAAAATCCTGATGTCGATTATTTCCTTGGTTTGGGTGTAATAAGTGACATCCGTCGGTACTACCACAGCCACGCGATTATGGATGTCCAGCTCCTTCACCAAATAGGAATCGCCTTGATGTAGATAAATGGCTCCGGGGTGTATCTGAAAAAAAGCCACACTGGCCTCTACCGTCTCCATCAACTCATTGCCCTGAGAGGCATCAAAAACAGCATAATTCTTACCCGAAGTAGACCTTATATTGATTTCCTGAGCCGGATGAGCAATTTTAGGAGAAAGATACCACCGACCACCGCTTCTTCTAAGTTTACCCTCGTCTTCCAGTTCGGAGATTGCCCTATCAAAGACTCCGCCGAAAAACATGCCATCGCCATCGGTTAAAGGCTTCTCCCAGGCAGCACAAAGGAGATGAGGCTTCAGAATATTAAGGTTTTCCGAATTTGTCAGTGCATTCTCAAAGTTTTTGCCGAAGAAGTAATCGGGGTGATGCATGAAATACTGGTCGAGCGGATTATCTTGGGCAATAAGAAAGCTTAAGGACTCACCAATACCTCTGCCGCTACGACCTGCCTGCTGCCAGGTGCTGGCAATGCTTCCCGGATAGCCTACGAGCACAGTAGCTTCCAGGTCACCGATATCGACTCCCAGTTCCAGGGCAGTGGTTGCCACAACGCCGAGGAGATGACCACCGAATAACTCACGTTCAATCAGTCGTCTGTCTTCGGGAAGATAACCTGCACGATAAGGCTTAATTAGCCGACCCAAAGAAGAGCCCAGTTGCTTCCGCGTATAAATATAAATCAGTTCAGTCAATTTCCGGGTTCGGGTAAAAACCAGGCTTCGGATACTCTTCCGAATGAGCTCGGTAAAAATAAAAACGGCTTCGCTATTGGAGCTGTGCCTGCCTATTCCGGTCTCGTCAATAAGCGGCGGATTCCAAAAAACAAAAGACTTGCCGCCATGAGGTGAACCATCCTCACCGATTACCACAAAAGGCAGCCCGACAAGCTTTTCTGCATGCTCCCCCGGATTGGCAATAGTCGCCGAGCAGCAAATAAACTGGGGATTTGAACCATAGTAGGCACAAACACGGCGCAGGCGGCGCAAAACGTTGGCTACATGAGAGCCAAAAACTCCACGATAGACATGCGCTTCATCTATCACCACGTATTTCAAGTTACGGAACAATCTCGACCAGGACTTATGGTTAGGTAAGATGCCCACATGAAGCATGTCAGGATTGGTGAGCACGACCTTGGCTTTCCTTTTTATATCGGCACGCTCCGATTGCGGCGTATCGCCATCAAACGTAGCACACCCCCCCAAAGAAATAAGCTCAGGACAAGCCAACTCATTCAAGCTTCGCAGCTGGTCTTGAGCCAAAGCTTTAGTCGGGAAAAGATACAAAGCACGGCTGCTTGGATCCTTTAGTATCGCCTCTAGGACCACCAGGTTATAGCACAACGTTTTGCCGCTGGCACTGGCCGTAGCCACCATTACATTATTTCCATGTCGAGCGGCATTCACTGCCCTGGCTTGATGGGTATACAAGGACGATATACCCGAGAATTCAAGACGCGATTGAAGTACGGGGTGGAGAGGCTCGTCTAGTTCACCGATGGTGGAATCACGCGGTGGGATAGGCTGTATATGGACAATCTGTTGCTTATATTCAGGCGAAGTCAGAAGGTGATGGAGGAAGGCATCGACATACATTCAAATCAACTAAACAGATACAATCTAAGGACCAGACAAAATCTCTATCTCATGGTCCACTATTTCCAACTCTGGATAATTCTTAGTAATAAAACCCATCGCCTTAGATATAATTTCATCAACATGCTGGTTGTGGTTGCTGACGCAGGCTATGCCCAAAGTCACTAACTGCCACAAATCCTGGTCATCTACCTCAGCTACAGAGATATTATATTGGCTCCGGAGCCGAGAGATAATAGATTTCACTATTCGTCTTTTATCCTTAAGCGATTGACTCCCTGAAAGATGAAGCTTTATCCGGCAAATGCCTGCATTCATTTCTTCAAAAATTCACCGATAACCGGGCTTTATGGAGAAAAAAGACCCCTCCCAACGGGGAGACTGCTGAGAGGGGGTACGGGCTATTTTAGCTACTCTGTTTCATTTCCGCGTAACAGGTGCTACAATAAATAGGACGGTCATCCTTAGGCTCAAAAGGCACCTCGCATTCAGCACCACATTTGGCACATGTTGCTTTATGCATCTCCCTAGGTTGACCATAGCCTCGGTAGCGACTCTGTCGCTTAGCTGATCGGCACTCTGGGCACCGACCAGGCTCATTTTGTAGCCCTCGCGACTTGTAAAACTCTTGCTCACCTACGGTAAACGTAAATTCACTACCACAGTCCTTACAAGTCAAAGTCTTGTCCGCTAGAGCCATCTATGCCTCCTTATGAAAGTTATGCCCTGTTTCTGTTGCTGTCTCTAACGGCTCAAGACCTCTATACACACTGCCAAGAAGAATACTCTGGCAAGCTGGTCTCCCCACTATAAGAGGAAGCCGAGCTAGGAAACGGCACCAGCCAGGTTTTTGCATACAATAACTAGTGTAGTTTATAATACTGAGCTAGTCAAGTCATCATAATTACTCGGAGAGCAGTATCATGACAGACGCTACTCAAGAGAGTCGCCAGCGGGTAAGGTGGATAGTCAGCTTAGCGGCCTGCATCGTACTCGGGCTTATATTCCTGATATCTGGCAGCGGTAAGACGTTCGGTTTCGGTGAGATGCCTGGCCAAACTATGCAATTTATCGGTGCCATCCTGCCCGATGCCTGGCTGACGCCGGGGGTGGCTTACTTTATCGGCGAGATATTTTTCCCTCATATCATCCCCTGGGCAGAACTATGCCTAGGCATACTACTTATCCTTCATATCTGGCCACGCCTCTTCGCAGCCATCTCATTGCCACTGATTGCAGCCTTCATAGTCAATAATTCCTGGTACATTAGTCAGGGGAAAACTACATTCACTTCCTGCGAATGCTTTGGCATATGGGAAGAAATGTTCGGCACACTCACACATGTGCAATCACTCTCGCTTGACATTGTACTTCTAGCCCTAGCTCTGACTATAATATGTGTCCATCCCGGCGGCTTCCTGTCTTCGCCGCCCTGGTTGGCTAAGCTCAGGAAAGGAGCCAAAAGGCACGACTAAATAGGATATACAATATGAGTCGATTTAAATTGAACATATCACCATGGCACAAGCAGTCTAGCTTAGCCATTTTTCTCGTCATCGCCGTGCTGCTCTTAAGCAGTGCCTGCGTTTCACCTCCTCCCACACCGCCACCACCGCCACCCCCAAACCAACCTCCCACAATCAATTCCTTGACAGCCGAAATGGAGACCTCCACTTTGTCGGAATCACAAATAGCCTGCGAAGCCAACGATGCCGATGGTGATATTTTGAGCTACCAGTGGTCGTCTGACGGTGGAACCATTAAGGGTGAAGACAGCAGTATCGCCTGGGTAGCACCTGATACCGCCGGCAACTACACTGTTGAAGTTACGGTAACCGACGGTAAGGGCGGTGAGGCTACCGATTCCACAACCGTAGTTGTCATAGACAAACCCAACCAAGCACCAATCATAACTAGCCTGACAATAGATGGAAGCCCGCAAGCCGAAGAAAATCGAATCCGACAATGGACAACAAAGACTATTCAATGCAATGCCCAGGATCCGGATGGTGACAATCTAAGTTACCTGTGGAGAGCCACAGGTGGCAAAGTTACAGGAGAGGGGAACAAGGTTTCATGGACCTCTCCCGGCGTCAATGGCAAATACACAGTCACCATCGTGGTAAACGATGGTAGAGGTGCTACTGCTGAAGGGTCCATTGTG
>Ga0299912_10004360_pt1 | contig 11600 bp, 9 predicted proteins | sample RVTome_2_FD_207667 | JGI IMG/M metagenome (GOLD analysis project Ga0299912, IMG submission 207667) | Soil microbial communities from uranium-contaminated site in the Upper Colorado River Basin, Wyoming, United States - RVT95D214 (version 2) ... | reverse complement strand
CATTTGGCAGTGTGTACAGATCCTTTGGAACCATACCAATCTGGTTCTTAAGAGCTCCTGTCACTCCAGCTTCGTAATGCTGCTTCATCTTCGGAATTGACACATACACATCTGCATCCTTCAGTATTTGGTTGACCCTGAACGAAGTGTAGAAAGTCGATTGAGTTCCAACAGTCAAATCCATGAAATCTGGATACGGATCTTTCTTATTGAGATCCACCATCCGAGCGCCGAGGTTTTGCTGTACATCCAGATAGCCAAAATCATTGTATGAAGCGGCATCCCAGAGAGCATCGACAAAATAGAGGTCATTTCCGTTGACGCCGCAGTCAATAATGAGCTCAGCTACGGCGCGCAGAACCTCGGGGTGTGTCCACATGCTCTCAGTAATAGGTTTGCCACCGAGTCTGGGGTTTGAAGCATTACCAGAACCTCCAGTAAGATTGAGCTTGATGGCTACCTTATCGCCCGCCTTCACTATATCCCCAATACCGCCAATCGATTCGAAAAGATGCTGTACTTTCTGCTTTATCAATATACGATCATAGTTATCAGCTTGAGTTATAGCCACTTGTGCTAAGTAAGAGGACCCACCGTCAGGTCCATGCGCGAAATTGCCGCTTGCTTTGAAGTATGGGACAAAGAGCAAACCGGCGGTGGATGCGCCTAGTGTACCTATGAAGTTACGCCTCGAAAGTTTGTCTTTTGATCCTTCGCCGACATTGCGTGTTTTCATATTCCCCTCTCATTAAGTACGTGTCAGTTCACCTCATCAGTGCCGAGGCAGACCAGAGAATTGGCGCCTGGCCGTGAAGGTCGCCGATGTTGCGTTTTCGATCAAGATAGTACTGCAAATCGTTCTTCTTGCCCGTTCCCTCGCACACCTCGTGGACCTCTGCCTTTTCATCGATATACTTGATTAGACCGAGCCACCCCTTGCGCGCTGCCGGGCCATACATCTCTTTATCCAGCCATCCGTTCCTGACCCCTGTGATCATAGCAAAGGTGAACATGCCGGTGCACGAGGATTCCTGCCATGACTCAGGATGGTCGATAAGCTGCCGCCACATGCCGTCTTCTCCCTGGAACCTCAGAAGTGAAGCCATCATCGTCCGGTAGCCTTCCATGATTCGCGTGCGATTGGGATTCTCTTCGGGCAGCGAGCGGAGCAGCTCACTCATGCCGGCGGCCATCCATCCGTTGCCGCGTCCCCAAAAGAATGGAACATCGGGCGCATGGTAAAAGAGACCGTTCGGCCTCTGCAGCGAATCGAGGTACACCACCATCTCTCTCGCGGCGCGATCGATGTATGCACGGTCTCCCGTGGCTCGATATGCTTGCGCCTGGGCAGCGGTGATCATGAACATGTCGTCAATCCACATCCGCGTCTGCCACGTGAGTCCATTCTTGAGGTACTTCCACGAATCTTCAGTCGCATTTGGACCAAAGGGCTCGCCCCACTGCTTATCTGCCATCTCCGTACCCAAATCGCGATATCGCCGATCCCTCGTCTGGATGTAGAGCTCAAGCGGCACTGCAGCAAACACGGTGTTGTCAACGTGGTCGGGCAGCGGGATGAGGTCCTTCCTCTCGTTGAGGAGGGGCTCGAAACGTTCAATGAGCCTCGTGCCCAGTGCCGTGTTCCCGGTGAGCCGGGCGAACGTCAGCGCACCGTACCAGGTACAGACCTCCGGATACGCGATTGCTTCGGGTGGTGTAGATCTGCCGAACCCGCCGTATGGACTCGCCACAAACCGCTCTGCAACCCGCCTGCCAATCTCTTGAGGGGAAGTGCCCGCAGGCCAGGGACCAAGGTCCGCACCCACCCTTCCCTGCTCACCAAAGGTTGCACATTTCATGCCAACCGTGCTAAAAGCCATGGTAAATGCCAATAGTTCACCAATACTGATGATTCTCATCGTTTTTCCTGTCGTCGGTTCCTTCAGATTTCATTTCAGAACCAGCATCCTCGTCACTTTTGAGAATTTCCCAGCCGCCATCCTGCAGAAATATACACCAGAAGATGCGTTTTGTGCATGCCACGTGACGTCATGAGTGCCAGCCGGCATATCTTTGCTCACCAATGTCGCTACCTCCTGCCCAAGCAGGTCATATACTTTCAGGTTGACGTGCACATTCTGCGGTAATGAGTAGCGTATGGTTGTCATTGGGTTAAATGGATTCGGATAGTTTTGTTCCAGGACGAAATCACGCGGGTCTGTGTCACGCTCGGTGACGCTGACTACCGGCCCAACCCTTGCGTAGCTGATACCATCATACCAGGTGCGTGCAACGTCTCCTGTGAAGGTACTCGGCGTACCGACCCTGATCGCTTCATCGTCCACATATACATCAAACTCACTTTCCGTTGAGAGCTGGACACGGCCAAGGTACGCTTGATAAAGGAATGTATTTCCGCTGCCGGTCAGTACGATCGTGGCGTTATGATCGCCAACCTCGACCTGCTTGCAAGCCATCTGCCGGAATAATTGCATTCCGCCGACGGTGAGGCCCGCCTTGATCCGCCAGTCCGCTGTCGGATTCGCCCAGAAGTTGACCCAGACATCGTATGCACCTGCGCTGGGAGCGCTCACCCGTGTCTTGAGCATTGGTGCATTTTCACCGCTGCCAACTTCGGCTGAAGTCAGCACAAAACCCCCATTGCCGAAACCCATCCGCTGATGCCATGTGTTGTCGGCGGGTCCAGCGAGGGAATCCGGTCCGGTTGTGACGAGCGTTGACCCGTCTGCAAGCAGAGTATTTGCCGATGTGGCATCTACATAACTCATCGGGCCGACTGTTTCCGAGCGGCGATCCAAAATGCCGACGACGGCAGCATTGAAGTTCTGTGCGGACGTGTATGTCCCACGCCACCACAGCAAAGCGGTGTTGTTCTCATCCCATGCCGGGATGACCGGGCGAAGGTTATCGCGGACTGATTTCTGTGTGATGGGTATCCATGTCCAGGTTGCTCCATTGTCTGCAGTGACACCTTTGAAAATCTCATGCACCCCCACACTTGAGCTATCACGGGGGTCGAAGGTCGACGATATATAAATAGTGTTCGGGTCATTGGGATGGAGCGCTGCCAATCCAGTGTAGTCCTGCTCGCTGCCATAGAGTTTCTTCCCTGCCTTCCCCAGATACGTTGATGTCCATTTCGAACCGTCATAACGACAATATATGAACCGGTTATCCGGATCCTGTGAAGGATTGGCCGGATTGTCGTTCGCCCGCGCTTTTATGATTGTCGCAATCGTCCCATCTTCGTACGTCTGGACGTCAATGTTCCAGCAGCGTGTCATCGTTATGCCTTGAAGGACACTGTTGGCCGCAAAGACCGTCGTCAGATCAGCAGTGGACGGTACGGTAAGCGGATCGAAGATGTTGTCGTCTACGACAATGCCATCCGATGTATAGGTTTCGCCGTTCTTTACGTAGCCATGAAAAATGCTCGTGTTATAGTCGCGGGGGTGATAGTCGGAGCATATAAAATCAATACGATCAACACCATTGCTCCAGTATTTGTAGTATCCGTTATTATAGCCGATGTTTGCATTGGTCGTTAACTGCCCACCATACGACCATGTGTCGCCCATATCGGTGGAAAACATCAGATTCGGGCTCTTGTTGTTGCCTCGGACAAAATTGTACGTGCGACCTTCCGCCGAGAGATAGAAGAGATTGGAATAGGTGGTCTGAAAATTAGCACCGCCAGGTCTCTCCGTTTTCCAATTAAATCTCGTTTCCGCTCCCCAGACGCCGGCATCGTAGATTCGATAGTAGGAACTGGTGTCGTTGAAGTGGGCGGCGTACATCGCGAGATACTTTCCGTCCTGCCTGATCAAAAATGCAGGCGAGTTGTGGTCGTCGCAATAGAATACCCTGGATTCGCCCTCCCTCAATGTAAATCGTTGCGGTACCCCGGCCTGAAGGTCATAGATCACTGCTTCAACATCCCCGCTGCGAGGCGAGCCACCTACACCGGACGCGCTTGCATCGGTACCGAGAATCAGATTGCCGCGTGCCGCATCAACCACGACTCGCTCGTCCTGATACCAGCACCATGCACCATTATCATTGAACTGAATCAAATTGCCTTTCACCAGGTCTCTCTGGTTTTGACTGAATGCAGCTATCCAACATGAGACTACCATCATTGCGACATGCAGCAACCTAGCAATGCCTACTCTCCTGATCATGGCGAAATCCCTCTCCACTGTTAGTCTAGATTGTTGTTCTAGCGATAGCGGTACAGTTTAACTCTTTTGAATACCCACATCGTCGTTGGGGATCCGCAGGTGTCTTCCCTGGTGACTCTGATCGCCGTTCATCCTGCGTCCGGTAACCCATCTGCCATCGACAAATCTGCCTTCATCGATCCTGTCGATTCCCGCAATCGGTCGCCGGGTGTGTTCGGTTCACATGTGACGATCACTCCACTGCCGGCCACGAAAAACTCATCGGGCGTAATGGAGATGATTATTCCGCCTGTCCTGGGCCAGGGGCCGTCACTCCGCTTCGACCACCCAAACGTGTAGTCATGGGCAACATGGAACTTGTAGTTCCCCAGCTCAACAGTACTGGTTTGATGCGTTTCATCGAGCATCACGGCGCATACCGCGATTTCCACTTGTGCGGTGCGTCCGTTGCAGGATGCTCTCTCAATCACCAGAATGCTCTCTGACTGCCCGGACAAACGCCCTGATGTTCTCTGATGGAACGCCCGGCGGCATGCCGCCTCCACACGATGGAATGACTCTTGATTCCTCTGTCAGGGAATTCAACAGATGAACCGTGGTCTTCATGACCTCAACTTCATCACCACCCGCCAGAACGTCACGCGGAGGAATGTTGCCAAGTAGCGTGACTTTGTTCTGTGTCAGTTGCTTCAATTCGTTCAATGACACGTCAAAACCCATATTAAACATGTTGACGCCCATCTCCGGCAGTAAGGACGCAGATACTCTGCATGGGGCGTCGTTATGCAGGAATTTGACGGAAACATCTGTGTCAAATAGTTCCTTGAAATACGGCAGACCGAACGCGCGAAATTCTGTTTCTCCCATAAAACCGATGATATCGTCAAGCAGAAAAATGCCATCGATAGAAGGAAATGTCTCCATTTGCAGATGCAGCCAATCCTTCAGATAGGATGTAATCTTTCTCACGAGCGCCTCAGCTTTTTCCGGCTGCATCATCATGGTCGTCAAAAACTCTGTCGAGCCCATCAGGTAACTGGCGATATTGAGCGGACCGCGAGCGACCGCAAAACGGATTCTGTGCCCGGCGGCTTCGATCCTGGGCTGCGCGAGTTTAAGTCGATTCAGCACAAACGGCAGAAGACCATCGGTGCTGGGGTTCGGTGAAGGCAATGAATCGATATCGTCGGCAGACTGCAGAATCTTGTGCGCGTGTGGGAATTCATTCAGCGGGAACGTGCAGCGTACGCCGAAAGCCGATGGTTCAGTACACATCCCAAATTCGGACCAGAATCCGGGTAGAAACATGACATCAGGAAACTCGTTGATAGCTTTCAAATTCGCATTCAACCACAAGTCGTCATTTGAGAAATAGTCAAGTATCCTGGTGCCGTACCAGTTCGGTAACCAGGGGCTGTCAATGATGAACCCAATCGGCAATGGATGCACGACTTCCCCTTTGATGACTCTCTGTAGCACCTCCCATTGTTGGTCTGTCATTGAAATTGTCCTTTATTGTGTGAGGACACCACCGATCTTAAGTGCGAAGGCGTGCTCGCACGGCTTCTGTTTTGGCATTTCTATCGACAGACCATCCTCGTTTTGAGACCACTCCAGTTTGCCGTCATAACCGAGTAAAGATACGCCGGTAATCTTTCGGCCCTCCACATGAGGAGCATTGGTGGCCAACGATTTGATCAGAGCTTTGCCCTCTCCGGGCCAACCTAGGAGGAACGCAAAAAGTGTGTCACCGGCAGTCACAAAGCGAACATCCTCTGCGCAGAACGATTTGGTGACATCCTCGTTGAACATTCCAGCTTTGACCTGGGTTGGGCCTTCGCCGAAAATCCGCCAGGGCCGGGTGCCGAAAATCGCTTCGCCGTTGATATTCATCCACTGTGCCATGCCTTCGAGAAATGCAACTTCATGCTCATCTATCGTACCGTCGCCCCGCATTGGGATGCTGAGAAGAAGGTTGCCATTCTTGCTTACGATATCGATGAGCGTCGCTACAACTTGTCGGACAGACTTGTATGTGTTGTGTTCGGCAATGTCACGACTGTAGTGCCACGAGCCGATGCAGGTGCAGGTTTGCCACGGTTCGGGCTGAATATTGTCGCAGAATCCTCGCTCGTAATCCTGGATCAGTGCGGCTCTCTGGTCAGGAGCGAGCTCTTTCGCCGTAGCTACAGCTTCGAGTTTTCCGCCGTTCCATCCCCTGTTCGCGTTGTAATAGTGGGCAACAATATCAAGGCCGGCCTGTTTGAGTGGAAGACCGAAGTCGTCGAAATAGATCAGGTCTGGATGATACTTGTCAATGAGGTCCTTGCAGCGGAGGAACCAGTTCTCAGTGAACGCCGGATTGCCTGGCGGAGGTTCTTCGGTCCATTGACGATCATTCTTCTCGTGCCAATCTCTGACAGCCTGAGCACTCGTGAACCCAGCGGGTATTTTCATGCTTGGCCCGGTGTACAGTTCCTGGGGGTCAAGGCCTTCCCACCATTTTCCTTTCCCATCCGCTTTGGCAAGCGTCGCCGCATCGTAACGTACACCGGCTAGGGGACCTTCGCCATCGTATCCGTAGGCCGTTTGGAACCAATGCCATGCATGGGCAGAGTGGTTGCTCACCCCAAAACGCAATCCTTTTTTCCTGGCCAGCTTTTCCCAGGTGCCAACGATATCCTTTTTCGGGCCCACATTAACTGAGTTCCATGCGTGGTACTTCGAATCGTAGGTATCGAAATTGTCGTGATGATTTGCCAAAGCGACAAAGTATTTTGCTCCGGCGCGTATATAGAGGTCCATCAACATTTCGGGATTCCAATGTTCGGCCCTCCACAAATTGTCAATCACCATGAAGCCGAACATCGAGGGGTGGCCGTACCGTGCAACGTGATACTCATAGACCTTATCACCCTGGATGTACATATTGCGCGCATACCAATCACCCTGTTCGGGTACGCATTGCGCCGACCAGTGGGCCCAAATACCAAATTTCGCATCACGGAACCATTCGGGACATTTGTAGTATCCCTGAAGTGATTCCCACCTTGGCTGAAACGTGCCGTCGGCAATGGTGTGATCTGTTTTCTTCTGCGCCTCAGCCGTTATAGTGGAGAGCGCGAACAAGCCAAAAAAGAAGAGAATTGAAATCGAATATTCACCTGGCTTCATAATCGATACGTATTTCAATGAATTCCGGCAAGAGTGCTGGCAATGAGATCGGCGGGGCATACCGTGGGTCCTGAGTGCAATGAGAAAATTGCAGCCGATCATGCCGGATCTCTTCGTGTCTGGGCTTTCCTGTTCTTAGTAGTCCGCTTGACTCCTGTCCGACGGGTTGCCCTGTAGGTGCAGTCTTTCATGCCACATGTGTCGCAGACATAGTCTACTCGTTTGACCCCCGCCCCAACACCGACCATACCACTGACGGACTTCATCGGCACCATGAAGGCCGACTCAGTCAAAGTGACGCCGCAGAAATTCTCCGGAAGAAGTGAAAAGAGCAGGCTCTGTTCCGAGACGGACCAGTCACAATACCCCGGGCTGTACCTGTTGGTGATTCTCATCCCTCGTGCCAGCATGTGCCTCCCGATGTGATCGTGCAGCCTATCGGTCGCCGTTTCTACTGTCACGGACGCAATGGTATCAACGACGTAACTCAGCGCTGCGTCGCCCTCACGAAGCAGCTGCCTGGCCCAGGCCTCCATTCCCGGGCCGATGGTACAGACGAATACCGCCACCCTTTCGGCTTTCTTAAGCTGGCCGGTAACGATCTTCTGCATTGTGAAAAATGTGCCGCCGACGTATAGACCATCGTGTCGGTCAACAGGCTTTTTGACGTCGACAAGCCGGTATCCGGCCCTGATCTCACAATGTTGCGATGCCTGTGAAATGACATCATCGATCATCCCGATAAGATGCGCGGGAATCGCACCTTCTGAATATCCAAGTGTGAGTTCAATTTCATTTCTCTGTATCTCAAGATCACGGAAATTTATTGCGATTTCAAAAAGGTCTTGATCCATCAGTTTCCTCTTAACGCTTTCACCATTGCCCTGATATGCGCCGGTGTGGTGCCGCAACAACCGCCTACGATATTCGCACCACTTGTAACAAGCTCCTGGACTTTTGTCGCCATCATCTCGGGTGTTTCAGGAAAGACTGTCTTACCATCTTTGAACACTGGCATCCCTGCATTGGCATGGACGAGGATTGGGGTTGACGGGTCCACTTTTCGGATTTCCTTGACAATCCTGATCATCGGCTCGATTCCGTTACCGCAATTCGTACCTATGATCACAGCCCCGGCTTCCTTAACAGCATGCACCATTTCAGCCGGAGAAACACCCATCATGGAACGGTATTCGCCAGCCACGATCTTCTCAAACGAGAATGTGCAGATAACTTCCAGATCTGTAGATTCTCTGGCTGCACGAATGGCAAGGCACGCTTCATCGATGGCCGACATTGTTTCCACGCAAATCGCATCAACTCCTCCCTTCTTCAGGGACTCCGCCTGGATACGGAAACCATCATACATCGTCTGTTCAGAAACCTCCCCCATCATCAGCACTGCACCGGTAGGACCGATGGAGCCCAGCACGAAACGGTCGGCACCTGCTGCTTCTCTCGAAATGACTGCTGCAGCTTCGTTGAGTTCAGAAGATCGATCCTGCAGGCCGAAATGGGCGAGCCTGGTTGGACTGCCGCCGAAGCTGTTGGTAAGGATCATGTCGGCGCCGGCATCCACATAACTCTTACCAATTGCGAGGACATCCTCACGGTGCGTGATATTCCACAGCTCCGGGCAATCTCCCGGCTGCAAGCCGCGTTGGTGCAGAAACGTGCCCCATGCGCCGTCTGAGACGAGGACGTTTCCTTTCTTGAGTGCTGTGAGAAGAGATTTCATTCGTGAATGCTCAACTTGCGAAGAAATGCAACTGCACCTTGCGGATCAGGCGCATATCCATCCGCGCCCATTTTCTCCGCGGCTGCTGAGGAGAGGGGTGCGCCGCCGACAATGACGTTCGTATCAGGGAAATGAGCCTTGATTTCCTGAACCGTCGTCGACATGGTTGCCATCGTCGTGGTCAGCAGGGCGCTCAGACCGACTACGCAGCCGGGGTTTTCTTTTACGATTTCCGTGAACCTGGTCGCTTTGACATCAACCCCCAGATCAATGACCTCCCAGCCGTTGCCTTCGACGACCATTGCCACAAGATTCTTACCGATGTCATGAAGGTCTCCGGAAACGGTACCGATAATGAATTTGCCCTTGGTTTTGACGCTGCCAGATTGGAAAAATGGTTTCAGATGTGCCATCACCGCATTCATAGCTTTTGCAGCCATTAACAGCTCCGGGACAAATACTTCGCTCCTGCTGAACTTTTCCCCGATGCGCTGCATCCCCTCATGACAAGCCTGCAGAATAGCATCAGGACCGATCGCTGCGTCCAGCGCCTGCCTCGTCAACTCATCTGCGCCGTCATGCCCTCGCATATCAACGGGGTAGGGAGATGATTTGTTGACCTTCCCGCGTTCAACACAGTGACCGATTCTCTCAATCAATGGATTCATGGGTTCGATTCTATTGGAAGACAATCGTTTTCTTCCCGTGCACCAGGATCCGGTGCTGCGCATGATAATAAAGCGCCCGTGCAAGGATCATTCGTTCCAGGTCCCTTCCCTTTCGCACCAGATCATCAAGTCTGTCTTTATGAGAAATTCGGATGATGTCCTGCTCGATGATTGGGCCTTCATCCAGCTCTTTGGTGACATAATGACTCGTCGCGCCAATGATCTTCACGCCGCGCTCGTACGCCTGCTTGTAGGGATTGCTACCCACAAACGCAGGCAGGAACGAGTGATGGATATTGATGATCTGATTTGGGTATTCATCCACAAACTTCGGCGTCAGAACCTGCATGTAGCGCGCCAGAACGATGGTATCAATCTGCCGTTCCTTCAACAGAGACAGCTCCTTTTCCTCCTGCTGCTTCTTGTTTTCATCGGTAATCAGAAAGACTGAGTACGGGATGCCATAATGCTCAGCCAGCGGCTGTAAATCCTGATGATTGGAGATGATGAGCGGAATTTCAATGTTGAATTCGTGAAGGCGCTGCCGCCAGAGGATTTCCTGCAGGCAATGATCCAGTTTGGAGACAAAAATGGCAACACGCAGATTCTTTCCGGTGAAATTGATTTTCCAGGTCGCATCAAATTCTTTTGCCAATGGTGCAAATGCCTCGGCTACTTCAGATTCCGGTATTGAAAAGCCTTTCATATCCCAGGCAATGCGGACAAAGAAGTATTTCCCATCGATGTCGACATGTTCATCCAAATCCAGTATGTTGCCTCCGCGCTCGAATACAAAGTGAGAAATTCTGGACACCAACCCGCTCCGGTCCCCGCAAGAGAGCAAGAGAATTGCCGTCGCATTGTCCTCAATCACAACTGCCTCCATTTCTCGTTGAGTGTCCCAACACCACCAGCATCATTCTTTGCAGGCTCAGATCAGTCGATGTGAGTCGACAACAAGAAGAGTTAACTTGGATTCCGCCATACAACGCGGCATGCAAAGCTGACGAGAAGCACGTTGAGCCTGCAAGACCGGTTTCCCTTTCAGGAGCGAACAGGGAACAAGGTTTTTTTGCCCCTAGAATCCTATGGAATTACCGCCGTCGACCGGCAGCACGATTCCGGTAACGAATTTCGATTGTGATGAAGCCAAGAACAAGGCTGCGTTCGCTACATCTGAGGGCTCGCCCAGTCTTCCCATGGGGGTGCGGGCCAACACTCTTTTCTTTCTCTCCGGATCGCTATCAAGGGCTTTCGAAGACATCGCTGTTGAAATAAAACCGGGAGCGATGCAATTGACCCGGATCCCGTACGGGGCCCACTCAACTGCCAATGCTCTCGTCATGCCCTCAACAGCCGCCTTGGATGCCGTGTACCCTATGACTCTGGGGATTCCATATTGGGACGCCATCGAGCTTATCATAATGATGTTTCCAGCACCCCGGGCAACCATTGCCTGCGCTACTTCTCTGGTTAGGGCGAACACCGCAGTCTGGTTCGTTTGTATGACATCCTGATATTCCTGATTTGAAACACTCAGGGCGTCTCTTTTCATATTGATCCCCGCATTGTTCACGAGAACGTCGATCTCGCCCACTGAACGGGTTATCTGTCCGACCAATTCCGGCAGGCGATCGATCTCGTTCAGATCGAAGGCAGCACAACTTACCTTCTCGCCCAACTCCTTCGCAGCACGCTGCAGTTTCACTGCATCCCGACCCACAATGACTGCGTTCGCCCCATTCGCCGCAAAGGCCCTGGCAATAGCGTAGCCGAGTCCGCTCGCTCCGCCAGTAACAACGACGTTCTTGTCTTTCA